>SDBV01000043.1_pt1 | contig 118951 bp, 160 predicted proteins | sample 2277081 | NCBI WGS metagenome assembly SDBV01 (sample SAMN10402039, study PRJNA504765) | marine sediment metagenome | isolation source: marine sediment core GS10_PC15, 223 cmbsf | place: Arctic Ocean: Southern Knipovich Ridge | collected 2010 | reverse complement strand
GGCGATCTCGGCATCGGTCAGGCCGAAACGTCTCGCCAGGTCACTTGCATCGATCGGCCCTAGCTCGCCGCGACGCATTCGAATCGCCAGGGCTTCGATGTAGCTCTTCCGATCGATGTCCAGGCTGGCGAGGATAGGGCTCGCGATCATCTCGGTGCTCGCGCGCTTGATGTCGACCGTCTGCCGGGTTTGCCGATCGCGCAGCTGCCGGCGCTTCACTTCCTGCTTCTTCCAGTCCAACAGGAGGGAGATGTCGCGGAACAACATGTCGTGAGGGAGTGAGAGGTAGACGGCGATCCCGTGACGGATCAAGTCAAAAACCGGAACCTGCGCGTCCCTTAGGCGCTGGACCTTCGCATAGGCTCCGTCGCTGACCGTGTAGCGCTTGCTGCGCCTGAGCCCGCGCTTGGTCACGGGTTCGGCCCAGCTCTTCACAGCGAGCAACTGAGCCTCGTCTAGGTGCTCGATCACCTTGCGAACTAGGTTTCCCCTGTTGATGCCCACCGGCTGAAGCGCGTTCAGGTCATTGATCATGGCATTTGTCATCGCGAACTGAACTGACTCCTCACCGATCGGTTTCTTTGTTCGTGGCATGCGTTTGGTGTCTATACAGTGCTGAGGCGCGAAGTACAAGGACTGATATAGATATACAGAGAATGGGGGTTTCCTGACGGGATTTAGGGATTACCTTACAGCAGCACAAGCTAAGAATACGAGCCAGCAGGCTATATATATAGTATAAGTTAAGTAAACAATAATATATATAAGGGGTTGGTAGTTATACCCGCTTTTCTAGATAGGGGAAATGATACACTCCCCTATGAGAGGTGGCCGGTACCTAAGATAGTTAGTCGGTTAGGTATACATAAGGTCTAACTAAGACCTAACTAAGGTCTAACTAAGGCCAGGAGACTCCCCCACGCAGGACCCTCTACGCGCGCCTTCCTCGGATTTTTCTAGAAACCCTCCATTGCATAGGTGATTCGGTATAACCATTGAAGAAAGCGATGTACTGCGGTGCATACCCATTATAAACCCGTACCCTCAGCCGCTTATTTGGGAAAAGTAGTCGCATCGATGTTATAGGATTCGCATCCATGTTAAAGGAGTTTGCGATCCCGTCACAGAAACCCTTTTTTCTGTACTGGCAATCGTAACCTGACCTACCCGGGCTGAGGGTTTGACTGAAAGCGTGTCAAAGCCTAACTATAAACCCCGAGACTAGGTGCGCGAAGCCTTACCCCTGACGGCTCAAAACCCTCGAAACTGTCGTTCGGTGCCATCGTCCGCCCCGGGCCGGCACGTTATCGGCGTTCAGGCCTTCCACAATCGCCCTCAGTGGACTCCCGTCATCCCGCTCACGAATGATGCGCTTGACGATTGCGGCCTCTGAGCGGTCATCCAGGAGCGTCTCACCGTCAGCTGCGAGCCTCTTGCCGAACGGGAGTGAGCCCGGCCCTCGGAGTCCCTTGCGTTTTCGCGTGGCTAGGGTTTTCTTTTGGTGAGCGTTTTGGGTTTGGCGGCTTTCTGTGTATTGCCCCATTGCGTCAGAGAGCCGCCGGAACAGGACTGCTTCGGGAGAATCGCCGCGGATCAGGTCATCGTCGATCTGAACTTCAATGTTTTCGAGCGCCAAAATCTTTCGTACGCCCTCAGCGCCCCCGGGGCAGTCCCCGAGACCGCGGCGGTTCGTAACAGCCAAGACCCCCGCCATTCGTTTGTCGAGTTCTTGAGCGGCTTCCTGGAGCGAATCACGGAGTCGAACCTTGATCGACCGGTTGCGTTTGGGTATTCGTCCTCGTCGGGGCTGCATTGCTTCCACGGAATTGCCGGACAAGAGCTGTTCGATGCGTGTTGAGGCACTCATGCTGCCACCGCCCTGAACGCTCGATCGCTTTCACCGAGCATACGCCGCACCTGGACCGCCGAGAATGGTTGGCCGCTGCGCGCCCTGCGGCCCCTTTTGACGAGTTCGGCGCTGACCCCTCGCAACGACGCACCGGATCGGAGTTCGCGCGCCATAGCGACCGTGGCTTGTTCTGAGGCGCATTCTACGAGCTTTTTGTTTTGGAGTTCATAGCCGTAGGGCGGGATGCCGCCGACAAAGCCGCCATTCGCGCTTTTGTGCTGCAGCGTGACCGAGGTTCGCTCACCGATGGCCTCGCGCTCCCACTGCGATACGCTTGCGAGAACATTCAGGACCAGCCGCCCTCCCGCCGATCGGGTGTCGATTTGTTCCGAGACGGACATCAGGGCACACCGTCCGTTGGCGAAGTGCGAATGAATGAGGGTGTCGAGATCACGCACGGAACGCGTGAGGCGGTCGAGTTTGGCTACGAGCAGTGCTTGGGCTTTGTCGGACCGAATGAGTTCAAGGGCCTTCTGGAGCCCTACGCGGTTTAGGTTTTTTGCGGATGCGGTATCGACGATGATTTCGATCAGGTCGAGGTCGTAGAGTTCTGCATAGGCTTCGAGCTTTTTGCGCTGTGCTTCGAGCGAAAGACCGGATTCGGCTTGCTTCGCTGTGCTTACTCGGATGTAGGCAACTGTTCGTGTTTGTTCAGTGTTCATGGCTTGTCCCTCCTGTATCAGCGCGCCCCCGCCGATACACACACTTTATGATAACCGTGCCAAGTGTGTCAAGACCTGGGACCCACGAAAAGCGGAACCGCTGGAATTTGTTGACTCTTTCTCTAGAGCGGCTATTCTCCCCCCGCGATACGCTGTCTTGGGTTTGGGCCCAGGGCAGCCCGGCGGGCGGCGCGGGGTTCGGATCGTCCCTCCGACCGTGCTTCACTCCGGTGCGATCGTCGCTCGCCGGCCAGAGCTTTTCGCGGGGCTCTGGTCGGCATTTTTCTCCGCTTCTCTCACAAGCACCTCCATAGCCTTGTCATGCCTCGAGAAGCTCAAGTGCCGAATTCGAGCCCTGCGATACCTTTTCAGGCAAGGTGCGCTTGTCCTACACGCCAAAAACAAAGCTTTTAGCCCTTTCGCCCCCTAAGTACCCGTAATGACTGGGCCCGAGACCTGGGGCACCCCGAGCCCGAAAAGCCGAGTCATTACGGGAGGATAGGAGGGTACCGGGGGTGTTTATCCTTAGTGTGGTTTACCCTCTGTAGGCCACGCCCGCTCCCCTGTTACACTACAGGTAAGTTCTAGATAAGGTTCCGCTTTTCGAGAAGGGGTCTGTATTCGGATCGCGTTTTGTTTTCCCGAAAAAAGGCGGGGTGAAAAAATCCGGGGCTAGTTGCCGGGGGGCAGGGCCGGGGGGCAGGTCCTCGGGTCTGCTAACGGTCCTCGGGCGGTCCGCTATCGGTCCGCGAAAGTTTGTGTCCGCGTTTCCGGGTTTGGTCCGCCCACACGATTAGGGATCGAGAGGTCGCACACAACGAGCCGTGTGGCCGTCTGGAGGATCAATGGGAGCAAGGCATCTTTACCGCATCACGTTCTGTCCCGCGTCCTCAGGGCCCTCTAGGCTGGCGCTGAAGCCATTTCACGAGATCGAGCGGGAAGAGATCGATCGAGCGGAGCGCGCCTATTATTTCGGGTGGGATGAGGAGGAGGCCCGGATCGAAGCTCGGTTTCAGGCTCTCGACGATCTACAGCTCACGTACGACTGAGCGCGCAAAGTTGCAAGCTTTGCGGCCGGGAGCGGCGCGTAAAACGACCTGGAGGGTTGCAGAAACGAAAGCAACCCGCGCACCGTTGCGGTCTGTCGACGCGCGCGCAATGCTGTGGCGGTGGGGATCCTTCCGAGCCGGTTTCCTTATCCGACGCTGGATAGGCCCAGGGAGGCCCGGGCGGCGGTTTGGGTGGTGAAGCACTTCGGCGGGGGTCTTTCTTACGCGCGTTTTTATGAGCTTGCCTGCAGAGCCCTGGGGCGTCAGAGCGAGCTGGGGATCGAAGAGTTAGCCCCGCCCGGTGCACTGAGTTTTGCGCCGGCATCGGGCGGTGAGCTGACGCCAGTCGCGGGCGGATCTCTGAGTTATCCCGAATGATTCCACGCCCAAGGACGGTCAGAGGACTAACCTCATGCTTCGCACGGGTTTCGGTGTTCCTGTTTTGGTAGTTCATTTGCGGGTAGTTACCCCACAGGCCCCAGACCGAATAGGTGACCACATCAAATAGACTAGACCACCGGCACGGTTTGTCGATTCACATGGTGGTGAACATTTGGGATCGTGGTGAACCTTTCCGCCCCAAACACCTAGAATCGTTTGGATCCTCGCCGCGTGGTAAGCGAGCCCGCTTCCGGTTACCGGTGCACCGCGACGGCCGGGGACCGGCCTCATGCTTCGCGCGGTGAACATCGCGTACCGCCGGAGCAGCGCGATGGTCTGTTCGTGCCGCGGGGTTCGCACGCGTGTTTGCTTGACTGGAGGGGCTCTAGGAGAGAGACTCTAGAGTACTAGTGCTAGAGGTCTCTTGCAGACCCTCAAGGGGCCTCTTTTGAGGCTCTTTGTGTTTCTAACGACATTACCGTCTGTTCGTGCCGCGGGTATTTAGCTTGACCGCTGATCGCGGTTCCGGTTTTCTACGCGGCGGGGCGTCGTTGCGAGGGCTGCCGGTGGGCCCGTCCCGATCAAAGGAACCGTGCGCAGACGGTGCACAGGGCTGCGGCGGTGAGTGGCGGCGTCCCACGATAACTTATCAAAAACCGCGCGATCGGGGCTTTTTGGGTATGTTAGGGATCAAACCATGCCGGGAATGAATCGCGGTTCAAGCACCAAATCTGCGGTGATCTTCGGCGGTTGTCTGGAAATGAAACGGAAACGGCCCCGGATCGTACGGGTTCATTAGGGATCAAATCGGCTAAGCTTCGGGCTCGGTCGCGTTCTCTGCGCCAGTTTTCCCCTCCCGGCGAGCCCGTGGGGATCGCGATCGTTAGCTCACGGGCTGAATTTAGATCGCGCGCTAATCCCTGCTAATTCCCGCTAAGCTCAAACCGGTTCCGCTTTTCTGATCCGCAACGCGATCGGATCGGGTAAGCTCCCGATCCGATCGCGTCCCTGCGAAGAGGACTCATGTCCTCGTAATCTTCAATGCTGCAGGGGCGTGATCGGTTGAGCCGATGCGAAAGAGCAAACGAAAAGGTCCGCGGGCGGCGCGGCTGCTACTGTGTCTGTCCCGATGACATGCCGGAGTCCGAGGTGAAGGAGTTCATGGAATGCGAAAAAACCAACGCCGGCGACGGCTGAAACAAAAACACGAAAACGAACGCGTGCGGGTCTTTCTCGCAGCGCTTCAGGCGATCGCTCCGTGGTTTGGAAAGCCTCGGGCGAAGTCGACGAAGCCGATCACCGTTCAGTACCGCGTGACGCACACGATCGATATCTGATGCGAAAGAGCCAACGCCGGCGACGGCTGAAACAAAAGCGCAAGCAAGAGCGCGCTCGGGATCTGGCTTACCTCGAAGCGATCCTTCCGCTGAAAAAGGCGATCGCGTACACCGATGAACTGATGCGGGTCGCGCAATTGGATCCGATCCTTCGCAACACGTTGTTTATGCGGGGTCGGGTTCTGATCGGTTATCCAGACGAAGAAGCGGCGAAGCGCGCGTTTGAGCAAATGCGAAAAGCGGTGGAGTCGCCGAACACTGAGCAGCTCACACCGAAGTTTGTTATGAAGCCGCGGGCGACCGGACACTCAATGCTTCTCGAGGATGATTTCCGTCGGCTGATGCTGCCGGACAAATGACGAAATTTATGCAGCGCAACAGACGAGATGAAAGGGCGGCGCTTTCAGCTGTTCACATGGCGATCGAAGAGGGGAAGAAGATCGGGATCGGCGTCGACGATCTCATCCGGGTCGAACGCATGGTCGAGCGCGTGAAGCGGATCGCCGAGAAAGAAGGCCACAGGTTCGAGGTCGAAAAGATCTCGGGCGGGGTCAATGTGAAATTTTCCAAGGGGATCGTTTACGTCTTCGCCGCTGACAAGCTCACCGGCAATCCTGGGAACTGATGAACCGAACCTACCTCCGCAAAGCGCTTTGGAAAACCACCAAGAGCGCTCTGGGGTTCGGCGCCGGCGTCGTGCTGGTGGTGACTGTTTACGTTCTCGTGGCGCTTCAGTGGGGCGAGCGGGCGGCTAGCCTGATCGCTGTGGTTGTCTTGTTGGGGTTTGGTTTTGTGATCACGGTTTGGCGCGATTACGAGCTAGAAAAAATTGAGGCGCGTCGTGCTGATCGCCTGACGGATGCGGATGGGGTTGACGATTGAGCGGTGAGGATCAACTCGCCACCGTGGAGATCCAGCGCCTTCGGGTGCAGCTTGTTCGCGTGGCTGAGCACTGGGGAGCGCAAAGGAATGTCAACGTCAAAGAGTTGGTTTTCCGTCTCAAGACGGCTCCGCTCCAGCCGGACAATCCGAACCACGATCCGATATTTCCGGACGGGCCGATTGACGGAAAAAAATCGATCAGGCATAGCTGACAGTTGCGTTCCTCGGCGGAAGCTGCGGGACAACCGGGACGGTGAGGCCCTGTCGCTAAGCATCCTGCGTAGCCACATGTTTCGGGTCTGACTGCTGCTGCAGATCAGAACGAACCCGAAATGGCACTAAACTCGTGGGACCGAGTGGGCGCTCGTTCATACCGGGGAACGCAGATCTAGGGTACAACGGAAAAAGCGTTCGGGAGCGAGCGCCCCGGGTTCGAAGCGTTTGTCTGTTCGTCGTCGTCGTAAGCAATGATCAGGTGGCTCAAACTTCGAAAATCCGAGCGGCGTTCCCGAGCGTGCTCGCTTCCTCGCATCTCGACGCCGGTCATGCCCGGCCTGTATCGATCCCCGCCTAAGATCTTTCCAGCCTTACAGCTCAGGTATCGCCGGGCATGCAGAGTCTACCGGGCATGCAGAGTCTACCAGTGCGACGGATGCGGCGGACCGGCTGTCTATGCTGTGTTCGGTCTTCCTTACCCCGGGATCAGCTCGGTCTGCGAGATGTGCTTCATTCTTGCGGTCGAAGAGCGCGGCGCGCTATCACTGGTCGACCCGGAGCCCGTCGGCGCCCTGAGCACCGCGGATTATGCCGGCGCACTGAGCGAGCCGCATGGTTGACGTATCCACACTGACGGACGCAGAGCTTGAAGAGATCGCCGTTGCATGCAAGGAAGCTGATCCGCGAAACACAATCGGATCTGTGCTCAAAGCGCTCGACGTGGGGCTCGAGGTTGACCTTGAGCTGAGCCGTCGCCGGCGCGAGTACTTGATCGCGAAGGCGAACCGATCGAGCTTCGAGCGAAACTTCGAAGCGGGGCTCTTTTGATCACCCTTGCGAAAGATCAGTGGTCGACCTTCGGCCGTGTCGTTTTCATTCGCTGTCCGGAGTGCAAAGAGAAGGCGCGGATCGATCACAGCGTCGACGATTTCGGCAACATCTCGCCTTCTGTTGTTTGCCCGTTCGAAGGCTGCGACTTTCACGATTATGTCCGGCTCGAGGGCTGGACCCAGCGAACGAAAAATGTCGGCAAGATCCCGGGTGATGTTCTGGCTAAGATCCCAAAAGTGAAAGAACGGCTCGCGGCGAGTGCTTCGGGTTTTGTTCGTGTCATGAAGTTCAGTGTTCCGGATCGAGCTGCGCTCGCGGTGCTGATCGAAAACGGCGAGGTCGAGATTTTCGATAGCGCGCTCGGGAGAGCTTACCGTTTGGTTGGCGGCCGATCGTGATCGAGATCCGAATCGATCTAAAGTGTCCCGGCTGCGGGGCGACCGAGAGTGGAACCTATCCGATCGGATACGTCGCCGGGCTCGACACCGAAGAGCAGGCCGGATACACGACGCGCCGACAGGTCGGACGATCGTTCATGGTCCAGCACTGGAAGTGTGCGATCGTCGCGGTCGTCGAAGTGAAAGGGGACGATGAGGGTTGAGCGATTAGAGCAGGGCTGATTGCGTGTCACGTTCGCCGGTGGCGAACAAGTGCAGTTGTCGTCGGAAGCCGTCACCATGTATCAGGTTGAGCGCGGGCTTGGCTTCGAAGATGCGGTCGCTGCTCTTTGTTGTCACTTGACCGAACCAGATCTCGAGGCGGCGACGATCGAGATCATGGAGCTTGATGCAGAGCTGGCAAGAGCTGTCGTCGCGTCTTGCAACTGCGGAGGCCTTGCTTTGCCCGCCCCTGAAGTGACATGGGCAGAAGAGGATCGGATTCGTGCTCGGTACGAAGCGGCGGTGATCCGTTTTTCTGATCGTTATCGCGGTTCCGGTTTACCAACTTCTTGACGCCGGGTCCGATGTTCGGCAAGAGTGCGGTCAACAGGAGGATCCCAGCATGGCGATCACGGTAAATTCTGCTTCTGCTTCTTCAGGTCAACCGAGCGCCCCGTTGCGGGCCGTAACAATCAATGTCGACCTCGACGCGTCGTACCCGGCGGGCGGTTACGATGTGAACGCCCAGCTCGGCCAAAACGAAACGGTCGTCGGTCAGTTCTTTCAGTCGTTTTTCGCGGCGGCAACGTTGCGTTGGTACAAAGTGAATTCGCTTGGCTTCGTCCAGGCATTCGCGAACAACTCCGGCGCACCGGGTGCGGAGGTTGCGGGCTCGACAGATTTGTCCGCGACCACCGGTCTTGAGCTGACCGCGATCGTTCAGTAAAAAATCTCGAACACATCACCCAGCGAAAATTTGCGGGGGGATCGGCGCTAATAGGATGTGGCGCCGGTCCCCGCGGGAATTTTTTTCTTGATCGCGCTTGACACGAAATCCGTCCGCCTGTAGACATCCGTTCGCTTCTCGGCAGGGGAGTCGGCCGGCAGCGGGTCGTTAGGTTTTCGAAAGAGATCGTCAGTTGTAGGCCGGTGGTGGTCTAGTTCAGAGCGAGCGCGAAACAGGCGCAGACTCTGAGTGCGACACTGGGAGTCCTGAAACCTGGGCTCATACAAAGGGGGAAGTGCACGTTCCCCGGAGAGCACTGCATTGCGAAGGCTCGGCGCCGAAAGGTTCCGGGCCTTTCGTGTTTTTGGAGGGACTGACCGATGGTTGAGATCACGCCGTTCATGCGCGCGATTCAGGAAGCGACCGAAGTGCGCGGAAGAATTGTCGGTCGTTCGCGTGCCGGCGACGCTGCGTCTTTGATTGCTGACGTGAACGCGAATCAAGCGAACTTCGGAATCATGCTTCCGGGTGGGTCTCTCGAATCAGACGTGAATGCGATTCTTGCGGATCTCGAAAAACGACTTCCTGCCGGAAGTGTCCCGTCAAACAAGAAGACAGCGAGTCATTTGATCGGCGGTGAGTTTCAGTCTGACAAATACCCCGCAACGCCTCGCGGTTTAGTGCCGCTGAAGCCGACGGATCCGATGGCTCAAGATCTTCTGTGGAAGTATGCGGAGCGACGGCGCGAAGTGGATCCGCAGTTTGCTAACGATCTCCAAGAAGCGCTTCGGTTGAAAGGCTACACGCCGGACTGATACGATCGCCGGCGGTGCGTGCGGCGTATGGTCCGACTAGCGTATCGGATCGGGTCTCGGGTTGCTCCCGGATCTATCCGTTGAATGATTCACGAATTATACCCGGTTAGGTTTCAGCCCACTGATCGAAAGCGCGCGATCGCCTGTGGTGCGGAATTTGGGTGGCGCCGCACGTGCCAACCTGCAACTCTGATCGCATGCAAGCAACCCGCGAATTTCTCGATCCCGAAGAACAAGAGCGCCAACGGAAGAAATTCGAAGACGAGCTGGAGCGCGAAGCGCGGCCGGTTGAATTCGATCCGACGACTGCTTTTCAGAAGATGATCGAAAAGCAAGAGCGTCGAGCGTGCGAAGCTGCTGCGCGTTCGAGGTTTTCGGCAACGAAGCTTTGAGCCTTGCTCTGCGGAATCTGTCGTCAGGCCATGACGATCGAGGAATCGGTCCGGCGAAAAAGAGCGCGCGAATTTCCTGAAGTCTATTCGATGACTGCTGCGATTTCCGACGGCTCGGTCGCGCACGTTGAATGCTTGATCGCGATGCGTGTGATGGATGCGCCCGACATGGATTGGCTCCAGTGGTTTTTTTGGTTTTTGCGTCGCGAGCGTGTACGAGCTCAACAAAAATCAGGCGAATGAGTATCGAACCGCGCACGCTCGAAGAAGCGGTTTTGTTCGAGCGCTACTGTTCGAACTGTCACGAGAAATTCAAAGAGCATACGCGCCATCCGAACAAGTCTGATCGCTATTGGTGTCCGCGGATCGAAGGACGGATCATCGAATGGGATCCCGAAACAGGTCGCGGCGTTTTGATCACGGATGGGCTCGGCCTTCGTGGCTGGCGATTGCGTTTTTCGGTTCGCCGTTACTGGATTCGGCCCGGATCGCCGGTCTTGTTCGCGCCATGTTGGCGGCTCGAGCGCGCATACAGGCTTCGAAGGCCATGATCGCCGGTCTTTGCTCGCAAAATGCAGCCAACCTGGCGGATCGGTGCGCATATTCCCCCGAAAACTGGATCGATCAGGGCAAATTGGCTTAGATTGATCGAGGTGACCCCTTCAGCGCGGCACCGTAAGCCGCGGAAGGGAACGACATGACAACGAATCGGAAACTTGAAATCGGAGATCATGTGATTTTCATCGATTCGCGGAGGCGAAGGCATAACGCTTTGCTCACCGCGATCCACGGAGAGATCACGGAGTACGAAAGAGACGGAAAGACGGAGCTTCAGATCCCCTGCGTCAATTTGACCCATGTTTCGGGCGACGCCCGGAGGGTTGACGAGTACGGTCAGCAACTCGAAAGAGATGCGACCTCCTGCGTTCACCGGTCAGACAACAGCGCAGACGCGAACTGCTGGATCTTTCCTGACGAGTCGTAGCGTTGTTTGAATCAGCCCGGGTCTGGGGCCTTCAGGGGTGCCGGAAGGGGTTTCGATGTCGCGCTGAGCGGGTCACTCTTTTTGCGCAAACCATGCGCGGCGACATTCATCCGAACAGAAGAGACGCGAGCCCGTGAGCCCCGGCCGAAACATCTCGCCGCAGTTTTTGCACGGCGTTAGCTTGGGCGGGCTTTTGCGTTTTTGCGTTTTCTGTCGCCGGTCTTTTTGGCCGAACGCAACCGCACCGTGTGTCGGTTTTTTAGGCAAGCTAGACGTTTGTCGCTGACCAGTTCAGGCGCATGCCGGTGAGCCCTGCGTTTTGCGGATTGTTCGGATCGACTTGGGCATCGGTGTCCGCGCGGAAGATGGCGGGCTCGTTCGTTTTCGGATTGCACTCGTAACCGTTGGGATAAATCGTGCGGAATACATCGCCGGCTTTCAGATCTTCGAACCGTCGCGCCTTCCACGAGGTGAGCGTGCCCTTTTTGCCGTAGCTGATCCCGGTATTGAACAGCATCCCATTGATGCACATTCGAGCGTCGCTGATTTCGTGTTCAGTGCGTACCTCGGCGACGCAGATGTTTCCACGTTCCTTCCACGGTACGTTCGCGAGCGTGCACGCCGCGAGATATTTGGGCGACCATTCTTTTTCGTGTTTTCGGTAGTGGGCCCAGAACTGTTCGCGTTCGCTGATCGGATCGTACTGTGCGCGGCAGACCCAACAGGTGAGCACTAGTTGAAGATCGGGATCTTTTCGTTTACGTAGGCCGATCCAAGCGAGCGGCGACACCAGGCCCGCGCAAAGTCCCGCCACAAACGATCGTCTCTTCATGGCGCGGCACGTTAGCAGAACGCTGGCGAGAGGTCACGTGTTTGCCGCGTCATCCCTCCAGGAAGATTTTGATCAGCACCTGTTCATCGGATAAATCAAACGTCCGGCTTTGGACTTTTCCGCTCCATTCGTCGTGATCAATGATGTCGTCTTTTTCTGGTGCGACATCGGATTCGAATGGATCGAGACGCGTCGGTCACGGCCGCGCTCTTTCTCCGACTGCTAATCGAAGGGGACGACTCATGAGCGCCCCAGCGCGCGCCCTGTTAGTTCGCCGAATCCTACGCTCGAACGACTCTTCGAGCGCTACGGCCCGGATCTCGAGCCTCCTGCTCGGAATCATTGGACTTTTACGAAAGTTTGAGAAAGATGCGTTTTACTGTTGCAATCGGAAAAGCTTGTCGTCGCAAACCTAATGCCGGAAATGCACGTCTGGGCCGGCGACCCTCGGACCGGTGAGATCGTCGACTTGGCCTCCGGTTTATTTCCGGCACAATGTCGGAAGCTTCTCGGAGTCGGCTGGAAGGCCCCGACCCCTCCGGCGTTTTTCTGGGACGTGCCAGCAAAGCTCCCGAAACTTGCGAGCTACACGCCGCATACGGCGCAGCCGCGATCACGTTGTACTGATAGCCGAAGACGTTTGACTTGATCCCGTCGTCGGTTACGCGTGGCCAGTAACACGAGCCCGCCTGAAGCAGGAGCTTGATCCCGTGCTCTTGCGCAACGGAGATCACGCCCGCGGTCAGATAAAGGCAGGCGCCTGTCGATCCTTTGACCGTTGGGAACTTTGCCGCGACCAGCTTCCGAGCTTTCGCGACGATGATTTTTTTCGTTTTGCGGTTCGGCATTTCGTTTCTTTCCTAGCACCAGCATCCGAGAAGAATCGCGGTCGTCTCTTCTTCGGTTAGCTTCAGCTCGACACCGCTTGCCCATCCGTCGAATTGACGCGCGCAGTAGGTCGACCAGATCCGGTGGCCATTGTTCCGGCTGTGGCTGACCTTGCGGCCTTCGAAAAGATCCGGGTTCGCGTTGTAGAATTCGACCACAGCTTTTTTGATGTTCTTCAGCTCGGTGGTCGCGGTCTGGCGGGTCCAGTCCTTGACGATGGTGGAAACGAAGAAGAGCTTTCCTTGTGAGTAGTGGACGGACACGAAGCCGCAGTTTTCGGCGGCGTAGTTTTTCGCGAAGTCGACAAGGTTCTTCATGACACGGTCGGCGGTTTCGGTGTTCGTGTTCGTCATCGTGTTTCTACACTAGCGGAAAGCTTTTCCGGTTGCAATAGAAAAAACACATAGGCGGTACGGTTGACCGGGATCCCCTTAGATATGGTTGCGGCCGTGGTTCTCTCCGCCGCAAGAGCATTCACAAGCCGGACCGGTCGCGGCGAGACATCGGGCGTCACACTCGTGATCGGTCACCGTTCCGCGGATCAACTTCGCGATCATGGCGGAGCCGCAAGCGCACCGGATATCGGGCCGACCGTTCCGCATCCGAACCACGGACCCGGCGTCGATCCGGCGGGTAGCTCTGCAGACCTTCGAGGCGCAGCGCGCGATCCAGTTGCTCCGAAGCGTTTTCATCGTCCGGCCTTCGACCACCAGGAACCGCGGCGGCGCTCTTCGCGTGCTGCGGCCAATACCTCGAGATCGAGCGGGAACGCGCAAAATTCCCAAGTGTCTTTGCTGGGACGGTTTCTCATTTTGTCCCAAGCTCGCTTGCAGGGCGTGCCATTGATGATCGCGAAGTCGTGGCCCGGATAGCTGTTTAGTTTGATGATTCGCATTTTTTAGACCTTCCAGGGTGCGCGGACGCGGGCGACCTTTCCGGCCTTCGTGTTGCGGCTGCGGTTCAGCTTGCTGCGGGAGAAGTGGCTGCGCTCGAAACCATCATTGCGATCATTGTAACTTCCAAGCTCGAGGCTGACCGCGCGGCGAAGGCTGATTCGGGTTCCGTTGTTCGTCATCGTGTTTCTACCCTAACGGAAAGCTTTTCTGATTGCAATAGCAAAAACGCATCAGTGATACGATTAGCAGGGATCCCCTTTAGGCTCGAGATAATTTTCTTCGCTTTCGGTTGTAACGATCGCGAATCCGATCCTTTCGAGGCGGGCGGCTTCGACTGGGCGCACAACGAAAAACGAAGCGCCATCGGTGACTACCCAGCGGGACCGCTCACAGGCCTCAGCCCAGCGAAGGGCGGCGGCGAGGCGGTTGAAACGGGCGGCGGAGCGGGGGGGTTTGTTCGTCATCGTGTTTCTAATCTAATGGAAAACTTTTCTGATTGCAACGCCAAAAAGCATAGCCGGTACGATTGACCGGGATCCCCTCATGCCCAGGTGATGATCGCCACGGAACCGCGACAGAGCGCGGAAAGCTCGGCCCTATCACAGAGCGCGATCAGCGCTTGCAGCTGCCGATCGAGGTAGCCCGCCTCGCGTCCGCCGAAGTGCATGTTTCCGCGCGAGGTCGGAGGGGTTGCGATCGCTCGGTCGTCATCGACTTCGGGGGATGCGAGCGCGCTCACCGCACGGGTTCGAAGCTCGGAGGCCGAAAGATCGCCGGGTTCCGGGCTGGTCGGACACCCGAAGAGCCCGGGGGCGTCCGAGACGAGCGAGGACATCCCTAGAACGCGGAACAGATCGATCGCGTTGCCGTTGTTCACGTTTAGATCGGAGCCTGCAGGCGGGGTCTGAAGCGCCCAGCCATGATGGACGGTCCATTCCCATACAGGACGATCACCGGGGACGATGTGATCGAGCATGGTCTCGAGGTCTACAGGGCCGGAGAGGTAGGAGGGCTCGAGGTTTTGCGCCAGGGCGCCCACCATGTAGGCGTTTTGATCCGGCGCGTCCAAGTCTTGCGAGAATCGATCGCCGGGTCGGGGCTCTGCTCGGTCGCCTTTTGCGTTGAACGTGATCGACATGGTGGTTCGTCCCTTCTTTCGTTCGCGGTTCGGCCCGAGGTTCGCGCCCCGGGCCGGGCCCTGGTCTTTAGACCAGGGGGAGGGGCAACTGAACCCCAGGGGCTTCGTAAATCGCCTTCATGGCGGAGAAGCCGAGGACCCCGAGATCCTTCGCGTAGCCGAGGAATTTTTCCATTCCGTTGGCATAGTAGCCGTAGACCTCGATCGCGCGGAGGGTCGCGTTTTCGAAGTCTTTCGTGTGGTATTTGTTTCCGTTGAAGGTGAAGTTTGCGTCGCTGTGGATTTTGTAGTTCATTCCGTGTCCCCTTGCTTTCTGTCTCTAGTTATAATCTAAAACCTTTCCGGTTGCAACAGAAAAAGACAGAGCAAGGAAGAAAACTGGGATCCCCTTACAGGGCTTCGAGAAGTTCCATCAACTCGACCTGAGCGGCTTTCGATTCCGAGACGATCCGCAGCGCGGACTTGTTGGGTTTGGGTGCGGTTTTGGGTGAGGGCGTCAAAGTCTTGATGGCTGCGGCGGTCGCGAGGTCGCTCAGCTCGCGGGAGTAATCCACGTGTGCGTAAAAGTCGCAGTTGTAATAGTCATCCGGCTGATCGCTGCGGGTCTCGCGGTTGTAGGTTGCGACGATAGCTTCAACGGTGGCCTTCGGTGCTGCGGGGCGGAACCAGCCGGCTTCGCCGATGCAGTCGGGACCGGTATAAGGCGCGTAAGTTGTGGAAGAAGAGCCTTTCGGGTAGCCCTGCCAGACAACCGCGCTCGAAAGGTCGGCACTTTTCGGGAGCGCTTTGATTTCGACGTTCAAGGACTGGCCCATGCTGTATCGGCTGATGCGCACGGATGCTTTGAATCCGGCTGCTTTCAGGTCTTTGCGAATGAGCTTCGCAACGTCGGCGAGGTCCTGGTCTTGGCTGTACTTGGTTCCGGTGGTCGTTGTGTTCGTCATCGTGTTTCTACTCTAATTGAAAACTTTTGTGATTGCAAGCGAAAAATCAACTTTCTTTCGGGTTACCATGTCCCACGGGAAACGGTTTCGATTTGGGCGTATCGGTTGAAGACCGGGGGCCCCATCCGGGCCAGGGTGAGCCAAAGAGCGCTATGTACGAGTTTGTTGGTTCCGCGCAGCGTACGCACGAGGTGTCGGTTGCTTTGCCACCATCCGACGTGGCTTTGGGGCTCGGTCGAAGCGTAGGCGCAAGTCTCGTTCATTTGGTGATCGACGACGATGGTCATGTGTAGGTAAGTCTTCATCGGTGTGGTTCCTTCCGGGTTACTTGGTGGAGGCGAAAACATCACGTGCGGCGAAGTAAGCAGCGTCGTACACCGTCTGCATGTTGCCGGTGAGGTCGGCAGTCTCGAAGTGAATGTCGGTCATGCGCGTCATCATCCGACCTGCGATGATTTTCATGACTCGCCCCTCACCGGTGCGTACATTGTGTGCCTGGCGAAGCAGGAAGACGCAGGCGAAGCGGAAACGTGCGAGGTGTGCGCAGAAGAAGGGATCCGCATCAACCAGGTGGGTGATGGTGTCGAGCGCGCGACGCAGGTCGGAACCCTCATCGGTCAGCTTCGTGTAGGTGTTGATCGTCATGGTGTCGTTTGCGCTGCGGTTCGTCATCGTGTCTCTAGTTATGCCTGAAAGGTTTTGCGGTTGCAACAGCAAAAAGGGCCGAGCCGTGCGATTAGCCGGAAAACCCTAGAGCTCGAGAAATGCCTGTCTCTTACGCGTAGGCGTACGCGTATAGGCGAGCGCTTGGTTTCGCCACGCTAGGGCTCAAGTGTGTTACCCCGGACACTGATCGTCTCCGATCCGCGCCACTGACTTGTGACACACTAACGGTTACACCATGTAAGCGTGTCAAATCGTGCTCGCGGCATCTAGAAGGCTGCTCAGTCGACGATCTTCTTCCACCATGCTACCCCCCAGGGCGGGTAGAGATCTTCGATTTTTAGGGTTTCCGATGCAGTAGTAATTTCAACGCACTAGCTCAAAAGATGCGTTTTCGACACGTTTGGGGCTTAGTGTGTCATGTGGGATGACCGCGCTACGGGCTCTTGGCACGGGGGTTGCCGTGTTCAGGTGTTCTGAGCTGCGTGCACCTGGGCGGCTTGGGTGCTGATGTGGTTCACCGAGTAGATGTGGAAGACACGTGCCCCCGGCTTGTAGCGCTGTGGGTCCGCCGGCCCCCTGTCGACTACTAGTGCGGTGTTATCTCTCCCCAGGAACTCCCATGCGCTCGCCTCCGACATCGTGACATAGCGTATGAAAAGGTCGCGCTCGAACGCAGGCGAGGTGCCGGCGTCGGCGGGCTCAGCACTTTCGGTGCCGGTGTCGTCTTTGGTCGCGGGTTTGTTGCTCATGTCGTCGCTCCGTTTTCATCCGCCCCCGATGTGGCCGAGTCGCGCAGTTGGGGGCCGAGTCTGCGCGCCCGGGCTCGGTCGTGTGCCAGTCGTTCACCTCCGCGCTGGAGCCCGTCCGAGGTGGGTCTCGGTGCGAGAGCTCGACGTTCGATCAGCGTCCGGCGCGGTCGCGCACATCGGGATCCATGTCCCACCAAAGGTGCGTCAAACGCTCGGCCAAGCCAACCGGTGATCCACCGGCTCCGAAGCTCGCACCGTAGGGCCGATCGAAGTGCGCGGCCATGCGCTGTATGTCGAAGCGTGTTTCGCTCGGACATGCCTTGAAGTCGGAGAATCCTCGGACCTTCGCGGCAGCATCATTGAAGGCGCGTGCGAAGAGCCTAGCGGCCAGCTGTTGCGCGATCTCTCCGGCGGGGATCATCGGTCGCCCCCTTCCGTTGCGTCCGCTGAGCGGGATTCTGGGAGGAGTGAGCCCCACCCTCGCAAGGTTGAGTCGGTTTCAGTGTCGAAGAAAGCTTCGAAAATTTCCGGAAGCTCAAACTCGGGTTTTTCTTCGATGACTGGGGCGTCGATTCCTTTTTTGAGGGCGTCCATAGACAAACGAAGCTTCCCGTTCCGTCCTACTTTGCCTCCTCGTTTCACCCGGATTTTCGTTGTGATCACTGGTCGTCCCTTTCGTCCGCTGCTCTCATAGCGTCCGCAACGTCATCGGCATCAGGGTGCGCCCAATCGGGTGCGCGATCCCTGTATTGATGTCGAACCTGTTGGCAGTCGGCCCATCCCCCCGGGTTCGGGTGTCGGGCGAGGTGTTCGACGCATTCGAGCGCGCCCATTGCTGCGCGGTCTCCGTTTGCTGCTGCGCTTTCGAGTGCTGTCAGCGTGTTCTGTGGTGATTTCGTTTTGGTTCGGTTCATTGGTCGTCCCTTTCGTTTGCGTCGACTGAGCGGGCTTGTGGAGCGCTTGTGGTCTAGTGGCGAGCCTTACCGCCGGCTTCGATGCGGTCGAGCGCGAGGCGTGCGCGGTCGTGAACGTCGGGGCAATCGTAGTAGCTTCCGGCGGCCCACTCGTCGGCAATGGCTTCGCTGGCATACTCGAAGCCTTCGGCGCTTTTCTCGGCGGTCAGAAGGTAGCCCTTGGTGCGGTCAATCATCTCTGCTCGGTTCGTCATCGTGTTTATACTCTAACCGAAAACCTTTCCGGTTGCAAGCGGAAAACGAAAGAAAGATGAACCTTCGTAAATCCGCCTGCAATCCGGCAGGTTAGCTCCGAAGAGCCTGGAGTGAGCCCGCGGGGTCTTTGGGATCGAGACGGTCAAGGTCGGCCCAGTCGAGTTTGGAGCCGCCTACGATCAGAATGTCCATAGCGTAAGGCGCACAGCGAACGGAGAGCCCAGCGAGATGAAGTTTTGCCAGTCGTCGCAGGCGGGCGCCCGCGTTCCGGTGTCCGGTCTGTACGACGTTGCAAAGGAAAGAGGCGCGGGAATCGCCGCATGCGTAAAGGTAGTTAGTCGCGTCGGCTTTGGTCTTGATCGTGGTCATGGTGTCCCTTTCGTTTCGGTTTCGCTTTTAGCCGTGGCGGCTGATTTCGGTGGTGAATATGGCGGCGTCGGCTTCGAGTATGGTGAGGCGGAGGCCGTTCGCGATTTTCTCCCAGACGTGATCGGCGGGCATGTGGCGGAAGCCAGCGCGACGGACCGCGAAGCTCAGTTTGCGGCGCATGTCTTTGTTGCTGAGGCGTTTGGTGTTTCCCATGCTGCGCGTCGTCTTCATCGTGTCTCTAGTTATAAGGTAAAGGTTTTCCGATTGCAACAGAAAAACCATCTTTCGTAAAAGTGGCCTGATCTCGAGTTCTTACGGCTCACCTTTTTTGAAGCCCGAGGCGAATCGCCCCGGGCGGAGGGAGGTCCCCTAGAATCCGCACCCATTGACTTCGAGCACTGCTACGCGGCGGTTTGTGTCTACCTCGAAAACTTTGTCCTCGTTGGAGCCGTGAACCATGATGATCCCGTCTTCAAGGTCTACGGAGACGACTTTTCGCCAATCGTTCCGGTCAGTCCAAACAACCATTCCCTCGGTAACTTCTCGGACAAAAATTCGACGCATGACAGGGGCGGCGGGGGCTTTTGCGTTGTTCGCATTGTCTGAGTTGTTGAGGGGGACTGTGTTTGTTGCGTTGTTCATGTTCATAGTTATAATCCGAAGCCTTTCCGATTGCAACAAGAAAAACAATCTTTCGTAAAAGCCGGGCGATCTCGGCCGCCTAGTTCTTCAGTGTCTCGATCGTGACCACTTTGCACGCGTCCAGGGAACGGGCGGTGAGTAGCCTGTAGGTGATGTGTTGACGCCCGTACTCGTCTTCATCGTCGTAAGTCAGCACATCGGCGTCGTAGGTCTCTCCTGAATCGCCGGGAGCGATGTTGGTCTCACGGTCATATCCGACGGCGGACCGAAGCACGCGGAGCGCGGCCATGTTAATCTCGACGGTCGCTAGTTCTCCTCTGTCCGCGTAATTCGAGGCTGTGTCCCGATTGTCTGTTAGGCAGAGGCCGACATGTAGCTGAAACTTGGTATGGGCTCCGTGATACATTGTTGTCGTCTTCATCGTGTCTAAATTATAATTGAAAGGTTTCCTGATTGCAACAGAAAAAACGATCTTATTTCGACCTTTCGTAAAAACGCCCTGATCTCAAGCTCTTGCGGGTCCGCTTTTCTTGAAGGCCCGAGGCGAATCGCCCCGGGCCGGGGTTCGAGCCTCGGACTTTATCCGAAGTAGGGTGCGAAAAGTTCGGCGAGTTTTTGGGCGCCGCCGCATCGGTTGCCGCAGTGTTCACCGTCGACAGTGACTTGATCCCAAATCGAGTCACTCTTTTCGTTTCGACGCTTTGCAATTTCGACCTTGATGATCCGAAGGTTGTCGTTTTCGAAACCGGAGACGCGAAGAATCGTCGGAGCCTTGAGCCGCATCAGGTCGCTGAGGTAGCTGCTATAAAGCTCCATCTTTCGCAGAGTGGAAAGGCGCGGGGTGATTTTCTTTGCCGTGTTTGTGTTCGTCATCGTGTTTATAGTTGTAATCGATAAAGATTCCGATTGCAACAGCAAAACGCATCTTTTTCATAGTGGCCCGGGATCATAGCTTTTTTGGCTTTTCGGGTTGCGTCGTCTGGGCTTTTCTGGCTTGGTTCCGGCCGGAGGGACACCCGTGACTGAATACTTCACAACCGAGCGAACGATCGAGCTTTTGCGCGAGGGCCGGATCGTCCGTATCGAACCCCAACCCGAGCCGGTGATCGCGGCGATCGCGGCGAGCATGATCGAAACTTTCGGCCGAGTGCGCGAAGTCGTGGACGATAACGCAACCATGACCTGTCTCTGGTCGATTCGTCGCGGCGATCACAGCTGCGTTCCGTTCGTGCATTTCGATCCGCTCGACGATTATCGGCTCTGGCAAAACGTGATGCTCTTTGATCGTTACAGGCTCGAGAATTCTGACGCGGTTTTGCCGGTGCTTTTGATCGGCACGCGAGACGTTTTCGCGACAGAGCTCGGCGGAAAATCGAACGACGTTCTTTCGACAAAAGTCGTTCACCTGGCGGCGGTATGATCTACGCGAGACGCGGCAACGGTTCCGACGTTTATGTCTTCGCTAAAGATGACGTGATCGAATGTCACGATTGCAGACTCGAAGAAATACTGAAGGTGTTTTTTCAAAAGCCGAGCGAGATGATCGCGCATCTCGACGAACACCTTGAAGCCGGGCACAAGGTGCCGAAGGACTGTCTCGAACGGTTGTCCGCAGAGGTCGCACGATCCGAGCGTGAGCACGCCTATCTCGGCGCTTGGGTTGTTGTCGAAGAAACGATGTACGACGAAGACGGAAAGATCGAAGTTGAACCGCGTCCAGTGATCAAAGGGATCGGCGTGTTCTCGGAGTCGACTCCGGAGTCTTTAGGTGAAGGCGTATGGGCTCCTATTCTCGAATCGGACGGGGCTACGTATACTGACGCGATCCGGAACCTTCGATCGCTTTGCGAACAGAGTCTTCCGTGGCTTGCCCCTCACGTCTCCTGGGAAAGGTGACGGGTTCGGAGGCTGGGGTGTATGGTCCGCCCATGCGCACGGAGATCGCAAAGCAGGACGAGCCCAGGGACGGCGCAGAGCCTGACGTGAATCGGGAGCGCCAGAAGAAGCGATCGAAGCGGTTCGGGATCGAGGTCGTGGAAGGCGCGGCGCTCACGTTTCCGAGTGGCTTTCCGCGGAAGCTTTCTGACTACGGCGATCCAGTGAACTTGAAATTCCCGACGGAGTCGAAGAAGCGAGCGGCAAACGCTCGGGTTCGTTTCAAGCAATTCGCGAATGAGACCTACAAGAAAACGAAGTCGAAAAGAGTTGTTCACAATCGCATCGTCGAAGCTGAGCTGCGTCACGGGATCACGCCTTCGATTGATCTCGACGATCCGCTTGATCGTCTTCTGTCTTCAAGCCTTCGTCGTCGTGTCGCTGAAGCGCAAAAGAAGTCGGCCCAAAAAGGCGCTGGCCTGGCGTGGCCGAAAGATCTCGCGGCTGACCTTGCTGATCATATCGAGGACTCGTCACAGGCTACCGGTCCGATTCGGCAAACGTTCGGCACGATCCTCTAACGCGGGGAACCGATCCTTGCTTGGTTGCTGCCCTTCTGAGTAGGTTCAGCGTCGAGACTTGCCATAGGTCTTTTTTCTTCGTTCGGAGCCCGGGGCGAGAGCCATCCTATCGCCCCGGGCTTTCCGAGATCTCGAGCGAAGAAGTCACGCCGTCGCTGTCATTGATCGCAGCTGTTGCGCTCACCGTTTTGATCGTTGGAACCGTTGCGCCGCCAGCGCTAGTGGTTGGACGGTTGAAGCGGTTTAGACGTGAGTCCAGGCTTTACCAGAAACGATCAAACGGATCAGGTGATCCGAAACGCCGTATTCGATGGCAAGCTCTTTTGAAGTGGGGCCGATTTTTCTGAACCGGTGATTCGGCCCTTTGTATCGTTGTCGGATCTCGACAACCTCTTTTTCTGTCAGTTTGGAGGTAGCTCTTTTTTCGCCACGCAAAATCGTCGCACGCCCGTGACGGATTTTGTCTTGATGGTTTTCTTGGGGAGTGCCCCATTTGATTTTTGAAAGCCGGTTGTCGTCAGGATTGCCTTCAAGATGTCTCGTTTCCATTCCTTCAGGCCTCGGGCCGACGAATGTTTCTAGGATCAAATGATGAACGAACCTTGTTCGAAATATTCCATTGTCGTTTTTGACCCGGACCTCCCGATAGCCGGCTTTGGTGAGCGCACCTTCCATCTGTCGCGGAGGAAAGATCGGACCGAGCCGAAGCGAGTTAGGACCCTGTCTCCATTTACTGAAGATCTTCCCTTCTTTGCTTGCGAAATATCCTGCGAATCCCGGTATTGCTTTCAAGGCCTGCAACGATAACAGAAGGCATGCGGACGACACTATACAAAACTGCTACAGTCATCAAAATAACCGCACTCGATGCAGATCAGTTTGCACTTTCGCGCGAGCATTCTTGCTCCGCAGTTGCGGCAGTGAAAGCCGGCTTCGTTTTCGTCAACGCCTGATCGTTTCCCGCGAGCGCCATCGTCGCCATGTCGATGATCCTCACTTCGGCGGCTGTCTTCTGAATCGTTTCGAGCCACGCGCGCAACCTTGCGTTTTCGATCTCTAAATTCTTCACCGCTCACCCTCTCGTGATCAATCGGTCTCGATCGATCTTTAGAGTGCCGGCGTCTACCAGTTCCCAAATCGCTTTGCGAACTTTTTCCGATGCGAAGTAGTGAATGTCGATCACGCGTTCGCGAAGCTCGGTCATCGGGGTCCCCCCGTTTTGATCCTTGAGCGTATCAATGACTGCGCTTTTCACGACTTGAAGTCGATCCCGTTTCACGGGTCCGCCATAGTCTGGCCAGCCCGCACCGGTCAAGGCATAAGTGCGCCGTAATTATGGCCTTATCATGCCGTGGTCGATTGTGCTTGCAATTGGAAAAGATTTCGATTATAACCAGAGACACGATGAACGAAGGACAGCTCAGCAGTTTGCAGGTTCGAAAGTTTGCCCTCGCCGGGGCGGCGATTTTTACGGTCTCGAATGAGACGACGGGGAACCGGTTCACTTTCAAAGTCTCGCAGCCGAAGGACGACGCGCCGCATTTCGTGTCGGTGCTGACCGGATCCGACAACGTCGGCGACTACACCTACCTAGGAACGATTTTCGACTCGGATCGGTTCGTCCACGGCAAGAAGAGCACGATCGGGCGTGACGCTCAGTCGGCAAAGGTCTTCGCTTGGTTCTGGCACAAGACGGGCGCGGGTCGCGAGCTTCCGGCTTGTGTGGCTGTTCATCACCTGGGCCGGTGCGGTCGATGCGGTCGAGCCCTGACCGTTCCCGAATCCGTCGAATCCGGCTTCGGACCCAAGTGCCGGACCATGTAGCCCCGGGGAGGGGGCTCGGCCCGGTCAGGCTCGAGCCCGGAATCATTCGGCTTTTACGAAAGATGTTTTTATCTCTTGCAACCGGAAGCTTTTTCAATTATAACTTTGAACATGAAGACGGCAGCACGGACCCTGGCACTGATTCTCGCGCTCGCGATTGTGGTCACCGGCCAAGCTGCTCGTCCCCCCATCTTCCGACCCGTCACCACCAAGAGCGCCACGCGCTAGAAAGGCCGAACCTATGGCAACCCGCAAGCAACTGATCAGCGAGATCAACGACATCTTGGGCGAGGCGCAGCACGATTGCCCTCATACGGGCAAAGCATTGTGCGACGCAGTGGATCGGCTGATCTTCCACAAGGCCACCACAAACGAAGCACGCGGCCCTTCAGACGCGCGCTTGCCCGATTCGACCTGGCACGCGATTTTCCTTCATCGGTTGCCGTTCTCGCGATTCACGTTCTTCGCGAGCGTGTTCGGTTCCTAAGACGCGTGCGTCCTTCTTCGGAACCAGGAGCTGAAATGAAACTGACACTGACAATAACCGCCCAACAATTCCACGCAATCTACACGGCGCTTGCGGGACGAGTGGAGGACGCGCGCATCCTTGATCCCGCTGAGGCAGCAAACGATTTATCGCTCGAATCGATTGTCGAAGGATTCGACACCATCCTTGCCCGACTTGCCGATCCTTCCATTCCGAAATCGACCTTGGTCGTCATAGAGGGGCAATCATGACGCGACCGCTGAAACTGTTCGAGGTCCGCGTCGTCTAGATGGTAAGGGGGATCTGATGCTCTGTTTTTACGACCAGCAAAAGGGCTACACGGCCGCGGACCCTTCGAGTTTTCTCGGGTTCGAGGCTCAGCCGGCGAGCGTGATCGTTCTGGCCCTGGCGATCGCTGGGATGTGGGAACTTCCAGCGGAGGCGTTCCGTGAACGATGCCAGCGCGTGCTTATGGTTCCGCACCCACAGACGAAGAGCGTTTTCACCCGTAGCCGGCTGAAAGACAGCCTGCGAAAACTGATGGCTCTCTGCGACGAGATCGGATCGGGCGTGATTGCCTGGGAATGATCCTTGCGCTGTGCGCGCTTCAGGGGGCTGTCTGACGGGCCTACCGGATCGGCAGCCCTGAGGCCTGGCGTCTTGGCGTGGGCGGTCTGAGGGCTATCCTCGAAAACCTCACCGCATCCTGTGCGAATGATCTAGACTCCGAGCCGTGAGCGGACGCGTCAAGTTTGTGCTGATTATTTGTGCCGGCATTCTTGGCATCGTCGTTCTGACGATCGTGATTTTGCTGCAGCGTGAAGAGCGCGGCTTCATGGTTCGCCAGTGCGACAAGGATCAAAACGACTACGCTGAGACGAGATGGTTGAGATCGGATATTCCGATCCCGGTCTACCTCGCCGAAAGCGAAGCCCGGCTCGAGCCCGATGTGATGAAGGCGATCGGGTTCTGGTCGCCGTATGTTCGGTGGGGCGGATTCGCGAAGCCGTTTGAGGATCCGGCAGACCCCATGATCCTTGTTGATTCACAGGTGGTCGACCCCGAACACGTTCACGGCAAAGCGAAGCTGAAATGGATCGGAGCGTGTCGACTTCGCCGCGTCGACATAGAGATCCCGATGCCGATTCTCGAAGACAGTATGCGCGAATGCGTCACGGCGCACGAAATCGGGCACGCGCTCGGACTCGATCACGATGACGATGAAGACGGTGTCATGAAGGGAACGCGGAACTTCCGTTTCGGATGCGAGATCAGCGAGCACGATCAAGCGTTGCTGTCGAAAACGTACCAGTGAAAAACACTCGGCTCGAAACCTTCGACTCGCAGCGATTCAAAAGTGCGCGAGGCAATGACTCACTGATCGATCTTGCGAAGCTTTATTTGGATTACAACGGAGAAGAAGAACGATTCATCATCAGAATCAAGATCGAGCTTCGATGCTTCGCAAAGATCGAAGCGTGGTCCATGATCGAGCTTGGATGGAAAGAGATTCACACGATCCCCGGGCCATTAGTTCCTGATGCGATCGATCAGGCGCTTGAGCAACTAACGACTGTGGCGATCGAAATCGTGAAGTGTTGACGAATGAAGCTGAGCGAACACAGCGACGTGAAAAGATCGCTGATCCTTTTAGGTGTTCCGATTGAAGAGCTTGTAGCAATCGAGGACATGCACGGGGCTGAAGCTGCGGCCGCATTAGAAAAATTCAAGGAACGGATAACGTCTGCGTTTCGTACGTCCGTGCGGACCGAACACCATCCGGATCATGGATCCGATCCCGCGGACATTGCTCGACGCGCTGACAACTTCCGAACGATCCGATCGTTTCTTGAGTGGGTGAAACAGTGGAGGATCAAACCGGAACAGATCCGCCCGGTGTTCTCGGCTACGATTGATCTGACGGATGTGTTGTCTTTCATGCAATCGTTCGTGGACGATTTCAACGAAGAGATACGGCGGCAATCTTTCGTGATCAACCTTCAGGATTTTGAGCCACCTATCCGTAAGGCTGAATCTGAACCACCGCGTCGGCGCTCGACATTCCGATCATCCCCCAGGGGGACCGAGGTTGAATCTCAGTCGACCCGCGACGGTGGCAGGATCCACAGGGTGCGGATTTACCGGAAAGGGTGAGAGCTTGCGTAAAGCGGAACCGTCTGCCACCTTTGGGCCGATGGTGGAAGCACAAGCAATCGATCCCCGAGTCGAAGCCCAACGGCTAAAGCGCATCAAGAATCGGGAGACAGGTGAACAGAAGACGCATCGCCATTGGCTCACGCGCTTCATGGTTCGCGCTCTTGCTGTCGATCCCCACCTCGCGAATGTACCGCTCGACAAAAACGGCTGGGTTTTAGGGACGAAGCTTTTGTCGGCGGCGCAAGGCGCCAAAGATTCGCCGAAGGTGATCTTCAAGATGGAGACGCTTTTGAAGATTGTCGCCCAGTCCCAGGGCGGATTCGAAAAGAAGCACGACAAAGCCACTGGGCTTTGGTTTCGTTCGGCGAATCGGATCGAAGAAGAGAAGAAAGAGCGACGGACCTACAGCAAAGATGAGACGCAAAAGCTGATCGCGGAATCCAAAGCTAAAGCGAAGAAGGATCTTCAAAAGCGGCGCAAGAAGAACGAAGACCGAGCGGCTGAAGCTGAGAAACGAAAAAAGGCTTCCGCGGTCAAGCGCGAAGAAAACAGGCAGAAACGTCTCGAGGCTTCACGTCAAAGGGCACTGAAAGATCCGAAGAACACTCGCCGAATCGCGAGCCCAAACAATCCGAAAGCGCTTGCGCGGATTGCGCCTCCGTTGAAACGGGTAGGCAAAGGGGCAACAACCGAAGACGCAAAACAGGCTGTCACTGATCGAAAACAGTGAAAGACGATAGCAGAACGATTCAGCCTGAGACGATCCGAACCGATTGGTCGAACGTTGATCCACGGTGGGGAATCAAGACCACCCCTGCAATGGTGATGCAGCTGGAGCTAGCCGAAGGCGAATACATTTGCGGTGAAGAATTCGATCGTCGGCGCGACGGATCATTCTTGCGTTTGTATCCACCGATCGATCGCGTGGCGAAGAAGTTCATGATTCCGGTTCGCTTGCTTGAAGAGATCGCGGTCCGGAACCGGTGGAACGAACAACGCATTCGGTTTGTCGAAAAAGTCACGGCCGAGCTTCGTTCAATTCAGGCGAAGGTTGTTGCAGTCACGACCGAGCGCACGATCGAGATCATCGACAAGGCGCTTACTGACTTCGGCAAAGCTGTTGATCAGGAAAAGATCCAGATTGATTCGATTCAGGAATTCGAACGGCTCATTCGACTTCGTGAATTTCTCAAAGGCAAAGCCGAATCACGCATCGAGCATCAGCATTCGATCATGCCGCTTGCAGAGATTCAGGCGCGCTTCCGAGGGATTCAGGCAGAACGTGAAGAGGCTAGTCTCGGAATGTCCGGCCTTTTGGTTGACGAGTCTCCGATCGATCCTGGTGAGCCCGCTCAGATTCCGAGAACGGTCCCGAGTTCGGATTAGCTTTCAGCGGTTACACCGATGTGCCTGATCACTGTGGCTGCGCTTTTCAGTCGGCCACGCTTCGCGACTTCTTGAACGTCTTTGGTCTGCTTCCATACGCCGTGAATGAATGTCGCACGGAGTGTATGAAAAGTGATCCGTTCTAGGTTTGCCTTTTCGGCGGTTTGCGAAAGTGATTTTCGTAGAGAGCGATCGGTAAGTCGTCCCATAGATTGCGAAACAATCAAAGGGGAAGACGATTCGATCAGCTCTGGATCGCTTTCAATGAATTCGAGCCGTTCTCTCAGGTAGTCGGTCAGCACGTTTCGAAACTGTTCGTCTGTGTCGACCATCGGCGTGTGTTCATCACTGCCGGGAACGATCAACTTTTTGGCTGGCGATCGCTTCTTCCACATTTTGCTGTGGGTGGTGACGTGGCTGAGGTTGAGATCTGTGATCTCTTTTTCTTTGAGACCGAGTCTGATTGCAAGCTCAAGAATGACGCGGGTTCTGAGGCCGTAGAACGTGCTATCGCATGCCGAAAATATCGCGCGTTGCTGAGCCTGATCGAGTGGTTTCGTTCCTGTCTCAGACATTGTGCGCATCCTGGCGGGCCTTCCTGTTTTGGTCAAGAAGCGGAACCAGGGCTTCACGTTTTCTGCGCTTTCGTGTCTAGTGGCCCGCGTGACGGGGATCGTCGTAAAGCGAACCGAGCAGGAGTTTAGTGACTTCCTGGCGACCGAACGCGGCTTCATGTCGATATTTGGGAGATTCAACGAAGAGCGTCTGAAATTTGAGTCGTACCAGTCTCTGTTTCTAGATATACGGGCGCGTTTTCGCTGTGTTGAGAAAGGCCGACAGACCGGTTTTTCGTTTGTTTTTGCAGCTGAACAGGTTGCCCGCTGCCATTTGAAGGATTCTCAAACCGGTGTTTTTGTTTCGTACAATCTCGATGACGCCAAAGAGAAGATCAACTTCGCGAAACAGATGCACGAAGAGCTTCCGCTCGAATACCAAAAGAAGATCGTCACTGATTCTGCAACACAGATTGCATTTCAATCGAACAGTTATTCGAAACGCATCTCGAGAATCATCAGTCATCCGTCAAAGGCGCCCCGCGGAAAAACAGGCGACGTTTATCTAGACGAGCTTGCTCACTATCGAAACGATCGCGAGGTCTACAAAGGATCGACAGCGCTGATCCTTCGCTCAAAGGGACAACTTACGATCTGTTCATCGCCGCTCGGTCGACGCGGCCTGTTTTGGGAAATCGCACGCCAAGAGATGCGGAACTATCCCGCCTATACGCGTCAGCTGGTTCCGTGGTGGCTGTGTTCGTTTTTCTGCACGGACGTGAAGCGCGCGGCGCTCGAAGCGCCTGGGATGGAAACCGAAGAGCGCGTTCAGAAATTTGCATCGAAGAGCGGCGGCATTCGCGGCCAGTTCGATAGCATGGCTCTTGAGGACTTTCAGGAAGAGTTCGAGGTCATCTATTCCGACGAAGTTCTGTCGTTCTTTCCGTATGGACTGATCACTAAATGCACAGAAACAGAACTTCAGATGATCGAAGATCTGTATATGCTGGATCGCTGCGAGGGACGACTGGTCGGCGGCTTTGACGTTGGACGAAAGAAAGACGTTTCCGAGTTGATGATCCTCGAAGAGAACGAAAAGACGAAGAAGAAAAAACTTGTCTACTGTCTGACGCTCGAAAAGAAACCACTTCATGAACAAGAGGACACGCTTCGTGAGCTGTTGATGTTTTCTCCGCTCGCCAGACTGGCCATTGACTCGACCGGTCTCGGGACCCAGCTCGGCGAAAGTCTTCAGGCCGACTTTCCAGATATCGTCGAGGTCGTGAACTTTGGACAGGTGAATAAAGAACGCATGGCGAATGACATGAAGATCAGCCTTCAAAAAAGCGAGCTGATTCTTCCCGCGGATAAAAAACTTGTTCGGCAAATCCATGCGATCAAGAAACGGATCACGAGTTTCGGAAACGCGATCTTCGAAGTCGACACGAGTGGCAACACTAAAGAGATCGGACACGGCGACAAGTTCTGGGCTTTGGCGTTAGCCAACCGCCGCGATCATGCGATGATGGATGGAACGGCCGAAATCGGGGTGACAGTGATCTAGTCAGCCGTGTTAGGGTCCCCGCATGGCACGACAAGAGCGGATCGAACTTGCGATCCCTGATGGCGTAGCGGCTGGCGCCCCTCAGAAGGTCGAACGACACACTGGGATCACGTTGCTGATCACGGCGGCGAACCTAAACGGCGGGACGGTGAATGTGATGGGATCGCTTGACGGTGCCATTTTTGCCCAGGTAGGGGCGACTGTTTCTGCGGCCGGCTTTGTGGCGGTCGCTGAGTCGCTGGATTCGATCCGGATTGATCGGGCGACCGGCACTTCAGTCGCACAGGTTGCGGATCTTCTCGCATTCGATCAGCGAACGTCGTAAACCGGAACCATGTCCGAAGAGAGCGTTACAATTGCCGAGGAGATCCATCGGCAGGGTGCAGACGGTGACGTTGTCGCGCTGATAAAGGCGCACGTGATCGGCGTCGGCGATCAGGTTCCCGGCGGTAACGTTCAACAGCCAACGGGAGAAAATATCAGCGGCATCGTTCACAGCATGAACGAGCTAGAGTGGCCGTATGATCCGCGCCTTCTTTGTAACCTGTTCGAGTTGAGCTCAGCACTGCGTCCCAACATCGACGCCTACGTAACAAACATCGACGCGTTTGGTCATACGTTCGAACCGAAAATCGATCTCAGTGCCGACGACGCAAACCAAGTGATCTCGAATGCAATGTTCTTAGATCGAGCGCATTTGCACGAACGCGATTCCAATGCGCCAGCGCCGAAGCTACCGTCTGAGGCGGAAGTTTTCGCGAAGATCGAAGAGATCAGGATGACGATGCTGATCGAGCTTGGAACGCTCAAGAGCTTCTATAATTCGTGCTGCGTTGGAATCGATTTCGTGAAGCTGCGCCGCAAGACGCGTCAAGATATTGAGGTTTTAGGCAATGGGTTTTGGGAGGCGATCAGGAACGCCGAGGATCGTCTCGTTCTGTTCAATTACGTTCCGGCGTTTTCGATTCGTCTTGGCAGGCTAGGGCGCGTTGTCGAGGTTCCTGTTCGCGTCGAGTCTTCCGATATTTCTTTCGAAGAGGTCCAGGTCCGAATGCGGTTCCGTCCGTTCATCCAAAACCTCACACCAAACCAGGGCGGAAGAAGAACATGGTTCAAGGAATTCGGCGATCCTCGGATCATGTCGAACAGGACCGGCAACCTTTACGAAACAGTCGAAGATCTTAAATTCACAGAAGAGTCGGCCAGCCCGGCGACCGAGCTACTCCACTTCAGTGTCGATAGCCCACGAACCCCATACGGGATCCCACGATGGATTGGTGCGCTGCTCGCGGTCATGGGAACGCGGCAGGCGGAAGAGGTGAACTTTCTCTATTTCGACAACAAGTCGATCCCGCCGCTGGCGATCCTTGTTTCCGGTGGTCGGATGGCCCCGCAAGCGACCGAGAAGATCCGTACCTACATGGACGAAGAGATCAAGGGAAAGCGAAACTTCCACAAGATCTTGATCCTCGAAGCTGAGCCCGCAGGGAAACATCAGGATGGCGTCGGTCGGGTCAAGATCGAGATTCGACCGCTCACACAAGCGATCCAGTCTGACGCGTTATTTCAGAAGTACGACGAGCGGAACGCGGACAAGGTGGGTCAGCAATTCAGGTTGCCGCGGATGCTTCGTGGCGACATTCGAGATTTCAACAAGTCGACCGCGTTCGCCGCTTTGATGTTTGCGGACCAGCAAGTGTTCGGACCTGAGCGTGAAGACTTCGACACGGATCAGAATCGGAAAATTTTCCCCGACCTCGGGATCAAGTTTTGGCGGTACAGGTCTCGAGCCCCAGTCACGCGTGATCCTCAGACGCTCTCGACAATGGTCCGCGATCTTGTTCGTGGCGGCATTCTTGTTCCGAACGAGGGGCGGCAGATTGCGGCTGATATTTTCAACCGAGAGTTTTCGAAGATCGAAGACAAGTGGGCGACTCAGCCGATTCAGTTGACGTTGGCAGAAATCAACGTAGCCGCGAAGGGCATTATCGCAGACGAGACGGTGACGCCGGCGGCGAAACGATTGCTTCCGATTGCGAAGCTCTTCGTTGATCTTCATGAACAGTTGGACGGCGCCGAAAGTGATACGGCTTTTGCGGTCGCGAAACAGGAAGCCGAGATCGAAGAGCAGCCGATCCAGTCGATCAGTGTTTCGAAAAGCGATCCAAGCCAGATCGTTGCCGATGTCAAAAACGAGGCCGGAGACATCATCACGATTCGTGTTCCGCAAGAGAAGATGCTCGAATGGGTGATACCGCACAGCGAGTGATCAGCGAAGGCGCCAAATCATCGGCGCATGTGATCTCTCGAATCTTCAGGATCGACGTTCATAAAGCGGCTGATCCGTTGACCAGGGCTGGATTCCTTAGCATTCAGAATCAGTTCTCCAAAGAGCTGGACAAGATCGCGAGCCCAATCGAACGCAAGGCGCTGATCAGTGCGCTCGACAAGCTCGACGTTGATTGGCCAAACCTGAACGCGAAGCAAACGACCAAAGCTTTTCAGGCCGCTAACCGCGCGCTTCTTCCGCTCGAAAAGCGCGTCCCTGCTTCGGTGGATGAAACGGTCAACGTCCAGGCAACGGCGGTGGTCAAACGAACGAGGAGATCGGTGAAGAAGAAATTCAAGCTCGATATTTCTTCGGATCTCAATCGAACCGACAAGCGGATCGCGAAGTTTGTCGGCGAGAGTCAGAACAATTTTATTCGTGACGAGTTTGGTCGTCGGCGAAAACAGTTCTCGAAGCAAGCGCGGGCGATCGTTTCAGTCGGTGTCGGTAAAGGACTCGGCCAGGATCAGATCGCTGAAGACCTTGAACGCCGGCTAGGCTTCAACGCGAAACGATCTCGATCCTACTGGACCACGGTTGCGAATGCTTTCGCGAATCGGGCTCGGACCTGGGGCCAGCTTTCGTCATACCAGGACGGGGGGATCGATCTATACCGTTTCGAGGCAGTACTCGACGAAGTCACAACGGAGACTTGCAGGTTCCTACATGGAAAAGTCTTTTCCGTCGGGGCTGGACTCGCTAAGTTTGCCGAGGTGGAGAAGAGGCGACAGCCTGAGGCGATCAAAGAGGTGACTCCGTGGGTTCGCACCGTCACGAATCAGGACGGGGACAAGGTTTTAGCCTTTCAACGGGGTGGTAAGCAGTTCGAGGTTGCGACGATCGAAGAGTCCGGAGTCGGCACCGCTGACAAAATCGGGCGCTTCTCTGGCGGCATGTCAAACAAAGCTCTTCAGGACAATGGGTTGACGATGCCCCCACTTCACGGGCTATGTCGGTCCACGGTGCTTCCAGAGCTATGAGCAGCACGATCGAAATGCACGGCGAGCTGGCCAATCTCGACAGGGATCAACAGCGCAGGCTAACGCAAGGCGTCTACCGCGCTGTCGAGGTGTCATTCCAAGAAGATCAAAGAAGGATCGGCCGACCGCGTTCAATCAAGGTTACCGGCGATGAGCTGAAACGCCGCGTCAATATCTGTCTGAAGATCTATCGAGCGCTTCGCGGCGATCTCGACTGGGGTCTTCTGCGTGCAATCGATCATCTTCCGCGCTATCTTCGTCTGGAATTGGACGGAGTCGCATGGGAGCCTGACAAACGAAAGGTTTGGGCACCGGGTGACGGAGCCTAGGAGGAAAGCAATGGGAAATTTGGATTCGACACTCGGTGATATCAAGCGGTTGGAAAAAGCGGCAGGCGCTGAGGACGATCCGATCGTTTTTTCTCCTGAAGGGATCAAGAAGTTCAACGAAGCTTCAGCGATCTTCAAGACGGCGCTCGAAGAGATCGACAAGGTTCAGTCTCAAGAGGTGATGAAGACGACGCACGGCCAGGCAATTGCTACGGCTCGCGCCGCTATACTGAATCTGGAAGGGACGATGTCTCTGATCTGGGAAGAGAACGGGATGAACGACGTGATCCGCGGTCAGTTTCAAAACGTGATCGGTCTTCTTCAGCCGATGACATCAAGCGTCGCGAAGAACGCCGGTGACAAGCCCGCGGCTGAGCCTGTGGCCGAGCCCGCGGCTGAGCCTGTGGCCGATCCTGCGGCCGACGATAAGCCTGCAGCCGATGCGACCACGCCGACGGCGAAGACTGCAGCCGAAGAAGCTGACGAGAAGAACAAGCCCGAGGGCCATTCCGAAGGAAGCGGCGGCGATCCGGCGAATCCGGAAGACGTGGTTTGGCCAAGAGATCTGAACACCGAAGAGTTCCGGAAGAACGAGCACAAAGAGCCAAAGCCTTCTTGGGGTGAAGATCCCAAACCCACGGTCTAGCATTCTTTCCCGACGCGAGTTGGTAGATCCCGTCTCGCGCTAAAGCTAAGAGGGGGTCCACCGTGGCGGAGCCGGCAAAGAAACCAGACAAGACCGAAGTCGATAAGCCGTTCCACCGAAAGAAGCCGCGGAAGAAGTTCGCGATCGAGTCGGGCGGATCGTTGATCACTGAGACTGACGACGAACAAGAGGCGGAGCGTCTCGCGTCTGATCTCGAATCACTAGCGGACCAGGGCGTCACCCTCGAAGGGCTCGAGGGCACGATCGATCTCTCCGACGAAGCCGCCCAAGCTCTGACGCGATCAACGGCGGTCGGGAAAGCGGCGCTCGGACAGATTCCGATCTTTCTTCCACACGCCTTCGGTCTCGAGATTCCTGCTGCAGAAAAAAACATCATTGCGAAAGCGGCGGGATCCGTTTTCTTGCTGATGAAAGAACTCGTTCGCATTGTTCACGACGACACAAACGAAGCCGACCCCGGTGGTTCGTTTGTGTCGAAATGCGCTTTGCTGCGTATGAACCTGACCATGCTCGCGCCAGAGCTTGAAGGCTGCGAACTTCTTTCAACCGTCACAAAAACGATCGAAACACTGAGTGCGTTTGAAACGATCGCGCTCGATCGAAGTCTTGGCTTGATCAAGAAGCGCGGGATCGCTAGCGATCCCGAAGGCGGCATTCATGTTCACGCGCTGGAGCGCGAAAACAAGACGACGAAAGAAGACGGCAAGCATCCTCACCTGTTCTTGCTTCCTGATGGCCGCATGGTCGTTACCGAAGAAGACGGCGCGCACGTTCACGGGCTCGAAGATGAACTAGCAAACTGGACGAACAAAGAGCCAGACGGCAAGCACGCTCACGCGATCAAGATTGATGATGATGATTTGGTTACCGGCGAAGGCGTCAGCGCGCATCGACATGAAACGATGGTCGAGACGACTACGTTCGGCGGGCTTCACGTCCACACGCTGACCTTCGACGGCGTCGAGATTCTGTCGTTACTACCGGGACAGTTCTGGGATCTGATCGGCAGGCCGGATCAGGAAGACAACGATCCCGCTGATCCTGCGACCGAAATTCTTCGCGATCAGGTTCCGACTGCCATTGCAAAACTTCTCAAAACGCGGATGCGGATCTGCAAGACTGACAAGTCGACGGATGAAGAGCGTTTTGTCCTAGGGGTCGTTCTCGAGCCCAATGACGGCGGGCCGATCGAGACTGTCGCGGATGAAGGGACCGCGCCTTTCGATCCCGACACGCAAAACGACATCTATTCGGCCGAAGAGATTGAGAAAACTCAAAACCTTTTCATGGCTCAGTTCCAAAATATTGGGCTGATGCACACCGAACTGATCAACGGTGACGTTGAAATCCTTCAGTCGTACCTTGCCCCGATTGATTTCGAGGTCGACGGGGTTCCGGTTCGCAAGGGAAGTTGGCTTTTGGCGCTCCGAATCAAGTCTGATACCCTCTGGCAAGACATCAAGAGCGGCAAGCTGAACGCTTATTCTATCGGCGGCGACGCCCGCAGAGTGCCCCTCGTGCAGGCGTGACTTGCACTCTGCGGGCGCAGAAAGCTTGAAGCGCCGGCTGGGATCGTGTTACGGGTCAGGGAAAGCCGGGTAACTGCGCATGGGAATGCCCACACGAGACATAAAGAAAACGGATGACGAAACGGATGACGATGAAGGCGTTCACCGGCTTTCAGACATCCGTAGCAAAGAGGTCTCACTTGTGGATCGCGGCGCCAATAAAAAGCGTCGCTTTTTAGTCGTAAAGAAGGATCAAGAAATGAGCGGACCAGCCAGCACCGATCAGAATCCCGAAGCAGGCAACACGCCGGCCACGGACGCGAACACACCGACCACGCCTCCGGACGCTGGCAATCAGCCCGCGGGTGATCAGCCTGAAGGCGCCCAGCCTGCCGCTGAAGACCCAAGCAATCCTTCTGCGGGCTCTGCGGCTTCCGGTTCCGATCCCGCTCCTGAGGGTGGCGAGGGCGGTACTGGTGACGATGCTGGCGCCGGTGATGGCGGCGAAGGTGAAACCGGCGATGAACCAGCCGCTGTGAGCGAGGAAGTCGTCAAAGCCCTGGCCTCTGTCAGTGACAAGATCAAGGCGCTTTCCACATCGGGCGACATGGCAGATGTTCAGGTCGGCTTGCTCGATCTTGGCGACATGCTGAAGTCGCTTAGTGAAGGCAAAGTGCTCACCGACAAAGCCGGTGCTGGTCTTCGGCGTGATCGGCTCGTCACGCTCGAGCGTGCGGTAAAAACGCTCATGAATCTCGTCAATGAGTTGAAGGGGAAGAAGTCGACGAAGAAGGACGACACCCCTGCGACTCCCGCACAAACACCTGTGACGCCGGCGCAACCGGAGTCGCAGGCCAACACTGAGATCATGGCGATGCTCAAGGGGATCAAAACCGATGTGTCGGACATGAAGTCCGATCTCGGAAAGACCTCTGAAGGCCTCGCCGGACTGACTCGCGTCGTGGACACCCAGGGCAAGCGGGTCGAAAAAATTTCGAAAAACTACGGGGGCGGCAATCAGGAGCCGTTTGACGGTGACAATGGCGCCCCTGCAATCGATCAAGTCTCCTGGCCGCTGGATATGAACAGTCCGCAAAAATCGCGCGCTGAGCTAGAAAAGCGGGGGACATCCTTCTATCCGAAGGATTAGCCCGGAGCGAAAAGCGCAAAGGGAACTGGGGACAAAGGAGCAAAGAAATGTCCGGTGTTGGAAGCCTAATGGATAACCGCAGCATCCTCGCTAAGGCAGACCTAGCCCTCTCCGATCTCACGACGGACGGCGGTTTGCTGGTGCCTGCACAGGCACAAAAATTCATTCGCATTTTGATCGAGCAATCGGTCGTGATGGGCATGTCGACGGTCGTTCCGATGCGTTCGCCGAAGCAGCTGATCGAGAAGATTCGCTTCGCTTCTCGGATCCTTCGTGCCGCCTCAGAAGCGACCGCGCTTTCGGCGGCCGACCGCGCGAAGCCCGATCTCGGAAAAGTAGAGCTCGACGCTCAGCTTTTCAAAGCCGAGGTTCGTCTCGACAATGAAGTTCTCGAAGATTCGATCGAGCGCGGCGGTCTTCGTCAAACGATCATGGAGTTGATGGCGGAAGCAATTAGCCGTGACATGGACGAAGTGATCGTTCAGGGCGACACCGCTTCGGCTGATCCATTCCTCGCGAAGTTCGACGGCCTGCTGGTGCAGGCGACAAGCAACCTTGTCGACGCAGCGGGCGCTACGACGAACAAGAATCTTTTTCGGGATGCGATCAAAAGCATGCCGAATGAGTTTCTCAGGGATAAGAGAGCCCTGAAATTTCTGACTTCCGTGGACAGCGAAACGGATTATCGCGACTCACTCGCGGAACGTGCAACGGTCGGCGGTGACGTTTGGCTCACCAAAGATGTCCCCGTCATGTACGGCGGCGTCGGCGTGACTTCGGTTCCGTTGTTCCCCGAAGACCTCGGCGGCGGGAGCAATTTCACGAACATGATTTTGACCGATCCCAAGAACATCAACACCGGAATCTGGAGGCAGATCCGCGTGGAAACCGACAAGGATGTTTCGGCGGGAGTGCTCATCATCGTGGCGACTCTGCGATTCGACATGAAATTCGCGGAAGAGACTGCCGTCGTGAAGGTGACCAACGTCAAGGTTGCTGCCTGAGCTTTTGCGTTGAATCATTTGAGGCGGCGGGATAGCTCGTCGCCTCGTTTGCCGGCTAGAATAACCGAGCCCTGCGCCCGCTATCGGTCAATAACGATAGCGGAACGGTCGAGCCTTGGGTGCGAAGTCAACTTTTTTCGTTTCATAAAAATCAACTTTTGATCGGACGATGGTTCGACTTGGTTGATTTTTTTTCCTCAAGCAGTAATGTTCGGATTCGTGACTACCATCGACCGCTCGCGTTTGCAGGGCACGTCTATTTCAGAGGCACACAATCCAGAGTTTTTGGATAATTTGGATGAAGCGCTTGTAGCAGTTGACGATCAAGTCGGTCTGAACCAAGAGCTGAATGTACGATTGCAAGGAGCCGAACAAGAGACTTCCTTGCGAGCTATTCTCGCGGGCTCCATTCGGCAAGAACTCGACGCGAGTCCCATACAGGTCGCTGCTGCCGACCTAAACGCTGCTGCCGTGGATACGTTCTTTACTCGGTTTCGCGTGTTTCTGAGGAGCATCCCCCCTACCGCTGGAGTAGGAATTCTGCTCGACAAGATCGATCTCGTTCCAGTTCTTACGGTCGCCGCAACACTCGGCGCGGGGTTGGCCGACCCGACGGTTGTAGGGACGTTCAATTACAGCAGCGGCATTCTCGACGTGCTGATCAAATGGGACACCTCCGGAGGGGGGACCTACGTGAACGGCAACTTTGCGACTATCGATGTGCAGCTCTCCGCCGGTAATACCTACCTGGGATTTACTGTTCCGCTGATTCAGCAAAGATTCGACGTTATCTGAGGAAATACAATGGCACCACCGCTCAATCCAGATACTAGTTTTTTTTCAATCAACGGAAAACTGGCTGAGATCTTCCCTTCGGGAACCAACGCCGACTTCTCCAACTTTCAAACGATCCTGAACGCTTTGGCGAAAATACCAGAGGTTATCTTGCGGGTCGCGAGTGGTGAATACTTCTTGACCGACGGTCTCCGCGCGAACGACTTCTTTGGAGATTTCGAAGGCGCGGGACAAGGCAGCACTCGCATATCGGCAGGCACATTATCGGCCCCCATGAATCTTCTCGATGCGGTGGATAGACCGCTTCAGAATGCAGCTGGCATTTCTCGAATGATTTCGTTTCAGGAGAGCGTGTCCGGGGGACAGGCGATTGGCCTCAAGATGTCTGGGATTACGTGGAGCGGTGCGCAGGTCAAATCGGAAACCGGTGTTGGTTTCGGCGGGGCTTCGTACCGAAACATTGGCGTCGATGCTCAGGTGAACATCGGCAGTCAGGCCGACTCGCTGACCATTTTCGACTTCCAAGCTCAGTTGAACACTACCGTCCCGGTTCCGGTTGGAAACACGAACATTTTGAATGTGGTTGTGTCGGAAAACGCTCTACAAACCGGACAGATCTACGTCAAGGACACGGACTATTCGGAGGATCTAGCCACCGGCGAGATTACGCGAATTCCGGCCGGCGCGATCACTGACGGTCAGACGGTCTTCGTGAACTACAACAATGCATTCAATCTCAAAACCGTTCCACTTGTGAACGTCGAGATCGAGGACTGCGCTTTCGTCGGCATGAATCATCGGACCGAATTTGGCGCGCTTCATCAGAACGTCCACTCCGGCCTGGTCATCCAGGGCGGTCGTCCCTTCATCAAGGCAGCCGACGCGAATTCGGTCTTTTCCGGATTCGTTTTCACTTCGCTTCCTGTGTACGCGCCTCTCTTCTTCGACCGCGCTACAGAGCCGACGATGTTTTTGACGGGAGATGTGAAGGTCAATAACTGCTCGTTCGAGCGGAACAATCTTGGGATTGTGCTCCAGGGATTCGAAGGGGCAGCATCGGCAGGGCCCTACATTTTCCCGTCGGGTGTTGATCGCGCAAAGGCTGTGATTTCGCAAAACTCATTCGATGATTGCGGTAACGAACACACCGGACTACCCGCGTTGCTTGTCAACAATTTGTCAGCTTGCGATCTCGAAATCGTGAAGAACAAAGTTACTCGAACAGGGCCGTTCACTTCTCTCAGGGTTGGTCAGGTTCACGACGCTAGACGATTGGCAGGATGGGTTGGTCGGCTATCAAACTGGAAGTTTGATGAGAACGACATCACGTTGAACGAACCCGTCAACCAAGGGAGCGGAGGATCCGGTCGCGCGATACAGGTTCGTGGTTCGACGCCAGCATCGGGGACGGGCGTGGAGGCGAGTTTCAGCATTAGCAAAAACATCATTCGGCAATCGTCTGCGCGTCCATTCACCAAACGTGCGATCCAGGTTCAGGAGCTCAACGGCGGCGACATCAAAGACAATACATTCATCGGCGGTCAAAACCTGGAGGGCGAAAACCTCGCCGGCACCGCGATCGACATAGTCAGCCAGACCGTCGCGATTGCGGGCAACGACTTTAGCGGGTGGCAAACGAACTCCGTGAATGTCTTCTTGGCTGCTGGCGCTGTCGGATGCAAAGTGGACCTGGCCGCAGCCGACTCCGTCGATGACCAGGGCGCCGGCGCCCCCAACATCATCACCGGCGGCATCCAGGCACCCTAAAGAATAGAATTCGCGAAAAAACAGGAACCGGGCTTGACCTAGCCCCCTGGGGCGCGCGAAACATGAGGCATGTCAAGTCCTTCTGATCCGTTCGAGGGGATCGGCGATTCACCACCGCCCGTGCGACCGCCTGTCCTGGATCCAGATCCGCATGCGATCGAGCGTGAGACTGGTCATCCAATTCCTCGGCCAGCGCCAATGCGCGCGCCGCTTCAGCCAACCCCTGTCGGTACCGCATCCGTGCCGAAACCGATGACGCTGAAGACGGACGAAGAAGAAACGCGTGTCGTTCGGATCAAGCCTTACTCGAAGAAAAAGCGTCAGCTCACGCGGCGATACACCGTCTTCGGTGTGAAGTTCGATATTCAAAAGGGCTGGTATCGCGTCAAGAGACAGGTCGCCGACTACCTCGCGGACATAACGTCTGACGGCGATCCGGATTCGCCGGCCATCTTCGACGTGTGTACGTACGAGCAAGCAATGGAGATGGAAGAGCGAGAGCGTCGGCGCGCCTTAGAGCTTGCTGGGATGGGGCCCTATCGGGCGCACGAACCGAAAGAGATGGGCTCGGCCGGGCTTGAGCGCATGGAAGGCGTTGTAACCATGCACGACGTTCGACACGGGCATGATTCACGCATGCGAACGTCACGTCGCTCATAGAGTCGACACCGTCCCAAAAGTCGTGACAGAGTGGCCTGTGAGGCCTGGCGCCGAAGGCAATGATGAGCATTCCTTCCGAAAGCATGCAAAGCGGTGCGTTGTCGGTTGGTGAGAACTGATGCTGCTGACTGGCGCAAGCGGCGGCGCGCTTTTAGCAAAGCTGCGTTTTGAGCAGGCTTTAGTCGGCATCAAAAACGGCACCAATCTCGTCTTCACTGCGCCGGAAATATTTCTTCAAAATACGTTTCAGCTCTTTTTCAACGGCCAGAGATTGGCTGAGGGGGCGGCCAATGATTACACCACCTCTGAAAGTGGAGGGGGCGGGGCGGGATTCGATACGATAACGCTGCTTGCTCCAGAATTGGCACCCTTACCAGACGAGCAACTGTTTGCTGACTACATTGTTCCGTAGGACAAAGGTGAGGAGAGGACAAAGATGACTCGAAGTTTTATTAGACAAAACGCCCAGATTCGACAGTCGGTCACATACGACGACACCGTTGCGCCGACTCTGGCGAACTTCGAGACGAACCCGGTCAACGTTGAGCAGGATCTCAACAACCTGAGATCGGCCCACCAGACGCTGATGGGCCAGGCTAACTGGTTTGATACACCCACCCGAGATGTAGAGACCATCGAATCAGCCCTGAATGCGGCCGAGGTAAAGCCGTTTCTGTTTAGGACGCAAGTCCTGACAGATGTCACGGTGACCGCAGCGCAGAACTTTGAAGTTCTCTCGGTTGCTGGCGTGGAGACGCCGTCCCAGACAGCCGCTGTCGGAGCGGTCAACACCGAAGGCGCTGTTGTGGCTTTTCACTCTGGAGCTTTTGGCTCCCATTCACTTGACGAAGTGGTTGGGCCAAGCGCTCTCCGTCCAGACAACCTTTTGGAAATCAGAGATGCGGTGACCGGTGAGTTCATCGTCAGTTCGAACGGGAAGAACATTTACGGGCTTTTACAGTCAGAGGTTGCGGCCGATGGCCACACCTTCAATGATACCACTCAGCAAGTGCAGATCTCTTTTGTAGAGGAGAATGCCGCGGGCACCGACTTGATTGCGACCGCAGCTGCTGACATTGCAGGCGCAACAATCAATTACATGTACGCGCAGCGCTTGCAGTTTCAAAACCTCACTGAGGATGTCTTTCTCAGTGGTGTGTTCGTGGATCGCGTTGCGGTTACGGATGTCACCCTCGACCGCGCGATCGATAACCAGGTCGGTAACGCGACGCAGAGCGCGAATCGTGTCTGGCAATTACTGACGGGTGTGTCGCTGGACTTCAACGACAACGCGGACGCTCCGCTGCTTTCCATTGACGAAGATTCTGCAGGTGGTGGTTCGGTGGTGCGCGTAGGGGCGGCAACCGACCTTTTCGACAACGACGCAGTTCTCAACAACTTCCTGAACGGAGCTTCGTTCGACACTGGCGCGCCAGGCACGACCATCGATGTTGGAGTGACCCCAAACCAGATCGATTCTGGTGGGGCGCTCACGGTTGCCTCAGGTGGCGGTGCCGACCTTACGCTTGCGGCGGCCCTGGAGTTGTTCCTTGATGACGCTAATCAGGCAGGTTCGTCATGGGCGCAGACAGCAGGTGTGAAGCTTACGGAGACGACTGCGGAGTGGTCTCTATACGAGACCAACTTTGGTGAGGTTTCTATATTCAATGCACTAAACCAGGCAGCGGGCGGCGAGAACATGACGAAGGCCCAAGCCGTCGTGCAGAGCAACGTCGCGGCGGATACGGACGTATCCGGCCCAGGCAATGCGGCCAATCTGGACGTAAATCTTTTAGACTACTCGGCCTTGGTTTTTGTTGATGACACGATGATCTTTCTCAACGGGCAGCTTCTTCGTAATGGCGCGAACGATGCGGCCAACGAGGATGTCTATCCAGGCACTGCGCCTGCGGTTGGTGAATTGCGGTTCGAGTTTTCGTTGCAGGGAACCGGAGGCAACCCCGACGTAATCACGATGGTGACTTTCTCGTAGGATCGAGGTGACGATATGACTCTCGAGAAAGCAGAGATCAAAAGGCTGACTGCTCAGGAGATCGGTCTAAAGATCGAGAAGAAAAAGCAGGCAGCCGAGAAAGACATATTCCGTCTAGAGGGCGCCATCACTACCCTCATGATCGCGACGAAGAATCTCGATGCGATCATCCATTATTGGAAGCGTCTCCTCGATGCGGACCCTCCCGAGTGTTCAATGGAGGAAGCGCAAGCTGCGATCAAAGCGGTCGATCAATGCAAGATGTCTTTGGTTAGCCTTCAAGACAAACAGAAGGCCACAAAGATCGCCAAGCACGGAGAAATTTCTGGAATCGACTCATCGCTCGATGTGGCCGAGAAACTGTTTGAGGACGAGGGCCGGAAGTTCGCTGCGGTAACCGAGGCAATCAACCCGAATTGGAAGCCTGAGCTTCCAAAGGGAGGAAAGCCTCGGCCTGAATTCCGAGCTACGGGAGTTCGGCCAAAGGAGTCGATTGCGGCAACAAGACGCGCAGAGGAGCCAAAGAATGCGAAGAAGAAGAGCAAGACTGCGAAGAAGCCGCGAAAGAAGAGGCCCACGAAGCAAGCTGGTAATGGCGTGAAGGCTGCCGTTGCATTTTCAGGGGTCGCACCGAAGACGGTGAACAGGGACTGATGGCACCTCGAACACCAAACGTGCGACGAGAAATCGAAATTCGCACGGCTGACCCTACTGCTACTGATGACGCTAGCACGGGCATTTTAGAGGGGACTACCTGGGTAAACACAGCCAATGGCAAGATGTTTGTCTGCGTAGATTCAACGGCTTCGGCAGCGGTCTGGGTTCGTAGTGGGCCGGCTCGCGATACGATTCGTTTTCAGCTCAACGGGAAACCGACAGTGTCTTCTGGCGTGGACGGCGCATGGATTGCTCCTGCGGCAGGAGTCTTCAGGAAAGTCACTCTCTATCGCAGGACTGCCGGCGGGGCGGGCAGCATGATTGTCGATGTGAACAAGGAAGGAACGACAATCTACACGACGCAGGGCAACCGCCCGACTGTAACGCAGGCCGGCGGTGACAATCAGATCGATGCGACGACTGATTTTGACGTGACGACTTTCGGGGAAGGTGAACGGACTGAATGGGACATCGATCAAGTCGAATCTGGTAATCCGCAGGATGCCACTCTCGATATCGAGGTTGAATATACATGAGCCTCGATCGGATTATCGAGACGGGGAGTTACGTCGGAAACGGTGGGACGCAGTCCATTGCGGTTGGATGGCAGGCGGGGCTCGTGATAATCGCTTCAACGAGACCAACCGGCCCCGCGGCAGGACGTGGCCTCGCGTTCAAGATGCCGAGTATGGCTGACGACGACTTCATGGAGTGTTCGGGCTCGGCCCAGTTCACCACCGTCGACGGCGTCACCCTCACGTCTACCGGATTCGATGTGGGGTCGGACGATGTCATCAATCGAAACACTACCATTTTTCATTGGGTGGCCATTCGAGCAGGGCCTTGGATAGACACGGGTTCTTTTGTCGGTGACGGGGGCACGACGGTGTCCACGAGAAATCGGCAGCCCAGTGCTGTTCTTCACGCTCAAACGACTACTCCAGGGATAGAAATATTTTTGAAGTTCGCTTCTCAGGCAGCGAATGAGGCGGCTGTATTTCGTGGTGCCCTATTGGGCGGCACCGGTGTGACGCTGGTATCGACGGGCTTCGAGGCCGCCTTAGAAGCGAACGATAGCGGCGAGACCTACGACTGGGTTGCGCTCTTTGACTTGGTCGGCTCGACGAGACATTTTGAGACGGGAAGCTACACCGGGGATGGTGGCGCGTCTCAAAGCATTAGCTTGGGACGACAACCAATATTCATTATGATCTTCAACGAAACGGCGGGGGATATGTGGGCGTTCAAGTCCGATACGATGTCTGACGATGACTACGGGCTGCTCAATGCGAATTATTCTTTTGAGAATGCCAACGGGGTCACTCTCGTTGCTGACGGTTTTGATGTGGGATCGGATTTCAATCCGCTGAATGATGTCCATCGGTTTTTGGTGGGGTACGTGTAATGACATTTTCCGACAAGCCTATCCGGCCGCATGTCCAAGGAAAAAATGTCACGGGGTTGGCAGCCTCACAAACGGCTGCCATGACTCTTCAAATAGCTTCGGGGTCAATCACGGTCTATCAGGATGGCTTGACTCACACCTTCTCTCCGGCAGCCTCGCACGTCTTCGTTGCAGACAGCACCTACGTGACTCGGTGTTTTCTTGGAATTGTGACCGACGACGTGACCGTGGAGCTATGGGTCGACGCGTATTTAGATGATGGGTTGACGACCAAAGGCGATCCGCCTGCTGGTTTTCGTCTGCTCCAGGCCGTCGCTTGGTTTGACATTGCGATCAGTGAGACGGATCTCGTCAATTCGACGATCAATCGAAGGACGTTCGTACTATGACGCAGTCTACTTCGGGACAGGAATTTCAAACCGTAGCTTTCCAATTTTGGGAGAGCAATCCCGCACAACCTACGTCGTCGGAAGCTTGGCAAAACGGATTGTCGCGGATGGCTGCGCCTGTGGCTGCTGGTATTTATCGTCTCACGTGGAGCTTCGAGTTGCGCATTGTTCTGAATGGCACGCTGAACAGCGGGGCCGTGGCTCGCTTTAGGATGAACAGTAATCGCAAAGGAGATGCCTATTACCGACCTCTTGCGCGAACAGGCGAGACTGATACTGAGTGGCAGGAGTTTACGGGGTGGGATCGAATCATATACTCAGAAGGTGACACGCCGATTTTGGAAATCGATTGGCGGCGCGATCCTGTCGAGGGCGGCAACGACTCGATCGAGATTCGGAAACTGAAGATGGGCATCGAATTCATGGGGTAGGAGATGGGCAACAGCGTAAGAATCCAAACCGGCGGCACCGAACCGATCCAGGTGCAGGAGCAAAACCAGATTACGGGAATCACAGATATCTTTGTTCGTGTGCGTCGCAATTCGGATGGTTTCTTTCTCGATTTTGCTGGTGCTCCGCCGGACACATTCCGTGCTGTGCCAACACAGCCCAACAGCGCAGCTCTGTCTGAAGTGAGCGCGACGTTGATGCCTGGACTTTACGATCTAAGTGGCGGGCTCGATCTTTCTAGCATCACAAATAATGTTGCTGACGACACGCTAATAGTCTTTCCGGTTCAAACCCCTGGGACAAACGCATCGCTTCCACAACCGGGTGAGATCAAAGTTGGTCAGTTCGTCGATGATCTTCTAGAGAACACGAGCGCGATCGATTTCAGGATCGAGATACCTCCACTCGAACGACCGCCCGGTGCTTCTGTTGGATACAGGATTTTACTCGAAGTCCGAAATGCTGGCGGCGCACTGATCGATCCTGACGGTAATTCGATTACAGCCGCTGCTCGTAACGAACTAGATGTCGACAGAAGCACGAATCTCTCGGCTGTCACGCGTACGGCGGCAGGTCGTTATGAGGTTACTTATACCGTCAGCGATCTTCATGCGATTGAACAAATACTGTTCACGTTCACTTTTGCGGTGTCCGCAGTCGCGCAGATATTTGAACAAGTCGAAACCGTGATCGATGCGACCACGGGAGAGCCTCCATTGAAAGGAAAGGGGTTCTAGGTATGCCGGTTATTGCATTGAACGAAACTAGCGATTGTTCAAATCCCATTCTTGACGTGTTCATCCGGGAATTGGGCATTCTCGTGGACGTTGTTCAGGTGGAGTGGCTGATTGAAGACGTAACGACCGGGACGCCGGTGCAGATCGAGCCTGCCTCAGGACGCAATACGGCGAACGTGGCTGCATGCCCAGCGGGTGATCGCGTGTCAACGGGTCGGTATGTTGCGACGTTCACGATCCCTCCCAGCTTCAATCTCGGGGTGCACCGACTAACCTGGTTTTTCAGGAAGACTTTAGCGGGGCAGGAATTCAGATCTCAAGAAGAGTTCGAAGTGCTGTCGGTGTCGGTGCCTGGGGCGAATGAAATATATTGCACCGTTCAGGACATTCGCGACGAAGGCATTACTGTGGCGCAGGCCTCTGATGGGTTCATACTGAAGCGACTCGTTGATGCATCGCGTTTTATCGACAAGATAACCGGTCGATTCTTTTTACCGCACACCGAAGAATACTTTCTCGACGGGCGCGGGCACAGTCAGATGCTCCTAGAAGAGCCGATCATAGCGATCGCCGAAGTAGAAGTGACGGTCGAAGGGATTAACTTCACTGATGCGCCACTCGATCTAAATGATGTGGCGGTTTACAACCGTCACCTGTCGCAGAACCTGACGCGACCCGATGATCGCGACAATCCGCGGATCGCATTCAAGCGGAGCGACAAAGAATTCGCTCGGCTTCATGCGTTGCTAGGTCAGCGTGTTTTCTACAAAGGTCGACAGAATATCCGGGTTAGTGGCGTGTTTGGATACACCGATCCAGATGGAACCTCGACAGGGAAGACTCCGGATTTGATTGGCAAGGCATGTAAGCTGATCACGATTCAGAGCATTGCTCCTTTTGGTGATCTTGAGGCGAGCCAGGAGGCTGCGAGCGCTGGAAACATCCGGAGACTGAAGACACGGGATCAAGAGATCGAATATCAAAACGTAAAAGGCGTCGGCGAGCTGTCGGTGGGTCCGTTCACTGGAGACTTCCGGATTGACAACATCCTTTTAATGTACATGCGGCCAATGGACATAGCGACGGTGTAGCTGTGGTTCGTGGAAGATTGATCTTTCCGTTCCTTGCTGAAATTGCAAGATTGGATACTCAAGCTACGGCAGCAGATCCAGACGGCGCCGGCGCCCTTACCTCGGGTTACGATTCCGATTTTCGTGAGCCGAGGAAGGTTCCGAATCTCGCTGTGGTTCCGATCGATCCCAGTTCGACTGATGCCCGCGCAGAATCAACACCGATTGAGATCAAGGTGCAGGTCGAGCCAGGTTTTTTCGAAGCCCTGACCCAGCTTTTCGCGGGCGTGTCTCCTGACTCGAAGATGATGCTCGTCGCGCACTACAAAGATCTCGAGGCCGCAAGCTTAGTCGATCCGGTCAACGGCGAGCCGTTGATCCGAACGAACGATCGGCTCGTTTCGATCAAACAGTTGGACGGAACCCTGGTCAGAACGATCCGGAATCCCCCCGGCTTGTTCATCACAGAAGTCCGCGACATTGGGCACGGTCTCGGCACTCACAGAAATCTGTTACTCTTGACGCTGGAAGAGCGGGTTCAGGCCGCTGCCGGTTAGTTATGGGGCTCGAGCGTCTAGGTTCGTGGGTTCTTGCTGGGAAGCTTCTTCAGCAGGCTACGAAGGTCGTCAAACCTGCGATCGATAAATCGCTTTTTCAAGAAGGCCAGTTCTTCCGAAAGCACATCGTCACCGGGATCAGAAAACAGGCTCCAGGCGGAAAGCAGTTCAAACTTCTGGCGAAAAATACGATACGTACCCGCCGCGCGAAAGGCTTCAAAGGCCGAAAGGCTTTGATCAGAAGTGGCGGGCTCCGCAACGCGATCACCGTTGTGAAAATCGGCGACGGTGTTTTCGTGGGCATTCTTCGTTCAGCGCGAAGCAAAGACGGCGAAAGCCTGGTGAACATTGCCGATATCCATGAATTTGGTCGGGGACCTTTTCTCGTTCCGATTACGCCGAAAAGCCGAGGCTTTCTAGGGCACGCCGGCGTGCAGCCTGTCCCCAGTCGCGTGGCTGTCATTACGATCCCGGCGCGCCCATTCATCACGCCGGTCTTCAGAAAATTCGGGAAACCCAGTGACGCGAAACGACGCATCATGCGACGGATGGCGAAAAATATGGGCGGCAAGCTCGGAAAAATCTGATGGCGATCCCAACCATTGAAGCCACGGAGATCGCCAACGGAGCTGGGGATTCTATCAGCGCTCCGGATGCTGACGGCATTCAAACGCTGACGGATGGTGACGGTCTTTTTTTGGATTCGATGGACGAAGGTCGGTTCATCATGGCCGGCGCGACCAGCGGCCTGAACGACGGGAACTTTCTCGTAATCGATACGCCTAGTCCGACCACAATCCGCTACGTGAATCCGGCGGGCGTTGTCGAAGCCGTATTTCCGGGCACGTGGTCTGCGACGCCAAACCCGATCAATCCCGAGAAAGGCCCAACCGGTGGCCGTTCAGTGGTCGAGATCCTCGGAACAAACTTCAGACTCCCGACACCGCCACCACCGACTGGTTTTGTAGGCGGGGACTTCGAGCGCTCTGTCGAAGTAGAGATCGGCGGACGCAAAGCCACAGACGTTCAAGTGGTTTCGACTCAGCGTGTGTTTTGTACAACGAAATCACGCGATCCTGCACTGGTCGATATCGTTCTTCGTAACCTCGACAGCAATGGCGATCCGATTCCGACTGAAGAGGTCACGCTCCCGGACGCATTCATCTATGCGAGACCGCGACTCGACGCGCTTGCCGAAAGTGATTTGACGCGTCTTTGTCGCACGCTGATTCGAGAACTCAAGAAACAGATCATCACAAATGTTGCGCTGACAACGGCGACCGACTTCGACGAAGACACGATCGACCTGACAAACTTCATTGAGATCGCAGAGCTTCCAGCGCTGATTTTGGTCGGACCCAACTTCACAGAAAATCGGTTTCAAACGAACAACGAAGCGATCGAAGAAGAGCCGGATCCAACAACGTTCGAACTTGGGATCAGGCGCTTCCCTCGTGTCGTCGATGTGACCTTTTCCCTGATCGGCGCGAGCGATAACACGACAGAGATTCTGAACCTGATGAATGCGGTTCAGAGCTTTTTCAACAGGAACAAAGATCTGGTCATGCTGCGGACGGCTCCGAGCGGCGATCCAAACGATCCCTTTCCCGTCGATCCGCCCGCCGAAGACGTGATCGAGTATGAGATGGATATTTCGATCGGCGCCCAGTTCGGTGTGACCACTCGCCCGAACAATTCAAATCTTCGCACTTTCTCCGGCGGATTTGAAATTCGAGGCTTTGAGATTGAAGACCTGCCGGACTTCCCGGCTGATCTTCTTGTAGCGCGGACCCGTGAGGTGTTACAGAGTGATCTGTGCCCGACGATTGAGCAATTCGGGACAGTCTTCCAGGTTGGCAAGAGCCCGGGGGATTCGACGTTTGGAGGTAGCTAGATGGCGACAGCAACGAAGAGGAAGCCCGAGGAGAAGCTCGTTACGCTGATCAATAAGCGGAAGCGCATGATCCCGTACAATCTCGCGGGCGAACACATGCGCGACTTCAGAGCGCCTTACGGCTACCTGCGGGTGACACAGAACCGGACTGAGCACGATCCGGAGACCGGCGTTCTCGGCCTGCGTCGCGGACGCGCCACCGTGCCTAGCGCGATTACGTTCTGCGCACGTGAGAAGAGAGAGAATCTTCCACAAGCGATCACGCGTTGTCCCGAGGTCGATGCAGCGATCAAGCGCGGCGACCTGAAGTGCATCTATCAGGAGAAGCGCCTCGGCGAGACCAATCCGGTCAACGTCGAGAAAGGAAATCCGCGCAAGACCGTGATTCAGATCCAAAAAGAGCGAGAAGAAAAGATCACGAAGGCAGAAGAAGAGCATGCCAAGACGGCTCTTTTTCAAGACGCGATCAATGCTCACAAACCGGGCAAGAAGAAGCCACCCAAGCCGGCGAAGCCGGCACGCGACTAGCATCCGATGCGGCCCGCGAACCGCATGACCTTCGGAGGGACGACACGATGAAGGAGTGAAGCCGTGGGAAATGAACTGTTGGCCGCGAAAGTTGTCGTCCTAGAAGAAGCGCCCAGAATCAGAAACATCCAGGGCGTCGCGACGGCCGTCACTGCTGCGGTAGGCATAACCGAGCGCGGCCCAGTGGGAACCTCGACTCTGTCGACGAGCTTCGAAGAGTGGGTGAAGATCTTCGGATCCTTCATTTCTGATTCGGATCTTACGATCGCTGTCCAAGGCTTCTACGACAACGGCGGAAGCCAGCTCTTCACGGTTCGCACGGTGCACTACACCGACATCACGAGTCCCGCGTCGAAGACTTCACTGGCTGCAACGATCAACCTGGCTACGGGCGCAACCGCTCCGACGGCCGGCACGGTTCTCGGAGCGAACGCCGCACCCTTCGATCTCGAGCCTGGCGACACCATGTCAATAGACATCGACGCGGGCGGTACCGTCGTCGCAACATTCACCGCGACCTCTGCGGTGCGCACGTCCGGCAACGCAGAGACGTATGACCTTCTGGACGGGCTGACGCTCACGGTTCGGATCGATGGCGGTGGCGTCCAAACGATCACGTTCGATACTGCGGAGTTTGTCGACATCACGAACGCGACGGCTCTCGAGGTGGCCGCGGTAATCAACGCAGAGATGACGGGCGGATCGGCTGACGGAAGCTCTGGCTCTGTCGTGATCACTTCAGATAGCCGCGGCACTGGCTCGTCTGTCGAAGTGACCGGCGGCACCGCGAACACCGGCGGCGCGAACAGGCTCGCATTCGCAACGGCGCTGATTGCCGGTACCGGCAATGTGGTCGACATCGACGCTGTCTCAGCTGCTGAAGTCGAAACCGTTCTCGAAGCGGCTGTTGCAAACCTGGATGTGACGATTGAGTTCGGCGCAATTCGTTTGACCGCAACCGGTAATCCGCCAGGGGTCACGAGCATCGTTCAGGTCCTTGCGGTTTCGACTGCGGACGACGAGCTAGGCTTCGACAATGCAACGCACTCAGGCTCCTCTGGCGCATCTGTAGACACGCTCCAGGTGGACGGCAGGTCTGACGGAACCTATGCGAATGATATTCGTTTGCTCGTGGCTGCTGCCACCAGCGGCGAAGCTGATCGTTTCAATCTTGACATTGAAGATAATGGCGTCGTCGTCGAGCGGTTCCCCAATCTTTCGATGCTGGACAGCGATGATAGTTACATCGAAACGATCGTGAATGATCCCGATACAGGATCGGATCTCGTTCAGTTCATCGATCTTGATGCTGGCGGCGCCGGCGCGAGCGCGCTGATTCAGCGACCGGCGAATGGCGTTTTCGGTCCGATGACTGGCGGCAATGATGGTCTAGTGGGTCTTGACGACAACGACTTCATCGGTAGCGCGGCGGGCGGTACTGGCATTCGCGCATTCGATCAGACTTTGGGTATTCGGATCCTGACGATCCCAGGACGGGCAACGTCTGCCGTTCATAACGCCATGATCACGTACAGCGAGATCACGAGGTCGATGGAGATGTTCGCGATCCTCGATATTCCCGCAGGCCTCACCGCCGTGGGAGCCGTGACGTACGTCGTGACGACGGCGAGCCTGAAGAATCTTTCAGAGTTTGGCGCGATTTACTGGCCTCGAATCAAGGTCCTGAACCCGAACAAAACGATCTTTGGAAACACAGACGAGATTGTTGTGCCTCCGTCTCTGCACCTGGCCGGCATGTACGCGCGTACAGACGGATCGCAACCGAGCGGTGTGTTCATTCCGCCAGCGGGCGAAGAGACTGGCAAGCTCTTCGGAGTTACGGGTCTCGAGACCGACGAGGTCCTCGACGAAGCAAAGAGAGATCTCGTCTTCCCAGAACTGATCAATCCGATCGTTAAGTTCCCAGGTGCACCGTTCCACGCGGACGGTGCGCGCACCCTGAAATCGAACGGGAACTTCCCAACGATCGGCGAGCGCCGTGGCGTCATCTTTGTCGAACAGAGCGTCAAAGACTTTTTGAGAGTCTTCAAGCACAAGAACAACACCGAACCGCTTCGTGCGTCGATCGACAGGTCGATCACGGCGTTCTTGTTCATTCAAACGGGGAACAATGCTTTCCAGTCGACTGATCCGGCGAAAGCGTTTTTCGTGGACGTGTCTGCGGCGCTCAATCCGCCGTCTGTGATTTTTGCGAGACAGCTGGTGATCCGCGTTGGGCTTGCGACAAACAAGCCGTCCGAATTCATAATCTTGAGAGTGTCTCAAGACACGAGAGCACTCGAAGAGGAACTGGCTGCGCTGGCGGCATAGACGGTTCGATCGAGACGATAGGAGGAAGAACGAATGGTCTTTGGAACGCCGCGACGTTTTTACAAAAAGTTCAAGTTCGTCGTCGAGATCGACGGCGTGGGGAGCGCTGGTTTCAACAAAGCTGGTCCGCTCAGCGCATCAGTCGGCGTGGTTTCTTACCGTGAAGGTGGCGCACTTGCGGCGACGGAAGATCCGGGTCTCTATAACTCGGAAGACATTACGCTTGAGCGTGGCGCGACCGACGATCAAGACCTCTTTGCGTGGTTCAAAGAGGTCGTCGACGCAGCAAACAACAGCGGCACCGGTTTGAACGTGCCCGAGTTCAAGCGGAATTTGGAGATCGTCCAACAAGACCGTAGCGGGATTTCGCTCGCGCGTTGGCGCGTGTTCGAGGCGTGGCCGAACACCTTTGTCGGTGGCGATTGGGATAATGAAGCTGAAGAAAACGTCATGGAGTCTGTTGTTCTGACGAACAAATTCTTCGACCGAATCCTGTAGACGTTCCGGTCTTCTAAAAAAAGCGGAAGCGGTCTAGCCATCTCGCGCTCGATCGCGTAGAACCCCTGGTCATTATGACTACCGCGGAGATCGAATGCCCAAGTGGGCTCAAGGGGACGATCCGAAAGTGGAAACTTTCGGAAGGCAACATCCTCGCCAACAAACGGATCGCGAAACAGAACAAGCTGATCGACGAATTGATGCGCGCGGTCTGGCTGAAGACGATTGAGCGCGGTCAATGCGAATACGATATGAACGGGCTCGGCCCGAAGTGGGCAGGTGTTCTGGCCGGCGATCGAATGTATGCGCTCGTACAGGCGCGGATCCTCACGTTCGGTCCCGAGTACGAGTTCAAGTATCAGTGTGACAGTCCCAGTTGCGAGCGGCACTTCTGGTGGGGGATCGATCTTTCCGAGCTGAAGATCAAAAGACTCAAGCCAGAGCATGCGAAAACATTCAACGACGGGAACAGGTTTGAGGCTGAGCTCGCAACCATCGGAAAGAAAATCCAGTTTCGTTTGATGACCGGAAGTGTTCAGCGTGCCGCGCTGAAAGATGCGGATGAAAATCAAGACGAACCGCTCACCACTTCGCTTTCGCATCGGATCACCGGCGTCGAGGGAATCAACTTCGACAGGAAGCACACGATCAAGGACTGGCTCGAGGATCAAGATCTCGGCTTCGCAATCGACGTTGTCGAGATGTTGGACGAATTCGACTGCGGTATCGAAACAGGGATCGAAATCGAGTGCCCGCATTGTGACAACGAGATGGACATCGAACTCCCTTTAACGAAGGAGTTCTTTATGCCCCGGAAGAGAAAGAAAAAGCGGGCCCCTATGGAGGCCTCCTCCCAAGACTGAGCGATGAAGATCTCGTCGATATCATCTTTCATCTTTCATACAGTCAGCACGGCGGCAGCGGGCTTGGCTGGCAACGGAAAGAAGTACTCGACCTGGACTTCGATGAAGCCGAAGCCTACCTGGAACGACTAGAGCGCGAGCGGGAACGCGAAGCTGAAGCCATCCGCAGAGCTTCTAAAAAAAGATAAGTCCCATGTGATAGTGTCGGGGCGTGGCTCGCTGTGAACCGATTCGGAGTCAAACGTGGCTTTGAACAGTCTAGGGCTTGGACTACTTTTCACAGCCAAGGACGCCACGAAGGGCGTGATCAACAAAATCGGAAATCAGTTCGAAGCACTGGAGGGCAAAGCCTCCAAAGCGGCGATCGGTTTCAAGAATGCTGTCAAGAGTTTCGCCCTGGGGGTGGGCGTCTTCACAGCGGGCGCTGTGGGGGTCGCAGCGGCCTTCGCGGCAGCCGGGGCCGCTGGCCCATTCCAACAGGGACTGGCCGCTGTGGGGGCTGTCAGCCGCGCGACAGCGGCTGACATGGTTCTTCTTCGGGAGAGCGCGATCCAGGCAGGTATCGCGACGCAATTTTCGCCGGATCAAGCGGTCGAAGGACTGACCTCGCTGGCAACAGCGGGGCAGAACGCAACAGAGGCAACGAAGACATTGATCCCCGTTCTCGATTTGGCAGCCGGCAGCATGGGTCAACTCGGAGTCGCGGGCGCGGCTGAAGCTGTTGTCGGTACCATGAAGTCGTATCAGCTCGCGGTCGGCGAAGCTGGCAACGTCACCGATCGGCTTCTTCGGATAACACAGCTGACGAATTTTCAGACTAGAGATTTTGCCGCCGGATTAGCCAAAGCTGCAGCTGTTGGTTCTCTTTTCGATCAGAGTTTGAATGATGTCCTAATTTCGATGGGTCTTCAGCGTGACGCGAACATTGATGCAAGTTCGGCGGCGACCAACTTCCGCGAAGCGACTCGTCGACTTGGTTCTGACCAGAGAGCGCAAGCAGCGATCACGTCTAGCGGTGTCAAGCTTTTCGATGAACAGACAAAGCAAATGCGTCCGTTGATCGACATCATGTTTGAGTTTCAGAAAGCCACACAAAAACTGGGCGCTCAAGAACAGAAAGCACTTGTTACACGTGCGTTCGGTGCGCGTGGAATGATCGCATTCGGCACAATCACAAAGGGAGTGTTCAAGAAGATACTACCCGACGGAACGACAGAGATCTTGAGAGGCGCTGACGCGATTGCCGAACTTCGAAAACAGATGGAAGCCGCCGGCGGTACAGCGGCTGAATTCCGAGAGAAACTGCTCGACACCTTCGAGGGGCAAAAGACTTTGCTCGCGGGTTCGCTCAAAACGTTCGCGATCGTATTCGGCGAACCGTTCGCCAAGGCGCTGAAGCCTGTCGTGTCGCTCCTGATCTTTGTCCTGAACATCATGATCCAAACCGTGAAGAAAATCCCGGGGCCGATCAAGAATTTCCTCGCGGTCCTCTTCGTTGCTGCAAGTGCAGGTGTGGCGCTCGCGGGTGCCATCATTGCGGTCAAAGCGGCGTTGGTTATTCTTGCGCTTGTCTTTCCTCTTATGACTGCTCCATTCGCTGTATTCGGCGTCTTAGCAGCGAAAATTATTCTGGTGATCCTTGCGCTGGTTGCTGTCGGTGCAGTCCTGAAGGCTGCATGGGAAGACGACTTCGGAGGTATTGCGACTTTCGTGACGACCATGTTCAGTCGAATTTCTTTGATCTTCAAAGCATTCGGACAGCTCGTCAGAGACGGCGGCTTTTCTGGTGCGGTGCTCAAAGAGATCGGCCAGGCCGACTCCGGACTGAAAAACTTCGTGATCAGCGCGTTCGCTCTGTTCTTTCGAATTCAGAAGTTCTTCCAGGGATTTTTTGGTGCATTCTCTTCGGCGGTTGGGCCGGCGCTTTCCGAAGTCAGCATGGTTTTGAGCGAAGTCTTTGAGGAGTTTAGTTTGATCCTTCAAGAGTTTGGTTTCGCGGACAAGAAGGTCTCCGGCACCGGCGAAGGCTTCAAGACATTCGGTGCAGTCATTGGTTCGGTTTTCGGTGCGATCGCGACGGTGGTTCTGTTCGGCGTGAAACAGGTCGTCAAAAACATCAGGCGCGTGGTTACCGTTTTTCGTCTGATGGTTCAGTGGGTCAATTTCGTTCGTGATTCAGTCAAACGAATGGTCGCTTTTGTCGGAGACAAGATCGGATCCGTGGCAGGTAAAATTGCTTCTTTGGTTTCGAAGGCTCAGGGCGCCGCGGCGCTTCTTGGGTTCGGTGTCGGACCTGTCGCGGTAGGAGCGCTAGCAGGCGTGGGTGGCGTAGGAACCGCCGCTGTGCCCGCAGCGGCTTCAGCGGGCGCGGCTCGGCCTGGGGTCACAGCTACAGGCGCCGTGGCTGCAGCCGCACCGGACTTGGATCAGATTGCGGCAGGCGTGGCGGGCGCCGTAGCGGCAGCCGTATCAAGCAGGCCTCAGCTTATTCAGGTCGACCTTGACGGACAAAAGGTGGGCGAAGGTTTGGCGGTCAATGACCGTAGAGAAGCAGCGACTACCTTCGGTAGTCTGAACCAAGAGGGATGATCAATGGTCGCGCAAAGAAGGGTTCCGAATCCAAACCGAAAGAGACAACCTGCACCGGCATCGATCTCCGATACGCTCAATCGCGTAGCTCCGAAGATGTCACTTACCAACATTGTCGATCCTATCGACACCATCTTTGCGCAGTTCAATCCTGAAGAGATCCGTGAGCAGCTTCGATCGGTATGGGAACGCATAACGATTCCAGGCCTCAGCCATCAGCGTCTGAACTTCGTTTCATCGGACAATTACAAGACTCGCTTTACTCTAAAATATGACGCGACAGGCAGAGACCAAGCGACTCAGGAGGAATTTGAGGATAACCGCAAATGGATCCATGCGCACTTCCATCCGAGGGGTGGCGCGGATTCGATTCTTGGAGGTGAGGCGCCGCGAATACTTTTCATTTGGCCCGGCCTGATCAGTTTGACGGCCATCATTGACGGCGCAGACTTTCGACTAAAGCGATTCAGTTCCGAGCTGAAGCTTTTGGCGTGGGAGGTCGCGATAGAGCTTTCAGAAATTCGCGACGCGCGCTTGACCTTCGAAGAGGTTCGGGTGCAAGGGACGCAAAGGCGTGGCAGTCCAGCGAGCGCATTGGCTGCCCTGTCAGAACTGGGCAGCGTCTGAAAGGAAAACATGCCACCGCGAAGAAACTCTCGACACCTGTTGACGACGGGGCTCACCGACACAGATGACAACGTTTTCTTGGCAGACCGTGTGCCGCTTCGGTTCCTTGATCTGAGAGACAACCGAAAGCACACCGTCAAAGAAGGTGACGATCTTTTCAACATCGCGGGTCGTTACTTCGCGCCGCTCGAAAGGCCAGCGGGTTTCTTTTGGGTGGTCGCCGACTTTCAACCTGATCCGATCATTGATCCAACGTTGAAGCTCGACACAACTCGTGTGCTCTTTGTGCCCAGCATTCGGACCCTAGTTGAGATCATTTTGAATGAAGATCGTCGAGAGGATTTCAATCCGTAATGCCCGCTGTGCTCAGCACAGATCGGCCGAACGTGTTGATTCGTTTCCGGGGCGACACAGACGAGAAGCGTCAACTCAACTTGCGCGATCGGTTGCTCGACTTCAAATACCGAGACCGCGAAAAGGGTGCAGACATTTGCATCTTGACCCTCGAGAATCACGATCTTTCTCTTTATGAGGAAGACGGTCTTCGGATAGGGAACATTCTCGAAGTGACCTGGGGCTACCCGGCGAACTTTTCTCCGACGCGCGAGGTCCTGATTAAGAAGTCGGGCGGTTTTCGTCAGTTGAAGATTGAAGCCTATGATCTATCATGCGAGCTTCATAAAAAGACGAAGTGCCGCACCTTCAAAAACAAGAAGCGTTCACAGGTCGTTCAGCAGATTGCCGAAGAGAACGGATTCAAGTCAGTCAAGCAAGACATCGAAGATACCGGCGAGGTGTTCGAGACGCTTCACCAGGCCCGTCAGACAGACGCGCAGTTCATGAACCGTCTCGCTGAAAAAGAAGGCTTTCAGTGGTACATCGACTTTGACGGTTTCCACTATCATCAGCGACGACTGGGACAGAAACCGCAACGATCCTTTCGCTACTATAACGATCAAGAACGCGGCGAGATCATTTCGATCGATGATGTTGACACGAACATCGCAGCGAAGGGCGGAGCGATTACGGTCGCCGGCCGAAACAGCAAAACGAAGAAGACCTTCAAAGCTCGCGCGAACAACGAATCCGAGAAGGATCGAGATTCGATGGCCAACGTGATCCAAATCGTCGACCCCGAATCGAGCAACACCAGGATCGCCAGACGAAACGCTTCGGAACAAACGATCACGACGGCACAGCAAACAGAGACGGCGGCCAAGAAGGAAGCGAAAGGTCGATACAAAAACACACAACTGTCAGCGGTGAAGCTCAAGTTCACAGTGATCGGTGACCCAGGGATTCTCGCGAAGACGGTTGTCGTCCTCATCGGAATCGGGAAACTTTTGTCTGGTCGTTATACCGTCACGGAAGCCGAGCATGTGAATTCGAAATCAGGCTACAAGGTACAGCTCACATGCAAACGTGACGGCGTCAGCGAGCGTGGACCACTGTCGAAGGGGCAGAAGAACCGCAAGAATCCCGACGGGAAAGACGTTCGCCTCTTCCAGCATGTAGATCCCGAGACACTGAAGACGCAGCTTCAGTTCATTGATTCGCGAGGCCGAACGGTCAAAGGTTCGAAGTAACATGGGCAGCGGAAGCGAATTCGACACCCCAGATCAACGACTGACCTCGCTGTACATCGGGACGGTTGTCGAACGAGTCGACCCCGAAAGACTCGGCCGTATAAAGGCGAACGTTCCCGGTGTCATCGAACCTGAAAGCGCCTGGTGTTTTCCGCTTGGAACAAATGGTGGGGGTAGTTTCGGAACAGGAAGCTTCGCCGTACCGAAGGTCGGTGCGGAGGTCGGTATCTTTTTCAAGGAAGGCGATCCGGATACGCCCTGGTATATGTCGGCGAACTGGGGCATCCCAGAAGCCGGAGAGAACGCAGGCAAAAACGAAGTCCCTGTCACGGTTCGAAACACTTCCGATCCTGCTCGTGCCTGCAACATCATCGAGCAAGAAACGAGGTTCTTCCGAATTACGATCGACGAGAACGATCGCGACGGTAACTTCGGAGAGACACTCGAAATCATCGATAAGAATTCTGGAGACGGGATAACGATCGATCGGAATCTGACTTCGGGTCCTCAGATTTTGATCAAAGGATCGGCCGGTGTTCTGATCGAGAGTGACGGAATCGTGAAACTCAAAGCGACAGAGATTCAATTCAACGATCGAATCGTGTTACCAGGGAACCAGCCGATCTGACATGGCAACGATCATCGACATAGCGTCGGAGTGCGGAACGCTCGTTGTTACGGCTCAAGAGCTTTGCATCACCCTGCCGGGCGCGGTCGAAGTTTGCGTAAGCGTTCCGGACCCGACGAACTTTCCAGATCCGATCCAGCTGGTGAAGCAATTGTTCGCGCAGTTGACCGCCGCGCTCACTCCGCTGACACCGTTCTTCACGGTGCTGGACATCGTGATTCTTTTGGTGAAATGCGTTCAAGCGATACCGGACGGGCCAACAGAAATACCGCCGTTCAAAACGCTGATCGACGAATGCATTCCGGAGCTTCCCAAAAAGCTTGCGGCTATCCTTTCTCTGATTCCGCCCCTCTCGATACCCATCACCATCCTCGGCTTTGTCGACGCGTTGATCCTTCTGCTCGAAGCCTTTATCGGTTTTTTGAACAGGGTCATTTCGACGCTCGCCAGAATCGTCGACGCGGAGACTCGGGCAGCCGAGCTTGGCAGCGGCTCGCTGTCGCTCATTGTCGACTGCGCTAACGAAAACGCAGAGCTTGACATGACCGCGTTCAATGAATCGTTCGGTCCGCTGAACCTGATCTTCGGTCTGATCGATCTGTTCATCGGGCTCGCCAACATTCCGGGCGTCGAAGGCATACCTCAGCTTTCCGATGTTGGCGTCGACCCCACGGCAGCCTTGGATCCGATCGAGGACTTTTTGGCTTCGATCAGGGTCATCCGGGATGCGATTCCGCTGTAAGGTAGAAGCATGGTCCAGGCAGCATCGAATCAGGACTTCTTGGGCTTCGGCGTCACGCGCCCATTTCGCCGTGACAAGAAGGGCGATTTTGCTTCGGCCGGTGGGGCCAAGCTCGTGATCGCGGCAGTAGGGCAGATCCTCGGGACACGAGGGGCTGTTCCAGGGGCGGCCCAGCAAGGCGAGGTTCCCTGGCGTTCCGGTTTTGGATCATTGATTCACACGCTGAAGCACGCGCCGAACAATGTGATCCTTCGCGAACTGGCCCGGACGCATACGCTCGACGCGCTCAAACGGTGGGAACCGCGCGTGATTGTGAAAAACGTGGACGCTGAACGAATCGACGTTGACGCCGGGAAATCCAGGGCGGTTTTGATCGCCGTGAAGTTCAACATGATCGCGTCGAACGTTCCTGGAAACGAAGTTTTGTTCGCCGAAGATCTGATCACGGCGGTGACCGTCCCAACTTCTTGATCTCTGCACTCGCAGCCGAGCCCCTGATCCTGATACAACCGGGGCATGGTACTTGCCGCCCAGGATCAGGGGCTACTAGCCCAGCAAGCGGATTTCACCGACAAAGACTTCGATTCTTTGCGATTGAGGCTTCGCAGTGTGATTCGCGCGGTCTTCCCGGACTGGACCGACTTCAACGTTGCGACTTTTGGAAATATGCTTATCGAGGCCTTCGCGTTCGTGGGCGACGTTCTGACTTTCTATCAGGACAACCAAGCGATCGAGACGCGCTTCGTCACCGCGACGCAAAGGCGGAACCTGCTAAATCTCACTCAGCTGGTCGGATTCGTACCGACAACCAACACCGCCGCTACTGTCGATGTCACGCATACAGTTTTGGGTGCAGTCGGAAAGGTCACGTTCACGGAGGGTGAAGTCTTTGCGCTGACTGAGGAAGTCACAGAGCCGATTCGATTCCAGTTGCTGAACACCTTCGTCTTCGATCCCACGCTTTCGACCGATCCGTTTATCGAGAGCTACGAAAACAGCGAAAGCGTCGACGAATTATTTGAAGCGACCGGCTTGCCGTTTCAAGAGGTTCGCCTTACGCAAACGCCGTACATCGACAACTCGGCGGTTGTTGCCGCGCAAAACGGGGTCTTCGTTCAGGTCGATGATTTCCTGTCTTCGCTGTCGACGGATCGTCACTTCAGGGTCGAGGTCGATCAGAATGATCGCGGAACGGTCATCTTTCCCGATGGTGTGAACGGCCAGCTTCCGACGGGAACGATCGAAGTTGTCTATAAAATCGGTGGCGGTAAATCGGGCGAGGTCGAGGAGGGCACAGTCACTAAACTGGAGAACGTCTTCTCCGACGAATTCGGAAACCCGGTCACGGTTTCGATCACGAACGTAAACAAGGCAAGCGGAGGAAATGATCGACAGACCGTGGCGCAGATCCGCGAAGCTGCTCCGCTTTCGATCCGAGCGATTAATCGGTCTGTGGCTCGCGAGGATTTCGAGATCAACGCGCTTCGTCTCTCGGGTGTTTCTCGTGCGCTGATGCTCACCTCGAACGAAGACACAATCCCAGAGAATACCGGGATCCTCTTCATCATCCCGACCGGTGGCGGACTTCCGACGCAAGCCTTGAAGGATCAGGTTTTGGCTCAGTTCATCGGAACCGATGCACCGTTTCCTTCGACGCTGACTTTTACGATCCTCGTTCAGGATCCAGTATTCCTGACTGTGGACGTGAGTTCGGTTGTCTTCTTGGCGCAAGGCGTGACCGCAGTCGACGCGCGCGCAGATATCACGAAACGTTTGACGGACTTCTTCGCGCTTCTGAGTGAGGACGGAACCAAGAACGCACAGATCGATTTTGGGTTCAATATCAAAGCGGCAGACGGAACGCCGGCGAACGAGCTTGCACTCTCCGATATCCGCAACGTGGTTCGTGATTCGCCGTCGGTTCGAAAACTGGGTGATGGGTCTCTCGACTTTACTCTGAACACGCTTTCGCAAGACCTACCGATCATTCCGCGAGAGTTTCCGGTTCTTGGGACCATCAGCTTGATCAACGGAGACACCGGCCTAGGGTTGTAAGCATGGCTTTTTCAAACCTCGGCTTCGAGCTTGCTGATCCGGTAGGTGATCCAGGCGATGCACTCAACTGGGTGTATACGTTCCTAGCTGCGGCTCAAGAGCTTGCGGACATTGATCCCACACCGGAGCGACCTCAGGAAGATTTCGAGCGCGACTGGGGTCTCGATCAGATCCAGATCATCAACTTCCTGATCACCGGTGGAACAGATGGCACGTACACGATCGTCGTGAATGCATCGAGCGCCCAGGTTGTGGCAGTGGCGCAAACCGCAACGCAGATCAGAGATGCGCTTCTGACGCAGCTGCAAGCGCTCACCGATGCGATCACTTTTCCAGTCGACTTCGTCGCGAACGGCGTTGACTCGATCGACGCGACGGCGCAAGTCGCCGGCGAAGGCTTCACTTTTTCGTCGAGCTCTACAGGCGACCCCATCACGGAGAGCACGACACAAGCGAACATCTTTTTCATTTTCGCGTTCATCGATGCGCTGATTTCTCAAACGCTTTACGAAGGCGCGGCGTTCATCGAATCGACGCTCGCGGAAACGTACGTTCTTGTAGACGGGCAAACCTTGACCGTTGTCGTGGACGGTGGCGGCCCGCAGACTGTGACGTTTGTGACCGCTGACTTCGTGGCCATCGGCGTGGCTACCGCGAACGAAGTCGCGACCAGGATCACGACCGACCTGACCGGGGCTTTCGCGGACCGGCTTCCCGATGGGCGCGTCCGTATTATCTCTGAGACGCGCGGAGGCGGCTCTTCTCTGTCGGTGACCGGTGGTACCGCGGCTGCGGCGTTCGCCTTCCCTGCGGGCTCACAGACAGAGCCCAGCACCCCTGAGTTTGGGGAAGACTTCGAAGAGGGTTGGGACACGAATCAGGGCTTTTTGTTTAGCCTGATCAGCATTGAATCTGCCTCCTATGACGCAGGCACGCCGCAAAACTTTGAAGACTTCGAAGAGGAATGGGATTCGAACGAGAGTTACTTTTTCGATTTCGACGACGCGACTTTTTTGGTGGCATCCTACGACACGGGTTCGCCTGAAGACTTCGAAGACTTCGAAGATGAATGGCAATCAAACGAGAGCTTTCAATTCGTCTTGGGCGCGACGACTGCAGCGAGCTACGATTCGGAGGGGACACCAGAGGATGTAGAAGACTTCGAAGAAGTCGAACCTGATCAGCTTTTCACTATCACGACCGGAAGTCCTGGGGTCATCGTCGCGACAGCGCACGGCCTTGTGGACACAGACAAGATCATCTTTAGATCTGAGGGGCTCTTGCCTGCAGACCTCTCGCCTAACCTGACTTACTTCGTCAGACCGCCGGTCAACGCGAATGACTTTACGGTTTCAAAAGAAGTCGCGGGCGCGAGCATCGACATTGCTGATTCGGGATTTGGTCCTCACTTTTTCGTCCACAACAAAGCGGCATTTTGGACGCTCGTCGCGGAGTCTGTCTGATGGCGCTCGCGAATTTCGCACTTGTGGCAAACGGTCTGCCGGTGACCTCGGTGGATAGCGGCGTGATCCACCTCGAAGATGCAGCCGATGGCGGTGGCAATTTCGTCTTTGCATTCAACACGATCCTCGCAAGTGCCCCCGGCGTTCAGGCCTATCGCTCAGCAGTGACAGGCTACGCGCCTCTGACGAATGGCGGGACTGTTCGTGCAGCCCTCAAGCGTGGCCTCACCGCAATTTCAGCGGGCTTTGATCACTTCATTTTCATAGGGCTCGCGACCGATGACGTTGGCGACTTCGCATATTGCCTCGGGCTCGAAGAAGCGCAGCCGGCACGCATCCTTTTACGACGTGGCTTGCTCTCGGAGGGCGTTCTTTCCTTCGGCCGAATGACCTCGAGCCTGACTGAGACCTTCGCGCTTGTGGATGGTCAGACCTTGCTGGTTGATGTCGACGGTTCGGGCGATCAAACGGTGACTTTCAACACTGCTGACTTCGTCGACATTGGAAACGCGCTCGCGGTAGAGGTCGCGCTTGTGATCAGCACTGATTTGACCGACGCATCGGGGAGCGCGGGTACAAGCGGCGAGGTGATCATCGAATCCGACGGCAGTGCTTCGCGTCTTGAGGTCACCGGAGGCACCGCGGCAGCAGCTTTTGCTTTCCCGTCGGGAATTTCAGGCATTTTGGCGGCAAGTACGGGCACTTTCAACCGTGACACGTGGGTTCACTTGCGTCTCGATGCGGTTACGAACGCCGGCGCAGTCGAACTTGACGTGTTCAGAAACGATTTGGACCAAAATGCACTCAATTTGCCGGCAAATTGGGCGGCGATTCTCGGGATGAGTCAATTTGTAGACCCGGCGGCCGATGCATTGGTCGGCGGTTTCGCTGGCTATGGCTTTCGAAACGAGGGCAATTTGCGTCAATTTGCTTTCGTTGATCATGTGGAGATTTTCCGCGACCTGTGAGGATGAAAAAGCAATGGCAGAATCAGACTGGACCTTTTTATCAGACGATCCTGGTGCAACTGCGATCGATCGCGGTGTAACGAACGGGATTGTACGTCCGAACGGTGGCGGAAACTTTATCTTTTCCTTCAATTCGCTCGTGAGCGAACCTAATTTCGTCGGGCTGTATACGAATCAGTCGAACTTCGCACCGACGCCGGCACTGAAGGGCGCTTCGATGCGTGGAGCTTTGAAGCGAGGAATCTCGAGCGGCCCGATCGCGTTCTCTGGTTTCTTGTTCGCCGGGCTCGGAGGGACAGACGGGCAGACGCCTTGTTACATGGTCGGGCTCGCGGACGCAGACCCGTATCATATCGTTTTGGTGAAGGACAAAATCGCGAACGGCGTTCCGGACACAGCACCCGGAACCCAGGGCGGGCTCGGAGTACTTGCTCGCAGCATCGCAACGTTTGCGCAGGACACATGGCTTCACCTGCGGCTCGACATGATCGTGAATCAAAATGGTGACGTTTTGCTTCAGGTCTTCCGTAACGATCTCGACAGTTTTCCCGTGACCGCTCCGGTCTGGGTGGCCGAGCCAGGGCTGCTGAACTTCATCGACGACCAGACGGCGATCAACACAGGATCGCAACCGCTCACGAGCGGACGCATGGGCTTTGGAATGGAGTCGGCCGACATCAACCGCCGCATCTTTGTCGATCACATCGAAGCGTTTAGGCAGCTCTAGGAATCGTTATGAGGAAAGAAGGACACGAAGAGGCGGCGAGGATCCTTCGGCTGCCGATACCTGATCAGCTCTTTGCTGCGTCGCGACTGCCTGAAAAAACCAGAACTCAGCGCAAAGCCAAGGAGTCTTTGGTTCGACAGATCGCTCGACTGTTGAAGAAAAAGACGCACGCTGCTGCGAAGAAAAAGGAGAATCAAAGTGGCTAGGATCTCCCTCCCTATTCCCGTCCTAAAGGATCGTCTTGAGGTTGCCGCTATGACGTACGCAGCGACCGAAGAAGATCTCGGCGAGTCAGATTCTAAAACCATCAGCGCACTGGATATGTTGAAAGAGACGGCGCGGCATCTTTACGAGAACCAGCATCCGGATGAGGTGGATGAGAACGGAGTTCCGCAACCGAAGAGCGAGCCCGTACTTCTATACGATAGACATCTCAAAAGACTCGAACGCGCCCACGCAAAAGATACTGTCAGGCTTCTTTCGGGAGCGCCGGCAACCCACTCACCGAGGAAATAAACATGGCACTTCCTTATTTTGAGAACACTACGCTGACTGGATTCACACAGCTGATCAACGAACTCCAGACTCAGCTTCTTGCTCAGAGCTGGACGAACCGTACGATCAACGCTGACAACACCCTTCCGGCTTCCAGTCACCAGACTCGTGAAGAGCATTTCATAGCTCCGGGAATTGCTGATGAGGCGTCTGGGGTGAAGGTCGGATTTTCGCTCCGCAGAAATTCTGGGGACACCGTAACGGGTGTGAAGATCACGTCATGGGTCGGGGAGAAGACAGCAACAATCTTGACCGCGGTTCAGACTGCTTCGGCGACCGTAACGGTCACGACGACCGCAGCTCATGGATTTGCAACCGGTGATTTCATCAAAGGGATCAACGGTACGGATAACGTGGCCAACAATGTTGGCGGCGCAGGCAACGATACGGTTGCCACGCTGATCACGGTTACGGACACCGATGAATTTACTTACGTAACCGGTGTCAACCAAACCTCAACAGGCAATGGCGGCACTGTTGTTGTGGCTTATAACCATGTTGGTGGGAGCAGCTTCGGCAACAGCGAAGGCTACCAGCTCAACTCGCCTGATGCCTCGATGGATCTTTTCGCGTACGTAGACGAGTTCAGGATCTGTGGCGTTCTTCAACAGGGCGGAAACCAGAAACCTTTCTACTGCGGCCAGCCTGGTCGTTCAAACGTTCAGGACGATGGACGCAGCGTAGCGATCTCCAACACCGCGATCACGGGCTCAGGATCGCAGACCATCACGCTCGCCGTAACCCCGGCCAATATGTACGTGGGTCAACCGGTCTGGGCGGTTGCCATAGATGAAGCAGACGTGGAGGTGACCGTCATCGATGATCTTGTGGGCGACCAACTCACGGCCGTTTTCAACACCGCCTTTACGTCCGGAGCGGTGATCGGGTGGGATCCGACGGTCTCTTGCGCGGGTGCGCCGTTGGGAACTGCTGTCTCTGTATCATTGGGTAGTCTCGCCGCGAACATGGGCTTCGGAATTGACGGCACTCGTCGGAGTGCAGGGGGTCAGCAGGATCAAGAAGATACCAGCTTGATCTTCGATTGGGTCGTCAACGAATCCTCTACGGGTGATGTAGAGAACGCTACCGACCCTGATGATTCCGGAGTTTATCAGGGCAGAGACGGGATTCATTTTCAAAATGCGCATGGCGTCCGCCAGTTCACGCCTGGATTTTCTTTCATGCCATTAGGTGTACAGAACGACTTCGACATTCATAGGATTGGAGCAACACCGATCACTCAGGACTTCAAAGTTTTAGTTTCGAACACCCTCGACGGGTGGGCTCTTGTGATCGGACCTGGAGCCACGAATACCTAACGGATGCAATTCGGCGATGTTCAAATTTTACAGGTCCTCGATGCGACCCTGTACCGGATAACGGTCAACGCTACCAACGCCGATTTTATGTCGGATGCTGATGCGACGTTGGCTGAAATCTTGGCGGGGTTAGTTTCGGAAGTGAATGGGATTGCCGAACCCGTTACGGCTCGAGCAATCGGAACTGATCGTGTTTTCATTCTTCCGGACGTTGTCACCGCGACGCACGCTTACACAGTCAACGTGCCGGCCAACCTTGGCCTGACCGTGGGGTTTCAGTCTGTGAAGCCGACACCTCGTAATCTTTCATCTCAGCTTATTGTGGGTGGGTCACCATCCGGAGGAGGCGTTGTTTATAGGAGCATGAAGGCACGCTTCAGTGAGCTTTCGAGACTCACGCATCCGTAGGCGTCGCCATGCAGTTTGCAGACGCACAGATTATTTCGGTTCAGGATACGACGCTGTACCGAATCACGGTCAACGGTACCGATGCAAACTTCAATTCTGATGCTGATGCAACGCTGGCCGAAATTCTTGCCGGCCTTGTTTCAGAGGTCAACGGGATCGCGGAACCGGTTACGGCGCGCGCGATTGGAACTGATCGCGTTTTCATTCTGCCGGATGTTCTCACTGCAACGCATAACTACACGGTCAATTCTGGGGCGTTGCTAGATCTCACGGTTGGTTTTCAATCGGTCAAACCGAGCCCTTCAAATCTTTCGTCTCAACTTATTGTCGGCGGATCACCCTCTGGCGGAAGGGTGGTTTACCTTTCGAACTTACCTTTTTCGACTGCGCGTCCTCCGCTCGCACCCGCACCCGTTTCTGCGTTGACACCGTGGAATCGCGACCTGGCAAAACGGCAAGCGCGGATCGCGGTCGAAGGTTTTCAAGCGCTCGGGAAAATGAAAATGGTCGCCGGCGCACTTCTTTTCGACGGTGACGAATACACAATCCTCGACGGGCGCAATCCTCCGACGACTTTCGAATTCGACGACGATGACATTGTCGCTGCGGGAAATGTTCCGCTCGTGTTCGATCCATCGATGACTGAAGAGGAGGTTCGAGATCTCATTATCGAAGAGACGAATAAGGTCGGTGCGTCTCTTCGTGTCTCTGCTTTCGTGTCACCCGAAACACCAGGCGTTTTCGTCGGCCTCGTCAACGATGTTCCCGGCGAGCTTGGCAATCAAGCGATCATTGAAAATGTTTCTGACCCGGGCTTCACGGCTGACGGGCTCGAGGGCGGGGCGGAACCGCAGGAGGTTGGACCACAGGGATTGATCGCAGCACCGGAAGGTGAACACGTCTTCTGTCTTGGCTACGAACTGGCGGGTCTCTTCCATCGGTTCGCGGTCGGAGACTTCTCGCAAATAGAGCAAGCCGAAGACTTCGGAGCGACCAACATCGTTCGGGTCATAGCTCTGATCAGATCAACCGACACCATGCCTTCAAATCTCGCCTGGCGTTTTTCGCTCTTGCTCGACGACGTGATTTATACATCTCGAGTACTCGAAGCTGGACGCGACCGCGCGCTTGTCGATGTCGCAGCAAACGTAAGCAAGCTTGCCGGAAATCATACGCTCGCTTTCCGATTGGATCTGATCAGTGTGTGAGGTGTAGCGGATGGTTTCTACGACGCCTTGGGATCGCGATCTGTCCGAGCATCAGGCGAGGCTTGCCCCGATCACTTCGAAGGCTTTGGGATCGATCTTCATCGTGTCCGGCGCGACGCTGGTCGATGGAGACTCGTTCACACTCCCAGACGGCAAGAACGTTCCGAAGCGATTCGAGTACGATACCGACGGCTCCGTGACCCCAGGCAGTGAGCTACTGGCTTTCGAGGTCACTGACACAGAAGCGCAAATCAAAACGATCACGCTGAACGGGATCAACAATGTCGGCGCCGCGCTAGAAATCAGTGCAGCTTCAGCCCCCGACAAAGAGATCCGACTTGAAAACGACAACCAAGGAGAGCGCGGGAATCAAGCGATCATCGAAAACGTCGCTGATCCGAACTTTACAACTTCGGGAATGGCGGGCGGTTCGGATGGGCCGGAGATTGCGAAAATCCCGGCAGCGATTGAAGGCGCTCACGTTTTCGTTTTGGGCTACCAGCTGCCCGGACTCTTCCACCGATTCAGTATCGGAGACTTTGCTCAGATAGAGCAGAACGATGATTTTGGATCGACAAACATCATTCGCGTCGTGGCGATACTTCGATCCACTACGGTCATGCCCTCCGGTTTCCGTTGGCGCTTCAGCCTTTTGATCGATAGCGTCGAGTACACTTCGCGCATCCTTGAGCCTGGACGTGCTAGAACCTTGGTGGATATAGCGGCCAACGTGAGCAAGCTCGTGGGCAATCATGATCTCGCTTTTCGTTTGGAGCTGGTGGTTTAGATGGCAGGCACCGAACTTGAGATGCCCGCGGCATTTTTGGACGCGGTCACCCTCGATACCGTCACCACGACCCCGGCTTGCTTCAATCGCGATCCCGAGCCCGATGAGATAGGCGTCCCAGTCGACACCCTGATCAGCGTCGACTTCTCGGACATCGGCTCAGACGGCCTAGACTTGACCTCTATTGAGGTCTTTATCTTAGGGGTCCTCGCCTACGACAATGATGGCGGAGGCTTTCAGACAGGCTTTGATGGCCCTGGGTCGACAACCTCGGCGCCGGACGCGGACACCCTCCGAGTTGTGATCGATCCGACTTCGGATTTTGCGAGCCTTCAGCAGGTCTCGGTCCGGAAGTTCGCTCAAACCTTGCTGGCTCCGATCCCCGATGTACTGGACCTGACCTACGTTTTCACCTGTGAGGATCTCACCCCGCCGAAGCTCGTCTCTGCGATCACCTTCGAGCTGAAACGGATCAGGGTCAGTGCGGACGAAGCCTTGAAGAGCACAGACGCTACGGCGTCAGACGATGCGCTCAACCCCGCGAACTGGACCGTTACGCCGGCGACGGTTGCGAGCACCGAGATCAACGCGGCCGTTGAAGTCGAAGTCCTGTCTGTCGAAAAGGTGAATGATCAGATCTTCGATCTGATCACGGACATCGAGCCTTCGTTCAATGGGCTCTACGACATCACGGCGACGAACATCGAAGATGTCAGCGACAACGTGATCATCCCACCGGATAACGTTGTTCAGGTTCTCGGCTTCCAGTGCCCGTTCCCGATCGAGCGGCGCTTCTCTTTCTTCAGGCTGTTCCCGCTGATGAACAGACTCGAAGATGTCACGCGAGATCTCGAAAAGTTCTCGGCCGTCATGCAAGACACGATCGATCTGTTGCTCTGCGACATCGATCGCTTCACGACTCTTTCAGACATCGACCGCGCACCCGAACCGTTTGTCGATTTGATTCTGCTGGATCTAGGAAATCCGTTCCGGTTCGATCTCGATCTGAACAAGAAGCGCAGGCTGGCGAAGATCTTAGTCGACATCTACCGACTCAAAGGGACGAAGGTCGGGATCATCGATGCGGTTGCTTTCTTCCTCGGGCTCGAGATCGATATCATCCCGCTCGCGGAGGAGGGTTGGATCCTCGGAGAAAGCGATATCGGAGACACAACGATCCTTTTCCCGTCGCTTCAGTTCAATATCTACGCTTTTCAGGTTGTTGTGGATTTGGTGCTGACCGCAGCTGAACGCGAAGGGATTACGCAGATCGTCGAATTGATGAAGCCGGGGCACACGCACTTTGTGAGAATCGTCGAGCCGGTTGTTCCGCCGGCCATCGATCATTTGGAGCTTGGGATAAGCGAGCTAGGCAAAAACTGGATCTTGCATTAGAGCAAAAGCGGAACTAGGTGAGGTAGGGAAGTGAATTCGAGGCTAACTATTCGTTCGGTGCGCGACATCGCATTCACGAGAACAGCACGGTCGTCGAGGCCTCCCTTTTTTTACTCGACTGGGCGGGACAGAAAATTTGGTTCCGCACCACGGGCAGGTTCTCTTGAGCCGCCGCGCAAGTTTGACGACGGCCGCGCGCTTCTTAGCGCAAGACGGGGAGCAACATCGCGCTGTGCTGTGCGAAGGGATGAAGTCTTTTTTGCATGTGAGACAGATCCTGGTTTTCTTCCGCTTGTTTGTGATCATGCAGTCAATGTTGCAAAAGACTTTCTTTTTGTTGGCTGCATGATCAAACAATTTTTTGCAGAACTTGCATCTGGTTTTGGTCCTCAGGATTCTGGCGTGTGCTTTGTGGTGGCATGAATGACAGAGAATTTTGATATTCTTCTCGTTCAGGAGAAGCGCCATGTTTCGAGATGGAAATGGATCGATGAGGTGGTGCGCGACCAGTCGACCCTTTTTGCCGCACTTTTGGCATTTCTTTTTTCTGTCACGCAACTTTTTCGAAAAAGCCGTCCAGCCATGAGACGCATACCAATCTATTCGAACTTCATAGTCGGATTCATTCGTCTTGCGTTTGCCCAGGCCGGCGCAAATGCGCGAACAATAAAGGCCGTATCCGCGCTTGAGCAGTCTTGGTTCTGGTCGAAAAATCTTTTCACAGATTTGACATGGACGATCGCTCGACGGAGTTTCGACAGGTTTGTTGAAAGAATCTCGGTTTGTTTTCCAATCCTTCCAGCAAAGACGCGAACAGAATTGCCTTTTCAAATGCGGTTTCGTTTTGAGTGTTTTACCACACCCTTTGCAGTTGAGTTCAGCTGTTACAGGATCCATCCCACTGACGGTAGAACGAAAAGCCAAGGAGGTCAATATGGATAGGCGCGATTTCTTTTTTCTCCAAAAAGTCCAAGAGGATGAGCTAGACGACGCTTTTTCCGGCGCCGAAGATGCTCTCTTCAATATTTCGCTCGACGTTGGATTCTTCGGCGTCATGTTCGGGCTCGCTGTTCTTGAGCAGTCGCCTACGCCGGACTTGACTGTTCGCGTGATCGGTCCTGGCGCAGCGATTGATCAAGTCGGACAACGTGCGGCGACCGCCGGAACGCAGACCGTCGACCTCTCTGTCGATTCGAGCTCAGTGTCGACAGCCGTTGCGGGGGCGCCGAATGAAAAGATCGTTTCGCTCTTCATCGAATTCGCTCGTGCAAATTCCGACCCGCGTATCGATGGCAATTCGGTGTCCCTCTTCTTCGTGAATGACGAGTCTTTTTCTTTCTTCGTGACTCAAGGCGCGGAAGGCATTCCGCCGGCGACGCCTCCACCCTTGGAGCCCGACAAAGTCTTGCTTGCTGATGTCACGCGCACATTTGCTCAGACGCAGATCTTCGATGCACAGATTGCGGCCGGTGATACCGCGCTCGGTGGAGCGATCACGGACAGACGCCAAGACCACATCGTGATCGACACGACCTTTGTGGATATCAGGACGGGTTCGTTTGCAGCCGCACTTCTCGCGCTCGCGCAAGAGATCGACACTTTCGTTGCGGGTGCGGCGGCATCAATCACGTACGCCGGCGGTCCGAACTGGGCAGACGGAACTACGAACCCGACCACCGATGTCGAAGCTCAGCTCGACAAGATCATCAGCGACCTTGCGACCGGAGCTGGCACCGCGAAGGTTCAAGGTGCGGCGCTTGCCGGATCGCCCGACTCGGTCAGCTCTGGCACGTTGGCGGCGCAACTGGCTTCGCTGCTCGGTCATATCAATGATCGGCTCGAACTCACGGGCGGCACCGTTTCGGGCGACATTATTCCCGGTACTCCGGGTACCGATGCGATCGGTAGTGTCGGAAATGAATGGGACGGCTTCTTCGATAACCTTTCGGTCATCAATGCCAGTACTTTCACCGGCGGCGCGAACACGTTTACCAATGCGTTCGACACGCCTGTTGCAGAGATCGGCACACGGATCGATCTCGGACCTACGACTGTATCCGGTATCGCAGCCCAGGCTTCTAGGCTTGATCAGTTCTACGACGAAGCGACGGGCGGCAACCCCATCAAGCACACTTTGTTTTGGGTGTGGGCGGCGGAAAGCGGCGACGGCCTAACGGCGCGTCTCTACCTGCGAACGCTTGATGATGGTTCAGATCCTGATCCGACCAGTCTCTATTTCGTGCAAAACGCGAACTGGAACGGAGTAGGTCTCACCTGGAATCGAGACACGACAGGGATCGACGCGCACGCTGTCGAAATCGGCAGGCCGCTTAGCGGTGCGACAGGTGGAGAGCCGACCGTCAAGATCCGAGTGTTGCCGCAGGCAGCTGGCGATTCAAGTGTCCTCGATAGCTCCTGGGAAGACCGGCTGCTGCTCGATGGCAACCAGGTTCGATTCGACAACTTTACCGACGTGACTGATGCCACAGCGACTTTCGGAACCGGTTTCGTCACCTTCGCGCCGAGACAGGTTCCGCGCGCATACGGTATAGCCGCGTCTGACGGATCAGGTGGTGTAACCGGAACTCAAGTAGGAGCGACAGTGGCGATTTCTGCCGGATTCATAGCCGTCACAATCGCTGCGTCGTTTGCCACCTCTGGTTTTACGGTGGTCACCGGTGCAAACGAATCAAGCTCCCTTCCGCAAGGTGTGGGAATTGCCAATAAGGCGGTCAACGGGTTCGATCTTCGAACCATTCCGATTGATGGCGTCTCAACGTCAGCAGACAACATGGGAGGCGGTGGCGTCTCTAAGACAGTCAATTACATCGTCATGGGCAAGAGCACCTGATCAGAGTCGAGGTAAACACGATGTCGTTCCAACAGATCACAACATTAGCAGATCCAGCGATGCATCGATTTGATCTGCCTTTTTCGACAGACAGAATGAAGCTCACGATGGCAGCGGGCTCTGTCCGCCTCGACGGAGTCGACTATCCGGTAGCGCTGCAGGAATACACAGCGGCGCCGGGCGCCAAGCATGTGCGTGGCTATATCGCCGAACACATTTCAAGCGGTGAAGTCATCCTGATGATCGACGAAGTTGAACCGGGGGAAGAACCGTTCATTTTCGAAAAACAAGAAGACTACCGGCTTCTTTTCCGCGCGCTGTCGTTTGACATGGAGGTTTCGACAAACGACTTGGGTGACGTCGATATCTCGGCTTTTCATGTCCTGCCTCCGCCTCCGGTCGCCTCAAGAACTACGCCCCTGACCGATGCCGAACGAGCGCAAGAGCAGGCAGCCCTTGACACAGAAAACGCCGCAGCATCCGCGGCGCTGTTGTTCATGTACGAAGCCATGATCAAAGCCGGGGTCAAGCTCAAGAAAACTGATCAACAGCTTTACGACCAGCTGAAGGGAGAGTGAATCGTGGCCCAAGCTCACCTCACCAAAAACATCACAGAGCATACTGATCGGCAGAAGAAAGTCCGGGATGTTCGGGCTCAAAGACAGTCGGCCGATTCATTCAAGGCCAAAAAGTTTGCCGACCTGACCAGCGCAGAAAAGGACGAGCTTCTAAAAACGCTCGGGGTTGCGTTCGGTTTGATCCAGCCCGATTGAGGTCAGTCATGGTGACGAGATGGATCGTTCCTGAATCCTATCGCAAACTAGCGCCGGATCGCTATCACGACGGCTACAAGCCCTCGACGATCAAAGACATCGAAGCGGTGATCATGCACTACACCGCAAGCACAAAGCCGGGCGCAACGCGCCGATGGCTCACGACGGACGACGACGTTTTTGTAAGCGTTCATTTCACCGTCGAGCGTGACGGTCGAACATGGCAGATGATCCCGCTGGACGAGCGAGGAGCCCACGCCGGCGGCAAAAGCTCGAAGCTCTTCGGCAAAAGTAACGTCAACGGAAGAACGATCGGGATCGAGATCATGAATGTCGGTCCGCTCGAATTCAAAGACGGTGAGCTGTGGACAACTGGTCGCTTCGCGAAGAAGTTCGAAGGCGCACCGATTTCTGCGGGCGGCTCAAGGCCCGAACGAGATGACGACTACCCATACACCAGCTGGGAAGCGTACCCGCCGAAACAGATCGACGGGGTTGTCAAATTGCTGACGAAGCTCGTGGATGAATTTCCGAACCTGAAGATTGATCCACACAAACGAATCACCGGACACGAGAACGTTGATCCGTCCAGGAAAATCGATCCGGGTCCAGCCTTTCCATGGGAGATCGTTCGCCGACGTGTGTTCGACGAAAAAATTACAGCCGACCTCTGAAAGGGGATCGATATGCGTAAGCTTTCTTTTGTTTTCGTTTTGCTTTTCATGCCTGCACTTTTGTGGGCGCAAACATCAACCACATCCACGGTCGTTGATCCGAGTCTGGTTGGGGCTACCGAAATCTCAGGCGTGATCGCCTTGATGGCGAAGGCGTTCAGCGATGGAAACTGGAGGCTCGCTGCCGGATTCCTTCTCACGCTTGCGGTTGCTGGTTTCAAACTGCTCGGACTCAACAAGCTGATCGCGAAGAAGAACAACAAATGGGTGGCTGGTGTTCTCGCGCTTGCAACTTCGGTTGCAGTCGGGCTCATGTCTGGAGTCGGATGGTTAGCCATTGCATCGACCGGTCTTGGCGTCGGCGTCACAGCTGTCGGTGGCTGGGACCTCATCCTTGAGCCCGTCATGAAGTGGCTCAAGAAGAAATGGCCCAAACGATTTGGTTGGTTCCCGACCAGTGTCGAGGAAGAGAAGGATGGCGAGCCTCAGAACGATGACTCAGAAGACCCTCCCGAGATTCCTAAGGATTCAAAATGATCGCCTGGCTTCGGAAATGGTGGTGGGTGATCGGGCTTATCGCTCTTGCCGTGGGCGTCGCCATTGCCACCAAAGGAAAAGTTCTTCCCGATCTCGACGAGATCAAGAAGACTGCCAAAGCCCAGGCCAACGCGAAGAAGCTTCAAGCGAAGCTTGGTCGTGATGCCGCGCTGAAGGTGATTAAGGAAGAGTATGCGGAAACGATCAACGAGCTGGATGAGACTCAGAAGCAAGAAGCTGAGAAGCTCAAAGATGATCCTGGCGCTAGGGCTCGCTTCTATGTTCGTGTTGCCGCCAAGCACTCTCGCGAAAAAGCCTCCTGAAAAGATCTGTCCGTTCCTCCCCGATTGGCCGAACCGTTGTGTTTGGCCGGGCCTCGAAAAAGGTGAGCGCTCTCCCGGTGATGGGGATCTGTTCACGGTCGACTATGCGATCTGGCTTCACCACGAAGTCGAAGGCATCGACACTCGGATCAAGGCGGCGGTGACCGCAACGGCTGCGTCTTATGAAGAGCATCTGAAGTATCAAACCGCCGTCCATGCCGCGGACGACGAAGCGAAGGACACGATCCACGAAGCCGAGATCGCCCTTCTGAAGAAACAGATCCCAGGGTTTTGGGAACGGCCCGCCCCGGTGATGATCATGACGGCTCTGGTTACCGCTCTTGTTGTTACGGTGCTTTACGTCGGAACAGGCGCCGGCGATCGCCTGCGTGACGAAGTGGCGGGCGTCCGCTAACTTGAGTGTGAGCCGTGGGCATAGCTGAGATCGCCAAAGTCATCGAACAAGCTGGGCTGATCGGTTTGCTCGCGCTGGCACTTGGAGCGATTGCGTTTCTGACGAAGAAAGTTTTTGCGCAACAGAAAACGATCCAAGACGGGTTAGGTAATCAGGTACAGCAACAGAAAGAGCAAACCGAGAAGCTGATCAACCTGCTCACAAATTCGACAACGACCAGCGTGAACCAAATCAACTCCAACGAAACGCTCGTCAATAAATTTGAAGAACTCGCACGCGAAGTTGGAAATGCGAACGAACCGCTTTCGAAGAAAATTGAAGAACTTACCCGCGAAGTCGCAGCCCGCGCGCCTCAAATGCAAGCACTGAACGAAACATTGAAACGAATCTTGCGTGAGGCCAACCTTGCGCCGGACGATTGAACCGAGGGACACATGGTGTTGAAAAGGCTTCTTAGGATCTTCACCTCGAAAAAAGAAGGTTGCGAAAAGAAAGCAGAGCGCCCCACCACCGTTCGCCTGGCTGTCGAAAAAGGGTACCTCACCGAGGAGCAAGCGTGCGATTTCGAAGAAGCGATAAGCACTGGTGACATCGATCCAAACGATACGCACACACACATGATGGTCGATCGCCGTCTGCTTACGGAGTCGCAAGCGCAAGTGATCGCGATCGACGTGAAGAACGAAGATCCACAGCAAGCGCTCTCAGACCGATTCAAAGAAGCGTCGAGAGCAATGGAGCGCAACAAGACGACGGCGGAAGCGGTTGGCACAAAGACCCAAGGCATTCAGCTTTCAGCGATCCGAGCTGCGAAGAACGATCCCTGATGACCGACGAAAAGAAAAAATCCAAGACGGTGGTTGCAATGATCGCCGCGTCGATCCCTGCACTCGTCACCGGATACCTGAACCACCTGAAAGACGAAGCCAGCCGCGCGGCGCTAGTGAACGAATCGATCCGTCTCGAGAAGAAGATCGATGCATGCCAAACGAAGGCCGATCAAAACGCCGGCTTCTTGGCAGCGGCAACATTCTTCGGCCTGGGTTCTGGGATACCCGTCCAACCGGAGATCGTCGACGCGGGCGCGACCAGCATCGTGATCGAAGAACCGGAACCGGAAGACCCCAGAAGTCTGCTCGAACAGACGTTCGGCATTTCCGACGAGCCTGAAGAGCCTGACGCCCCGCCTGAGCCCGTAACGACCTCGACCCGTCCCAACGGGGCCGACCCTCCGGCGAAGCACACAGAGCCCAGCAGGGCGCGTCCAGCGGCACGGAAAAAGCGGAACTTCAAAAAGCGGTACGAAGCACTCTTCTAAACACAGGCGCTCAGCGCTCCTGTGGTGGCTTCGACGGCGGCCCCCCTCCGATTCCCCGCCAAGCTAGCGCGCGGCCATTCCTGGCGATCCTCGCGAGCTTGCAGCCCATTCTAGCCCCAGATCCGCGCCAAGCCTGGGCGGTCCGGCTCTTTTGGTCTTGCAATCGAAAGCCTTTCGGTTACAATGGGAAACTATGGGAAAGAAAAAGCCCAAAGCCGGGCATAAGTTCAGCAACGGACACGAGGTGCGGATCGGATTTAGGTGGGACACGAAGCTCAAAAAGGCGGTGAAGGAGACACGCGGCGGCAAACCAATGGGGCCGACCTCCAGGACGATCCCGATCTCTTTCGGCGTCTCGCAAATCGACAAAGACGAACTGGCGAAAACGACTGCGCCGGATGACGCGCCTAGTCAGGGCACCTTGCTCTACCAGTTTTTCTCCGAAGGTATGGCACGGCTCAAACGCGGCAAGACCGAAGCACGCAAGAGCGTCGCACCGGCGCGGCCAGTCGTCACCGTAGTGTCGATCAAGATGCTCGATGATCTCGAACTGGTTCAGGAGGCCTGGAAGCTCGGCGCCGTCGTGATCACGCCGGACCTGAATTCAGCCCAGGTCCGGCGCGGGTTGCCTGATCGTCTCTTTGACGACGCGACAATTCAGCTCGTTCGGAAAAGTGACGCGGTGCTCTTCGGAAAGAACGCGGCGAAGTCATGCAAAGAGATCAAAGCGGAAGCGCAGTCAGCAGGGATCCCTGCGTTCGCCACGCTCGCGCAGCTGGCCAAGTGGATGTCGAGTACTCGTGCAGGCAAACACGCGGCCTAATCGACAAAGGAGGTATGACTTGAGTAACGAAGAGAAGCCCTTGGCCGGTCTGTGGCGAAACAACCCCGAGACCTCAGAAGGCAAATATCTGGTGAAGCGACGGGACGGAACGGTGGTCGAATGGCCCAACTTCGTGCTCGGTGCGAAAGACCCCGCCGCGCCCACTGCGCTTCGGGCTTACGCCTCAGCCGCCAGCCGGCTCGGCATGAACAGCGAGTTCATAGACGACGTGTTCGCGTTGGCTGACAGCTTCGAGCGTTACCGCCTTGAACACGGCGAGGGCGACCCCGATCGAGGCAGACACCGAAAAGACGACCCGTCGACCGTCGCCGAGATGAAGGTCGGAGGGTCGGCGTGATGCCGAGCGAACGAGTTCAGGCCACCTACAAGCACCTCTTCTTAGGGACGCTCAGAGCGTACTGGGTTGGTGAGGCAAGCCTAAGCGAGGTGCGTCATGACTTCGCACAGCTGCGGGACGGCGAGAAAAAAGAGATTCGAGGATTGGTAGGGGCCCTGTCGTTCCAAATCAGGGCATCGACACTGCCTGGGTCAGACGGGAGCGATGTGGGATGAGGCTCAGCGATCTGAACCCGAGCTTTTACGATGCCCACGATGGGCGCAAGGGGATCGGCATTCTCTGCGACTGCCCTTGCGGCTCTTGCGACAGTCTTTTGGCCATCCCTTTCGATCGCCCGCTCGACGGGGAACCACCTCTAGACAGCACCACATGGAAACGCACGGGGGATACTTTTGAGACCCTGACCCTGGCGCCATCGGTTCACAGGCTCAGTGGCTGCAAATGGCATGGCTTCATCAGAGACGGGGGGATCATAACGGTATGAGCAAGCTGCTCAACTGCCCGCTCTGCGGCAACGAGGTCTATTGGTATCCCGATGACTGTAACGAACGAGGTTGGCGGTGCTGCCGCCAGGACGACTGCGGGCACCGCCCCGGCGAGCCCCCGGGGTTCGACCCAGAGCGCGACCGGCACCTCATCGACATGAAGGTGGAGGCGATCCTTATGGACCTTGCTACCCATGACTTCGTCTACCTCAGCAACTCTGGGTGTGGTGAGGGCGTTGCCGCCTCAGTCGCCGAGCGCTGCAAGCGGCACGAGCGCTACGACCAGTGGTCGGTCCTTCTCTACATCATGCAGGTCTTGGCTCCGGGGCACGGCGACTACTGGAAGAGGATCTCTGATGGCATCCTTGCGGGAGAGGACCCGCGGGATCGTTGCCACTGCGGTGAGTTGTCGACAAGCTGCACAATCTCCAAGGGCACGACAACCTATCACTGCTCCAAGCACTGGGAGGTGGGCAAATGAGCGAGGCAGAGGGGCTGTCGGAGCGACTCCGCACGCGGCAGAGGGGCTTCCGCGACGCGATCGACTTCCTTGTCCTGCACCGTCATTACGCTGAGGCTGTCGACCTGCTTGAGCAGGAGTTGGAGAGGCGTCGGGCTGCGTGGAATCTGTCAGAAGAGGAAGCCCAGAAGGTACTAGACGCAATCAAAGCATCGGGACTGCCTGCAATAGATGGGGATCAGTAGTCGTGCCAGCCCTGACGGCCGGGCGAATACTGTTGGCGCTCGTCGGAGTCGGGGAACTGAGCGCGCTGCACAAGCGTTTGACCACTGAGATCGAAAACGATCGATGCGCGTCGGTTTCCGTTTCCGAAGTCCATACGCGCTTCAACCTGTCGGATGTATCCCTGACGCTGAAAGTTTTGCTGAATCAATAGCTCGAGATCTTTTTTCGACGGTATGTCGTCGCGGTAGTCTGTCATCCGCAAATGCTTTCGATAAAGCGCATAACAGGCGTGCGGGTCGACACAGAGATGATTCGTGTTGGACTCGGCGAAGGCGTAGTGCTGGCCAGGAATAATCTCTCTGAGTGTCGCCATCACTGCGAGCGTTTCAAGGAAATGATCCAGCGGATCCTTCACGCCCGATTCGGTCTCGACCAGATCGTCGCAGATGGCGCGCACCGCACCCCTGAATCCGATATCGTTAGGCAGCCTGTAGTAGCCAATTTCGATCGCGAACTGTTCGAACAGATGAAGACCTAACGCGACCACCGTCAAATTGTGTCGAACACGGATCGGAATCTTCTTCTGCCTCATCTGTCCGCTAATCGGATCTTCGATCGTGAGTCCGGGGAGTGAGTTTTCGACAGCAGTGCGGGCGCTGTCTAGATCTGGAGCAAGGTCGCGGCCCATGCAGAAACGAATATATCGCGCCGCGAATCGGGTCAGGTCAACCTCCCGAAGTCGTACGAAGGCGTCGTGCCATTCAGAATGTTCCCCAAGCTCGACCTTGTCGGGGCGAGAGGTGATCAGACGTTCAAGGATCGCGGCCTCGGTGGTTCGTGTCTCGCCAGCAATTACGAGTGGTGCTGAAAGCTTCCACTGGCCGAGCCCTAGACTCCGATTGCCTCGTGTCTGAATTTCACCGGTGAAGTTTTCCCGAACCAAACGGTGAAGATGTTCGCGTCGGCTTTGATCTTTGAGTTTGTATTCGTCCAAGAAAAGCGGAATGCAATTTGTTGAGGAGAGTAAACGGATCAAGGCCCATTCTGTCTGGTTTGAGCTAAACGGCGTTGCTTCAGCAATTCCAAACATGCGCCAGAAAATATCGTTCACGAGGGCCGTTTTTCCTGATCCTTGCGTCCCGTGCACCCATAGAATCGGGAACGAACCGATTGCCTCCATCAGCCGCGGCTTCATCGGTGTCGCGCAAAACCAGCCAAGGATGGGAAGAAGAACGTCGGGCGTGTTCACGTTCAAGATCTGATCGAAGATCACTTCGGCAACATCATGAAACGCCCCATTTTCGTATTCGTCAAAACGCACCTTGTGTTCGAGCGGAACGTTGTTGCGTAGATACATCACCGGCGGGTCTTCAACGATCCCGTCTTTGGTGATTACGCGATCAGGCAACGCCCAGAACCGTTCGCCGTCTATCGTGACTTCGCCCATCGTCGTCACGCCCTTCTTTTCCGGAATGTTCTTCGAAGCGATCTGACGCAAGAGGCCTTGCACATTTCGATCAGTGCCGGTCCATTGCGTGTGCTCACTTGCGCCACCCTCTGAAAGAGCATCGAGCAGAGTGCGTGTCGTTCGGAAAGCTTTTCTCGGGAACTGAATGTCTTTGACGGTGCGGCCGTTGTCGCAATCAGCATCGCAAACAAATACCGGTGGCTGATCATAAAGCATCAGCTTCGATCGCGGTCGCAGTGCAAAGCTTGAGATCACTCTCGGATCCGATTTCGGTCCCTGGCTGACAAAATAATGATCCAGCTCTTCGTAGATTTGTCCGTCGATCTTGGTTTCGTAAATCGTCGGCGCGATAGGCAAGGCGGCGGGGGCGCTAGCGGGAACAGCAGCCGCATCCGGATCCGTTCCCTCGAAAGCTTGTTCGGCCCAAACGTCAAAAATCTGTTGGCTCACATAGTCTTCGGGGAGGCTCGTGCGCTCGGCGATCATCTTGACGTGAAGCGCGCGCATCTCGTCAGACTCTTCGGCTATGGATTGGATCAGCGGCTTGGCGCGGTACGGAAACGCATGCGGATCCATCTGTGTCGGAAGCTCGGTGATCGATGCTTCAACCGAGAAGATCACGTCGAACAATTCACAGCGCGCCGCGGGATCGTTGTTCACCGGACAATAGTTGTTTTGCTGAAGCTTCTTGCAGGCAGGTTTGACCTTGTCGATTCCTCCGCTCGTGTCGATGGCGCGGCGTATCTCGTTTCGGATGTACTTACGCGCGTCGCGTTGCGTGAGCTTCTTCGTCTTGACCAGGTCGTAAAGAAAGATCGCCTGCTCTGTGATTTCTTCTGAGTAACCACGCGAGAGCCACCAAAGGATCATCGCGAAGAGAGAGACGCTGCGGTCGACTTTGCCGCGTGAAGGATCCCACCACCCTTCATCCCAGACACGCTGAACCGGACCGCACATTTCGATCGCGTGTCCCCAGTTGACCGAGCCGTCTGGATTCTTTGCCAGCTCGGCCTCACCCTTTAGACCGTCGACCGGCGCTGCAACCGTTCCGGGCTGAAAGACTGGAAGCCGACTTGTTCCCGTGGTGGTCAGCGCTAGGGTCTGAGGTTTCTCTACAGGCCGCAGGAGGGACTCACGGAGCTTCGGGCATTCTGGCCGCACTGTGAGTGAGCTGCCCTCTAGCGGCTGCGACAGGCGGTGAGGACGGGCGTCTGTGTTCTCACCCTTGCGGCTGACACTTCCGATCGCTTTGATGATCCGAGCTATGTCGTGGATCGAATCCACGCTGACACTCTCGACGGGTGCAGCATACTCGCGTGCTTTGATTTCGAAGAGCCGAGCATTCTCGATCACTGATTCCCGATTCGTTTCATCTAAAACGATCGGCGCGAAAGCAAACCACAGCTGAACGCCGTTTCCCGAGAGCATCATTTGCGGCGGAACAAAACCGTCAAGTGTGAGCTTCGCGGTTATGAGCTCAGCCGCGCGAATGGCTTCGGCAAGCTCCGCGTCTGTCGATGCATGGTCCTTCGGTCGCTTCGGATCGATATCGATCACTTGCGAGCAGACGATCTCGATGTCTGCGATTTTTCCGCCTTCGGCGCGACCGACTCGGTTCGGTGAACGATCGAGCAAGCTCAGCGGTCTCGGCTGGATTCCAACGTAAACGTTTGCGGTCGCGTTGTTGCTCGCACAGATATCGACAAACGTGTCGGCGTTGTCGACGTACGCGATCAGAGGCTTCGATCGTTCGGCGCCTTGCTCAATGATCCTGATTTCTGTGACACCGCAACCTGAATGGGCGAGCCATTCGTAGGTCGAGCGCAGAAGGCCCTTGTCTGGCGAGAGTACCGAAACCATTAGACCCCCTAGATCGCTAGCTTTGCCTGGAGGTGTTCGGTGAACATCTCTTGTTGCGCGACTCCGAGGATCTTTTCGTATGTCTGTTGACGTTCGCGCGCTTGGTTCCGCAAGTGCGGAACACGAGCATCAATGAAATCGAAAAGCTTGGGATGTGGTTTGTCTGGGTGCGGTCGCATCAAACGACCTAGACGCTGTTCTGATTTGCCCTTGGCTCTGCCTGGGAACGTAATAAACAAACGCGACAGAATAGGAATGTCGAGACCTTCATCGGCTAGCTGCGTTGCCACGATCACATGAAGTTCCTTCCATCCCCGCTTCGCCGCTTCGAGTGCGGCGCGGCGATGTCGTTTTGTTTTTTTGCTTGTAAGAACTTCGGCTTTCACGCCTCGCAGTTTTAGCATTTTCCCGATCGCTTCACAGTGAGCTTTGCGACCGGAAAGCACGAGACACAGACAGCCCGACATCACTTCGCGTTCGACATAGTGAACGATCAGCGCGTTGCGTTGCTCGTCAACGATGAGGTCTTCGAGCATCGGGCCGTAATCTGAATGGTTCTCGTAATTGTAAGTGAAGTTCGTCTCGACGCCGATAACGTCGGGAACGACTAGTACACCAAGATCGACTAGCTCTTGATGTGTTTTTTTCAAGATCACGTCACCGAAGAAGAACGGCAGGACTTCATCGAGCCCATCTTCTCTGTGTGGCGTGGCGGTCAGACCGAGACGATATTTTGCGGGGCATCGTCCGATCAGGGTTCTGAACATTTTCGCGGGCGTGTGATGATTTTCATCGACGACCAGCATCCCGAAGTGAGCGAACAGAGCTTCGATCTCTTCAGGTGCGCGATTCTTGAACACCTGCGGTGTGGCGATAGTGAAGTCACTCAGCTGTTTCGTCTTTCCACCGAAGACGGTAGGCGTCACACCCAGTAACTCCTCTGATGCGCCGATCCATTGATCGACAAGATCGGTGGTATGGGCCAGCACGATCGTCGGCGTGTTGACTTGTTTGATGGCCAACAATCCCATGAATGTTTTTCCGCCACCGCAAGGTAGGATCACTTGGCCCTGGCCAACCCTCGCAAACCTGTTCGCGCCTTCTTGCTGAAACAAGAAACCAGGAAGCAGAGGAAACACATTGTCGAAAGGGTGACGGTCAGGAAGTGATCGGCGGTCTTCGATCTCGAGCTTGCATCCGTCAGCAGCCATCGCTTCCTGAAGTCGATCGATCCCGCCACGTGGGATCCAAACTTCGTCACGAACTTCTTCGACGAAGTAGATCTTCGCGGGCAAGCCGCGCGTGTTCTTTCGAAGCCGGCGGCGGTGTTCGAAGTCGGGGTTTTTGGCGGAGAACGCTTGGCGAATTCGTTCGAGCGTCTTGTCGCGGATGTCGCTTCGTTTGATCCTGATCGATGAATCGACAATCGCTTGAACCGCCCGCATCCCATCCCCCTATTGATTGCCTTGAACCCACTGATTCGCTTCTGCCATGAAAAACGGGATGTGTTCGAGCTTGCTCGTGATCATCATCTCTGGCAGGCAGCGCTTGAACCGTCGCCCGTATCGCTTCGCCTGGATCCTACTGTCGAGGATCACAATGACGCCCGTGTCTCTGTTGCTTCTGATCAGTCTTCCCACGCCTTGCCGTAAATGAATCGCGGCTCGCGGCACCATGTAGTTTTGAAACGAGTTGGGATCCATCTCGTCGATCGCTGACACGATCGGATCCGAACGGTTTGGAAATGGGAGCTTATCAATCACGACGGCCGAGAGAGACTCGCCCGGAACGTCTAGCCCCGTCCAGAAACTTGAGGTCCCCAGCAAAACTGATTCGGTTCTTTCTTTGAACTGGCGTCGTAGCTCAGACCTTGGTTGATCACCCTGAACAAGAAGATCGCTGACTATCGGGCGCAGCCGGTCCGCAACGGCGTTCATGTTTTTGTAACTGGTGAAAAGTCCGAGGGTCCTGCCTTTGAAATAGTTCACGATGTATTCGAAGGCGTCGGCGCAGTGCTGGGCGAATTCGTCGTAATTATTCGGCTCTGGTCCTGGCGGACATATCAAGAGCGCCTGACGCTGGAAGTTGAACGAGGTGGGTGCAATGACTTCGATCGGTTCGTGAAGATGAAGTCCGTTTTCTCGCTTGCTAAAACGGAAGCTTCCGTTTTCTGACAGCGTCGCGCTCACCAGAACCGTTGAATATGTTTCGGCCATCAGCTCTCCGCTGATCACTTCGGCAACATCGATCGTGCGCGCACAGATTTTGGGCGGCTTTCCGTTGGCGACTTCGAGGTAGTAAACCTTTCCGGGCGCCCCTGTGCAGTACATGGCTTCAGTGATTTCGCTGGTGACGTTCATGGCGCGGGCGTTCGAATTCGCCACGCGCTTTTTCTGGTGGGGGTCTAGCTCGAACCTGACCGTTTTGTTTCCCAGGCACATCGGACAGAGTCCGATCTCGTTGACCAGTAGCCCGATCCCTCCTTTTGCTTCGCCCGTACCCTTGCACTCTGAGCACGTCTCGGTTCTGCCTTCGAGTCGTTCATCGGCAAGAATGCAAAACGAACGAAGCGCGTTCCCAAACGGTTCGTAATCAACTTCGGTTTCGAATGAACCAGCGACGAGTTTTCCGGGATAGCGCTCCGACAGCCCAAACTGTTTGACGCCATCGAAGAACTCGTTCGATGTAGATTCGAGAGCGATAGCCTCCGTGTGCGCACCCCATTCTTTCAGAAGGTTGACCATCTCTTTGATGCCTGACGATCCACGGTCGAACCCGAAGAAGGCGCGGGCAACGTCCGGCAGGTCATGCGCTTCATCGATGATCAGGAACTTGAACTCCGGCAGAACAAACGCGTGGCCTTCGGTCTGTCTCTTCACTGCAACGTGAGCGAACAGCATATGAAAATTGGTGACGACGATGTCAGCTTGTTGCGCTTTTGCTTTGGCCTTCCTCGAGAAACAGTCGTCGTAGAACTTGCAAGATTTCCCGCGGCAGTCATTCGATCCGACTGAAACCATTTGCCAGTGATTGTCTTTAGGAACGAAGTCGAGATCGGATCGGTCGCCGGTCGTCGTCGGCGGCTTGCCCTCCGACCCATCGATCCAGTCGACCAAACGATCCAGCTCTTTGGCGAAAGTCTTGGCGAACTCAAACGATGCTGAGAGCCCGCCGGGTAGGCGTCCCTTCGCTTGGTTTTCTAGAAACCGATCCTTGCAGACAAAGTTGTTCCGCCCCTTCAGGAGTGCGAACCGAAACGGAGTCGGCAGCACATCCTGAAGGAACGGAAGATCTTTGTTCACCAGTTGTTCTTGGAGGGCAATGTTTCCGGTCGCAATGATCACGCGAGACTGGGTCTCATCCGCGTGACCGGATCGACCCTTCAGTGCGTGCCACACGGCCGGCACACTGTACGCGAGACTTTTTCCTGTTCCGCACGGACCTTCACCGATCAGATGTTTTCCAGTGGAAAAAGCTTCGTCGATCCTACGGGCAAGCTCGATCTGTCCTTCCCGGATTTCGTATTTGGAATCCGGGTTAGCTTCTTCGAACTTGGCCGCGATCATTCCGCCGGGCCCGAAGACCCGATCGATGTAGTCCTTTTGCATCGCCCCTCCGTGTCGCGGTCAATCAGATCGTTCGCAGCTGTTTATTGCTCGAACGGATCGACCTCAGCAGGGGGTGCTTGCGTTTGCTGTGCGTCAATCTGTTTTTTGGCGATAGCTTGCGCAAGCGTGATCGCTTCATCTTTCCGCGGCCCGGGAACATCTTTGATCTTTTGGATCCCGAAGTGCGTGCAGAACTCCGCCGCGGCAGTCTTCCAGTCTGGACATTCTTTCAACACCACCGACAACGCGTGAATTGTCTGATGATCGAGCGCGCCGTTTGGGCCACCAGCCGCAGCCGCAGCAGGTGGAGCCGCAGCAGGTGGAGCCGCAGCAGGTGGAGCCGCAGCAGGCGCCCCCATCTGTGGCGGTGTAGCTGCCGGCGCAGGTGCGGCGGCGGGTGCTCCCATCTGTGGCGCAGCTGCAGCCGCGGGTGGCGGTGCAGCAGCCGCAGGAGCTGCAGGAGCCGGCGCAGCGGCAGCCGGTGCAGGCGCTGGCGCAGCAGGCACTTGTGCTGCGGCGCCTGGCTGGAACTGTTGCTGTCCAGCGCCTTCCGTCGAAGTCACCGGAGAATACAGCGCGGCAATGTCCATCGGCTGAAGTTGTTTGCAGTAGGCGAGCAACTCTGGCGGCGGCGGATCTTCAGGCAAGACGGTGTAGCTCGTTTTCGTGTCGTTCTTTTTGCCGACGCGGGTCACCTCAAAGAAACGATCGAAGCCGTACTTCTTCTTGCACTCCATCATCGTCTTGAGTGTGACGACAGTGACCTCCCATGCTTTGACTTCGTACGCCCAAGCTTCTTTTTGCCAGACCGCTTCGATGATGCAACAGCCAAAGCGCATCCCCTTTTTGATCCCTTTGGCGGCTTGCTCTGGACCCCAGGACTCATACTTTTCGGCAGCTTTGTTGTAAAAGCACTCCCACGGAAATGGATCGCCGATGAACATTCCTTTGAAGTTGTCCCCGTCATCCTGCAGCCGAATGTAGTTCCCTCCGCCGAACTGTTCGGCTAGTTCCGCGGCTTGTTCCCAGCTTGTCATTTTCTTCTTTCTCCTTCGTTTGATCGTCGCACCGCACCCCGACACCCATGACCGGCTCGAGCACGCATTCGGCCCGGATCGTTCAGGGTGCGGGTTGCGGCCGAACGGTGGTAAATCAGCGATCGGTTTCGGACAACCCGTCCCTTCGAGTTTTGGAAATCCTTAGCCTTTCTCCTTTGGCACGTGACCGCTGTTCAGTGCTTCGAGCATTGGGGAATCTACGACCTGAAACGGGTCGACCGATCCTTCGAGCTTGCGACTGAACGCAGCCGATCCCGGATGCCCCCCGCCCCCGAAAACTTGAGCGATTTTGTTCACCTCGAAATCTGATCCACGAACGCGAAGACTGTACACGCGCTCTGTCGATCCGTTCTTCGCTTTCGTTTGGTAGGCCACACCGAAGAGCCTGCCCTGTGCAAGCTGGCCTGCTACATGGTCACGAAGATCGCGCGGACATTCGACACCGAGAACGTTGTTCCCTTCGATCTCCATTTCGATCGCGCGCTCGCATATCGTATCGACCAGATGCTGCGTCGCCGGATGCGGTCCGTCTTTTAGATTATGAAACACGATCAACCCCCTATTGCGGTCCACGCCTAAGCAAGAAGATCGACTTCGGCGACCACGGCCAAGACTGCTTATTGCCGTTTGCTTTCTTGTTCCGACCCTCAGCGTCCGACCAGTCCGGAACCTGCCCAGCGTTCAGAACGTGGAGGCCCGCATGCCAAACCGAAATTATAAACGTGTGCCCGGCAACCCTGCAGCCGAGCGCAGCGACGCATTGAACCGCAAAGCGTTTGCCTGTCATGCCTGAGAATGCTGAGCAGGTTCGCCACCAAAGAAGAGCCCCGGGGGCCATACTGGATCGCAGCTTTGACAATCTGTTCCCGTCATCCATGCGAATACCGGCACAAGTGACACCGCCCATGTGGCCGTGCCCGTAGTATTCAATCCGTTTGATTTTCGAATGCTTACTGAGGACAGAAAAGAACTCGTCCCAAGACGCAACAGCGATCACTGTGTCGGCGCGGCCTATCAGCTTGAACAGCCATGCGCCCAAGGCCCACGACATTGCGAGCCACCCCGCCGTTTTGTCGTAAACAATAATTCTCATGATGGGATCCCCACTGCGATGATTTCGCTTACCAGTCCACGTTTCGCGCCGTCACTGTTGATCGAACGCTTGGCTTTGACTCGATGGATCTTGAATGGCGCAGGATACAGATCGAGGCAGGCCTTGGCGCTGCTATTCGAAACGACAACGGTCACGCCTTCGCGGACAAGGCGTGATGCCGTCTCCGCCAGGCGTTCGTGATCTTCGAGACCGAAGCCGGCGCCTGTGTACTTCGTGAAATCTTTTGAACCCTCGCGCGGAAAGTAGGGCGGATCGAAATACACAAAGTCGCCGGGGCCGATGATCGACACTGCGTCGGTAAAGTCGCACGCCTTGATCGTGACTTGGTGCCTGATCGTTTCGGCGACGGCGCGAACGTTGGCTTCGTTGAAGATCGCTGACGGCTTCTGATCGCCCATCGGGACGTTGTTCCGCCCTTGTTTGTTTTGTCGTTGCAGTCCGTTGAACCCCATTTTATTCAGATAGATCATCCGCGCCGCACGCTGCGAAGGCAGCAATGTTTGCAACGTGAAGGGCTCGAGCCCGCGCGTTTCGTAGTAATGCTTTTTCGAATGTAGCCTCGCGTGGATCTTCAGATGAGCGATCACTTCGTCGACGGCGTCGCGAACCGCGGTGTAGACCTCGACTAGCTCGGGGTTCACGTCAGCGATCACCGCATCATAAAAACCTTCACGCTTCGCCAGCTCAAAGAAGAGCGCACCGCCACCGATGAACGGCTCGTAATACGTTCCGATCGGATCGGGAACATGCTTCAGCAGCTGAGGAAGCAACTGAGCTTTTCCCCCTGCGTATTTAATGATCGGATGTGCCATCAGTCGCGGTATGAAAGTTCTTCTCGGTCTGCGAGCCACCTTGGAAGGACAAGCTCACCCTCGGTCCCAGGTGGCGTCTCTTCTTCGAAGTCGCCCCCTTTGACTTCAGACTTTGGGATCACGATGCTTCGAGCCGGCGTATCGTAAGCGACAAAGATCTTGAGGTTGCCCTGATCGTTGTAGCCAAAGAACGCCAGCTCGATGCACGTGACCTCTTCGAAGTCTTCTCGGTCGTAGCTCATCCTTCCTCGAATGCGCTCGCTGGGTCGAAGCCCTCTTCGGATTGCGGCGTCGCGCTGGCGGTCTCGCCTGCTTCTTCGCCGGCCTTTTGTGTGGTTCCGTCGTCCTCGCGGCTCCGTTCGTGATCAGTGATCAAACTGATCTGTTGCTCGGCCGGTTTGAGCGGACGTGAGCTGACGAGATCTCTTTTCTTTTTGTCCGGCCAATACTTTTCGTCGTCGAGCCGGCGGATTTCCATCAGGGCCGCTTCTTCGTTGCGCAGCTCTTCGCACTTCACTTCGCGACGCGTCATGCCTGTCGATATTTCTTCGGCAAGCTTGGCAACGGTCGCTTCGTCAGCTTCGATGGCCTGCTTTGCCACCTTCTTTCGTTCCTTCTCAATCTTGTCTGCAGTCTCAATGTCTTGAATGAGACTGGCCACCTCTTGGCCGCGCTCTTCTTTCTCTTCGCGCGTGAGCCTACATGGCAACGTTTTTTCTAGTGTTCCGACCTGCATTGTCTTTCCCCTTCGTTCGGTTTGGTGACTCGTTCGAGTCAGTTCTGCTGCGCTTCTTTGGGGGACGCGGCCCCGGTGAGCGTGTCGATGTGCTCTGGGTTCAACGTGATCTCTGCAACCTGTGCAAGGTGAATCATCGTATCCGCCAGCGCGCGGTTCCCTCCCTGCTCTGTCGCAATCCGAAGCGCGCCCTCGATGACGGAAGAGAACTGTCGCTTCGTTTGATCAGAAGCGAGCTTTTGGATCTTTTGATCTTCTTCCTGTTTTCTGAACGCGGCCAGCTCAGCCTCGAGCTTTGCGGTCTTTTCTTGCTCCTTCACGAGATCAACAGCTGTGCGTTCGCTCGCTCTCGTGATTGAGTTGACGCAGTTTCCAACCGCTGCAAACAGAATGCTTTCTGAGCCTGTTGCCGGCCCGGTGACAGCAGGAGGGGGGCCGGGCATGCCGGCGGGCGCACCGCCACCAAAGATCTTTTGCAACGCGGCAAGAGCTTGTGGGTTCTTGCCGAGTTGTTGAAGATTTTTCATCGACTCCGTTCCGCGTTCGAGTTGCGGATCGACCGGTCGCGGCGCCGCCACCGCTGGCGCCGGCGCTTGACGTGTCGCATTGGTGGGGGTCGGGGGCGTGTTTGCTTTTTTGTTTCCCAATTTTTTCTCCGTTCGGCTGGTGTTAGCGCGCGCGCACCCTGCTATAAAAGCGGAACCTTGACAAGACGTTTTGAGTTACTCGCCGCGTTTCACAGTTTTTTCGCTGTGCACATGAATAGAGAACATCGAAGTCCACGGAATCAAAACCGCGTGTGATCCGATCCGTCCGCCTCCTCCTCCATCGATCCACATCCCAGCGTCCGATGCTCCGAGGATCCGAAAGTTGATCGAATCACGAATCGGAAATTCGATCCCGAGCCACAGCTCGATCACCAGTGGTTCTGCGTGCGGTGATCCGTCGGCGTTCGCAAGATGCTCGAGATCGCCGGCGAGGTAGATCACGAACTGGTCATCGAACTTATCAGTCGCGACGATCGATTCGTTTTTCCAACTCCCGTCCTCATCCTTCAGGTCCGCGATCAGCGGGTGCTCTTTCATTTGCTTCAGCGTTCTCATGCCACCCTCGGGAATTCTCGGACACGGAGATCTTCCGGCCACTCGGCCGGGTCTCCGCCTTTTTTGTGTTTCAACTCAATGAGACCGAGATCAATAGAGTTCGGCTTCGAACCCAGCTGTTTCATAAAGAACGGCGTTCCTGTCGAGCGACACTGATGAAGTAATCGGCGCGGCCACCGCAGCGGCATCGATCGAATGTTCCGGCCAGTCCCAGACTCTCCGCCAACAATCACCCACGAGATTTTAGGCGTCGCCTTCAGACTGGGATCGATTTCATGGAACGGCTGGAGCCAGTCGCGCGGGATCTCGACTTCTTCGAGTAGCGGTTCCATCGACAGGAAGCGAACGACTGCCGGCGTTATGAGAAGGTACGGCACGCGAACCTGAAGACATTCCATACTTTCCGCGGTGATGCCGAGCCATACGTTCGGCCAGGGATCGTCATTTCGTTTCCACGGCAGAAAGCGGTGGAAATTTTCCGGGCGCTTTGTCAATAGCAGCCAGTCGAGGTGCGTCGTTCGTTGGATCATTTCCCAAAGAAGAAACCGCGGCTCGATCCAGTCTTCGTGATCCTCGAACACGTCGGCGAGTGATGCGCAGAACACGCGGTGACGTTCGTTGGCGCGCTTCGCTTTCTCGTTCCATTTGTAAGGCTGCTTCCAGTAGGCTTCGCTCCGTTGTAGTCGCCGGCTGTTGGGTCCCCAGTTGTCTCCGGAATGAAACCGGATGTTGCGTGCTTCCGCATAGCAATTCGTGCACGCGGCCGACACCTTCACGCATCCTTCCACTGGATTGAAAGTAAAATCTGTCCACTGGATTTTCGAGAATGCAGCCACTGGATCACTGTCCTTTGGCGAACAGCGACGGTTGAGCTTTGCCGCAAGTGACCGCGCGATGAAGGTTCCGGCAAGCTAGCTCGAAATATGATCGTTTGAGTTCTACTCCGAGGAAGCGTCGATCCATACACAGCGCTTGGTAGCCCTCGCTTCCGATGCCAGCGTACGGCGAGAAGACGACTTCATCTTCATTCGTCCAAAGTCGCACCGCGCGTTCGATGACTTCGAGCTGAAGAGGACAAATGTGTCTTTCGTCCGGCTCTTCTTTTGCGGTGAGATATTGAAGCGTCTGTCCTTGCCTGATGTCCATCCAGACCGGTGAAGCGAACCGTTGCCATAGCGGAAGCGGAAAGGTCTGTTCGGTATTCGTCACCGGCTTACTGTTCTCGCCGTGCTTTCTAAAGATGACAAGATTGTCCGGTATGCCCTGTCTCGATAGCGTGGCGTCTTTTCGAAGTTGTTTGTAGAGCAGGCCAAGTGCTTTGGTCCTTTGCATTTGAACGACGGGGTCTTTCCAAATGCAGACCTCTGAATGAAAGATCCATCCCTTAGAAAGAAACTCTCGAATGATGCCTCCGCGGAAGTCCGAGAGTCCTATGAAGCCGTCGCGGTATTTCGAGATGGGATTGTTGGCGCAATGAACAGCGCACAACCGGCCCGGCTTAGTCACGCGCAGCAGTCCTTCGACAAGGAATGCGAAGTGTTCGAGAAATGCTTCATTGGATTTCGAATTGCCCATGTCTCTGTCGGAGTTGCTGTACGTGAACAGCGCGGGAAACGGCGGACTGAATATCGAAAAGTCGACTGAGTTGTCTTCGATTTCGTTTTGAACAACGTCGATGCAGTCGCCCAGATGGATGGTCCAGCCCTCGCCCTCTTTGGTTTCTCGTTCGTAAGGAGTGGCGTCGCGTTTCAGTCCCTTGATGTCTCGTCTGTTGAAATCTTTCATGTGCCCCACCATCGATTCAGCCATGCGTGCTGCATCACGTTCTTTGCGTTGGATGTTTCTGACCACTTCGCCCTCGGTCTCGGCCGTGATGACGTGAACGTCTACGGCTTCGGTCTGACCGAATCGCCAGCATCGGCGAATGGCCTGGTAATATTGCTCAAAGCTGTCGGACAGACCGACGAAGCACACCTGGTGGCAGTGCTGCCAGTTGAGACCGTAACCTGCGATCGTTGGTTTCGTTACGAGTACTCGGATCTGTCCGGCGGAGAACGCGCCGAGCTTGTCCTCTTTGCTTTCGGGTGAGTCGCTGCCGCGTATTTCAACAGCGCCGTCAATCAACTTGGTAAGCGCTTCAGATTCAGCGTTCAGATTGCACCACACAACCCACGTCCCCTCGGTCGTCAGTTCGGCGCACTGCTGGGCGCGTACACCGATCGTCTGTCTTCGTGCGCCGAGGCGGTCCGATAAAGATCTAGCTTCAACCGGGAACAGGTAGCCGGGCGTCGGACCATCCGCCGGAACCGTATGCTGTAGTACTTGAAGAGCGGGAAGCACAAACCCGTCGTCAGAAAAACCGAGATCGCTCGGCCTCCTTACCATCACGGACCAAGAGGCCATCCATTCCCAGAAGTGATCGAGCCCGTGCCTTTTCAGATTCCATCGACCGATACCTTGTCCGACAGAACCGTCGTGGTTGAAAAAAGTTGCCAGCATTTGCGAGCTCTTCATCACGCCCATAAATTCGCAGTGACTTCCAAGCTCGGTGTAATCGTTCGGCGCCGGCGTCGCCGTGCATGCGAGGCGAAACGGTATGTCGCGAAACGATGAGATGATGAGGTTTCGAAACACGCCACTGTAACTTTTGAGAATGGACGACTCGTCTAGCACGACACCGCCGAATGCTGCCGGGTCGAAATGCTGGAGCATCTCGTAATTCGTCACATGGATCCCTTTGCTGCCAACGTCGGCTTGCTTTCGACAAACGGTGACGGGGATGTCGAACTTGTCCCCCTCGCGTTGTGTTTGTTTTGCGACCGCCAGAGGCGCGAGGATCAGAACTGGGCGGCCGGTGTGCATCACAACCTGATTGGCCCACTCAAGTTGCATCGGCGTTTTTCCAAGACCACAGTCCGCGAATATTGATGCGCGGCCACGTCGAAGCGCCCATGCCGTCACTGCGCTCTGAAACGGAAACAGTTTGGGATTGAGACTCTTCGACGGTTCGAAACCGGTCGGGGTATCAGTGAACGTTTTCGTAGCCAGGAACTGTCGATAGCCCGCGGGCTCCCTGTGTTCAGGATTATGCAAGTCCATTTGTTGTCCCTCCGAATAGTAGAAGCTCAGATTCGCATGGGCATGATCACAGCCTTCACGTTTTGGTTTTCAGGATCGGTGATCACGCCAGGCGAATTCGCGTCGGACAATTCGAGTTTGATCTTTTCAGAATCGAAAGACGAACACGCATCGAAAAGATAGATGCCGTTGAATCCGATCGTCAGCTTATCGCCTTCGTATTCGCACGGAATCTCTTCTTCTCCCGAACCCAGGTCGGGGTTGTTTGACTTGAGCACAACCGAAGCGTTTCCGTTCAGTTCAATTTTTGTACCCGTCGTCCCCTTGGTGGAAAACATTCGCAACCGGCCAAGCGCTTCGACTACGGCCTGACGATCAAGTGTCGCAGTTTTGTTCGTGATTTTAGGAAGGACCTCTTTCCATTCTGGAAACTGAGATTCGACCAATTGGCAAGTCATGATGGTGTGGTCGCCTGAATGAATCACGATCCTTTTGTCGTCGAATCCGAACTCTGCTTCATCGGTTCCGGCCAATAGCTTTCGAATCTCACCACAGCCCTTGTGTGGCACCAAGAAAGGCTTGAAGTCCTGCGGCACTCCTCCGACCTGACCTTCGGCTACCGCTAGCCTGTGGCCGTCTGTCGCGATCAGACGAAGCTCACCCGGGTTCCCAGGCTCAAAACAAACCCCGGCAAGATTCGGACGCGTGGCGTCCTGACTCGACGCGTACAATGTTCGATCGATCAGATCGCGCATCACGTCGCGGTCAATCTGTTTCGTTTCGATTCCCTCGATTTTCTCTGGGATGCTGCCGTGCCCCGCCGTGAACGTCGGGAACTTGAATGAGATTTTTTCACACTTCAGCGCCAGCATGGTTCCGGACATGACAAACGAAACGTCTTTGTCTTTTGGCAGCGATTTGACCGCGTCGTGAAGAAGTCTCGCATTGACCAACTTCGTCGCGGCTTCGTAAATATTCGCTGCGGTCCACGTCAGGATCGAAACCTCGAGATCGGTTCCATAAATCCGAAGTGATCCGGATTCCTGCGCTTCGATCGTATAGCAACCGAGAGCCTTGTCGATCTTATTGCCTTTGCCAATCGCTCCGTACACTCGATCGAGACACTGTAAAAGGTTGGAAACTGATAGCGAGAATTTCATAGATCATCCTTTCTTTGGATCCAATCTCGGTCGAGCAAGTTCAGGGGATACGCCTTCGTGACTCGATTGAAAACACGAATCTCGGACTCGTGTTCAAGCTCGTTCGTTCTGATATCACCACGCCGAAGTCGGACCTCGGCCCAGACCATCTTTGCAATCGCCAAAGCATCAGAAAGATCTTCGCAGACTTCAGTGTCTTGACCTTTCTTGGCGCCTTCTTTCAAAGGCTGATTGAACCGGCGAAAGTCAACGCCCCATCGTTCGCGCACGGCTTTCTCCATTTGGTTTTTGCCTGCGTTGCCGTTGTGCGCTGTGAACATCTTCACCGTTTGTGGTTCGTGCAGTCGGAACGGAATCGCATGCAGCATCAGGATCAGTCTGGCAATCCCGCCGATTTCGCCTAGGTAGTGAGCACCTTGGGAGAGATCGATCGCGTAATTCTCGATCCCCACATAATCGGGCTTCCGTTCTTCAAGTATTTGCCAGATGAACCTTTCCCACCACGCGATCCGAAGCGCGGCCATCACGTCGCGGTCTTGGATCTTTGTTGGAAGCTTCAAGCGCTCGCCGTGTTCTTTCGATTTCTTCGCGGCCCCGGCTTTGTCTGTCACGTATTTGAACCATGAGACTTCGCCGTCCAGAAGCTCGACGAAGCCTCCGTGGATCATAGATAAATCCCAGCCCTGAACGATCGTCATTAGTCGCCGCTTTTCTTCTTTTCCCAGGCAGCTTTTCGAGATGCGCTGATCTTGGCTTTCGTCTCGTCGCTCATAGGCGCGCGCTTCGGCTTCTTCCCTGGCTTCGCTGGTGGGACGGGCAACTGAGGCGGGGCAGTTACTGGCATCGACAGGGCGGGCGGTGGGGGCGCCTCAGGGGGTGCGGTCTGAACCAGTGGCGGCGCGGTCTCTGGCTTGGCTTCAGCATGAAATCGGATCTGTCCCGGCCGTTTGGCTGCGGCATTTCCCCGAGGAGCGGCTTTTTTCCACAGCGCAAGCGCAACATCCGGATCGAGGTAATCATCCGACGCGCCTTCGAACCCAACCGCGGCGACAGGCTTCAAAGCCTGAACCTCGGCAGCTTGCCACATGGGGTCGGCTACGGTTTCGGTTCGTGGTTCGGCCGGTTGATCGAATCCGATCTGGTCCGTCTTCTCGTATCGGAACACCTTTCGGATGTTTGCCTTGAAAAAGGTTCCCTTTGATGGCGCGGCCATTAGGTTTGCGTGAACCTCTGGGACGACACCGAAGAAATTGTAAACACCGCGATCGGCAAATTCGATCTGTAGTGTTTTGGAGTTTACGTCATAGCTCACGCTTCGAAGGTGCGAGGAGTTGACCGGGGTCCGCGTGTGCGTCGCAATCGGCGTCGTCGGTTCAGGGGCTTCGATCTTCTTCTGTGCTTCGCCTTTCAGGGTGTAGCCGATCGTCGACGCTTTTCGTGCTTGTTCGACCATTGCATCGGTGATCATCGGGATCGCGCGTGTAGCTTCTTCCTGTTTCTTTTTCTTGGTCTTGGATACCTTGGACGCTCGGCTAACAAGCCGCGTGCTGTGAGTCACTTCGGCGATCGATTCAAGTTCGATCTTGACCATCTCGACAAACGCCGTGGCTGGTTTTTTCTCTGAGCCCTCGCCGCTAAAGTCGAAGACCTGGCCCACCGTTTTTCCGGCGAGGAGATCTTTTAGTGCGCCATCGATCACCGTCTTCTGAATCTTGCAGACAACCGCGTCGACGAATCCTTCGGGCACACCTAGTCGTTTCGACAGAAGCTCGACAACCTGGACCCGGTCTTTGTATTCGGTCCGCCGTTGCGTGAAGACATAGAACTCGCGGTCTCCTACTGTGATCGGATCGCGCCCTGATGCTGATCCCGGGATGCTGTCCATGAACTTCTTAAGTGCTTTGTCGAAGCTGTTCTTTCGGCGATCGAGAATGCCGCGCCGATTGTTGTACTGGTCGCGGAGGTTGAACATCTCGGCGAACTTCTTCGGGTCGGTTCCGATCTGAACCAGGTCGCGCGCGAGGATTGCGTTCTCCGATGTTCCGCCCTCGAGCGCTTCAGCGTACTTCGAGCACGTGCCCTTGTGATCACACCAGTGGCAAAACTCATTCAGCGTTGCCGGCCATTCCTTTTCGTCCCCGATCTCGCGCGCGATCTCTGCGACGAACGCTTCGACATCCGCTCGCTGATCGGCGCTGCGTGATTCGCTGTATTGCGAGACACCGTGCCGCAGCATGTAAAGCTCAAGCACGACGTTTTGGGCCCAAGGATATTCGGCTCGAACGACGAGATCATATAGGCCGAGCTGGAGATCGCGGTCGACATCTTCTTTCCACCGCATCATCCGATCGGTCTTGTAGTCGCGGATCCTGATCGTGGTCTCGTCGTCTCTCAGAACGAGATCAAGCTTCGCGACAAAGGGAACGCCACCGATGCTCGCGTTCGGAATAGGCTTGCCGTCTTCATCGTAAATACTGCCAAGCTCAACTGCGAGGATGTCGTTGAAGTCGACCAGCCCGTTTTCTTGAGCGTACTGGCGAAGCATGGCGCGAGCATCCATCCAATACTCTGGTTTCGATCCCGGCATTCCGTCTTCCGGGTCGGCCCAAAATCTTTTGAGAAACTCGTAAGCGATCTCAATCGGGAACTTGCCGCGATACTTGTTGGCTTGGATCCAGAGATACGTTTGCTCGAGCACCTTGTGGATCAGCTTTCCGAATTGCGCTGCGACTTTGTCATCTGAACCAAGCTTCTTCGCCCAGTAGCGACACCAGTAAGCGAACTTGCATCGCAGGAAGAGATCGATCTGGGAGTAACTGAGATAGCCTTTCGGAAGGCCCGCGGGCTGTGTAACGTTTTCTGTTACTTGGGATGTTTCTTCGACAACGGTTTGCGCGGCAATGGCGCGTTGTTCGAACGCGGTCACGTTCGACACGTCGTTGATCTTCAGAGGCCCGCTCTGTTCTTCTTGCACCTGCTCGAGCGTCATCTCTGTGAGGTCAGTCAGTTCCACGTTTCAAATCTCCTCGCGGATAAACCGCATCCAGCCTGGCATGCCAACAGGATTGTCTGAGCTTCCCGTTTTCATGATCTCGGTTGAAAGGTTCAAGAGCGCTTCGATGGGATCCGCGCCGTAAGCCAGCCACGGTTCTCCGACGATGCTGGCAACGAATGGCAACCTGCCCGCCCTGTTCGGTCGATTTATTGTTTCGGTTACGGTTTCAAACCGGACGACCAGGCTTCCGCGCGGAACCTCGATCCCCGCGGCGGATAGATTCTTGCCTGTGCCTAGAACCTTGACGGCCTGGCCTCTTACGATCACGTGCTTCATTTCTTCAACGCGTTCAATCTCGCGAGTGCGTCTGTGAGCCCGCCTGATGGCTTCGCAGGTGCGGGCTCTGTCTTGGGTGCCGATTGACTCGAAGCGCTCTGAAGCTTCGCCAGGGCTTCAGCAAGACGGTTCGGCGGCGCGCTCATCGTGGGCGGTGGAAGCTGTGGCGGAAGTTGCTGAGGCGCGGGCCGTTCGATGGCGCCTCGGGCGATCGCGCGCTCGGTTGCTTCGCGCCTGAAACGTGCAGAGAACTGATCCGGTGTCTCATATCTTCCAGCCCTAAGCTCAGCTTCGAGCTTTGGGATCTCATGGTTTCGGATCAGCCACTCGACGCACATCAGTTCGGTCGGCAGATCACATGCGGCGTTGTCGAGGTAGTGCACACACCGTTTCGAACCCGGCGTCTTCTGGGTCCACATGGGACACAAGATCCCCGGTGGCTTGGCTTGGATGTCGGCAAGAGCCATCAGCGCATTTCCTCCAAGACCAGACGGCGAAGCGCTTCAACGATACAATCAGCGAGTGACGCTTTGGGAAGTTCGGCGGCGACGCTGTTGGCTAGTTCAATGGCACGCTTGCGTCTCAAACCTAGAAACGCGTTCATGGCCATTGCGTCGAGTTCGTATCGTTCACCTTCGAGCATTTGCTGTGCAGATCGGATCTCGAGCCACGCCTCGCCCAGGTTTTGATCAGTGACGGCCGCTTGTGCGCGGTCAAGCATCTTCTTCAGCTGGCGGAATCGTCGCTTCACCTGAGCACGTCCACCATGAATCTGCCGACGCGATTTTGGATCCCCGGCGCTTTCTTCTCGCGCGAGCCTGCAACGTTCAGCGTTTTGATCTTGCCGGCGATCAGCCAGTTGCGAACACGGCCAGCGCGAAGGAGCCACGTCAAACCGTCAAGCTCGAACTCGGTACGCTCGAGTGATTTTGAAATACTGTAGTCGAGCAAGCTCAAGACCAGATGAATCTTCCGCTTCTTTTTGCAGTGGTCAGCGGTCAAAAGAGATCCGCCGCTCATGCCACCGTCGACAAAGATGATCGTTGCGTTCGCGTCTTCGATGTTCTTGCGGGTGCGGGCGCTGTAGCTCCTCGACTTTGTCTCCGTCAAAAACGAATATTCACCAGGTATCTGGCCATCGTCTGCCTTGCGTCCGAACGGACACCACCCACCGAGATCGAAGATCTGTTCACCGTTGGCTTTCTCTCGGCGGTGATCGTTCAGGGCGATAGCGGCATCGAGCCCGCCACGGTCCGCTCCGGTCTGTCCGCCCGAGATGATTCTGTTCACTGAAACCTGGGGCGATTGCTCAGCTTCTTCCCACAGCTTTTCAAACTCCAGAAGATTGATTTCGAATTCCGGATCGTCCCAGTCTATGCCCTTCTGGATTTTGCTTTGGTCTTCGGTGTAGCGGTACGTGATGATCTTGCCCGTTTGTTTGTCGAGCAAGTGAACCGCTTTCGAATCCACAACCGCGCGGATTTTATCTGACTCGTGTTTGTAAAGCTCACGGGCTGGCATGGTCTTCGGTCTCCTTCATCCCTGCGGAATCGTGATGCTGTACTTCGGATTCGGTTTAGGAAGCGGATCTTCGACATCCTCCGGATCCGTCGTGTCTTCCGGAATCGAAACATCCAGCACCGCGAGCTGTGCTTCCGCCTTTGCGATTCGATCTTTCGCTTGTCCGATCGCGAGCGTGTGTTCGGTCTTCGATGCCGCAAGCGCTTCGATCGCCTCGTCTCTTTGGCGGATCGCTTCGTCGGCTTGGTTGTCGAGACTCGCGCGTTCTTTTTCGAGATCGATCAGGCGGATGTTCAAGGCGTCGCGTTCGACCTCGATCACACCCGGTCCGGTTCCGGTGGGCGCTGTCACATCTTCAGTGGGCCAAAGCAAACCGAGCGCATCTAGGATCGCGTTTCCGACGAAACAGATCGTGTAAAGTACGTCGCAATTTCCGCGCGCGTGCTCATGCCAATAAGCAATCCCTGCTCGGGTAGAGGCGCAGAGCAGGCAGAAATTCGTGTGCTTGCCATCAATTCCCGTAGCCGGCGGAACCTCGTACGCTTTCAGCGGCGCGTTGTATTTGCAGGCTTCACACGTGAGATGTGAACGTTCCATCACTTGCCCTGTTTCTTTCTGAGCACGTCCAGCGGCGACAGCTTCGGCGCGGTTGCGGGCTCGGCATGGGGTTCGGCCACGGTTTCGAGCTTTGGGATCTCAAGGCCCGCCATTGCGGCCTGAAGGGTCCCAGGCTGGCCCGTCGCCGGAGCCTGACCTTGGGAGGTCTCCATCTTTCGGGCAGCCTCCTGGGCCTCTGGTGTGGCCCTACGGGGCTTCACGGGTCCGGCCTGCGACCAGTCGACCGCCGGGGCTCTGATAGGGATGGGCGTTGATTGTGATGGAATGTGGCCTTTTCGTGCTTCTGCGATTCGAGCAAGCGCGCCTTTGGGATCGACAGCGTCGTGAAGACTAAGCCGGTCTCGAAGCTTGGCTCGTTCGATCTCTTTTCGTTGTTTGCCTGGGGCACGCATCGTGCCCGAAACCAGCTTCAGGTCATCGACGCTCTTGTCGAGGTAGCGACGCAGACTGTGCCGAACAACAAAAGCGGCTTCGACGTTCGACGCGATCAGGGTGTCGAGTTTCGTGCGCTGATCAAGGTGGATCGAAAAGGGGATCTTATCCATCTCGGAGGGCTCGCCCCGTCCGACCCTCATCCCTGCGAGACGTTCGACCACCGGCTTCACCGGAATGTCATCGATGGCCATGCGTAGGATTGCGGATCGCGACAAGCCCTCGTCGTACCAGGTCTTCATGACGCACACAGCGTCTTCCCGCTCAAGTCGCAGGTGATACGTGAATTTTTTCCCCACCGAGCGTCCCTCCGGTGCGCGTTTGAAGCGCGGCGAGGTCTATCAGTTTAGTTGTGAGGGTACAAGCGCATAAGTTGAAAAAAGCGGAACCGCCTACGACTTGACAACTTGGGCTTGCTGCAGCGCGACGCGTGTTGCCGGCTTCGGCGTCCAGAGTTTTTGAAATCCGCGACACTCGATCGGGTGTTCGAACGCTTCCACGTCTTCAAGCACCCATCCAAACGGACCAAAGAAAAACGGATCGTCGCGCATTGCGAGTGTGTCTGTTCTTCCGAAACAAAGTGAGCCCGCGAAGCCGAACGTGTTTTGATCGGATGACTTGCTGAGGCATCCGATCAGCCGAACGCTGCCGATGATCGCACCGTGCGGGAACTTGATCCCCAAGTCTTCGGCTTCGCGAAACTCTGGCCAGAACGCGGCGAGTGATGCGACCGCGTCGTCATCCCACTTCAGTCCAGATGGATCAGAAACCGGTGACCCATCAGATCTGCGGGCGGCTTCCACGGTCTATTCTCAATTCGTTTCGGGCCGTACACGATCGAGCTGGCCCAAGGTGCCAGAGCGTGAGCGCCTTCATTCGAACCGCCTCCGAAGCTCGGCGAGAAGTTCCTTCGCTTTGTGTTCGCTCAACTTCTCGATCGTGCAATCTCCCTCAAGAAGCAAAACGAATCCGCGCCAGTTCTCGCCGTGTATTTTTCTAAGCTCGTTTCTAATCCTGTCGCCAACAGTCGAAACGAAACGCTCCGATGTTTTGAGAACGACAACATCGGTCGGACCTACGTCACGAAGGATTTGAATGTCGAAGTCTTCGGTCTTCATGCTCGCGCACCGCGCCCCTTCTTCGCCTTGGGCTTCATCGATTGCAGTTGCGTGATCAGCTCAGCTCGGCGCTTGTCGTTCAGTTCGTTGACCAGTGCAACAACGTTGATCGTTTCGTTGATGTCGACAGGCTTCGACTCTCGCTCGCCTCCGGGGTCAGTCCCCTTCTCTTCCGCTTCCTGAAGAACGCGCAATCGTTCGGCGCGTTCTTTCTTCGTTTGCTTCTTGGCTTTGTTTTCGACCCAGGTGCACGAGGTGTAGTTGCACGGGTCGCCGTACGGATATTCGCGGCACATGACCGGACGGTGTTCGTAAATCGTGCAGAGCCGTTCCTTCGAGTCGAAGTGTTTGCAACGGTAGTAGTGATTCGGTGGATCCCAGTCCTGACCTAGAAGCTCTTCGTCTGATGGATTGATGTGCTTCATTGGCAGCGCTGTCGCCGGGCCGAGATACACGACCATTGGCGCGATCAACTGGATATCTTGTGGGTTAGGCATCGGTTGACCATTATTCATCCGAAGAGACTCGGCGTTTCCTCCGTGCTGCCAGCGGTAATAAGCGGCCCAAAGTTCATCCGGCGCAAACGGTAAGCGGAAATTCTCGCAACAGTGACCTGTGCATCGCTTAGTCGCCTTGGGCATTGTCATCGCCTCCGAACACTACCCGCGGCAACAAACCGCGGAAGGCGCTGATCCGACCGCTGTAATAAGCCGAGTCCACCTCGTCGTCCAAGTCGGGATCGCTGGCTGACTTTTCGGTCTCGGCCAGCATGGCTGCGATCTTGTCTAGGCTGACGGTCTTCTCGAGAGCGGCGTGCGCTTCATCGATCGCTTTGAGGTAACGAAAGTCTTTGACCGTTTGCGCTTGGATGGCTCGGCTTGCAGCTTCTTCTAGCGTGAACGGTTTGCACTTGTTCCAGTTCGGATGGTTCTTTGTCATCTCGAGAGCGTTGCTCATGTCTATGTCCCTCCTGCGTCGAGCAAATTTTTCGCGGTAACGATCGCGGAAAGCTTCGCGGTCTTTCGGCATGCTGCTTCGATCGTCGTCGTTCATTGTGAATCGATCCATTCCGCGATCACGTCGCCGTGGCACGGTAGTCGTTTTAGTCGGAGTCATCGAAGCATCCCCACCAGCCTGCAAGCTCCATCTTGTAATCATCCGGACCGACGCCTTCATACCAATCGTCTTTGTGTTTGATCATCTCTTCACGCTTCTTCTTCAAGAAGACATCTGCATGCTTCTTGATGAACTCGCCAAACTGAGCAAGCGTCATTTCGTTTTCATCTACCGGTGGCATCTTTGTGTGTCCCTCCTGTTTAAGAACCGGCGACGAATGATCAGTCCGTCACCGGCGGAATGCCTCTCAAGTTTCAGTTAGACTAGGCCATATCTGGGGGTCCTCCGCATTTATAAAATGGACTGGCTAAATCATTCATCGCCTTTTGATCTGTGGGTTCGGTTCGGATCATTACTCGCGTCGGTCTCGAGCCCAGACGCTGCCGGCTTTCCCGGCGGAGACAAGTCAAGCACCCCCCTTCGGATTGAAGCTTTGCAAAAACATATAGGTCGGAATCGTTCGCACCTCACCGAAGCTGTCGGCAACGATCACGTTTCCGGATTCGACTCTTTTCGCGGTGCACGTGTCTTTCGTGCGCCGATGGATCCAAACGCTCTTCGGTTTGATCTGCTGCGCATCGGCTTCGACATTCGCTTCAAGCGTCGTCGGTATCTGTTTGGCCGCGACTACTTCGGCGGGCGTCGGCTCTGAGGCAGGTGCGTCTGGGATCGGATGCATCGGCTCGTAAACCGCAATGTTCAGCGGATCGAGGTGCGGATACTGGGCTTGAAAGTGTCGGCCCGCCTCGAACCCAGCAAAGAGAACTGCCCGACTTTCCTTGTTGCTCAGCAGCGAATCGACGATCTCTTTTTTCACGTCAGCTCTCTGTGTGGCGAACCAACCCCGGATGGCTTGAACGTTCCTCGCTTCAACCATGACCGATCATCCTTATTCCCTTTTGGTTCACGATCTGTTCTTCCGGATGCGCGGCGCGATATTCCGCGATCGCTTGTCTCCACGCTTCCATCTCTTCAGATGATGTCGCGCCTGTCTCAATTGATTGGGCGGTCATCGTGAGCCCCGTTGCGCGCATAGCGTAAACAGTCTCAAGCGGGAAGCCTTCACGCTCAGCCTGATCACAGGCGGCGTTCCAAGTCTTGTCGATCTTCTTGGCAACGCGCTGAACCCGTGTGAGCTTCGGAAGTCCAAGCTTCTGCCGGTGCTTTCGCTTCAGTCGTTCCCGTTGCTTCGTGCGTTTCTTGTTGCTGGGCTTGCTCATATCTCGCTGATCCGAATTCTAGCGAACCGTTCATGCCAGTCGAGCCCGTCGCCTTCCCTTGGAATCAGTAGCGCGGCCCGCTTCAAAAGATCCCAGGTCTCGTTTTCTGACTTCGACTCGCCTCGTTTGCGTCGTAGTGTTTTGACTTCTCTCAGTCGTTGATCGATGGCTTGCTTGAATCTTCCCGCACCCTGCCGCCATTTTTGGTAAACGTTTCTCGCATCGAAGTAGGTCAGCTTTCCCTGCTCTCCCATTTCAAGGCAGCGCGTATGTTCTTCGTCGAGTGCCGTCTTCCGCTCTGTTACCTGCTGCTCGATGTCTTGGTGAAGATCAACCAGAGCACCGTGCCACTGATCAAGGTTGCTCGGCTCGCGAAGTAATCGACAGAGAACCGGTGCGGCCTTGCCGCGGACTTCTTCGGCGACCTCGTTATGAAAGGCGGTGCGTTTCATGGCTCGAAAACGTTACGCAGCTTTCAGTTTTGGATAGTGTTCGGTGATCTGATCCCAGGTCGGGACACCGCCAGCCGGTGCGGGCATCACGAAACGTTCGACTGCTTCTTTCAGATCGAAGAACAGCGCGCTTTCCCATCCTGGGATCCGTCTGAACGAAACGCACTGGTTCAGTTTCCTCGCCTTGATCACGCCCTGCCACATACCCGAACTGAGTCCGCGATCCATGTAGAAAATACGCGTCGGAAACAATTCGGCAATCGCAAAGCCGGCGCGCATGCCCCGCTGACGCTCTTCGGCAACATGATCCTTTAGGATGCCCGGCAGCGGATAGAGCCCGTGAGAAGCGAACGGCGCTTCTCCTCGCTGTAAACAATCACGGATTGCGGCGCGGCAATAGATCTCGTTCCGCATGACCTCGATCGGATCCTCGTTTCCGTACGGCGATTCAACGATCACGGGTCGCCATTGGCATTCGTCCAGGGAAATGATCTTAGTCACCAAGCGAATCCTCTCGGGCGGTTCGGCCCTACGTTGACTGTGAACAGGTTTCCCTCTTCGGGGATCTTGAACGGGATGGGCAGGAAGTCAGATCCGCAGTGGATCGCCACCATTGTTCGGAGCATTTGGCTATTTCGTGGCAAGGTGATGCATCCGGTTTCGTCCGTCCAGGCGCGATCGATCCGACCTCCAGCCAGGGTCGACAACCCCCCAGGCTCATTGCGGCCTAATCCGATGGGCATCATGGCGCACGGACGCAAAGGCTCGCCCCACATGAGACGAATCGAAAAAGGTGGCCCAAGGCTGGCTGCAGCATCTTCGAGGGCTGAGGCCTGCTCTGCGTCCGTTGCGCGCCGAACCTCGACACCGTTACAGAGAATGGTTCGAACATGCTGGACGGTTTCGCTTTCAAGATCGAATACGAAGATTTTGATTGAGCCGTCGGGCTCGGTGAATCCTAGCTCATTTTCTTCGAGTCGGTCATCGAACCTGACGATGCTACCGCACAAGAAACGATCCTTCATGACGTACCTCAGCGCCGGCGATCCCTCGCCGACGCGTTTGTTTGGGTCGCGCTATCAGTCCGAGCTTGTTTCGCCTTTGGCCACTTCGCATTCGCCCGTCTTGTCGACCGTTTCACCGGTTCCGTTGTCGGTTGCGTTCACGAGGTCTACCACGCTGTCGACGATGTCGCTCACCGATTCAGCAGGGTCCACACCAAGCGCGACACACAGCCGACCGATCTCTTCGGAAATGTTGTTGAGCTTGGTCGTTGCCTCTGTAGCAGCTTTCTCGGCGGCATTTATTATTTTGTGGGCGTCCTCCAATCTTTCACCGGCTTCGAGTGCAGCTCGCACGGCATCGGCGCCATCACCGTCGAGACCTGATGCGCGATGCGCAAGCTTCAGCGCGCAGCCGTAGTCAACGTGAGGCCTTGCCCAATACTTGGACTCAGCTTGTTTGGGTGAAAGCTCGGGCAAATCATCGAACCGCTTGAGTAGTGCTTCTGAGAACATGGGGACCCTCCGTGTAGTGTGATGGCACCGGGCTTTATCAGACGGTGCCGCTTTTTTCCAGAGCGATCATGATTCCACCCAGCACCGGGGAACTTGACCGCCTCTGACACCGAACCGAAGCACGGCGTCCCTGCGTTGCTTCATTGTCGATCCCGGGTGACGGATGAATTCGTGTGCGGCCCTGGTTTTTTCGCGGTCGATATGATCCGCCCTGATCTCGATCCAGTTCTCTTCGTACGCTTCGATCAAGACAGTGGGCATCTCAATGCGAAGAGATGCGATCTTTTCTTTCTGAAAAGCAACGGGCGCCATCATGTGAATTTTCCGAAGCTCGCGCGGGTGTTTCGGTTTTACGTTGCAGTCGATGCGACAGCCGCATTTCATGAGGATCCATGCTTCAGACATCGATCGCTTTCCTGACGTACATTCCGGGCACTTCGCTTCGCCATTCGCAAAGCAGGTTCGAGCAAACCAAAAAGCGCCGATCGTCTTCAGCGACTTCGGCATCGGCCCCACACTTTTGGCACTTCACGACTTCGAGCGTGAGATCGAAACGGTTTGTCTTCGGTGCTTCGATCTGTTTTGGCATTCCCAGCTCTTCGTGCAACTCAGCTCCGACCATTGCGAAGAATGCCACTTTCAGGAAGTCGCCATCGTTCATGCGCGTGTAGCCTTTCATGGTCGCCCCCTTGAAGATCCCCGTGTCTAGTGTGGCACCGTCTCCGAATCCGGCCTCCGCCGCGTTACGCCCCATGCTTATCGAACACTTGATCAGGCTACGAACCTGATCGAGGCCCCGCTCGAACGGAATACCAAAAACCTGCTCGAATCGTTTCTTCAGTTCGTCATTCATGGCGTGACTCCGTTCTCTTCGCACATCTCCAGGATCGATTCGTACAATTCGTGACCGCCGTCGTTCACTTCTTCGAGAGCGGTAACCGCTTTCGGGTTCCGAGCGAGCGCGATCCGCAGCTGTATCGCGGGGAGGTTGCGGCGCTTTTGATCGAACAACCAGCCCCCGCAGATCTGCGGACCCTCGAGAGACTTCTTCGTTCCGTGGCATCCATAGATCCGGCCCATAATTTCGTTCGCGTTGTTAGCTAACAGAGTTTTGAATTCTTGCGGGTGCCAAAGTTCGAGCTTTGAGTCGACGCGGTACGGGCAAGACTCGCAAGGTTCGCGCGTGTCCCATCTCATCGGTTTAGGTTTCGTCATCGTGTGTCCCTCCGTTTTCGATCCGCCAAAGCAAACGGAACGCGCTCGACATCACTCCGCAGGTAGAGCGGGTGAAGTGGGTCGCCGGCTTTGCTGTACCCCAGACATTGGAGCGGCGGCCCTTCGGTTCGGCGCGAAAGCAATTTTACGACATCGAGATCGCGGTCGCGGTGTCGGCCATGTGTACCCCAGGCACATATGATGGCGTCGGCTTTCGAGCAAAGAGAAAGAAGGATCCGATCGTTGTCGGGTCCGACAGGATCGGCGGCGGCTTTCATGTTTTTCGGATCGGTCGCGCGAAATGCAAATTCGTTCAACGCAAAGACCGCACCGAATCCCCATCGCTGAGCGAACCCAATCGTCCGGCGATTCGTGGGATCGTTCTCGCTCTCTGTCGCTGTGCTCGGGTTCAGCATCAAAAAAAGACAGAGCGGGCCATCGCTCCAGGTTCGTTCGAGCGTGTAGCGGTACGTCTCGCACTCGCTCCATTCTGCGGCCCATTCGCTGAAGAGCCCGCTTGTTGTTCGTTCGGTCATTGATATTTTTCCAGATAAGCAGCCGCATTCGTCAGAAGGATCGGATCGTCTTTGGCGAACCCCAGAATCGTGTTACATCGACTGCAAAGAGCACCTCGGATCTTTCCTGTTCTGTGACAGTGATCGAGTGAGAGAGAAGAACGATCAGACCGAGTCTCTTTGCCGCTACAGATTCCACAAAGATTACCGAAGCTTTTCAGGATTCGATCGTATTCTTTGCGACTTAGCCCAAAGCGTTCTTTTGGATGTTGGTTCCTTGCTCTCAGTCTTGAGGCCTCTCGATCTGGGTTTCTCTTATGCCATCGATTCGAAATCTTGCTCGTTGCTTTCTTGCATTTGGCACCGCGCGAGCCTCCTGTTCTTCGATCGATGTAGAACGCGCTGATCCGATGCTTCTTCCCGCATGCGACACAGAACTTCATCCTTTTGTCGAATGCCTGAATGGGGCAACGACATGAGCGGAACCTTTTCCCGAGCCCGTCAGCACGAAGCCATCTCTCGACCCCGCATTTGCATCGACAGATCCACCCGCGCCGGCTGTCTTGGGTCTCGCGACGGACAAGCACCAGCCTGCCGTTTTTTTGGCCTGCTCTCATTCGCCGTCCTCAGTTACAAGTTTTAGTTTGCTGGTTGTCCGTTGGTGTCTTTTGACCGCATCAGATAGGGATGAGACGCCGACAGTGCAGTATTCGAACGGTCTCCAGCAGTGGTGGCAAAAACAACATTTGTGGGTTCGATGAGGAATGTCTTTCCATTCGCCGGTGTCGACGTGTTGCGATTTGCACTGCGGACACCGAAGGAGCTTCATCGTGGGCGTTGTCGTGATCCTGTTCTCGATCCATTGGGCTAGCTCTGGGTATGCCTTGAACGTTCCGACTTCAACATCGATCATCGGTGTCTGTCCTGTCGCGGCGGCGGACTGTCGACCATACAGAAGCGCGTGCCGTCGACAGAACTGGCCGGTCCGTGGTCGGTAGTCGTCCATGAACAGTCGGCCTAGATAGATCTCGGGCGCCTTCTTGCACGTCAGGTGATCACAACACGTCACCGAATCGTTGTCGTCTTCGGGGACCGGTCGCCACGCTGGACAGTGCTTGCAAATGTCCCACACTTCGTGTCCGGCTTTCGCGGCCGGGTGTCCGGGTTCCTCGGTTGCGTAGCCCTCGCAGATACCAGCCATCCAATGATGCGGCTCTCCGTCGCAGTCGGCGCAACGGAGATCGCAGGCGGGTGAATCAGGCTCGACCGGTGTCGGAAGGTCTGCAGTGATTTGCCGAGTGTCGGGGATGATCAGGCCGAACTGATCCTCGGTCACCGTCACGAAGTCACCAGGGCGCTTGATAGGCGCCCAGTCGTCCGGAACATCGTTCGGCGTGGGTTGGCTGACCTGGTGCTGTTCGACCTTCAGATCGTCAATCAGGAAGTCGTAGGGCGAAGCTTGAAGCGCTCGCCGGATTCTCTCGACCGTCGTCGCATGATCGAACGCGCTCCGAAGAAACATCGTGACTTTGAAACTGCTAGACATACTCGCTCAAGGCTGCTCTCCCGATGAACTCGCCGTAGGCTGGCGGAATAGCCTGACTGAGTTCGTCCCTGTTCATCCAGTCGATCCCCATCGCCTCCTGCTTCTCGCTGATTGAGATGTTTCGCCCCAGCTTCTTGCGGTGCCACTGCGGCGAGCCGTGGCCGTAGACCGGGACGGCGATCCCGGTGTGATTGCAGGGCGGGGTCATTAGGAGCTTTCTGAAGTTGGTCTCGATGAGCCGATGGCGCCGAACGCCCAGGCCGAACATCGAGCCACACAGCACCACGGACGCCCTCAGCGGAGCGCCCTGGACGTTCTCGATCGCATAGAGCGCACCGGACGCCCGAAGCTTCTGGCGCACAGGTTCGATGAGGTCAGGGTGTCTCTCTGCGGTGCCAGTATTGCGGGAGAACATCGAAAACCGTTGGCAGGGAGGAGATGCCCATATGAATGCGAAGTCGCGAACACGCGCCGACAGAGCGTCTCCGAGAAGAAACCGGAACGGGTAGCGGGGCTGGGGGACCTCGTCGACTCCGGTCACGTCGAAGCCCGCTCGAGCCAGGCCAACCGAAGCGCCGCCGGCGCCACAGAACAAGTCGAGAGCTCGCGGCTTGGTGGAGCGGCGCATCGCTTGTAACTCGCTCACCGAGCCCTCGCGCCGTGCAGACGGAACATCCGCTTCTTTAGCTCGGGGTCGGCCTCTATGCGGTTCATCGTCTTTCTCCAACCCTGCTCGCATGGACATTCGGTCTTCCACCCGACGTGCTCACGATACGCCTCGCACGTGCTCGGGTTTGAGCTGTCACGATGGAAGGCGCCGGACGTTTCCGCTAACGCGATTGAAATAATCCGATCACTCACTAGGGCGTGCCCAGCAGTGCTCGAGCAGCAATCGCCTGAGCCTCCCTGAGGTGGCTCTGCTCTTTGATCCGGTTGCCCCCCATCCTTGCGTCTTTCACCGCGTCGAGCACATCAGAGACCTGGTGAAGTGCGTTGCGGAGTTTCTCTGCTTGTTCCGATTCGTCTGAAGCAGCTTCGATCACATGCTTTAGATCTGATTGAAGACCGACCGCGGCTCTCACCGCAGCTGCGAAACAGTCTGCGGAATTTTGCGTGTCCGCGTGATTGAGATCTCTCCAGATGGCTTCGGCCTCGCTAAGCTTCAGTGTGGCGACTTCATCGATCACTTTTTGAAACTCGGGCGAGATATCATCGGAACGATCATCGATGCGCTTCAGCGTGCCTCGCACGATCGGCGGCGCCTGTGCTTCGAATTGATCGGCGGCCCACAGAAGCGCGCGATCTCTTTCGTCGCTTACATCGAGACCCGGCTTCGATCGGATGTTCGAAACCAGCTGCCGGAAGTTCTCACCGCCTCCGTCACTCTGAACGATCCCATCTCGGTCCGCCTTCAACTTCAGGTGATCAAGCACCGGGATGTTCCACTCCGAACGACGAACCCGGACCTCAAGATCTTCAGTACGCCTGATCAGATCCATCAGACAGCCGCCAGGCGGAACAGTCCCGCCGGGGTCGCTTCCGAACTGAAGCTCGCGAATCTGAACCATGAAAGCGAACAGTTCGTTAACAACGCCGGTCAGTCCTTCGACCGCATTCACTATCGGATCGCTTGTGCCTTCTCCTTTTCTCATCTCGTAATCTTGCTTGAGCAGTGCGATCGTCTCGCGGACTTCTTTCAGCCTGGACTCTACGAAATTGGGCTCAACACTTTCGCGTCCGCACACCTTCAGAATCTTGTCGACGATCTCCATCGCGCGATCGCTGTCGAAAACGCCGACGACGGCCTGGTTCAGCATCGACGCTTCACCGATCAGCTCTGTCACTTTCGTACGAATAGGATCTGATTTGTCTTGGCTCATTTCCGGCCTCCTGTCTTCTTCTTGGTTGTCTTCGTCTTCTTCGCCTTGTGCTTCGGTTTCGTCTTGTTCCCGTCACCGGCAAGGATCCGTTTCGCTTTCTTGCGTCGGATGTCCATCTTGGCTTGAAGGTCATTGAGCTGCAGAGCGAGTTGATCATTACACACGATCTGAGCGGCCAGCTCTTTGCGGTTGTGTTTGTCCCTGCGCTTCAGCACTTCGACGGTAGCTTCGGCGCGCATAAGATCCAGTTCGAGTTTGTCGATCGTGTCGCCCGCCCACTTGTCGGCTTCTGCTAAAAGCGTTCCGTCAAGCGACCAGTACTGCGTGACGAGTCGGGCCGGGTTTCGATCCGTGTATCTTCCGCGCGGCAACATGCGCGTTTCGATTACAGTCAGCACACGCGCCTTGCTGTTCTTGATCGGATCGTGTTCCGGAAGTTTCGCTGTGCCGCTGATCCTGACCGGACTCCCGGGCTCGAATCCGAGAACGTTCACATCGGTTATGATCGTTGCGCTCCGCGTCTCAACCTGGGTCGAGCCAACGGCTTCGGCTTCGTCCATTGGAGTTTCGCTCATTGGAGCTTCTTGGTTCACATGTTCCTGGTCTTGCATTGTTTCGTCCTTGATGATTTCGAACAGCCGCCACTCGACAGGTTCGAGCGCGTCGAAGATCGCTTGCCCCTCTCGCTCCTCGCCGGCTGGCATTTTCAAATGCGATCGCGGATCTACGGTCGATGCGATTTCGAAAGCGCTCCGCCGTTCTTCCAGCTCGGCGTGCAGCTTTCTGATTTCTTCGATCGGTTTCGTCATTGCGTCCCTTTGCCCCTCAGCGGATTGTCTTGTTCAATCGAGATTTCGGGCTTCAGCGCATCGTCGCAGAACTCCATCACCCTTCGAAGTTTCTGCTCCTGGTTCATCTCCTCGTTTTTGAGCATGTCGCGAATGAGACGGATCGTCTCTGTTGCACCGTAGCCAACGAACGGCTTTCCCTTGAGAGCGCTTCTTGCGAAGCCTAGTGCTTGCTGGATCCGCTCCCACTGGATCGGCGCGATTGTTACGCCGATGATCTTTTGTGTGCCAGATTTGTTGTCGATCTTCGGCGAGTTGACATACCGGCACCGTTCAACGCCTTCCTGCAGGTGATCGATGATCGCTTTGAGTGCCCCGCCAAAAACAGAAAGCTGTTCGCCTTCGTCCGCGGTCGCCGTCACTACAGCGGCGAGCTGAGACTGAAGCAAGAAAGCGCTTTTGATCAGTCGAAGCCACTCCTCCGCGAGCTCCGGATACGTGGCGGTGTTGCCTTCGTTGAGTTTGCGAAAGCGTGAGGCGGCTTCACTGAGCGGGAGCGGCAGTACGCCTTCGAGTCTCGCCTGCATCTTTCGGGATAGATGCGGCGCCGGATCAGTCTTGAACGTGACATAGTCGCGTGCCATTTCGCGGGCTTCTTTGGCGCTTTCGCTTCCGCTATTGGGTGCGGCCACACCGTGGTAGGCGGTCTGCTGTCTCTCGAGCTTTTCAAGTCGTTCGGAGAGCGATCTGATACTAAGCTCTTTGGGGACAACACCGCCTCCGACTTGGAGGTCGCGTGTCTCGACCGCGAGGGCAGCAACCTCAGAGACCAGATCAATCAGGTCCGACATCGCATAGCGATCGTTTCCGTCGTTGTAATTAGCCGTGACCTCTTCGATCTTCTTGTCGAAATGATCGTTTCCTGTCTTCATCGCTGCTCCTCTTCCTGCCTTCATTGCTGTTCCTCGAGTGCTGTGACGAGCGTTTTGTTGATGTAAATCAGATCAACCATCCGATCAGCCTTCGTCGTCTGGTTTTCCGTCGCCCGAAACTGCCCCGCTGATCGAAAAGCCGTACGGTGAACTGAATCCAATTTCGTTCATACGCTCAGCAAATAGGTCGTATCTCCCACCACAACATGTGCAAGCCCATCCGCATTTGGAATCGGATAGGCATGGTGCTCAACCGAACGCGCTCATAGATCACCAGATTGGTCAGCTCTTGATCGCCGACGCCGTCCCGCTCGATGCCAAGCGCTTTGGCGATCGCGGTTAGCTCGTCACCGGTAGACGCCCCGTGAGCTTTGGCCATCTCATCGAACGTGAGCTCTCTGCCCGCTGGCATGACCTTCACGGGGTGATCCTGTTTCACCTCGTAAAATTCCTCCTCCGCTTCTTCAGCCGTTCCAGTGATCGGCACGGTTTCGAGACCTTCAGGCGAAACGATCTCTCCGTCTTTCACCATCACCGCAAACCGCGGCAGATCCTCCATTTTGATCGATGGCTCCATCGGGTGCCGTGTATCGATCAGCGCCTTAGGTTTGCGTCTCTGACCGCCTGAGGTTGCCTGTATGAAGACCAAAATTCCGGGCCACCCGTGGCGGCTGATCAACGAGTTCTCTTCTTTAGCAGCCTCTCGAGCGGCGTCAGCGAGCTCTTTGAGGCAGTTGCGCGTTGCGATATTGGTTTTCTTCCACTCTGCGTGATCAACCCAGCCCGAAGACTCCGCTTCACCGATCTGCATTTCGATAGCTGTGATCGCGGAATCGAGTTCCGTGTCGTCAATGGTCGGCAAGATTTTGCTGAGCTCGCCGGCCATGTCTTGAGTGAAGGACAGCATGCGTTTCGACGCTTCGACATGCGGATCGGATGAGTCCGGGACAGGGGCCATACCGATCGGGCGGCCCTGTTCGTCTTGAACGTCTTGCCAGCCCTTCACATCGGCGCTATCGAGATCGAGCCCTCGCTTCTCTGCCCACGCCCTCAAAGCGTCAACGGCGGGCTGCGCGTCATGTGCCGCGCTAAACGTTAGCGGCTCGTGACGCGTCGTCAGGAACCCCAGGAAGTCAAACAGCGCGCCCGTTAGATGCGCCTGCTTTTCGGTTGCGACGATAGGTGTCTTCCAGTCGCCTTTGCCCATTTGCTCTTCAATGTAAGCGTGAATCTTCCGAACGGTTTCCTTGGTTAGCCGGCCCTCCTCGACCGACATCATCTCAGGCGTCACCATGATCGCGGTTCGTTGTTCGTTGAGCAAGTCGACGAACCCGGAAGAGTAAGCCATGTCGATGATCCCCTGTGCGTATGAGATCGAATCACCGTGCACAACGTCGCCTTTCTTTAGAATCTTGGTCGCGCGCGCGTCCGCAAGAAGTTTGCGGGTGACCGCCCAGTCTTCGCCTTTTTGCCTTTGTTCGATCTCGTTAGCGCTCGACGCTTCAAGGTTCGCCTTCGCGTGCGCTCGAATCTCGTCGGCGTGCTGGCCAAACTCACGATGAATCTCTTCGAGCGCACGCGTCGCTTTGTTCTCAGAAAGCGTCTCGCTGATTTTCGTGATCACGCTGAAGATCGTCACGGCCCCGCCGTAGAACGCGTTTTTCAGATCGTTCACCTGGTCGGGTGGTGACTCGCGGTGAAGAACAGCACGGCGGTAGCTGTTCCATTCGGGAAGGATGCGGTTCTTCATTTGTTATCCTTGACTAGTTTTGGTCCGTCCGCCGCTGCTCGATCAAGAAGAGCCTGCACGTCTTCCGCCTCGTTTCGTTTCTTGATCGCGGTGTAGACTTTTTGTGCGTTCGATTTGCGCCCACTCATCGCGTACTCGCCGAACCGGTCCTGTAGTTTGGTAACGGCTGGTTCAAGTACGTTGCTTCTGTGCTCGTGTGCGAGTCGCTGCCAGTATTTTTTTGCTACATCAGCAATCGCCGTCTCAATGTCGATATGGTCGCTCATTTTTGCTTCGCCCTATACTCTTCGAGCGCGGCTTCGAACACGTCCCACGGAACGACGGTGTGATCGTCCATGTGATAGTGCGGTTCGGAAATAGTCGAGCACTCGCACGGCGCACAAACCCACTTCGAACCACACAACGGACAGTGATCGATCAGTGCGACCGAGGTCACCTTCAGATCTCGAAGCTCGCGCGGCGGGTGTAACGTGTCGAAAATCAGGTTCATGATGTCCGCGGCGGCGTGGTCTCGTTTGTCTTTGGCAGTGATGCCGTGCCGGTCGTGAAGCACCATCGCAATGTTGTCACGGTAGCCCCGCCACAAGTCGTCATCGTTTTGGAACGCTTCGATCATGATCTTGCGAGCATGGCCAAACGGATTTGTGCGATCGAGCACGGTCGGCGCGCTGATCCGCGCTCGAAGGATCCCGGCCTCACGATCGCCGGGCTGTTCGCCGTGAGGCTTGACTGTCATCTTCGACCAGTCGACGCGCGAATCGCGCGGCCCGCCCATGTAACGATCCTGGAATTCCTGTTCTTGCTTCTCGTCTTGTTCAGGAGTGCGTGCGATCTCGGCGCACAGCCTTCGCACCAACAACATCAATGCCGCCGGGTCGACGATCTCACGCTCTTCGAGCAAGACGGCAAGCTCGTCGTTCTTTTCAAACGTCGCGACTTTCATGAGCCCCACCGCCTCAAGGAACAGTTCAAGGCTCAGGTCTTCTTCGAAGCCCGCGGCTGATGCGATCCGCGTCAGCGAACCGACCTCGCTCCCGTCAGTGCCAGAGTCGGCGTGATCGTTGAACCACTTCTGCAGGTTGCCGTGGAAAGGCCCGTCCGTCATAACTTCAATGAATCGAACGCACGCGCTCACCAGGCTCTGGTGTTCTAGCGTCGCGGCAACAGCTTTTTCGATGAGTATCTGCTCAGCAGTCGCTTCGACCCACCGAGCACGGTAGTCGTCCGGCATCTGTGCGCGAATATCGCTCGGCAAGTGATCCCACAGTCGTGCGGCGAGTGCTTTGAAGTTATCCATCATCTGTCCCTCATGCTTCGATTCGTTCCGCCCCACTTCACCTGAAACGGATCGTTGTCTTTGTGCCGGCGGATCGAGTCCGGCGGATAATCCCAGAACCTGAGCGGGATCAGTCCGACCGATTCCGCCGGTATGTCGATCCACTTGTCGGTCTCGAGGCGCTTTCTTTTCGCGTAGGGGCTGTATGGGTGCCAGTAAAACTGATCACCGGCTTTCATTTCGTCGGAGTAGGTGACGACGAGCCACGTCTCCCCTCCGTCTTCGAAATGAAAACCGTTTGCCAGCCCGCCTTCGATGTTGAGTCCCATCATTCGGTCCCCGGACCCATGCGGTAAGTCGCGCGGGCCTCGACCCGTTCCATTTCTCGGCAGAGGTCGTCCATGCTCTCGCGTAGCGTCCGAAGCTCGCGGTCTTTGGCTTCGAGCTTGGCTTCGTATTCGAGCGCGACACGAAGCGTCTGGACCTCGTGAGCGCAAGAGATCAACAGGCTCGGATTTTTCTCGAAACGCTGTCTCAATTCGTCCCACGAAAATTCGGGGGCGTGCTTCGCGGCTTCCGCGGCCCAGGCCTTGATCAGATCGACCCGGCCGGCGGCGTCACGGGCGTAGTATTCGCGCGGCGTGAATGGGGTTGAAACGGGAATGACTTCAGTCACCGTGAGGGCCCTCCTGTTGCCCCTTCAGTCGCCCCGGTTCTTTCGATATCTTCCCAAGTCCTTCCACAGTCCTTGCATGGGACGAACAACACGATCCCATGCTCGCACACGTCTTTCCTTGGCTTCCGCGTTTCCCATCGATGACCGCATTCGCAGGACCGAAGCGTCACGAGTTCCGCGAGGGTTCCGATACAGGAGACGAGCTTGCTCTTCTCCGCTGCGCAGGCCGGACAGGACACCCCTCTGCTTTTTGGGAGAACGATTTTCTGCTTCGCTGGTTTCTTCGAGTTAGGCTGAACCAACGCCCCGAACAGATCTTGCTGCCTCTCCGTCATGCGCCCGCCGTCAGACCCGAGCCGTGGCATGCCGTACAGATGAGCCCCTGAGCCGTCACGTAAAACCACTGAGCGTCAGCGCCCGTCTTGCCGCACTGACAGCACCGCGACGGTTCGGAGGCCTCTGGCGACGCGTAGGGGCGCTCACAGGCAATGCAGCGAGCATGATCCGCTTCTGGATAATCCTCATCGGTACGATTCTGATAGATCTTTTTCAGCGCTTCGATGATCTCCGCGAGCCCGTGATGAAACCGAATGAGATCGGTAAGGGTGACACTGTCACTGAGCTGAGCAGCAAACGCGATGAGCGTGATGTCTTCCAGCGCCTCCCCGCATTCGTCGAGATACAC
>SDBV01000042.1_pt1 | contig 119250 bp, 110 predicted proteins | sample 2277081 | NCBI WGS metagenome assembly SDBV01 (sample SAMN10402039, study PRJNA504765) | marine sediment metagenome | isolation source: marine sediment core GS10_PC15, 223 cmbsf | place: Arctic Ocean: Southern Knipovich Ridge | collected 2010 | reverse complement strand
CGACAATGTGCTACTCATTTGGACCACGGGGCGGGGGTTTTTAATCCCCGCTTTCGCCCCGCCGCAATGGGCTGCCCTGGAGGCGTGGATCCTTAAAATTTTGGGAAAAAAAAGGGGGGCAAAAAAAAAAAAAAAAAAAAAAAAAAAAAAAAAAAAAAAAAGGTTTCCCCCCCCCCCCCCCCCCCGCTTGCGCGCAATGACCACAGAGCAGTGCGAAACCAACGCCTGGGAGACTTTTGCACTCAATCATGAAATGTGGCGTTTTTTGCTTCCTTCGATTCAGCCGGAGTTGCGCGCAACTTGGCTGACTTCGTTGCGGCCGCTCTTCGACGCATTGTGCACGGAGGGCTCGGACGCAAAGCGTTCGCGCTTTCTGAAGGAAAAGGTGAAGAACATAATCGCGCATGGCACGCTAGACTCCCAGACTGCGTTGTTCCTATTGGCGCTGATGTTGTTCGAGGACGTCGTGGATCACGCCGCGCCTGCCGACGATCTACTGGTGCGCAAATGGGTCGATCACACGGTGCCTGCGTGCATCGCCGAATGGGTCGATGCGGTGAACGGCGATCAGCTCGCACTGTTTGTTGCGCAGTGCGCGCTGCGCTATCGGCGCGCGTGCAACGATCAACAGCTGCAAAAAATCGAGGACGCTGCGCCCCGCCAACTGCTGTGACTGAACCAAAAAAAATAAAAGCAAAGCAAAAATACTCACTAGTATGGTGTCGTGTACGATGGTGAGCGTCACAATCGCAAAGTCGCTGCTGGTGGCGGACACCGTCGTGTTGGGATCTATTGCCGTTATAGAGTAAGTGCTCTCGCACCGGCTCTCCGTAATGTAGTAGCCGTCGATGAGCGGGTCGTGCTCTGCGGTGCCTTCGCCCACAGTTTCCCGCAGGCGCAGCACGCTATCCACGCGCGCGTCTGCGCCCCACGCGTCGTACAGGGGCTTGGCCTCGAAGGCGTCGATGATGCTGTCGGGAATGGCAGAGATGGCGTGGTCGACCAGCATTCCGCGCGACTCCGTAAGAGTCGAGTTGGGGTCGATGAGGTCCGTGAGCACCTGCACCTCATTCTGCCGGTGCAACTTCTTCCAGTCCGGCAGCTTGAACGCATAGTGCTTGCAGGCCGCACTTCTCGCGCTCTTCTTGCACCGTGGACACACCAGCTCCAGAACCAGGGTCGAGAAGATCAATCGGTCGAACACGGGATTGACCGCCGTCAGCAACTTGTGGAAAATGCTGAAGGAATCGCTCGGCGTCGAAATGACGATCAGCGTCGTCCGCCCCACTGCCAACAACGGCATAATAACGTCGGTGTAGATCTCCGGTTTCACATACGCAGCTTCGTCCACCCACAGCGCATCGCAGGTCATGCCACGCAAGGCGTGCAAAGCGAAGAAGAAAAAGAGTCAGCAAAGGGCTCCGATTCGGAGCCTTCCAGCGCGCGCGCACGCGCACACACACAGGATGGAAAAAATCGAATCGCGACAAAAATTCGACGCAACCGCGACAAAAAAATTTCAAAAAAAAATCTGAGAGATTCAGAATCGAGTTCGGAAAAATTTTCCGAGTGCACGCATGCGCGAAAAAAAATTCGTCTCTATTTTCCTCCCACTACTCGCTGCACGGTATTCCTTGGTGAATTGCGTGTCACAGCGATCGGCGCATCACACTGCATCCATCCCACGGGTCTCCTGCAGTCCGTTAACGAACTTTTTTTTGAAGCGTCTGCGACCACTGTGAGTACATGTAACGTAATGCGCCAATCACTGTGACACGGAATTCACCAAGGAATATGGTGCAGTGAGTAGTGGGAGGAAGATAGAAAGGGAAGATTTTTTTTGGTGCGCGCGTGCACTCGAAAAATTTTTCCGAACTCGAATCTGAATCTCTCAGATTTTTTTTGAAATTTTTTTGTCGCGGTCGCGTCGATTTTTTGTCGCGATTCGATTTTTTTTCGATGCGATTTTTTCCTACCTGCCTGCCCACATCCCCAGCTATGAAAACACGGGCTTGGAGACGGGCGCTCGGTCCTTCGCCCTGTTTTAATAGCCTTTGTGCGAAGGTGCAAATAGGGCGCGATCTAGGCTATCCAGAGTGCTGTATCAAGTTTTATTGTTTTCCGGCGGCGACCACACCTAAAAAAATGGAGAGGTCAGCGGTATTTGCGCAGAAACGGCTGGGTGCTGTGTCCACGATGCAGTGCGCGCATGCACTATCGGAGTGATTTGTTCTGATTGCACTTTACTCAACATTTTCAAGCAGTACTTCTACACTGTCGTCGTCATCTAGATCCACGTGCTCATCTAGGTCCCCAAAAATTGCTTGCAGTCTTGGATGCCGATGCAATTGTTCTCTGCTTCCAATAAAAGTGGCGGCGTCGTCGTCGTCGTCGTCGCAGGTTTCTGCCGATGACGACACCGTTTCGTCCGTGCGCAATCGTTTACGCGGGGGCTCGTCGTCAAGTACTGGTGATTTGGTCATGGTCTCAATTACTTCCAGCAGCAGGTGAGGTCGCTCAATGGCCCATTCTTTCAGTTCGCGACAGTCTTTCAGCTCGTACGGGTGCTCTGACAGGTACTCGATGCATATCTTATAAATACATGGCGATATCACCGAAATGTTTTCTTCCGTCAAACACTGGACCGCCAAGTAGGGGGCGCGCGCCATGATGCGCATTATGGACGTTTCACAGAAAAGTTGCAGACCGTCCACGAGGTACTCGTTTGCGAGATACAGCAATGCGAGGTTCTGCTCAATGTCCTCCAGCGCGGGACAACTGTCCGTATAGAGAAACTTCAGAAATACCTCGAAGGTGTCGCGGTGGCCACTGAAATCTAGCTCGAAGGTCTCGATCGACGGCGGTGTTGCAGGACGGGAGTGTCGCTTTTCATAACCATAAAACATCCCGGCGAATTTCTCGCTGCGTGCAGCGAGCACAGCCTTGTGCGCTTCGAAGGAGATGTCATCTGCGATCCTGAGCTCTACATCGATGCCCAGTTTCTTCTCCCAGAGTGAGGTGCCCAATGCTTGCGACAACGGCTGCTTGGTCTGTTTTTCATGGGCATTGGCCTGGTTCAATACGCGCGCAGTCCACGTATCCACGCGTCTGCGCACGGTGAGCATGGGGACCCGCAAGTCGCTTTTCCAGGTGGTGCCCCAATCACTCGGGTGCATATCTGCGTCGCGGCCGTGTTTGTAATCTACGAGGGTGTTGTTGATCAAAAACTCCTCCTCGTCTTCGCTGACATTGTTTTTTCTACAGACATCTGCGACGATGGAGCGGAGCGTGCAGCGCGAACACGCCTGAAATGGTTCGGTGCGGTGTTTGTCGATGGAATCTGTGTATTCTAAAAAATGCAGGAGGACGATTGGCTGCCCGCGAAAGATGGAAGTGGGAGGGTGAGAACAGCGCATGAGTGGGAGAGGCGGGAGGAAGGAACAGAAATGAAAAATTGCAAACGGACAAACCGGACAAAAAAAGCGTGCACTTCATTTTTTTTCTGCCCTCCCCCATGACAGTGCACCGCTTCGCCATCATGCTGTCCGTCTTCATTTTCGTGGCGCCCTTTCAATTCGTCTTCCTCTACTTGCAGCTGTATGTGTTCTCGAGTCTCGTGAACTGGTTCCTGGTGCTGCTGCCGACTATTGTGGGGATCGTGCTGATCACGCTGTACGGCGCCATGCAGTTTTGGACTGCGAAGCGCGCCGTGGTCAAAATGTTTGACTTGGCGTACTTTCTGGTGGCGTTCCTCCTGCTGCTCGCGTTCTTTCTGCTCTTAGCCGCGCACTTGAACGGCGACAGCGCGCCCGACACTTGGTTTTCGGTGTTCGTGCCGTTGATAGTGTTCGCGGCCGCACTGGTCATGTTCCAGGCATTGGAGGAGGGCACGTGCAGAAATGTGCCAGTGGCACTCATCCTCCACGCGTGCTGTCGGTGTCGCCGGCCCAGCGACGCCGTGCTCGAGAAGTACCGGAACAAGATACCGCTGGGGCCGAACGCCTGCCAGCTGCTGCGCGGGGTGTTCTGGCTGGTGCTGCTGTTGGTGGTAATCTTGTTGCCGCTGGCCCTCGAAGAGGACATTGCGTGGACCGCAGTGTTCGTGCTGGCCTACATTGGCACAGCGATCTTGGCGATCGACCTCCTGGTGCTGTGGCGCACTGTGCAGGCAGACTCCTCCGTCAACGCACTCGTGAAGCCACTGCTGCTCGCGGTGATCGTGCTCACGCTAATTGCGCTGCACGTGCACGTAACGGTCGGCGAAGCCAACTTCCCCGGTTCCTTCATTTTGCTGGGCCTCAGTGTGGTGTCGGCCCTTGCTTCATTCACAATTTTGTATATACGTTGGCGGCGTCGAATTCGCCCGCAGTACGCACACCTCACCACCGATTGACCGACCGACCGCCCATGACTGAACTCGCGCTGATGCAGTTGGCGCCGTTGGAACGACTGCTGCAGACGGTGGCGCTGGAACAGCCGGGTGGCACGGACATGGACGTGCTGGCCAGCAAACTCGCGCAAGAACTCGCTGATCAGCGCGAGTTCCGCGCTTCTGAAGCGAGCGCTGCAGCGGCTTTTGCGCGCCACGAAACTCCATTGCGAGCGATGACGGTGACACTGAACCGCGAAATTGAAGAAGCGCGTTTGGTGCAAACGCACGTAGCTGCCGCCATGCGATTGACACCGGCGGCCGCCGCCACCACCACCACCACCACGGACTCGCCGTTCTCAGACGCCCTGCTGGAGTTTTTTCACAGCGGGGGCGCGATGCCCGATTCACGCCTGCAGTTGAAAGCGGACGTAGCCCTGGCGCGCCAGGCGCTCGCAACGCTGCTGCCGGTGTCTACGACGTTCACGGCGGACGCTGCCGTGCAAAAGCACAGCGTGTACCAAGAGCTGGTGGTGGAAGCACCGCGCGCGGCGCCGCGCGGCGCCGCGGCGCACCAGCAAGCAGCCACCTACGGCAAGTACCGCAAACACTTCCCGCACTTCGCAGCCATCTTGGCGCTGCGCCCGCTGGAGGCCAAAACTGCGCGCGACCAAGCGCACTTGCTGGCGCTGCAGTTCATTGTGTCGGAACGCGCCGATGTGCCCTTCAATCTGTTGACGTTTATTGAAGACTTACAGAAATGAAAGGAACCACACCACGGTCAACTTCTTTCTTTAGACAACACTTTGCGTGCAAAGTGCACTCATGTGCACACGTTTCTTCTTTCTCTGGCCATTTCTCAAGGCAATAGCCCGCGACTGCAATCCATTTTCTCTGGTATTCCGCTGTGTGTGCCTCCAAACATTTGTCGCACGCGCATGTGTCCCCCGCGTAAATATATACACCCAAGCACCAGTAGCGAACAGTGCAAAATGTGTAGGTAGCGGCACCGCAAAAACAGCACTCTAGATCAAATAGCCCTCCTTTGGGGCGCTCTTGCGACCAAAAAACAGCGGCCATGCGACTGGGGTGGGACGGAAATTTTTTTTTATTCGCGCACAGTCTAGGCTTTCTTGCCACTGAGAATACACTTGTGAACGTCCCACCAAACTTCGCCCAGCTCCTGACGATCACACCTCACGCTTAGTTCTTCTTCAGCATCGCGCAGACACTCCTTAGGCATCTTGCCTGCCAGCACAGAAAGTTCTGTTTTTACTGCTTCGTCGTCGACTTTTTTGTGCCAATCTTCGCGGTCGCTGAACATAAAGACTCTCATTTCAGTGAGCATTTGGTCTACTGCGTCCCCTTTGGTTTGAAAGGCTTTCGCCGAGGAACCTGGTCCATTTGGTGGAAATGCAGGCCAGCAGTCCACGGGGGCTTTTTGTCTGAGCAACATCCAAAAGTGAACCGCTGTGCTCTTCTTCGCTTTCTCGGGTGGCGGTGGTGCGTCGGTCATAGCGAGCGGGCGGGAGATGCAGCGAGGGGGGAAGGCTTCTTTAGACTGTTTTCGCTGTTTCTTTTTGGGACGACGTGCCATTTGGTAACCATCTGGTAGAGTGGAACTTTGTTCTTCGTAGTTATCAAGGAAGTCCTGTTCATCGGGACGATCGTTGAAAGACATTTGTTGATTGTGTGAGGAGAGCAAGGTAAGGGGAGGGCAATTCCTGTTTGAAAAATCGGAATTGGAAGTAAAGCCTTCCACCCTGCCCCCCTCTGCTGCTGGTATGTCTGAAGTGAATGATTTTTTACATCTTCCAGCAGGACAGGACACTGGAGATGTAATGCAATGGAAAAAACGAATTACACTGGTCAACATTCAATATCATCGAGAGTTCTACGTAGTCGACAAACAAACGCCGGCTACTAATTGGGCGCTGTATTGGATTGGCACTGACGACCTCGCAGCAAACTGGCGGATCTTGGAAGCACACCCGAATCAAATGCAGATGTCAGACCAAAACTACTTTAGTGGGGCGCAGATACACAGAATGTTTAGACCGCGAGTCCCCTACGTCGCTGATGGCAAGCGCAGCTGGGTGACCCCCAAAAGATATCAATGGTCTAATCTTCATCTCTATTAGAGTTCTCAGAGGCACAGTTGTTTTTTGAGACTGAATTAAACATTTCTTTTTTCTCTAGGCTCGAACGCACTTTTACTGACGAGTTGTATATTCAATTTCTTTCGCTTCTTCGGGGTATATTTCCGTGAGACGATAGCCAATGGGTTTGATCCATTTCCTGTGGTATCCTGCCGTGCGCTCGTGCAAACACTGACTGCACGTGCTCGCAATGCCGTCGTGACTAAAAACAGTCAAGTACCGAACGTGCACAACCCACGCGCTGTCTGTAGCGGTACCGCAAAAACAACAGACGCGATCGGGAGGAATTCCTTTGCCGTCGTGAGTGTCGGGGCGGTCGAGGCACCAGAAAATAGCCCTAGAGGGACCGAGGGCTCTTGCTGCAGCCTGGCGCGCTGCTTGCGCCAGTTCAACAGGTTGTTTCTCAAGGTGATATCCGGCAGTTGGAAACCATTGCTGGTGGTATGTCGTCGAGCGAGTTTCTAAGCAGGCGTCACATATGTTTGCATATCCAGTGCGGGTATAATTGCTAAACAAAGCCCAATAATCCCAGCGCTGTACGCAACAAACCGTGCTCGTAGCATCATCACAAAAGCAGCACGCGCAGTCAACGGAGACGTCGTCGGTTGTTTGCGGTTGTTCTTGAGACCAAAAAACGTTGTTCATGTGTGACTGGGATAGGCGGAGGCAGGGCGGGCGGACGGGAAAAAATTACTCCTCGCGCGTTATAAAATAAAGGATCACGAGCAGCAAGATCAGTGCGGTCGCTGCTGCAAACACGGTGGACGTCTGCATGGCGCGCGCGTGTGAAAAAAGATTTTTAACGGATACGAGAAAAAAACGTTAAGCAACAAAAAACCCTGTTTCTTCAATTCGTCTGATCGACTTTGCGTTTTTTCGAGGCACGCTCCTTGGTACAGTATGGCACCGTTCTGTCTGTGCAAAGCTGACAGAAATTGAAGTGGATGTCTCCAAAAGTGAAAACGAGCGGGTTTTTGCTAATACATCCACATATACCACAGTCGTTTCTGCGACACGTCGACAACACACGCGTGTTCCCCATCAAATGGCCACACAAAGCACTGAAACAATCGAGACACACATTTCTCTTGTATCGATAACTCCCATAAAATTTGTCTGCATTCTGCCACTCGAAATAAGCAACCTTTTTGTCTTCGCCACAAATTGTGCACGCCGGATGAAATCCTATCACCGATCGAACAAAGCCGCTCTCTATGAATTCGCCCACTGCCCACGTTACATCGTCTTCTATACTTTTCTCAAAATTGGTCAGACGAATGATGCATCCCTCCAAAAATTCATATCTCACACGAATGATACTATTGTCCATCTGCGCGGTGCGGAGTAGGGCGGAGGGATTTTTTTGTCCGCTCACTGCGGTTCCGTGTCCAGAATATTCGTTGCACGCGTACACACACACGCAATTTATTGTTCCCTTCCGCCATGCCGCATGTGCCTGCTTACCGTCGCTTGAACGGCAAAACTGTGCAATTCTACACGCCGCACGACAATGACAGGGTTATTATCGATGACACCTCCTATCGTCTGCTGACACGCAAAATGATAGGAGGTTCGAACCTCCGCCGATTGCGTGTCAGCTGGCGTGCTCTCACACAAGCGGAACGCGCTATGATTATCGCGGTCGGATACGAAAAAAGCGCTCGCGAACGGAAGGATGCTGTTAGCTATTCTCTGTTCTTGGTCCCAGAACAGCTCGCAAGCAATCTTTTCCTAGTCCACGAGGGACCAGTAGACAGTTGGAAACCACCCATTGACGCACATGTAAATTTCCTCTTAAGAGAAGAAGAAGACAACAACAACACCACCACACCAGCAGGCTCTTTTGATTTGGTGGGAATCCGATTTGAATACCGCAAATGTTTCAAGCTCGTGTTCGAAGCGGATCTTTCCGAGGAACGGAGCTCATCTGAACGCCTTGTTGCCAATCATGAGGTGCCCATATTAAGCCCCCCAGATGAGCACGTCGATTACAAGACACTGATGAAAATGGGCGCGGCGCTGGTGGCCTGGATATACATATTGCACTGGCTTTTCGGTTGATGTGTTTTTTTTGTCGCGTCTAACACTGATAAACAAACAAAAACAGTTTACTGTTCCTTCCCGCCGCCTCAACATGCAAGGGTCACCCCTGCGCGCTGAGGAGCAAGCGAAAAACCGTAAGCACACCCCGCAATCGCTTGGCTGCGAAGCCGTGGAATTCCACACGCCGCACGACAATGACGTGGTTATCATCGATGGCACGTCTCATCGTCTGCTGACGCGCAAAATGCAGTTTTGCGCGACCGATGCTGAGTATTTTGGAAGAGGCAGCGTGCCAGCGCACTGCCGCAAGCTCACACCGGCGGAACGAGCTCTGATTGTCGCGGTTAAAGCGGGGGAAAAAGGCACATGGAACACTGGCGGCTTTTCTCTGTTTTTGGTCCCAGCACTACTGGCACACAGTCTTCTCCTTCTGGCGTCTCCAACTGTGGCTATGAGCGCACCCCCACTTGTTTCGGTAGATTTTCTCCTCGACAAAAAGGAAATGGACCGAACACCATTCGCCGAGGGTGCACGCGGCGTGCACCGCCGTTTGGTGGCAGTCCGGTTCGAACACACAGCGTACCGCATTTCATTTTGGGCGGATCTTTTTGAGGCGCCCATAGCTGATCAGCCACGGGTGCCTATAGCTGAAGAGACCGACTACAAGACACTGTTCAAATGGGGCGGACTGGTGCTATTTTTGCTATTGCTTTTTCGAGTTATGTTTGTCACTGGGAAGGCATAAAAAAAAGTTGGGGGTTTTCATTCGGGAGTCCCTACAACATAGCGCTCATAGGCATCGGTGAGCGGCGTTACCTGCATGGCCGCCACAATGCCCTCACTGATGTAGACTGCGTCGAACTCTGCGTTTTCCACCGCCAGTGTCGCGATGCGCCGATCGTATTCGTCGATCGCCTGCTGCAGGCTGAGGTCGTCCTGCGCATACTGCTTCACAATGGACAGCGATCCGACACCCGCGCCGCGGTTGTGACAGCCAGCGCCGCAGTCGCTGGCTGGTGCATAGTAACTAATGGAAGGGGAGATCTCGGGCAGATGGCCCTGTTTTTCAGGGGTCATTTTGACGCGCGCGTGCATTGTGAAGAAGTCTGCGTGCCATGCGGGTTTGCTGTGCAAGAACGCCTCTTCTTCGATCACCCAGCGCAGGTAACCGTGCGGCCGGACCCACACCGCGGTGTTGTGTCCGGGGAAATGATAGGTCACGAACGGCCGATTGCCCTCCAGCGTCGACACGACATTCAAAAAAGTTGTCATCTGCAAAATGCGTTGCTGCGCCAGTTGATTGGTTTCCCAGTGCGTGGCAAAGTCGAAATTCGTTTGCATGACCTCGTCGTATCTTTCTGCAAACCCAGGCGTGAACGCCGTCAAGTTTTTCAACTTCAACCTTTTCAATGCCTCGCTGAGTTCTTCGGTTTCCTTTTCAGCAGTTGAGTGCGGTGCGTTGGCCGCGCGATACACTGCGTCTTCCGCTGCCATAGCCCAGGCGTCCGCCATGACCGCGCAGTATTCGTCGCTTGTCCAGACGTGCTCGCGTGACGACGACGACGACTGATCGAAGCGTGCCATTTGTGCGTGAAACGCTTCCTCGGAGAGGTTCAACTCGGCCGGGGCGCGCCATATGTTGTGGGTGAGAAAGCGGCGAGCGCCATGCGCTGCCTCTGTTTGCGGCTGGCGCACGCTCACCATCACGGCGTACTCGTTGGCGCAGCTCTCGACCAAGGACACCAGCGCCGCGCTCCGCTGAGAAAATGCAGTTTTCGATTCCGCCAATTGTGTTTCTTGCGCGCTCTTTAGGCGCGCCGCCTGCACCAGCGCCGTGTGCAACTCTGCGCATTTGGCTACTTGAAACTCGGACAGCACAGGCGCGTAATTGAGCGGCATGAGAAAAGGCGACTCTGTGTGCCAGACAGTTCATTTGTATATATAGGCGCGGACGTGCGAACGAGCTGCGAAAAACCTACAGGCCGCGAACATTCCGCGCAGCCGTACAGAAAAAATTCTCCGTCCCCCCTCCCTCACGCACGCCATGACGGACTTTGGAACATCTGTGTTTCAAACGCAAACAGCCGCGTTGTCGGTGAACCAACAGCGTCAACTGCGGGCGATTGACGAGGCAGATGCTAACCAGAAAGCAGTAGCAGCAGAGAAGAAGAACAACAACATCATCGATAGCGGCAAGAAGAAGAAAAAATTTTCTCTTTCCGTCTTCTACAACCACTTCGACCGCACTGATCCCCCATCGCCTATTGCTGCCAGCGACGAAGAGGAGGAGGAAGAGGCTAGTGACAACGAAGAGGAGGAAGAGGAAGAAAAAGAAGAAGAAGAAGAAGAAGAAGACGACGACGACGACGAGCCCAAGGAGGAGAAGAAGAGAAAACGCACGGACGCGCCTGCTCAATCGGCAAAGAAGCAAAAATCGGCGACGTCGACGGGCTACGATCTCTCCAACAGAAACAAGGAGTCGTCGAAGACGAAGAAGAAGGCCGCCGCCGTGCCATTGTTGACCAAGGATGAGAAGAAGTGTTTGTTGAACAAGTTGGTTGAGCAGTACTGTGCGTCGGTCGTCGCGAAAAAGTCGTGGAAAAAAGCGCTGATGAAAACGGCGAGCATGGATGCGGAAGAGTTGCTGTTGATCGCATGCGAGGCGCAGGACCTTTGGCAATGCTTGAAGTTCCCTACTTCCAAGGCGCTGATCGCAGGGGACCACCCGCTTCACGGCTGCCCCAAAACCTGCACCACGGTGCCGTTGGTGTGGAAGTGGCTGCAGGAGCACAACGAAAACATCAGCAAAGTACTCGACTGCCTCTACTGCCAATTGTGTCAGCCCCACTTGGCCATCGACGGCCTCAAGACGCACGCGGGGGACTCCGATGCCGAGGAAGACGATCAACTCGCGGACTTCCACCTGGGATGAGTTGTTGTGTTTTTTTGGGTTCTGTTTTTTTTGTTTGTCGGCGACAGAATAAACATTTTTCGATGAAATGTGACAGAGTTTTTTCCCCTCCCCCCTGATCCACTATGACTTCCACCGAAGCGATTTCCTTCTTCGACCAGCCCCTCTCGGGCGACGAGGAGGAGGAGCTGACGCCACCACTGAAGCGCAAGTTCGAGAGTGACGGTGCAGTGGACAACGTCGACCCGCCATTGCCGAAACATCACAAAACGGATGAAGGACAACCACAACAACCACAACAGCCACTGAAGCGCAAGTTCGTGAGTGACGATGCAGTGGACAACGTCGATCCGCCATTGCCGAAACACCACAAAACGGATGATGGACAACCACAACAGCCAACGAAAGAAGAGAAGATGGAACAAGAAGCAGAAGAGTGGTGGACGATGGAAAAGCCAGTGCTCGAATTGACCAATGACATGCGCAAGGGCGTGGATCAACAAGGCCACAAGTTGTGGCTGAACCAATTGTCAGACAAGGCACTGGAGTCGCTGGTAGTGCGCAAGCACGAAGGCCGCTTGTCGTTGTTTGCAAGTCCTGGCGCGCGCTCGCAAGGCATGTTACTGAAAAGTATTATTGGCATGGTGCGCAATCCGCGCGTAGACGGTCTCGGTGTTTTCCACCAGAAGTCGAAAACGGATGCCAAGCGCCAACACAGATGGACGCTGGTGCCGTTTTTCACACCAGAACACAGTGCTGCATTTCAGGTGGGTAGTGGCAAAGTGGCGGCATTCGCACAAAATTTGCTCAATCAACTGCCCATCTGCCGCGAGCTCTACGCGGACGCGTGGATGCCATGCTGGACGGCATTTGTCACGCGCGTGGCCGAAGCGGCGTTTGATTTCTCCGATGGCGACAAAGACGGCGACGCCATCCCTGAACGCTTGAGTGCAGATCGCGCGGCGAGTCGCCTGCCCGACGAGGAGCTGAAAGCAATGAAATTGGCGGAGAAACGTCAGGATTTTGTCAACGATTTCGTGCTCAGGGCGAAGCAGCAATGGAGTCCCGAAGACGGGAGACTGTACGTGAAACACGGTACTTTCGGTGAGTATTCTTGGAAAAGCTGGAATAAGCCAAAACAAGATCCTCAGTGGGTGTTCGAAGTTGCGGCGGAAGAGCAAACGGGCTGTGAACTGCCGGTGGAAGATCAAACGAAAATACACGCTGCGATGTGCAAAGGCGCCAATCCCACGTACTATTTTGATCCAATAGTGTATCACGACGCGCAGTCCACCCCCATTCCGCACGAAGCGGGTGTCAAGCCAGACACCATCAATTTGTGCGCCCCTCCATTACGCGAGAACGACTGCGTGGTGTTTTCCTTGTACGCTTCCATCTACGTGCAGTCGGGAACCACGGGGATCACTTGGCGTCTGGGCGACAGAAACGTCAAGATCTGGAAGCGTGGCCCTGGATCGGTGCCCCAGGCGACGTTCGTTGGGTGATTGTTGCGCGCGCGCATGAGCGGGTTTTGTTGTTTTTTTTCTCTTCTCGGTTTTTTTCTTCGTCGTCTTTCTTCCCCTCCCGCCTCTTCTCCCTTCTCTCAAATATATACACCGAGTGACAATGTTCCAGCGTCAGACGATGTCATGGCGCGAACCGCCGCCAGAAGATGAAAAAAAGCTCACTGCGTCTTATCCTCCTGACCTTCGTGCATTTCAACAGTGTCTGTCGGACAGAATGGACAAACGAATGACATTGACTGTGATTGACGTGTGCAAAGTGAGTCACTGTTTGGCAAGTGCTACACTGGTGTGGAAATCAGACGAATGTGCACAGATGGCTGCACTCGTTGATAGCACTATTGCGCGCGTGCTCGACGAAGGCGAGTGGGGCGGCAGAGTAGAGCTCTACTCTGCACAAATGAATGATGACGACGACACGTATGCCGTGGCTGTTTCCGTGCAATGCGCGGAAGCCCACCGGCGCCGATACCAATTGAAAAGCGCGATGTATGTATCGTTGCTGTTGGGATTGGTGTGGCTATTGTTTTACGTGTTACACCTCCTGTGGCATATACTTAACTGAAAACACAAACCACTGCCGAGCAAAAAAATGGCTGTGGTAGTGGCAGAATGCGCGCTTCGCCAGTTGTTTGAGAAGCAGGATCCGCCGCTGCCCTCTGAAGTTGCCAGTGCATTCCGTCCGGTGCTGATGCATTTGTTCTGCTTTCTCGAAGACCACAACGCAATGGAAACGGGCGTGATTTTTCGCGTGACGGAAGGCATGACGCTGGTTTCCATTGAAATGCAGCCGTTTGACTTCGACTTTTGCTTTTTCACACTGGGGCTCGAAACGTGCGATTTGCTGTTGCGCAGCATTCGGCTCGCGGACCTGCGTTGGGAGGTTTCACCGAAGCGCGACGCATCACTCTACTGGAAGTTCAACGTGGATGCCAACAACAAGAAGCGCAGGGCGCCGCCCTCCGACGCACTGAATCACCGAAGGCAGCAGCGCGCGCGCTGCGTCAAGCTGACCACCGACGTGGAGGACGATGAATTCGGCAAGACCGTTCTGCCCTTCCGCCGGTGCTGGGCGTCGTTTGAAAAGAGTTTCTCGCAGCAAAATGACGAACTGCAGCTGTCCATCACTCGCAAAATTGTGCAGTTGAAGCCGCGTGTCGTGTTGGCCATCTCGCTGGTGGCCGACAGCAACCACCGCCGGAACATTTTCGTGGATCACAAAATGCTTGAGGAGTTGCAGTTCTCCGTGCAGCAAGCGCACATTGAACTGCGCAACTTTCAGCTGAGCGCCAAAAATCGCACTGTCTCTTATGAGCTAACGCCTGTGGCGACGAAATAAGAACAGAAAAATTTACAACCTTCCCGCCTCTCGACCATGTCTATCATCGATCCGGAAATAACCAGACGCGCCGAAAAAGCAGAAGCTGATATCATGAAAGCCGCAAACCGAACCATGTTGCCAGTGGACCATTTTGCGGCAAGAATGGCACTGGAGAAGTTGGGCGTCGTCATCTCGCCCATAAGCAGAGATGGACTGCGTGCGTGTGCACTACCCGCGGACTGGTGTTTGGAGAACGAGCAATGGGATGTTCGTGCACTGTACAACGGAGCCGGAGAAAGGATTGCAACAAGTTGGGTGAAAATCGGGGGACCCGCTTACCTCAGTCGCATGTCCGTAGGTCGAACTGAGGAAGGATAGAGAGATTTTGTGCGTGTAAATAAATCTTGTTGTTACTGTGTGCAACGAGAGAGACATCCAACTTCCATTCACAACTGCGCGTGTTCTTCAGTGTGGTTTAATGCGCGCGAACACGTGCTTCCCTTCGAAATGTTTCTTGTATACATACTCCTTCGCGTCGCATGTGGCACACAAATCATACCCCTCGCAGTCAAGGCACGTGTAATGCACTTGCGAGCCAATTTCCCGATTACAGGCATCGCAGAAAAGTTCACCACGTGTACGCCATTTTGAAGCAGCCGACCTTTTCTCGCGCCCGTTTGAAAAGGCCATCATTCTCGTGCGAGGTATTTCACGCTCCCTGAACAACCATGCGAAAAATTTGAACAACCATGTGAAAAAAATCATTTGCAGAGAGGGGGCGCGAAGGAGGAAAGGATTTTCTTTTGGCAAATATATTTAGGAGATCTATATACACACACAATAAGTCTCAAACCCACCGAAGAGTAGTTTTTTGCCCATGGACACACTAACGCGCATTGGTCGCGTCGTTCGAAATACCGCACTGCGCCTGTCGGACATTGAAATTCAAGTGCTCCGAGCGACGTCGAGCACGCAGGCATGGGGGCCCACCACCGAAGAGCTGCGCCCGCTCACCGAAGCAACGTTTCAGTATCAGCAGTGCTCTGCGGTCATGCGCGCAATTTGGGCGCGTTTGACCGCCGCCCGCCACTGGCGCACGCTGTACAAAATCCTGCTCTTGCTGGAGCATTTAGTGCGCAACGGCGGTGAGCCGGACGTGTTGAACAACTGCAGGCAGCACACAGACCAAATCGCTCCTCTAGAGCAATTTAAATGTTCCTACGAAGACGGGCGCAACGTAGGCTTGAATGTACGGGAGCGCGCCTCCAAATTTTTGCGTTTCTTAGCGCGTGATGACGACACGTTGCGTGCGGCGCGCAGTCGAGCGCTCTTTTGTGCACAGAAGTGCAAACAGGGGATGGCCAGCGACTTTTGTGGCGTAGCGACAGCAAAAGAAGAAGAAAAGGAACAAATCGTGCCCTCCCCAAACGAAGAAGCAGTAACAGCAGTCTTCACGAGTCCGTCCGTTGAGAGTCTGCTTGCATTGCAGGAAGAAGAAGAAGAGGAGGAACCACAGTGGCAAGGTGCGACAGTAGAAGCATTCCCCTGCGACTTGTTGTTACCGCCGCCGGTGACGATCACCCCGCTTCAGCCACTTTCGGCTGTCGTTGCTGCTGTTGTTGCCACTGCCAAAGAAGACGACGACCTCTGGAAGAACAAAAGGCATTTATTTGATTTGAGTGCGCTGCGAGACAAAGTCCCAGTGAACCGTCGTCGACAACCGATGACCTATCAGCCCATGGGACTGCCCAGACTTTTTTAATAAATGAAGTAGATTTTAGTCAGTCGTTCTCTTTCTCTTCATGGTCGTCACTCCCGCACTTCTCTGGCTTTCCAAAAAATGCCGCAATAGATCCGAACGTTTCGAGAGAAGTGTGCAACACGCGTCCCAGAGGTAGGTAGTGGCGTCGATGGTTGTCGTGCAACACCACGAAATGCGCTCCGCCAAATTTTCTTCAGACAGCGAGTGCGCCAGACGAAGGTCACACAGTTCGCACAGGGCGCGTGCGTCGTACTTGTCGGCCAGCGTCCACAGTTCCAAGCCAAATTCGCGGAAAACGTCAGTGCTCGAGACATCGCCGCAGTAGAGAAAGCGAATCAACTCGCGAAACACAATAAATCGAGTATCGCCAATCGGCACTTCAGCAGCGCTCGCCTCCTTGAAGCGCTCTGGAGAGAACATGGCTGCGAACACGCGGGATCGAAAGTTCAGAATGGCTTTGTGCGCCTTCAAGAAGTGCTTTACGCTTTGGCCGTCTTCTTCCTCCTCTTCGATCACAAAGGTCACATCTGCGCCTGTTTCACTGTTCAGAAGCTCTGCGTAGCTCGCTAAATGCACTTGGCACATTTCTGTGCGCCTTTCAGCAAGGTGTCCACTCAAGGGGGGCGCGCTCGTGGATTGGCTCTTCTGCGCTCGGTACACGCCCATTGACAAAACAATCACTAGAGTGTCATTGGTCAGAAGATCCTGCACCAAATCAGTCAGGCGGCAACATTTGTCGTACCCCCATTCTGATGCGGGCCCTGCACCGTTTGCACTACTATTTTGCACTAGACTTTCGGTGCAGTCGTCCTCCTCCCCCGGACAGTACAGACAGGTGCGGGAGTCTGGGGCGTCTACCAGTGAACGCAGCGCACCTGTCTCCGGCGCAGCGCCAGTCGGAGTACAAAATTTGTAACCCCATGACACAGATAAGCGCGTTTGGGTGCCCATGTACCTCGCAAAGATAGCCACGTACCCCGGGGCGAGGCCGTCTTCGTGCACTCCATCGGGATACAAGTACAATTTCCAGGGCTCGCCACACAAAGTGAACTGAGGGCTGATCCAGCCACAGCCGCGTTTGCTTACTCCGACGGGTTTAGTATCTCCGTGCACAACAGAGAACTGGGGAATCGTGAATTCGATCGTGCTCGCGCGTTCCCATTGACCAATTTTGGTCGCCGATTTATCTCTACGCAGCGTGTTGGTGTTGCCGTGCATTGCATCCGGAGGGTACTTGATCTTCAAGTATGTCCTATTTGGGTGCATCCGATGGTTTGATTAGACAGATGGGGCACGAGGGAGGGCAAAAAAAAGTGGGCAGCTGTGTCCGTTGAACAATCGTTGCTCGTTGTTATATTTTTTTGATAAAAAAAAGTGGGTCAAAATTCGCTCATTCCCCTCCACCCTTTTCCTGTGCGATCATGACGACCGAGCACCGACTGTGGCACACTCGCTCGGTCAACTGTGACACGCGCGCGCTGTTCCCACTGGGCGGCGTGCCGATGACGGAAGAGGCGCGGAAGGCCGTGTATGCTTTCGAAATCCAGTCGGCCTATCTACACAACAATGCGTTAACGTTTTCCAACTGGCGCACGGACGATCGGGCGCCCCCAGTCGTGGCTGCCGCGCAGTACCTTTTTCCCGTCTTCTTGGAGTTTGTGGCCCGGTGCTTCGGGCGCTTGTCGCAGGACCTCGAGTGGTTGGAAAAGGGTTGGCGCGAGCTGATTGAGAGCACCGAGGATCCCACGACTAAAAGTGACCACCAAATGAAGTTTGCACAGTTGATCGCCGACAAAAAAGCGGGCAACAAACTCTTTTTATTTCACGAAACGCTGCAAACTGCACAGGCGGCCGCAGAAATTGCCATCTACGGCTATCGTTTCTGGTTCTTCAATCACGAAGGAGTGGTGGATGGGCATCAAGCGTGGAAAGACATGGTCGTGGAGAGTGAAAAGTCGCGCTCGAGCAAGGATCACGCGGATCTGCCGTGGAAGAAGAACTTGCGCGATCAGGTTGAGTATCACAAGAACGTCGCTCGCCTCAACAACATCACTGAAGGCGGGTCGGAGACGCTCACCGGAATCACGCATCCTAAATCACCGTGTCACCCCAATCAGTGTTTTGGCTTTCTCCCGCTGGTGAACCGCGTCGACGCGCGCCCCGGCTGCAAATTGGCCACGGTGCAGCGCCAAGTGCAGAGTTACTTTGATTTCGACGAGCAGACGTTTGACCCGCCGCGCCGTGAACTGATGTATCGCATTGACACCGCTGAAGTGCTCGCGGGGAACATCCCCGCGAAACTACTGCCGGGCGTTCAAGCGGAAATGGCCATGTCCGACATCATCCTCTGCATACTGGAGTTCGATTCTACTGCAACCGGGGCGGGGGCGAGTGACGAAGAAGAAGAAGAACAGTCGTCGTCCTCTGAGGACGACGATTTGATTCGTCTGCTAAACATTCAGCAAATGAAGAAAGCCTGTGAGCTTTTGGGCGTGGACAACGAGGTATACATCAACGACGACGTCCACCAACCAACCGCAGAGGAGGAGGCGGCGGCGCCGTCGGGTAACACGCTGAAATTTGTGAACGGCGGCAACTACAGCCAAGAGGCTCAAAAACACATGAACCCATACACACCGTTGCACGACCAGGGTGAGGAGTTGATGAAAAACGTGCGCGCGTTTTGCGTGGACGAACAAAGTCCGTTCACGCGCGAACAAAAAGACGTGCTCGCGCGCTGGCAAACGATTAAGGTGAACAATCGTCAAGCGCGCGTGTATGCAGTACACGCGCGCAGCGCGGACAACCCGACGATGAGTGCGCCAATGGTTGGAGTCCACAGTGCGCGCGACCACGGTCAACTCTACGCTGCAAAAAATGCGTTCACTCTGCAGCACCGCGATCACGAGATGTCGCTCTTTTGCAACTGGGAAGCCAAGCGTCTGCTGGAGTACTTAGTCGGCTTCAAGAGCTGCAATTCGTGCTTGCTGGACCTGTGGCTGAAGTACCGCTTCGACGCGTTCAATTGCGACTGCGGCCGCACGCACCAGCACTCCATGCAGGTGTCCTACTGCGGCGGCACTGGCAAGTCCTTCATTTTTAAGATTATAATTTGGTGTTCGATCACCGACACCGCCTACGTCGTGGCGTACAACTCGGAAAAGAGCTTCGCCGACTGCAATCAAAACCAGCACGACCGTGCCATCTTTCGCCACGAGGGCAGCGAAACGGCGCTGATGGATCAACAATCGCCCGCGCACGCGCTGCTGAAAATGCAGTTGGCGGACAATACGCAGTCGTACCAAATTCTCCAGGTGATGGACAAGGAGCCCTATCGCAAGTCGATCACTGGCAAAGTGAACATGGTGTCCGTGGTGTTCATCGCACGCAACTCCGATGGGAAGCGCCAAATCCCACCCGCCATGAAATCGCGGTTCCACATAGCGTTCGTCCCCGAAAAGCCGGAGCAGTTGAAGAAGTTGATCAAGTTGTACTTGTCGGAAATCAGCCAGGGGTCCATTTATCAAGATCAAATGAAAACTCAATTGATGGCGAAGCATCAGACGCTGCAGGGGATCGTCGCCGAGCTCGAGAAGATGATTCACAGCAGGGCGCTGTGCGAGGTCTCGACGCACTTGGCGGGCATTTTCTTTAGCTTCGTGCTGAACAAGTTGTTTGCTGCACACCCCAGCAAGCAAAACGTGCGCGCATACGAACGCGCAGTGACACTGGCGCGCGTCAATGCCATTACCGACGCCATCGCCAAGGTCTGGTTTTACGAGGGGGCGCCACTGGCGGGTCAGGACATTGATTTGAATGCCGGGCGGCCTTTCTTGGAGCGCTTCTTTTTCGTCGGGCTCGACCATTGCATCGCTGCGCTGGGCGATCTATTGCAGTTGTTCTTCAATTCATGGCTCACTACATTTGCACAGGCAATGCCGCGGCTGACGCGCGCTCGGATAGACAAGGAATTCGACGGCACGATCGTGACTCCGCCTCCCGATCACTACAAGCCCCACAACGGGGATCACTACATTTGGTTCTACAAACGAGAGGATCTGGCAAAAACGCTGTTGTGGATCGTTCACAACAAAACGGACAAGGAGAATGCAATCCCCGTGACAATGGCAGACTTCAACATGCTGTACGACTCGAACATCGTCATTCAGTCTCCAAACCAAATGACGCCGGATCCGCCCATACCGGGGGACCCCGCTGCAAACATAGGTGCTCGAAACACTCCTCGCCAGGTTGCAGCTGCGTCAGCGCAAGCGACGAAACGCGCACTGCGTCTCTATCCGGGCAACAACAACAACAACAACAACAGCGCCGTTGACGACGATGAGGCGAATTACACTGGATCTTTTACTTCGCTTCCACTGTTTACGAAATTTCAAACAGATCACAAAGACTTGGTGCCACTCACCGAGAACAAAAGTGGCGTGTTGTATGGAATTGCAGTGCATTTTGGTGCAAAGACATGGGCGGAGGACCCCGAAGTGTTGACCGATACATTCATCACGCAGTTTTTGAATCACAAGCATCAGTTGCCGGGCAAGTACACGTGCCGGCCCGACTCCCAAGTCGCCTGTTTGAAAAAAACGATCACGTTCCCAGGGCCTGATGTCGATGCGCCGTCGTTCCGTTTTCCAACGCAAGCCAGTTACGCGGATTCATTGATCGCGTCGCTGCCGGAGTACGCGCACTTGCTCAAGAAGATCTACGGGGACACCGGCGGCACGCTCAACACGGACTTTGAGTCATGGGCACTGCGCACGCACAACGCCGAGCTGCAAATTGCCCCAGCCAACAAAATTCCGGCGAAGACGGTGACAACGACGCGCGTGATCGAACGGGCGTTCAATAATTTACACCGACAGCAGTCTGGTGTTTCATCGGCAGCGTTCGCACATCTCCACCCCAGGTTTGCTGCTGCACTGGATCCAGTGCAGCAAGTGTATTTTGCGGGGACGAACCTCAGCTTGTATCGCGAGACGGTGAAGGAAAATCGTTCGCACGCTGAATACCGCCTTCTGTACGACGATGTAACTGGCCAGGTTTTGCGGAAGTCCGCTGCGCTGAAACCAGAGGATGACTATGACTTTCCCGATCGCTTTGTGTTCATCGAGTCCAAAAAGCGCTACGTGTGGGAATTCGAAGAGTTTGCGCCGTGGCAAATCCGAATCACGCCCGCCGACTCGCGGCCCGAGCTGCTTCAGCAGGCGCCGACAAGTCCGTTTGAATCACCGACGTTTTATTTGGTTGACGAATTTCCTTTGAACGACGCGTGGCACGAGCACGCATTCCAGCACAATGTGGCCTGCATGAAGATTTTTTTCGTACACTCCAAGATTTATGCAGCAATCTTGCAGGTGCGCCTTCGCTTTGCGCCTGGTAGTGCCAATGAAGATCGCACTTCCCAAACGTATCCGGAAACGTGGCTCAACATGAAGCTCTTGGACGATGACGATGAGCAAGAGGCGCCGTTGGAAGAAGAAGAAGAAGAAGTTTATGGTGACATCCAAAGAAAACGCCGCCGCGGATCGCCAGCAAATGAAAGCAGCAGAAAACGCCCTCGGCGACAAGAAAACCCTTTCTATGAAGACAATGATGGCGACTTCGCATCTATCGCTGCCACAGTGTTCGTTGGACAGCCACTAAGATGAATGTCAACGCTTTTTTTTCTTTCTAAAAAATTAACTCTAAACTCCGATCAATCAGAGTGAGTATGTACACCCACATCACCACCGCTAGCACAAGCAAACAAATTATCTTCATCGGACAAATTTCCTTGAGCTCTTGCGCGATCGTTGATTGCGGCCCAAAAGGCGCCTCCAGCTTGCCCCTGCGCGCAGGGGTGGACTCCGATGTAAAGAGGTCCGAGTCGAGGTGGAGACGCATTCGCACGTATTTGAACTTGAGCGCCACCAGCGGTGCTGATGAGCCTGCGCCTACTGCTGCAGCACTGCAATTGTTGTTGTTGTTGTCATCATCCGCCACTCTAAAAAGAAAATCCGCGAACGTATCTCCCCTCCACGTAACTGGTCCAGCGCGTAACAGGACAAGGTTGCTCATCATGTGTTCGGGAATCAAAAACAGCGAAAAATTCCAATCGTTCCTGTCGTCGTTCTTCTTTCTCACTTGTGAAATGCCAGCCCGCTCCACAGACGCGAGTGCGCGCAGTCCACGAGGCAGAGGCAAGCCTGGGTTCGTGAATTTCAGCCTGCGCGTGATCAATCGATAGCGCGACTTGTCGATGATGATGACGTCGTTGTCGCACGGTTTGTGGACCCGCAATTGTTCATATTCCAACGTTTTGTATCCCCCTCTTTCCTTCTCGCCTGATCGCTGGCACTCGAAACATTCGTGCCGTGAATTGCATAGAGATTTCATATTCAAGGGCCATGCGAAGGGCGGAGGGAATCTTTTTGTCAGTGTATTTTTGTGTTGGCTGCAAAAATTGATCGAGTGAGGATGGGTTTGCTCGCTTGTCGGATCTGCCGTTCTTGAAGCAGAAAGGGGATACGTGACTAAAGGGAAATTGTTTGTGTCGATATAAGAATAAGCTGATCGGAAGAGTTTTGCTGGAGCTGGCAGAAAGCTTCTTTGGGAAGGGCAGTTTACAAATAGCTACCACTGGCACACGGTTGCATCCTGTTTGTTCGTGTCGACTCAAAGCGTTGATTCAGATCCAGAAGAGGACGACAGAAGCTTTCTGAACAGAGCCAGAAGAGAACGACAGAAACATTTTGAACCAATTGAATGTCAGGTCAATCGTTCTGTTCGTGTCGACTCAAAGCGTTGATCCGTAGATGTGATTAGCGAAACGAAGATACCATATTGCACCAATGGACATCTTTCCGCGCTGCAGGATTTGCACAGGGGTTCATTTGTGACTAATTAAGAGTAGCGTCGCTGGGATGTGGCTTGTTCGTGTCGACTCAAAGCGTTGATCGATCGAAAAGAACCAGGGGCGTGTGCATCAAACTGGAAGAGAGAATGCATATGAGCCTGGAGGACAGTGCCCGGACCATGGCCATCTCCAATATGATGTGTTGTTGACGGATCGACGTTCTTTTCCCCGTACGTGCGCGACCAAAGGGAGATTGTTTGTGTCGATATAACATAGATTAGAATTACCAATCCGCACAATAAGAGTTGTGCATTCTCGGCAAGGCAGACGTTGTACTTCCCAAGTGGAAAAGATTTTCCGGGATGTACGTGAAGACGATATGCATAGGGCTGGTGATCAGGGGTTGTAGATTCTGACAGCCTAGTATAAGCGGTTGTTTGTTTGTGTCGATGGAAGCGAGTGGAGGGGAGCTGTAAGTGCGAGTAGAGAGAACACTTTACGCAATGTCGACGGAGAGTGGGAAAAATGTTTGTGTCTGACGGGACCCGACCCCAGGTAAGGGGGAGGGATTTTTGTTTCTGTGCAACACCTGTCTTCGCGTCGATTTTTATTCTTGTCGACATGGACCATGAAAAAAATGGTCCAGCACCACCGTGATGGAGCGCGCAATGGGATTCACCAGCAGCGAGCAATCGACCATGTGCGTCAGCGAGGCCGTGTATGTGAGCTTGTCGATCATTTCTTTGGTAAGCACAATTGGCGCCGCTGTCATTCGATCGCGGCGATCGACGGTCAGCGTCGTGGTGGAGCGTTGGTCAGCCTTTGTCAAGGTGCGCCGGACGGTAAATTCGACGGCGTTGTACAGGAATAAGCAGTCTTCGAACGCCTGGTGACACGCGACAAATCCCGACGGCTGACACCGTACGCATTGCTCCAGCCTCGCTTGATCCAGCACCGCTGGCGTGTTTACATCGTGCGTGGCGAACTGCAAGTGCAGTTTACCACTGTGGCATTCATTCACCCACATCAGCTCTTGCAGGACGATGTGGGCCGGGAGCTCGTGAACTGCGCCCTTGACCAGTTCAAATAGGCAGAACGTGCACTCGAGCGGGCACACTTCAATAAATAGCACGTTGTTTGCCGTGCGATACGCAAAAATTGTTGCGCGGGTTGTGCAAGCACGGCAAAAAAACCCGAACAATGCTTGCAACACCGAGCGATACACCGGCGGCACATCCCTGAAGCGGGAGACAGACATGGCGGAAGGAAAAACTCTTCTTCACGGCGTTTTAGATTTGAAGGGCAACCAAGCGTTGGCGTGCGGAAGGTCGCGCGGCGACCGCAGCAGCGTCAAGAGACATGTGCACAGCAGCACTGCCGCCACGGCCACCACGAGCGTGATCGTCGTTGCATCAAACAGAATGCGCTTCACGCACTGCACGTCGCACACGTTGTACTTGTCCAGCGCGGCGCGCCACGCCACTGCCTCCACGGTGCGCTTGTGCCGATCGGCAATCGCGTGACACTTGGCCGTTTGGCCGGTTTCTTCGGCCACCGCGGGATCGCCGCAGTTCAACTGATAGAACGCAGTGTCTTGGCGGCGCGTGCACTGCTCGTGGTCGTACATCTGTTGGTAGTCATCGCGGAAACTTGCCCCCTGCTGCGCCAGCCAAATTACCAGAACAATTGAAATCAGCCATAATAGCATCGCTTTGATCATCGTGCAGACTACTACTGCTCTCAGTAGCGCGCCCGCCATGGCCGATCGTATATACACCTGGGATGTAGTAATGAAATGTTCGTCGGCGCGTGAGCCGTTCGCGCAGGACGACGACGATGGGTGGGCAGGCATCGTGCGCCACCGCGGCCAAGGAGAAATACAGCAAGCCGCGGTGGAGGGAAGCAGCTGCTGCGTGCACTGGCACATCGCCAGTGATGCACTCGGGGCCGACTGGCTTGCTTTGGGGCGCAGTGCGCCCAAGCCTTTCCTCCACGTATTTCTCACGATTTCAGGTGAGCGCCCCACGGAAAATGCGCTGTCCGACAGCGACGTCTGCATGGTCTTCCTCTTGGACGTCACGAAAAAGGGCGCGGACGAGCTCCTCGCGCGATCGCTCCACGCGGAGGCTCACATCTCGGGCACCCTAGTGTACAATTTGCTCACGAACAAAATGCTGATTGACGTGTTTGTACAGCAGCAGGGCTAAAAGAAGGTGTCCATGAGCCACTGCTCGCGCTCGGTCCTATTTGAATTGCCTTCGCTTGTTTTTCCGCGCAAGTATTCGTGCATTTTTCGCAGCACGGGCAATACGTCGTGCTCGTAGTACTCGGCGCTGGTGATCTCACCGGCGGTGCGCTTAAGAACGCGCTCGTAAATGCGATGTACGGCCGTCCAGTCGCGGAAGCATTCAAAGCACGCGCCGTGCCAGACTTCGTGGTGGATGAACAACTCGTTGGCGACTTGGTCGGTCACTTTCACCTGCACGCAGTCGTTGCGCTGCAGCGCTTTGAGACAATATTCGCACAGCGTCGTCAGCGCAATGGAATCGTTGGCCACGCGCTCGACGGCGTAGGGCACTACGCCAATGAAGCCGGCGTTGTTGTTGTACGGTTGCGTTCGAGACGCCAGCCAGCGGAAAATGTGCTGTGTTTCCGCGGGCGCGGTCTTGCTGGCGTTGACGACCTCATACATCCAACAGCAGAAATTCTTCCAGTACCAGTAGAATTCCGTTCTCTTTACGGCCGTGGGATCCGCCGTTGTCGCCGCCGCAAAGAAGGCACCAAATGCGCTGCGCGCTGTGCTCCCCGTCGCAGGGAGCAAGTTCAACAGCAGTATTTTTTGCTGGAAATTTGGCGAGCCCGCGGGGTTTTTGCAGCCGAGTGCGCGCAGCAAGTGCACCGCGAACTCGATAATTGCGCCCTCGGTGGCACATTCGTGATAAATGCTCGCTTTGTACTCGAGGTCAATGAGCGCGGGAATATCAATGTCGCGGTTGTTAACGCAGATTTTAGCGATCGCGTCACAGATTTCTTGCAAGCGCGCACAGAGAACCATGGCGGCGAAGGCCGGAAGGATTTTTCTAATTGAAAAACCCCCCCCGCCTCACCCTCTATCCTATGGCGCTCTCTGATGAAATATTGCCAGGTCCACTCTGGATCATCTTAGGTGTATTCTTGTGGATTTTTATTGAACTAGCATCAAAAGAACTGGACGAGTGGATGACTATTGATTCTACCGACGAAGAGTACATTCGCGGTTACGACAACGAAGGCGAAAGATGTTGTTGCTGGGCTTGTTTCATCGGTTTTGTGGTGTTTCCGGTGATATCTTTGCTGATTGGATGGAAAAACTTCATGTTTGCCGGCGCGTGTTATGCCACGGGAAAAATTTTTCGACAAATTTGTCGCCGTCCGCGGACTGCATGATTAAAGGGGACGGAAAAAAGAAAACTGCGAAAAAGAAAAATTTCCGTTCCTCCTCTTCTTGTACTCTCTCCGCATGAAGGACACCTATGAAGATAAGAACGAGATGCTGTTGGAGGAAGTCACGGATTTCGACAACCAGGAAACACGGAAAGAACGTTGCGCAGAACCCATGCGCCGTTTTGCGCGAAAGATCTTCGCATTGTCTGCGATGATCATCCTATTCTCGCTTTCTTCGCTCTACCAGTTCTATTTGCATAATTTTGTTGATGCGCTCGTCGAGCTGGTGCTGTTGTGTGGGCTCGGTACGGTGGGGATGTTCGCGGCCACCGCGAACGCCCTGACACTCCGCGTCTTTCTGACACAGGCGTTCCTGATTGGCTTAATTACCGGCGGCCTCTTGGAGTTGACCATTGTGGTGCTGCGCTATGCAACAGCCAACCTGCGTGCCATTTGCTCGCTCGGGCTGTCGCGTGCGCAGTGCGAGCAAGAGCTCAGTGCGGAACTGTGGGCGTTTCTCGTGGAGATGATACTGTTGTTTTTCGGCGGCGCTATTTCTATTGGCATGACAGTGTATTACCTTGTGCTAGTGAAGCGCGCGCGTGACCCGTGGAATACGTTTGCAGTCACCACCAGGCCCCCCTCTTTGGAATTCAAGCCCGTGAGTACCGTGATACCCAAAGAAGAAGAAGAAGAAGAAGAGAGAGAAGTAAAAGAAGAATACGGAGACGGTATGGAGCCAGTGGATTTTTGATATTGCATTAACAACTCAATGAAGCGGCAATCAAAATGTCAACTCGCGCAGTTAACCATACGCGTTTCACGGAGGTGTGCATTCCATACGGTGAATCGAGGCTGTACTCCACTCTGTCGTTATTTTCAAATACATAGGTCCATCCATATACTTCCAATTCACCAAAAACGGAGCAAATCCACTCTTTTTCGGTTTCCGGTCCTTGATGAGAACGCGGCGCATTCTCCCCTAACAGATCGATATCGAGTGGCGGTGTGCCACAGACGAAAGAGTACGCCTTAATCAGGGTGGCGATGTACTGACGCAACTCGCGTTGAAACTGCACTCGGCGTTCATTGAGCACGCGCGCGTCCTTCACAATGTCGTCTTTCTCGATTGATAGCAAACCATCAAGGCAGCGACATACGTTTTGTTGGGGACCGAAGGTATCCATAGAGAAGTAGGCGGGATGGCAAAAAATTCTTTTGGCGAGCACGTTGAAAATTCACTTTCATTAAAAAAGATTTTCCATCCACACTCCCTGACTGTACAATGTCATTTTCATGGGCAAAGCAAAGTGAATCCGGCGAATGTGCCGTTTGCAAGGTTCCTACCGACGGCGGTTGCAAGCAGTGTGCCTTTCGCATGTGTTTGCACTGCTACAACACCTGTCACGGCCTCGTCCAGTGCGATGCAAACGAAAAACATGCGACAGCACCAGCATTGCTTCTTCCACAAGCCAATGGACCCATTGGTCTGGCCCATCCGTCGCCCAATCCAACAATGCCCGGGGCTAGTTCGACGGTGCTGCGCAACACGTGTCAGATCGAGGACAGTATGGCAAGACCTTGCCATTGTGGCGCCTGCCAAACAGAAGTGCAGGGGGGAGGGTTTAGTGTGTGCAAGAGATGTCTGGAAATCGCACGCAGATCACACCCCCCACAGTTCCTGCCCGCACTGACAATCATGACACCCAAAGAGTGAAAAGGACCAAACCGAGATATAGTGTTGGAAGCGAACGTTTCCCTCCCTTTGATGTATCAATCACCAATTTAAAAAACAATGTTTGAACCAGTGATTTTCTTGATGTTGGGAGGCGCGCTCGTCGCTTCGGTCATCCCCGCGGTGATCACCGCGGGCTTTGCCCTCGGGCTGTGGTACGGCAAATCCTACTGGGCAGCGGAGGACACGCTCAACACCAGCGGCAGCAGCTGGGTTCGGCAGTCGCGCGCCGTGCAGCAACTCCTGGACTTCCTCTGGCCAACCACGGTGCAGCTGCCGGAGGCTCTGCACGCCACGTACACCAAGAAGACGGGGCAACCAGTGGTATTTGCCGCGCACCCGCACAACATCTGCACATCGTCGTTTGCGGCGTTCCTCTGCTGCGGCCAGCACCCCGAACGACACTGGCTCAGCGCAATCGTGGATGACCCCACGCGCGGCAAGGTCGCCGTCACGCGCTGGTTGCTGTGCATCCCCGGGCTGCGTGAAGTGTGTCGCGCGCTGCACATGTTCGACGCATCCCGGGAAAATATCAAACGCGCGCTCTTCGATGCAGATCCCGCGCGCCGCCACTCTGTGTTGTGCTATCCGGGCGGCGTGGCGGAAATGTTCGGCGAAGGTGAACTGGTGCGCGCGGGGCCCTACGTAAAGTGCCGCGAGCACTCCGGTCTCCTTCAACTGCTGTGGAATGAGCGCGAGCAGCACGCGGTGCCGATGTTTCTGCTGTACTACCGCGGAGAGCACCGGCGCGCCGTGATCTCCACGCCCTTTCCCGAGTTCTCGCGCCGCTTCAAGACTTGGTTTGGAGGGCTGCCCGTCGGCTGCTTTTGGCGACCGCGCTTCCAGCGCACGCGCGTCACCGCTGAGGTACACGGCCCGATGTGGGCTGCGCGCTATGCTACGCTCGACGAGTTTAACGCCGCGTACCAGCAGACAATCACACAGGCCTGTGCGCACGAACGCGCGGAATTCAAAGAAAAGTGTATTTGAATAAATCAAAAAAATCAACGAGTTTCAGACGGCGGATCACATTTCTCGCTATTGACGCTGCCGCACGACTTACAGTGCCATTTCACTGTGTTTCCGGTTCCGTGTGCGTGGAAAATTCTGTGATTTGCTGTGCAATCGAAGCGACAAAAGAAACCACGGCACAGTAGACAAACCCGCCGCGTCGGTTTTCCACAATGCATGCATTCGCTTCGCTGATGGGGTTCAACTTCTGTGCTCCAAGAGCGGAGCCCTCTTCCCTCTAAGAGATTTGCCATTAAATCCTCCGACCAATGAGGCGGATGCTCAGTACACATCGGCGTAGGGAGGAGGGAATGAATTTTCTGCACCTAAAAAAATTTCGTTGTAAATTGATTAACCCCTCCGCCATGACGGACCCCGACGAAGACGACGTAGTTTTCTTCGTATTCGCCACCTTTGAGCACCACGAGGAAGCCCCCGCAGGAGTGTGGAGTTGCAAATTGTCAGAGGTGTGCTCTGCATTTAAGACTGGAGGGACTGCCAACACTATGTACCGCGGCGAGTTGGGAAAAATTACTGCAGTGCGCGTAGAGGAAAGAATTTGGAGACCCCCGCGGGATGGAAGTCCGCCAGTAATCATAAGCGAAAACATTTTTAATCAACGGGAAATGCGACACGTCTCTCGCGGAGCCTAACTTGGACCGTCTATTTTTTTTGTCGTTTCACCGATTGCGCCAGCGTGGTGCGCAATGCACAGAGTTCTTCTTCCAGTCGTTTTGCCTCCCTTTCTTCTTCTTCTTCTTCCAGTCCAATATAGTGTCGCTTTATGATTCTCATCAATACTCTCAGCTCTTCGAGCGTTTCAAGAGGCCTGTCGCGTTGTAAAAAAGGCACTTCAAAACCTAGAACAATACGTGTGGACCTCCTCGTCCACGCATCACTTATAACCACTTCGTTGGCGTAGCTGTTGACGTTATGGTGCGCGCGAAAGTGAAACAGTTGTCCAATGCCATGGAACAACTGGCACTTTTCCATCATGTGCGATTCCAGTTGTCCAAGCTGCACTTGAACTAATTCAAGCGCAACCTTCCATTGCAAGAAAAAACGTTTTTGATTTTGCACATCCCCGAGAAGCAAAAATTTTCCGAGTGCTTCACTGAGATCCCAATAAACGTTGGTTGGAAGTGGATCATTGAAAAGATTTTGTACGTTCTCGAAACACTTTTCCAAACACAGCGTAAACTTTTCAATTCCAAATGTCAATGACATACGTGGACTCGCGATGTTGCTACCTCCTTCAAATTGCAACAATTTGAAGATAGCACTAATTTCTCTTAGTTCGTCTGATGCCTTAGTAAAAGAACAATTGTTTCTGTAAGGAGAAGGCAGAAAATAGACAACGAGACCCAATGTAGTTTTTCCATGATCAACAATGCGTTGGTAGATTTCCAAATTGGTTGTGTTCAGGGCAGTCACTTGGGCTGTGAGTAGAGCAAAACCCTCTTCTGTTTCTATGTCCATTTTTTTCTGGAACCTATACAGACGGAGGTAGAGAGGGGGAGAGGATTTTTTTCTGTGTAGATTTTTTGGTTTTTCATTGTGAGGGGCTGCTCCTTAGAGAGAGAGAGAAAAAACAGATCAATGAATCAACGCCAGCGTGGTGCGCAATGCACAGAGTTCGCGGTGTCCTCGCGTGAACTCCGGCGCTCTCATGTGCTCCTCCAGCAGTGCCACCGCGCGCTTCACGATTTTGACATTGGTGGCGCGCTTCAGCAGCACGTATGCCACTTCATCGCTGATCACTGCGTGCCATTCATAATACCCCAATGCCCACTTCATCAACCACCGCGCAGTTTGCACAAACTGCCAGTGTATCGCGTGAACGATGAGCGCGCTCACCTCCTTCGCACTCAAGGGACATTTCGCGGGGTGCGCCAGTGCAATCATCATGCGCACGCATTGATGATGCCCGAACAGCACGCACACCATCAGCGCGAGGCGCAGGCAGCTGACGTCCGGTTGATCGCCATCGGCGGACAACAACAACAACCGCTTTAGTTGCGGCACGTCCCCTCCGATGCATATGCACTGAAAACGCGCGTTAGATGCTTCCAGATCGGTATCACAGATGCGCGAAGCGCAATTAGTATCAGCGGCGAGAGGCATGTTGATGGTGGGAGATTTTTAATTTTTTCAGACTGCTACATTTTTTTACATTTTTTTCAAGACAGTTCTGCGACTTTACTCTCTCTCCCCTCAGAGTTCAGAATTCATCGCGCGTTCGATCTCCTCAATCCCGCGTTCGATCTGCTCGAACGCCGCGCGTGCGGCGCGCGTCTTAGGGTTGGCTGTGGTCATGATACGTGCCAGCGCTTCGCGTTGTCCGATATCGAAGGCACAGATACAAACGACAATGTAGTCCCTGAGCTGATGCCATCCAACCAATCCATATTTTTCAGGAGTTTCCAAGTCGTCTATGCACTCTTCCAGAAAAGAAAGGTGCGTCTGACCAGCCAAGGACGCGGGCGCTTCTTCGCGCAGATCGTTAAAGTGTACGCCTTTGTAGCTGTCCATTACGCCGTGGATGGGCATGATTTTTACTAGCAGCGGTGGAGGGAAGGAAAAAACACTTGCCACTTTTTTAAATCCGTCCGTCCTGTGCCCCCCTGCTCTCCAATGGACACGCATTCAAAAACTAAAGCTGTTCCCGACGACATCAACAGACTGTGTCAGACTGACATGCCCAGTCCACAAGAAGAGAAGATTTTCACTTGCTATAGCTGCGAGAAGAACGTCTGCGAACACTATTGTGCGCTATGTTTTCATTGCGACGAGCGCGCGTGCTTTGCCACGTGCTACGCTATAGACCGCAAAATGTGCGAGCGTTGCGCAACAGACTGGACCAAATTTGAACTTGACCACGACCCAGCGTTTCTTAAAAAATCCATCCACCCCCCCTCATGCACTACGTCTACAACGCAGAGAACGGCGCCGTTGAAATAGTGCCCAAACCCGACCAGCGGCAGTTGCAGCGCGCGCTGCAAGAACAACCGGACTTCAAAGAAATTGAGCGCCTCGTCAAACTCAAGACGCGCATCTGCTTCACGTGCTTTCTCTACAACCGCTGCCAGCCACAAGAAGCCCACTATGAAGTGCCTGCGCCAGAGACGTTCGACGGCGCGCGCATACCGTACTTCGATCGCGTCGTGGCCGCTGAAGACACCGTGCTGCTGTGGTTCGTGCTGGTGCACAGCGACGAAAACGACGACAGCGACACTGAGTACCGATATCTGGGTCGCTTGGTCGGGCGCCAGATCCTGGAACAGCGTGAGGCGATGCAGCTCCACGTGAAGAACTCATGGTTCTACGGTCATCAACTCCCGTGCGACTGTCTGTCGCTAGACGGCGCGCGCTTGCAACTCGTAGCACAAGAAGAAGGAAAGAAATCTATTGTTGCTACTACTACGCGCATGACGCAAGCGACGTTCAATGGATATTGCCTGGGCAATTGGCGCCACTTTGACGATGTCTCTGCGGGGTTTTTGGTTCAAACGGCGCGCCGCGACGTCGACGCCTACTTTTGTTTCGTTGCGTTCACTGTTGTCAACAATCAAGACGCCCTGAAATTGTTGCGCCGGTTCATTTCACCAACGGGATTTGCAGCACTGGCAAAGATGTACTCTGCGCAGCAGCGCCAGCGCCAGCTCATGGCCATTGACAGGCAAAGATTGAGCGCACTGCATCAATATCTCGGTGAATGCAGCAGCGAATATCACCGCCACCTGAAGAATTGCACGCAGGACCCCACAAACAGTCGCACGAGCAGCACTGTTGCTACAACCGCTCCGCGATTCACCGCCGACAACCAACTTATTGTGCACATTGAATAAATTTCCCCTCCCCTCCTCCTTCATGTCTAAGTCACTGTGCGCGTTCAATTGTGACAACGATGGACTGTTCTTTGCAGCGACCACGTGTTTTGTGTGCAGACGCCATGTTTGTTTTTTTTGTTTAGCCGGTGGTGTCGATCCCTGTGATCATTTAACCCGCATTCGTATGTATGACGGCGAGACTCTCGCACTTTGCAAGTACTGTTATTGGTCCCGCGCTCTCCAAGACATTCCCGATGAACAACCACTCCCGCCTCCGTGAAACATAAATATCGAGGAAATCACTTACCGTGTGTCTGTGTGTGTGCGTGTGTGCGCGCGCGCGGCTGAGCAAGAAGAATAAAAGTACTTATCCTGGGATTGGCCGGCACGCCGGTCACCTTCGACACCTGGCCGTCGATGTTGAACACAATGAGACTCCCTACCGTGGGGTGACTTACCTTGATGCGGTTTTCGTGGCCCCGATTCTTGAAGGCTGCTTCCACCACTTGGATCATGTGCTGGGACGCGCGGCGGCCCGTTGACAGCACGATGTGGTGCGAGCCGGGCATCGCTTCCATCTGCGCGCAGATGGTACACGCCGTGAGCGTGGTCTTGCCGAACTGGCGCGGCGTGCTGATGGCCGCCTGCGGATTGACGTAGAGCCAGTTGTATTTTTCGCAGATGCCCTGGCCGTAGACCAACCAGTCGCTGCCGACGATCGATTGCGCCAGCGTGGGCATCACGCAGTGGAGCCACGCCTGCGTGAAGTACGTCTTCTTGAAGAAGGGTGCAGTGAAGCCCGTGTGCATGATGCGCATCATGTTCTCCAGGCGCAGCACGCCCAGCGCTTGCACGGGGGCCGCGCCCGTGCCGTGTTCCACGGCGTGGGGGGTGATGGCATAGCGGAGATCATCGCGCGTCCGCGCGTACCGACGGTGGTGGTCAACAACTTTGTGCAGTGCTTCGAAATTGGTGCGCACCGCAGCGCCCGCCGGGAAATACGCAATGACCATGCTGTGGTAGTGAGCGGAGGCGCGTGTATATTTTTTTGTATGCAAGTTTTACTGTTGTTGTTACTACGACTGAGCGTAAAATGGAATGAAAATCAAGTAGCCACTCCACGTCAACGTGCCGGTCACTCCATAGGTTTTTCCCCCATGCACACTGGCATCGCGCCTCACACTGTCCCACGGGATGTCGTCTTCCACGGCCAGCGTTCTGCACTGGAAAGGTGGTATGCCCGCGTACATTTCATCCCTTTCCGCCGCGTGTACATTGCCCCAAACCATTTCGAAGTGCATTTGCAGCTTGTTTGCGTCCGTGGAATCCATCAAACAGCGCTTGATTTTCGCTCCCCGTAACACAGCAGGAAAGTACGGCGTGGTCAATAAATTGCTGTGCACCCAATGGGATCCCGCTGAGTCGGGCACAAGCACAAACCAGGTGGCGATGCTCGCGAGATCCGGCAGCAGCGCCAACATTTGCAGTTCCACGAACTCTTGCATCAGTTTGATTTCTGGGGGCACGAGCGGATCATACTGTACCATCGCGAGCTTGATTGCCGCGGTCTGTTGGTCGAGCACGCCGCACATCGGCGTGTCCGTAGTCAGCGGCGTGCACGTGATTTCCGTGACGGGGCAGCCAGAAGGCACTTTCAGGTCCTGCATGTCGATGTCAGTGGCAATGTAGCGATAGACGCCATCGTCGCACTTGACGTCCTCCAGCTGCGGCATCAGCACCTGAAAAATGTATGGGCGATTGGCCTGTTTTAGGGACAGCGTCAGCGCGGGGATTTTGCTCCGCATTGGCGTGGCGCTGCCCGCGGTGGCGGCGGCGACGGCGCCGCTTTCTTCCATTTCTGGAGGCGATGGACTGTTGTCAGCGAGAGTTGCTGGACACACTACGCCAGGCGGCCGCCGCTCAACAGTAGCGTAGTAATGGGCTGATTTGCGAACGAGGCTCAGCACGTGGACCGAGCGACTGACTTCATTGTACTCCCCCCAGGACGCTGGCTCAATTTCTTGGCGCGCAAGTGCGCCCCGAGCCCTTTTCTCTTGGGGCGCCGTCTGTGCCTGTTGGTTTTCTTCGGGGTCCGGTGCGGCGTTAGTCAAACCGAGGAAAACACCTGCTGTCTGCATTGTATGTTTTTTTCTTCAGAAGAGGGGGGGGGGGGAGAGGAAAGAAAAAGTCATTGTCGGTTTTTATTTTTCAGCAGAACAAAAAAGAAATCAATAACAAAAAAAAGCGCCCACCTCCTTAATACTTCCTGCGCGTGGGATGAGTACCGTTGAATACCGGCACCTGAGCCTCATGATCAGACACCATGACATTAGTCAACAATGGCTGATGTACTGCTGATTGAGAATTGCGCTGATCGCCGCGGCGATTCTCGGCATAGCCGAGCAAGACGAAGCCATAACAGCACATGCACAGGCAGACACCCACTATCGTCAACACAACCAACACCCACGTACTATCCCCGCCGTTGGGACTAGCACCTTCCAGAGTTTCGCCATTTCCGTCGTCGTCGTCGTCGTCGTCGTCGATGCAGCGGCAATCATCGTCGCCACCGCCTCCCGTGTTTCCCGTTCCAGTGCCGGTGTTCCCAGTGCCGGTGCCCTGATTTTCCTTCTCGCAACATTTCCACGAAAATGGAATGAGGCACTCGAAGCAACTGCTGTTGAGCCCCAGAAGAACCAGCGACGACTGGTTGACGACAACGGCATTGGAAAAGCAAACAGTGAACGGCGCTTGACACGCAGAGACGTTGAACGACACAGGCGACGTGTTGTTGACGTTGGCACAATTGTCCAGAAAGTCGAAGACGGGTGTGACAAGACACGTTTCGCCAATGAACGCCGTGTCGTTGCACGGGGGCAGCGGCGTCTGTAGCGTGAAGAAGTCAAAGTCGCATTGCGCGTTGGGGGTCACGCGCAAACACCGACAATCCAGCGGATCGATAGCGAGCGTGTTCAGCAAACACTCACACGTGGGCGGATCCTGCCGAGGCAAGCATATCTCCTCATTGCACACTGTCTCTGCGCCCTGGGGTTGCCCGCCCATAGAAAGGCACGCCTGTGCTAACACGTCAATGCACGAGGCGGAGAGACAACAAGCTTGTGTCCCCTGACCAGTGGTCGGCACGCCACTGGTCCCCGTAGTGCCAGTGGTCGGCACGCCACTGGTCCCCGTAGTGCCAGTAGTCGGCACTCCACTGGTCCCCGTAGTGCCAGTGGTCACCAAATTGCACGGATTGACGCCCTGACAATCGCTCCCCGCACCCTGGAAAACGCCTCCTTGCCCCGCGCAGAAATCTGACGAAACACAACACGCACATTCAGCATCGAAGCAGCAAGCACCGTCGCTTATTCCGGTGGTACCCGTAGTAGTGGGCACACAAGACTCATTAACGCACTTGCAGTGTGGTTGAGGCTGTGATTCCAAAATGCACACAAGTCCTGGATTGGAGCAAGGCCCCTCGCAGGTGCCCTGCTGTTCGTAGAACACACAGCCGCACTCAACTGGCTGAAATTGGCAAAAACAAACACTTCCAACAAAACAACTGTCGCTTGTGCAGGCATCACGATCGTCACAAAGCCCTCCGCACTCGAACGGAGTGCCCCCCTCGCATTCGTCAATGGGGGCACAAGGATCGAACAGCCCCGTCGTCCCCGAGGTTCCGGTGGTCAACATGCCAGTGGTTCCGCTGGTTCCAGTGGTCAAAATCCCCGAAGTCCCTGTCGTGACGGCCGGCGGACAGAAGGTGTCATTGATGCAGAACGAACCCTCGCCCAGGAACACGCCAAAATTGACCGTCTCGCAGAAAAGACATCCGCAAATGCTGCAATTGGTGCCGTTCACACAACACGCGCCGCTCTGATCCAAACACACAAACTCGCCCGTCGTGATCCCAGTGGTCCCTTCATCCTCCGGACAGAACGTGTCGTTGACACATTGCGAACCTTCGCCCAGGAACACGCCAAAATTGATCGTCTCGCAGAACTGACATCCGCAAATGCTGCAATTGGTGCCGTTCACACAGCATGCACCCACCTGATTCAGACACGGCACGCCTGTGGTACCGGTCGTGCCTCTGTCGATGTCTTCGCAGGTTACATTGACGCAATCGGAGCCGTTCAAAAAAAAACCGGACGCCTCTATACACGCAAGTTCGTTGCACACGAGACAAGTGTCGTTTTCCAAGCAACATCCGCCAATTCTGATGCCAGTGGTTCCACTCGTTCCAGAAGTGCCAGATGTACCACTGGTACCACTCGTTCCAGAAGTGCCAGATGTACCACTGGTCCCAGACGTACCGCTAGTACCACTCGTGCCAGAAGTGCCAGACGTGCCACTGGTCCCAGTGGTGACACCAGTGGTGCCAGACGTACCACTCGTTCCAGAAGTGCCAGACGTGCCACTAGTTCCGCTGGTCCCAGAGGTGACACCAGTGGTGCCTGACGTGCCACTCGTTCCAGAAGTGCCAGACGTGCCAGACGTGCCACTAGTTCCACTGGTCCCAGACGTACCGCTGGTCCCAGACGTGCCTGATGTGCCAGTTGTACCACTGGTCCCAGAAGTGCCCGACGTGCCAGTTGTACCACTGGTCCCAGAAGTGCCCGACGTGCCACTAGTTCCACTAGTTCCACTGGTCCCAGACGTACCACTAGTGCCACTGGTCCCCGTGGTTCCCGTCGTAGCGAGCGTGCAGTTCACTTCCGCGCAGTCCAACACACCGGCATTCCAAACCCCATTCGCAGTGTCACAATCACCTTCATTGCACACCAAACACGTTTCATTGAGATTGGGAAACAAGCAGCACGCGCCCTGCAGCACTCCAGTAGTTCCGCTCGTTCCAGTAGAAATGCCTGTTGTTTCTGCAAGCGCGGCTGATGCGCACAACAGTAGGAAGAGGCCCCCTTGTACTACTACAAAGAATTTCATTGAGCCGCGCGCGAAGAGGAAAAAAAGGGGGCCGTCGTTTGTACTCGTTGGATGACATCCTTTTGTATATATGAAATAGTTTGCGTGAACCAACCAACTTTTTTTTGGAGAAACTTCTTCTGTCTCCTCGTTGCAAGTAAATACTGACGATAAACGCGATGACGACGGTCCCTTAATTCATCCGTACACCGGCGGGCCCAGCTATGCGAGGTGATCCCGTTGATACCGTTTCCACCATTCGCCGAGATTGCACGCCGCGCGCACCACCGTGTGCTCCATCTGCCGATCTTCGGCCATTTCCACAATCACATCCGTAACTGCGCCCGACAGCGTCTGCGTGCCGCTGCCACGCAGCAGCAAGCGCTCGGCTATATACGCAACGGTGTTGGTCACCAATTGGGTGCGTTTGAACTTTTTGCGCAGCACGTCGTTGTAGCGAAACTCTGCCAACTTGATGACGCCTTGCATGGACATGTCGGGCGGGGTGCTAGTTTTCGCGATAACCTCAAACAACATTGTCAAGTCCAGGTCCGGATGGCAGAACGCGCGCTTGAAGGGATCTGTCAGCGGGATGCCGAAGGTGAACTGGTTGGCCGCTTGGTCTTTGAACAAGTGCATGTTGCCGCCGTTCACGCGGAATTCAATTTGGACACAGAGAACCGATTTCAGAATTTCGGTTAGCACCGAGGAGAGTATTTGCTCGCACCTCGTGCCGTCCAGGCCGATGCGATCGTCAACGATTTTCTGGTATTCGTTGTCGGCAATGCTGCCGAACAAGCACAGCATTGACTCGAGTGCGTGCTGCTGCTCCTGCTCGTCGACTGCTACAGCCATAGTGAAGCGGAGAGGATTTTTTTTTAATTTCGAGTTCTGTGAACATTCGCTGCCACTGAATGTTCTCTGCGCACATCTTAAAGAAAAAAGAACTTCCCTCCTTCGCACCTCAATCAATCATGTCGATGGCTCCGACTCACGACTCCGAAGCCCCCGAAGCTGTCGTCACCGTGGCAGCGAAGTACCAAAGAGCCCAAGCAAAAATCGGGTTGTGTGAAACACTAGACCGCAAAATAATCTCTGCGACGAAGAATGGGCTGTTGGAATGCGAACAAGTGTATGGTCTTGTCCAAGAATCCCTTTTAAGAGAAATTGTACCACTGTACGAAGCAAAGGGTTTTCAGACTGACATAATCGTTGGCTGGAATGAGTTGAATCTGATCAAGCTTTCTTTGACCTGGAAGTGATTGCGCAATTGGGGGACTCGTGGCCAAAAGAGCTCAATGGTCGAGCGCGCGAGCGCCACCTAATTGCTGAAGTTTTTTCTGATGTCATTGTCGGATTTTGAAAAATTTTCGAGTTCTGCGAACATTCGCAGCCAGTGAACCTTCTCTGCACACATTCCAAAAGAAAAAATCCTTCCCTCCTTCTCTATGGCGATGGCTTATTTAATGTACCGCAGCACAATCGTTTCCGCGCCAGCGCCCCCTTGCTCGCTCGACCGTTTGATCTGTGAACAGGACCCTGAATCCGAGTACACTTGTCACTGTGTAGCATGTGAACACGACGGATTCCTCATGCAGATAGGAGAGTTTGGAAAATGTGGCGTTGCGTCCTGTGCGAAAGAGCTCACAGCAGCTGACAGCGAGTACTGTGCGCGCTGCATTCGCAAGTATGGCAGTGCGCACTTTTGCGCTGAGTGCGGCCAGCCCATTGTTCGCGGCAAATGCACCGGGCTTGCGCGGATAAGGCCATTCATCGATCTGCCCGAATCGCCCGACAACTAATTGCTGAAGTTTTTTTTCTGATGTCGTTATCGGATTTTTGATCTGAAAACAAAGAATTTGCCCTCCCTCATGTCGCACTTGCCCGCAGTGGACACCGCAGTGGTGACCGCTGCCGATTTTTTTGAAGGCACGCGCGCGTCGATGACCACACAAAACTGGCTGCAGCAGGTGAACACGATGGAGCGGAAGAGCGCGGAGTCTGCGCTAACGCTCCACAGCAAAAGGACGTACTTGAAGCGCCGGCACGCACAGCGACTCAAAGACAATGTCTTCGACGAAGACGCTGTGCAGCGCGCCACCGAGCAGACGACAAAGTACGTGTCGGCGGTCGAGCAGCGCTTGGAGCCCAAAATCAAACGACGGCGCGTGAACAATCAGTCGTTTCCGCTGCAGTCGGCACCCGCGCCGCTCGACGCGGACGCGGGTGTAGCGTTGGGCGAAGAACTGCACGCGAGCTTCTCGGAGTTGTTTCCGCCGCAAGAGCCAGCGACCGCGCGCACGAAAGCCAAGAAGGCCAATGGCGGAACGGTGCTCCTGCGCGAGCAACAACAAAATCTCGATCGAATGTTGCATGCCAAGAAGAAGAAGAAGAAGAAAAAGAAAGACAACAACATCAACGACGACCCCTTTTTGATGAACGTCACGCTGATTGTTTCGCAGCACGCGGGCAGGAGTCGTGCCGATGGCACGTTGACGGGCATGGCGCGTGAAAACATTGCACAGCAGACGCAGGCGTTTGTGTCGGGCCCGCCCGCGCCCGGCACCTTTGAAGTATACACTGTGAGGTTCATGGAGCGCTGGCTGTGTGCGGCTGACGGCACGCGCCAGGAGCGCACGTGCCAGCGCGGGCAGCGCTGCCAGGGCGTGCAGGCGTTCGCGCCGCACGTAGCCGACGGCGACACAGTGCCCGCGCTGCGTGAGTTCCTGCCGTTCGATGATCGCATGCGCTTTTATCGGACGGGCCAGTTACCGCGCACCGTGGGCGCGTGCCTGCTCTGTCTGTTCGAGCAGGCAATCATGGGCTGGATCAACGTGGCCATCCAGCAGGAGACGCAAGACTACCCGCTCGTGCACTGCGACTTCGAAAACATATTCGACGTGCCCGGTGAATTTCTCAAGGAGTTTTGGTTGACCAATCCGCCGGGCCGGTTCTACGGCTTGCCCGGCCCAATATTGCTGATCACGCGCAACTTCCTGCGCCCGGTGCGCCGGCCGGGCTCTGCACACTTGTTGGCACTGAAATTCGTCGATGGCTGTTTGGTGACCCACCCGGCGTCAGCGCAGCACCAGGCGAAAGAAATTCAGAATTTTCGTTGAGGGTTGGCAGCGTTTTTTACCGGAGCACCGCCGCCAACCCTGTCACTCGCCTCGCTCAATGGATTGGCCAAGGCCTTCCCGACGACTCCATTTCACTGCGCCCCACCGATGAACAGTCGTCGTCGTCGTCCTCGCCTCCTTCTTACTATCCCTGGGACCCTTTGAATCAATTCTCCAGTGCGCCGCAGATATCAATATCGCTGCAATGGTATGCGACTATCGCCACGCGCATCGCGGTACTCGAAGCGCGCATCGGTGTGTTGACCGCCGATCGGCGGTGTTCCTATCAAACGCGTCAGCGCATCCGTCAACTGCGCTACGTGCAGGACGCTGCGCTGATCGAAGCACTGCGGATGGAAACGTGTCAGGTGTTCGTCCCACAACAACAAGATGACGATGACACTGCCGCCGCTATTTCGCCAATGTGTCTGGCCAACCTGCCGAACCTCACGTTCATGATGATCTACCTCAAGTTCTGGAGTGCACAGTGGAGCAGCGACTTGAACAACTTCCCCTTTCCGGGGCACCCGCACTTGCTGCCTCTGCTGCACTTCTTCGGCAAGTTTCTGCCGCACGCGTGTGTGCGGCGCGGCATCGTCGAGGGGATCGAAAAGAAGCTGCAGTCCAAAGAAATCCCCATGTTGAAGCGGCTGTTGATCGCGTGCATCGCGCACTCGCTGCTGGGAGGCTACCCCTGGTGCATCACGCCCGCGAACTTTCACGCGCGCAAGCACGTGTATAGCTTTTTCTTGCGGACGGAAATGACGGACGCACACTTCGTGCACTGGTGCAAAGACAACAGTCTGTTCGTGCTGTTTTCCGTGCGCGAGTACCTCTTTTACATGATCACGCAGATGCCCGCGCTGCACGGCGCGCTCGAGCGCCTCTACTACTGGTCGTCGATTGTGAACATCACGGTCACCGCGCTGGACCACGTGCGCGGCATTCTCAATCAGCGTGCACTGCGCCTCGCGCACGGCTATTGTCCAGCGCGCGGTTGGGGCGTCGACCCGCACGCGTTTCAGCAGCAGCATCCGCGTGCGGTCCTCAAGTGCCTGATCTACGACGCAGATCCGCTGCTGCACGCCGAGACGGAGCTCGCGCACTTCCTCGGCGCCAGCACCGCCGAGTCCTTGTTGTGGCAGCCGACGGAAGCGCTGCTGAGCAAGTGCGAAGACGTGTTTCGCCAGGCCAACAAACACATTTTGGACTTGTCGCCGCGGCCCAACAAAGACTGTCTGACGTTCTACGTCACGAAGGCCATGCGCACGCTGGTGCAGCGCCGCGCGATCGACAAAATCACCGGCAACGCGCAGGGGATGTACGCGTTCGCTGGGCTCGAGCTGCCCGACGACCTCATTTCGCAAGTGCGGTACGTGCTACGCGAGTCGTGGCAGCGCGTGCGCGCGGGCACTGCCACTAGCTGGGGCTACGAGTGGATGATTCACGTGTACGGCCTGACGCTCGCCAGCTGCTGTTTGTTTCGCGCCGCCACTGGCTTCTTTCTCAACGACAGCGAAAAGAGTGAAGTGCAGAACGCGCTGACTGAAATATTCGAGACCAATCAGCGCGACTTCTTCCTCCTGCTCGCGCTAATGGAAGCCATTGTGTACGAGCGCGCGCTGATGCTCTACCCGCTGCCCGCCGCCGTAATCTTTCAGCAGCGCCACCGCTTCGCGCGCACGGTGGACCAAAAGCGCGTCAACACCACAGTATTGTGGTGCCCCAACTGCTCAGAGTTCAAGCACGGCTATGCGGATCCCGCCACGCCGTGCCTGTCGCGCAAGGAGCGTGAGTTGTCGCGCACAGACATTGGCGTCATCCACTCCCTCGACTTGGAGGACAGCGAGCGACCCATCGAAGTGTCTTGTCTGCCGGAGAAGAAGCGACGCAGCAGCAGCAGCAGTAGCAACGACATCGCCACAATCCTCGCCGGCGAAGAGCCGGCGCCACCGCCTGCAGAAATGATTTCAGTGGACGACGACGACGACGACATGCCACCGAAGAAAAAGAAGAAGAAGAAGAACAACAACCATCAACTCAAAGCGATCTTTGTGAAAAGGTGCTACGAGCAGTGCACGGACACAGCGTGCATCCCGATTGACATGGTTGGCAAAATGGTGTGCGTCACACACTACGTGACGTTGCAACGGCGTCTGTTCTTTCTCTGTCCCTACTGCGGTGCGCTGACCATTTTTCGGTATCAATCGTTTCAGAATACCGCACCAGCTAACCTCAATTGCGGCTGCCTTGCAAAGGACCCCGCGCACACCCAACGCGCCCCCTCGCGCAAACGCCGCCGAGAAGAGAAGAAGAAGAAACAGCAACAGCGCGCGGGAAAAAAAGAACTCATTGTTGCACCGCCGCAGCAGCAGCAACAACAACGCTGTGTGCTCTGCCGCGAACTACGCCGGTCGGTGCAGTGGATCCTCTTTTGGAACGACGTGAAGGACGCGCAGTTTCACGTCCCCGCCGAGCATTACTTGCACGGCGCCAGCTGTGTCTGCATAGCCCCCATCTGTCAGAAGAAACCGTGCTGCACAATTGATTTTCTGCGCAGCGAGGCCTATTTTTGGCGGTTCAGCGAAATTTTGGTGATCACGCGCTATCGCGCTGCCAGCAAAATAGTGCGAATTGGCGAAGGGTTGGTGTTGCGTGTCTGGCGCTATCCTCCGCGCACTGGCATACGCGCCGCCAGCGGCACTGTGTTCGATCGTGTGTGGGGCGCGCAAATCAACCAGTTCGTGCAGAATCACGCGGGATGGATCGGTATTTTTGGTTCACGTTGAGGAACAAACAAAAAAAACGTTGCGCTTCTCAGACACAAAAAAGCAGTAATTTACGTCCAAGGGCAATTTTCAAGTCTGATTTTGTTGTTGTTGTTGTCTGGCAGGGTGTTGTGGCAGGAGAGTGGCTTCCAACGGTAAACCGCACGGAAGCTGTGTAACAGCAATATAATATATAAACCCAATAGTACTCCACTCAAGAAAACCCGAGTGCCTCTAGAATCCTTGTCGCCCTCGCTGATTCGCACCCAAAATTCATCTGCGTTGTTGAATACACAGACCCAAAATTCGTATGTGTGGCTAAATAGAGCACGGATCACCAAATTTAGTGTCTCGCCCTCGCTGATTCGCACGAAAAAATCAACAGCGCCATTGGATGCACAGTTGAATGCACAGAACCAAAATTCGTATGTGCAGTTAAATAGAGCACGGATCACCAAAAATGGTGTCTCAAGGAAAGGGTTGGACATGCGGGGTGGAATTTGTGTTGACGTGTCACTAATTAAATTTACAAAAAAACGAAGAGAATCTCGCAGTTCCACGCGCGAGAGCACTTGTCTGCTCAACGGCGACTTTTTTGCCGCGTGTTGTTAGTATAAATCTTCTTTCTGATCTTCCTCTTTTTCCCATTGTTGCAAGTCCTCTTTGCTCCAGTTTCTTCTGTTCCAACGCCGGTGTCGTCTTAGATCTTCCCGTTCCCTCGTTTGTAGTGCTTGAATTCGCTTTGCATCTTCTCGAAGGAGTCCTCCGAGAACACCTGCGCCTACCCAAAGTGAAGCCACGGCAACGACGATTTTGTTATTTCGGCACCATGTGAGCCACATCATGCACGAAGAGGGGGGGAGGGAATTTTTCTTTAACGAACGACTGCTGCTACTTTCTTCTGATTGTGGATGCCCTGAAGGGTTTTGAGTATTTCTTCCCGCTCTCTCTCTCTTGCTGTATTTGAATTTGCTTTGTGCTATACACGCGTGATGCAAGCAGTGGTCCATAGACGCTAACGAATGTCAAAACTGAAAGTGTGACAAAGGAGAATTTATGTTGGCGCAGATGGCGCCACATCATTCACGATGGCAGTTGAATGGGAAGGGATTTTTCTTTAATGAACGTTCGCTGTTGTTGCTACCCTGAAGAGTTTTGAGTATTTCTTGTTGGACTCTCAGCGTTTCTGCACCACTGCGAGCTGCATTGGAGGCGTCTCCAAACGCCCTGTGATCTCCCTCTTGCAGACAGTGCAGTTAATCTGCAGGACAGCACAGATGCTTAAGCTTTCTCGCACCGAAATCCACTTACTGATGCAGATGGGCGCTTCTTGGATAGGACATTTCATGCACAAATCAAGGAAATCCTCGGGATGATTTGTGTGTGCAATGCACAAATCACGGAAATCCTCGACGTGATTATCCGGGTTGTTTACCCGGAAAAAAATGCGGTGACGCCCAGACAATCCAGTCCAAGCCTCACTAATGTTCCACGATAGAGAGAGCGGATCTATCCCGTAGTACGACATGATGATGATGATGATGATGGTGGTGGTGGTGGGACGGAAATTTTTCTTTAACGAACGTTCGCTACTTCTTCTGATTGTGGATGCTCTGAAGGGTTTTCAGTATTTCTTGTTGGACTTTCAGCGTTTCTGCGCTCACTGCGAGCTGCATTGCAGGCGTCTCCAACCGCCCCGTGATCTCCCTCTTGCAGACAGTGCATGTAATCTGCAGGACAGCGCAGCTGCTTAAGCTTTCTCGCACTGAAATCCCCTTACTGATGCGGATGGACGCTTCTTGGTTAGGACATTTCATGAACAAATCAAGGAAATCCTCGCCGTCCACCCCGATCTCGACGTGATTATCCGGGTTGTTTACTCGGAAAAAAATGCAATGCCAAGACGGGGTAGTCCGATGCGATCCCTTCCGAGCCTGCGCGAACTTTTTTTCACTGACGTCCCACGATAGAGAGAGCGGATCTATCCCGTAGTACGACATGATGGTGGTGGCGGGATGGAAATTTTTCTTTGACTACGAACGTTCGCCGCTTTTTGTGTTTCTCGTTGAAAATTCATTCATTCACAAAAAAAAATCAATGCACTGCTGCATTGAAAAAAGTGTACTTCATAAACTATTTCCCCCAATGTACAATGAAACCACGGTAAGAAGTACCCACTTTGCACGGGTTTAGTAACTAGTGCCCGGTAGTTTTTGAATTCCCCAAGTGCGCTCCAGGGGTGATTGGGCTCTATTCGCTGCTGCGTTCTGTAAGGTTTTGATTCAACAGCAAAGACAACTGCCGTTTTGATAATGGGCTGAGATGCAAACCACAGTTCTCTGCGTTTTTTAGACAGAAAGCGCAATGGTTGAGTGAAAATGCACAAGTCTATCACGGGGGGTGCTTGGGGGCGAGGGAACTTGGTTACGCAAATCTGGGTGGTATTCTCTAGAGTTACGTAAATCTGGCTGTTGTTCGCCAATTCAATAACGCCGCTTTGAAAAGTCTTCCATGGTATTTCCAGCCATTGGAGGTGGTTAATTGTCGCTTGCAAGAAATCGATGCCTGTTGTCGCGATGTCGTCTGTCAGTAGATACACCGTGTGATTTGCATGCAATGCAGCATATGCAATTGCCAAAGCTACTTCTGCAGCAGCTTCTCGACAGAACGGCCAATTCACAAAAGCGATGGTATGTTTAGCAGTTGGCAATATTTGAGCAGTGCGCAAAAGCAAATCTCCATGTTTCACTGGATTGGTTACATTCTCCAACGATTTTACGGATTCAGCTGTGCTCTCAAGAATGTGATGGAGGTACGGCACGACAATTGCTGCAAAGAGAGTGCACGTCTGTGCGATGCGCGCAGCGGTTTGATTGGCCATCGCAAAGGTATTTGCGGGCGCACAGTGCACAGCTTCCTCCAAAATCGAGACCCATAGTTCTGGAGGGAGGATGTCCGCAGCGTCGTTCATGATACGGGGCGGTGGTGGGATGGAAATTTTTCTTTAACTACGAACGTTCGCCGCTGTGGGTTCCGTCACTTCACCACTGCGCGACGACGACTGCTCGCTCCTTTTGCGCTTGGCGCGCGTGCCCAACGACAGCGTGGTCATGCCGTCGCGGGTTTCCATGTCCGCCTGGCGCGCATCGATGGGACTGGCGACGCCGAGTATCTGAGCAAAGGCGGCCTTGACCAGCTCGAGTTTCTCGGCGTCCGTCAGTGGGTCCGGCAGCGCCTTCACGGCCACCTCGATGATGTCGCGCTGCGTTTGGTTGAACGGAATGGACGACAGCCTCTCATGGATGTACGACGGGTAATCCAGTGCGCGCGCGACGTAGAGAAACGCCAGCGCTGCGGGGTCTTGAATGTCGTTGTGGATCAGCGACATCTTGAACGCGTCGGGGTTTAAGTCGCCCCAGGTCTCTTTGGTGAACTTTTTTTCGAGAACGTCGCGCGCGGGCTTCTGTTTGTTTTTGTTTTTGCGGCGATGGCGCCGCAAAAGTTCAGCCTGTGTGCGCAGCATCATCTCGCGGAACAACTGCGTCATGACCTCGCCCATCTTCTGCTTGAGCACGACAATGTTACGCGTGAACGTTGGCAGCGTCAAATCGGTGGCTGTGGCCGCCGTGCGCGACGTGGTGTCGCCCATGAGTATGCCGTACGGCACTTGCATCGCTGCAGCCATCGCCTGTCGGAGTGTCTGTTGCGTTTCGACGTAGTGCTCTGGCTCGCTGGAGGGCGGCGCGGGTGTAATTGTCTGCTTGTCGTTCAAAGTGATCACCGAGGGCGTGTTGTGCACAAAACTCGCCCATATGTCTTTGAAGTTCACGGTGCCGCTGCTGCTGCTTTGCAAGTAGCGATACTGGTCGGTCACGCGTTGCCGGTTTTCCACGGCCTGCCGCTGAATTTGGGCGTACAGCGCCGCAGAGCCGGAGTCCTTGGCCGCCTCCAGCGCTGCGCCCTGCCGGAAGAGCGCCGGCGCGGCCATCGCGTTCTGCATGTGGGCCGGCACCGCCGGCTCCGCCGTTGAGGCGACCAGTTGCGGCGTTGCCTTCAGCGTGTCGGCTTTCATCTTCAGCGCATTGAGCACCGCCAGCGTAAAGTACAAATCCTGGAGGTGGCTGACGGGCGAGGTGAGGCGGCCGTGCATGGTGGGCGCTGCGTCGAAGAGGTCGAGGAAGAACACGTCTTTGTCGGGCTCGGTCGCGTACTTGGCGTAGTACTCGTAGCGCTTGCCCTGGTCCGTCGTGTACACCTTGAGGCGGTAGGTCCAGCCCAGCGTTTCCGTGAGAATCACCGGCTGCATCACGTTGCGCTCCTTGTGCCACTGCCAGCGATAGGGCACAACGCCGAGCATGTACCACTCGTCGAATATTTTGCGGCCGAGCGTGATCCATTGATCCAGGAAGAGCGTGCGCTCGCGCTCGTTCAACTCAATGACCGACTCGTTGCTGTAGAGGTGCAAACCGGCACCGAAAATTTTGTGCAGCAAGACCCCGCGGATCGTAGCGCCGAATTCGTAGTCGAGCCAGATTTCGCGCGTAATGTGGTAGTCCATTTCGTGAACGACGGCTTCCTTCTCCTCGTCGTCATTGCTGAAAATATTCATCGGGGAGGGCGCGCGCATGTGATTCTCAGGGCGCGCGACTGGTTTGTAGAAATCCTTCCTTGTTTGCAGTTTGGAGGCGCTCGCACAGCGCTTCTAGCTCGCGCGCTGCGTACGCCGCACAGTGCGAGTAGTTGCGATGGGCGGCACGCACGCGCCGTTTCATTTTGGCGCACCCGTCGTGCAGGGTGTGCGTGTACGCTGCATCGCACAGCAGCAGCAGCGAAAGCGCGGGCGCAAAAGCCCATTGCTGGTCCCAGGCTGACGCTGCGCACAACTCATAGCGACAGGACGTTCCGCGGTGCTCGTCAAAACGCAGTTCGAAGGGGAAAATCGCGGGCGTCGCGGACCACAGTGCCCACCAGGGCGCCCAATTGCCAAAGGTTCCACAGGGTTCGAACTCTACGTGCGCCCCGCGCACCTGAATTTTCTTCAGAAAGTCAAAGGCGCCCGCCTGCAGCTCTTCTCTCGTCCAACAAGCGGACGTTGCCGACGCGCCAAACACCTGCACAAAATCATCCATGGAGAGAGAGCGCGCGCGCGTGGAACGTTCTGCAGGCAGGACTCCATGGAGTCCCATGCGGAAAGGTTTTCCGCGCGTGACCACTTGCTGACAGAAAAAAAAATCCTTCCACCCTTCGCGCACCCTCTTCCAATAGACACAAACAAGCATGCAGTTGTTGTCCAAGCAGCGGTATGCAGAATGCACTTCATCGTTCTGAGCCCAAATGACAAGGATGTGGCTGGTCAGACGCGCCGTCTTTTTTGGAAGAACAGAACTCTCGAATTTTACATTTTAAGTCGACACACACACACGCACGGTGGACCAGACAAATCCGAGGATTTCGACTTTGTCTACGGGTCTTGCTTACTCTTGCTTCTGAGCCTCATGAACATATATGGATTTAGGGATCCTCTCTCCACCGCACCTTTTGATCGACACAAACATGCACTAGGGCATCGTAGCTTCTCTATTTGGCGGATATAGCAAAGGCAACTAAGCAAACGATTGTCGAAGTTCTTTGTAACATTCGGCATGTCTTGCCACACATTGCTTCTGGATCAACGCTTTGAGTCGACACGAACAAACAGGAGGAGGATGATTATTTCGTAGACCCCTTCGGAATGATGCACGTATACATTGATAACTATTGCAGCCTGGCCCATCCCATTCGTTCTGACGGGGATGAAATGTCGTCTTCCTGCGCAGGGTCCTCGGCGTCCATATCATCATCATTTGACAGCTTGTCGCTGTGAATCAACACTTTATGTCGACACACACAGGTGGCAATTGCGCGCTCGCACCGTGCAGACCAGGGGGCATAAGCTAATTCCTACGACCCAGCTTATTGGTAGCTATTGCAAACTGCACTTCCCAAAGAAGCTTTTCGCCTCTCTTTTGTTCTCTGTCTCCTTGGTCAACGCTTTGAGTCGACACGAACAGAACGATTGACCTGACATTCAATTGGTTCAAAATGTTTCTGTCGTCCTCTTCTGGATCTGAATCAACGCTTTGAGTCGACACGAACAAAACAGGAGGAATGTTCTTGTTGCTGCTATTGAAATTGTTGAAAGATTACAGTTCTGCTGTTGTTTACGATTGCAGATCAACGCTTTCAGTCGACACACACATACGTGCGTGCGCGTGGCATTTTGTTCATGATCTTCCTAGAGTCTATGAGTTACTCGATGAGCCGATTTCACCAACCAACCCGTACGAATGCGGAGAAGTTTTCACAGCACGCGCAAAAAAATTCCGTGAGCAACACTTGTTTGGTGAGGAACACATCTTCACGCTTTCACAACACTTTAGGTCGACACAAACATCGAGTATTGCCTTTGTTCCCTTGGTCAACGCTTTGAGTCGACACGGATTGATAGAGGTGGTCAGAGAAGCAGAGAAAAATGTGTCTGTCGTCCTCTTCTGAATCTGAGTCAACGCTTTGAGTCGACACGAACAAACAGCAGGAGTAACACGAAACAGCAAATGTGCTCGTGGCCCCATTACTGGCAGTTTTGAGATTGAATTGCTAACGAGATTGAGCGTCTTGATCAATTTGTAGCTCTGGGAACTTCTATCACGCCACATGCCGGACTAACAGGAAGCACGTACCGATGCTGGTGTGGAACGATAAGTTCAAACGGTTCTTCTTGTCCAAACAGTGGTGACAGCTTTGTTCCTGCATCTATTGCACCACAGGCTGAAAGAACAGGAAGCGCGAAACTATAGCAATGAAGACACATACGCGCAAGGCCTTCTTACATTATTACCAACACAAACACTTGTGATTATACAAACACCTTTAAAAATGTATTTCTTTTAAAGAGAGACTCGATGACAAGTAACAACACTGCTACACAGTGTCCTGCCTGTCGACACAGCACTGACAGCTTGACAGCAGCGCCAGGCGCTGCTGTGCTGTTTTTCCCGTGCGGACACGCGTACCACGCACTGTGTCGCACCGTGGGGCAGGGGTGTGACGCAGTGCCCACCTGCGCACGTGCGTTTCAACTTGCGCACGCAACCCAGCTCGCGCAGCAAATACGGCTGACGCGCACCGTCAGTGTGGTGCCCGCCGCGCGCTGTCACAACTGGTTCCCGTTGGCGGAGCGCCGCCATTTTTACGTGGGCAACAAAGAATATCCATTCACCAATGGAGGCCACGACAACGCGTGGGGCCTCGGGCGACTGGTGCGCGTGTTGATGCGCCCGTTGCAGGCGTACCAAGCAGTCGAAGCGGACGTGTCTTTTTATTGCGACGGCGACATCTTGCGACAGCTGCAGGACAGCACGCCACTGAGCGAGTTGCGCGGCGTGCACAACCAGCGCATTACTTCGCTGTATCAACTGATGCAGAGCATGCCGCCCGCGGCGCGCTCTTGCTTCTTCTCCAATTTGCCTGCGAACACGAAAATTGCAGACGTCAACGCGCTCCGCGCGCCCACAGAAACCGACGAGATGTTGCTGAGTCTACTCGAGATCCTTGGCTTCACCGTGCAAACACTGCAGGAACTGGGGACAGTCGAAGAGTTTGCACACGCGTTCGCCGTGAACTACCCGACATTTTATGCGAAACTGTGCAAAGAGAACATGAAAACACTGGTGTCGCTCAACCTGCGCGAGTCGGACTACCGGGCGCTCGGCGCCACTGCTCAACAAATTGTGACGAGCAAGGGCTTCTGCGCGGACTGGATTGAACCTTTGAACATGCCGCTCAACGAGTGGCACAACTTGGGCGCCACAGTGGCACTGCTGCGAGACATTCCGTTGACCAAAGTGACTGCCTTGCACCTCTGGAGAGGCCACTACGGGAGTGATGTTGCTTGCGAACACGCGTTCTTCAAGTTGTTCGCTGAGGACATGACTGCGCTGGATGCGATGACGTCACCAACAATCGTTGATGTTGCGCAGCCACTCGTTGCGCCAGTAACGGCGGCGCCGCCGCTGCCGCCGGAGCGGTCGGCAAATACAAAAGCGGAATGCGCGTGAACAACAGCGCGAGCAGCGCCTCGTCGGTGACTGCAGAGACAATGTCTGTGGTGAAGGCGGGCAAGTGGCGCGGCGACGCCATTTCGCTCAACATCGCTGGAAGCCAGTGGTGTAACTCGCTCAATGAGCAGTACTTGAAGAGGCAATTGGCCGACAAATGCAACTCTTCCGTGCCTGCGCGAAATACGAGAATCCCGTCCTGTTCCAGGGGCTCAACGTCGTACTCGCGAAACGAGGTGCGGTAGATGCGTTCAGCCAACTGCGCGCGCTGCGCCGCTACCGCCAAATACCAAGCGTACACCCGTGCTAGGGGCACGCTGGTGCCCGTCCACGAGAGTTCCGCGCAGGGGCACTGTACGCGCAATTGAGACACTCGTGTCAAGAGCCAGTCATCGGTGACGTCCGTCTGGAAAAAGGCGCGTTCGTCGATGTCCATGAGAACGTGCACGCGCGCTGCTCTCTTTTTTGTTTATTGAAAAATACGTATATTGACGTCGATATCTAAAAAAACGTCATAGAGTATTTGGTTTTTTCTGTATTTTTTTAAAACCCTCCACCCCCTCCACTCCCCGCGCTCAGCAATGAGCGTCTTCGTACAGACGGTGCTGGCGATCATTACCCCGCTCTGGCTGCAGTCGTGCGATTCCTGGATCTTGTATTTTGTGCCGCACGACAACCGATTCTATGATGATCGCGACGCGCAGTACGTCACGGCGGTCTGGACGATAGTGGCGCTGCTGACCCTGACTTGCATTTTAATGGGCATCGCGCTGTTTGCCAAGCGTCTTTGGAACATTGGTCGCTATCATTTGTAGTAAGAGCGCGTCGCTCTGTTGCGTCACTACGTGCGTTGCCCAGTCCTGCGCCCACTGGCGCGCGGTTTCCGAGTTGCCAGTTGCAATGTCGCGATGGTCGTCGCCGTCGTCATCATCCAATGCACTATTATTATTATTGAAACACCGCGCTGGTAACTTGTGACGCGCCTTCAGCAACAGCTGCAGTTCACGGCAGTAGCGCGCGTCGATGAACGGCGATTCTTCCGTCAGTTGCTCCAATCGGTTGCACATGGCGAGGTACACGTCGGCGCTGCTGATGGGCGCACGCGTCCCCAGTGCCGTTTGAAAGCGCTCGACCAGCAGGCAAAATTCACTTTCGTGGAGAAAGCCATTGGAAAAAAAGTGCAGCTTGCTGATGTTGCGCACCTTCAAGTTGGTGACCACAGCGTGGTACACGACTGCAGCCTCCGCGAATTCGGCTTGGCCAAAAAGCACGCGCGCCAGGGCAATCCCCGTGAAAAACAACTCCAGTTGAATCCAGTGAACCGGGAACCGAATGTCCCGCGCGTCGACGTTGTCAACGGCGGCGGTGCTGCTCAGCGTACTGACGATGCTCCATGCGAATGCAGCGTCGCGCGGCTGTGACAATGGCTCCAGCGCGCGGCCCATCAACGCGTGCCGCGTGCTCACCTCAAACACGTAGAGCAATGCGAAGTAGCGCTGGAGGTGCTCGGGCGCAGACAATCGCGAGTCGTATACTGCAGTTCTTGCGCGGTCGAGGTGCTGCAGAAATTCGCGCAACGGCGTTTGCAGCTCCCAGTGCGCGTCGTCCCAGTGTTCGTCGGAGATGAGCTCGCTGGCGAGCTCGACGCCCTGACTGGGCGCAATGCCGAGAAGGAAGCGATGGGAAATCTTCGCCATTGATGCGTGTGTTAAACTTTTTTTTGCTGACAAATCTATATATACATAGAGCGCGAGCTTTCGATTCTTTGTGAGTGAGCTGACCATGGGATCCGGCATGTGCCTGAAAGACGCGTGCAACATCTTGCTGTTCGTGATCCTCGTGGTCTCCCTGATATTCGCAGTGATTTCCTTTTTCGAGATCCTGCAGCTGGGCCGCACGCCCATCAGCACGTTCGAGCAGCGCGGCTGGCTTTTCTGCGTGGCTTATCCGCTTGCCAAGGTGGCGCTGCCGAGCCTGTGGTTCGGCATGGCGTGCTACGACGTTGCGCGCAAGTGCAAAGAGGGGCGCGCCGACTACTACTACCTGCCGCAGTACCTCACAGAGCTGTACTCCATTTTGGCCACGCTGTTCTTGATGGTCACGCCGCCGGCGCTGGTAGGCGCCATCGCCTTCTGTGTCCACTTTGGGTTTTTCGGCGACAACGGCGTGATCGCGCTGGAGGGCGCCGAGTTCAACCAGTTGTTGCTGGCGCACAGCGCGATCGCCAGCACCGAGCTGCTGACGTACGCGCTGTTGGTGGAGTTGTTCCCGGCGTACGTCTTGCAAAGTTTCCGCGCCGTTTAGAAAAAGTTTGTTCCCTCCCGCCTCCGTTCATCATGGAGTTGCCCCCAGAGCTCATCGAAGCGATTCTCATCGTCGATCCCAACAGCATCCCCGCTCTGCGGCTCACGTGTCGCCAATTAGCGGCATTCCTCAATGAGAAAAACACCGGGAAAATTGTGTACGAGCATCTCTATCGCTGGCTCGCGTATGATTTGAGAAAATTTTCGAGCAATTTGCTCGATCCCCACGCGTGGAAGGCACATCCATTGGTGATCATTTTTCGCTTGTTCTTGGTATACGACCGATGGCCTTTCAGCTCCTTTGCAATATTTCATGAGCTGAAGGGTGGCACGTATTCGTCGGAAACAGACATTCCCGCGCATGCTTGTTTGATTTGTAGGCCGCGGGGCGAGTTCCACCCCGCGCTTACCGAATCAGCTGTTACCGTAGAATATACGACATATCAGATGTGGATAGTTGATAAGCGCACCGTCAGACCATCGGCGATACCATCGCCGATGCTGATGCAGATTGTGTGCGACGCGTGTCGCGCGTCCATGATACGACATTTCTTTGTGAATACCCGCGACGCGGACACCGCCGAAGCTTTGCGGTGGCACGCTTCCATTGCCTGCTCCACGGAAACCACATTCAATCGCCAGACGAAAAATTTCGAGCGGGTTCAAACCGCGGGCCTGTTGACGTTGCCTGTGGAGCTCATTGCGATGATTATTGATATCTCAGGCAACATCCCTGCGTTGCGCCTCACCTGCCAGACCCTGCGCGCACTCTTTGTGAACAAAGTAGTCATCGCTCGATCTATCTACGCGTATCATCACCGCCACTTAGTGAAGATTCTGCGAGGCCGTTGGAAATGGGTGCGCGAGGATGATTACGGTGGACTAAGCACGCCAGGTGATTGGTCCACTCATCCCTTTTTTTTAATTGTGCGCTCCTTCTTCGTGCACGGCCGCTCCGCCCCCCATCGGTTTTTCGTTGTGAATCACATGTTTTGCGCGCCTGTGAGCCAATCCATTTGTTCCATTTGTGGCCACCAACAGCAAGGGCAATACGGCGCCCGTCAGTGGTCCAAGCTGTGGGTGCGCGACGGGAGCCTCAAAGGAAAATGGGCATGGGTGCCCATTGTGGTGCGCGATGTGTGCCCCGCGTGTTACTCCTCCCTGATTCAAGACTTTTTTGTGAACACACGCAACAGCCGTGCTGATGAACACGCGCGCAAATGGTACGCCCTCATCGACGACAGTTTGATCGAGACGGCGTTCGATCAAACGACTCGCCGATTTATTCGCACAACTTCTTTCTTTTTGTGATATATATTACACATTTTTCACCCCTTTTCATGCGCGCGAGACACACACACTGCACACCAATGCACACTCAAGACAATGGAACTTCCAGCCAATTCAACTACTCAACGCTGTTCTACGGCATCGGCGTGGTGTGGGTGTTCACGCAATTTGTCATGTTGGTCATTGAGGTCGCCTTTGTGCACTGGCTCAACTTGTGGGCGTTTGCCATTGCCTGGGCGCTCATCGGCATATTTTTGATTGGCCTCATTCTCCCCCTCGCGCTGATAGCACAATACAAAATGGGGCAAACGGTGACGCTCGTCTGGCCGTCGCCGCCGCAACAACAACAACAGGACACGCGCCCGTATGCCAGTGGCACTACAGCTTTGGTGATTGCCGGCGGCGTGTTCATTGTGATTACCGTGGTGGTGTTCTGGCACATCTCCACCAACATCGCGCCGTGCTGCAGCGCGACGCTGAGTGGTCTGAGCTCGAGGGTGTTTGCGGTGAGCGTTGCGATATTCGGCGTGTGGCTCGTAGCGATGGTAATTATGGCATACGCGTTTGTGCGAGCAGTGTTCTCCAATTACTACAAGCCAATTGCGAAAAAAAATCAATAAATAAACACACACGCACCTCTCTAGAAGCTGATGGCGTACAGCCCCGGTCTGGTCATGGACGGCGCAGTGCCAATGTGCTGCTGCTGGTCTCTGTGTACGATGGTGTCACGGTAGTCAGTGCGCATTTTCTCTAATTCCAGTTCGGTGAGTTCGTGTCGTTGTTCGTTCGCCGCGAGATCTTCAATCAGTTGGGTCACCGTTTGCGCGTTCTCCGTCAAGCACTGGAGTATTTGCGCGTTTTCGGTGTTCGCCAGCATGACAGCGTGCACGTGCTTGAGCTTCAGCAAAGCCTGGTGCATGCGTGCTGGAATTGCAGATTCCAACGCCGCGACGTCTATTTCCACGCGCGCGATTTTACGCGCGTTCCCAATTTTGAGTTTTTTGGTTGGTGGTGGGGCGGTCATGGTGAACGGAAAATGTAATTTGTACACGCGCAAAAAAAAAGAATTCAACCGGTGCACCCTTCCAAGTCAGTCCTGCCGGTGTTGCTGAAATTGTCCCACGTGATTTCTACTACGCTTTGTGTGTCCAGTGCGTGCGTGATGACAGCTGCGGCCCCGCGTTTTTTGGACAACGCGAACCCCATTTTTGTAATTGCGTCGTGCGCGTTCTTGGCGCCGCAGAAAAAGCCTTGTTGTGCGGGCGTGAGAAACAACGGCGTGTCGTGAGCTGGGATGTAGAACAAACGCGGCGTGAACCCGCGCGACTTTTCATCGATGATGAGCGCGTGTGCATGAAATGTGTCCGTGGGTTCAGGTGCCTCTGCGCGGAAAAAAATGCCCTGCGCGAGGACGGTGGGCGAGCGTGACACAAAAAAATTGATGCATCGCTCGCTGTCGGATCGCGGGGCAATGATGTCGTCGTTGCATATTGACAAATGGGCTTTACCGCCGGCGCGGCGCACTAAATACATGTCAATGAACGCCTGGGTCATTGTGAGACGGGTGATGCTATCATCATCTGTTGTTGTTGTTACGTCTTCCATTGTTTCAACGTCCGTTTTACTGCGTTTTTGTGGTACAGCAGTGCTAATATCCTCTTGGTCCGGCAAGATTCGTTCAAGGTCCATCGATTCCTCTTTTTCTTCTTCTTCTTCCTCCTCCTCTTCCTCCTTGAGGCGAGCATCTCGGGACCTCTTATGGCGTTGAGCCGACGAAGTTTTTTTGGTCCCGCGTTTGGTTCGTTTCATTTTTTTTTCAGAGAGACAGGAGAAGGTGGAAGGGAGTTTTTTTACTGTTGTTGTTGCGTCTCCGTCGCTTTTTTTATATAGTATTGCGTACTTTTTCATGGTTTTCGCACCCCGTGTCATTCACCCGTCGCACGCAATGTTCCAATCGCAAGCATCGTCGTGCGACGCGCTCGCCGCTGCTCACTGCTCTTCAAGCTGAGGTTGGTGTAGTAAACATCGTCAAGAAGATATTTTGCGCCGTTGCTCTGTTTGATTAGGTTCACAGGCGCTTTGTCGGCGTACAGCCAGGGCGTCATCTTGCCCTGTTTCACTGCATACAGCGGCGCATCAGCGCGCGCTGCTAAAATGTGCTTCATGTGTACTGCTTCTTCTTTGTTGTCGTCGTCGAATATCACAATGGGCAGCGCCGTCATATAAACAATTGGTGGATCACTGGGCGATTGCGAGTGAAATTGACGATCCAAGGGAATTCTGAGCAGTTGTTGCCGCACAAATGCATAGGACAAGCTTGTCTGAAACGCCGGCTGTTGACCTGTCGTATGCATTTACCACGGAAACTGAAAATCGCCACCACCACCAAGAAGAAGAAGTAGCAGTAGCAGCGCCACAACAACACCGCTCGCTCGACGATTTGTTCGCCAAGTTGACCATGCGACTCCGAGAGGACGATTTCGCCTTATGGGCAAAAAATGATAATTTGCAATTGGCACCGGCGCTTGCGAAGAGCGAGACGGAAGAACAGGAAAAGCAAGCGTTCGCCACGTACCCGGTGTTCGTGAGACGCCTCTTCTACACCAACTTCTTTACTGCTGAAGACTGCGCGCTGCTGCTGACTTCCAATCATTTTCTGACGCTGCTGTTCGCGTGTGTTCTCCAGGAACCGCACTGTAAGCCGATGTCTGCGCACCGGGCCACGCTGTGCCGACACGGCGCAATTTTTTGGACCGCCGTAACCGCGGCGGAGGTAACCAAGCAGGGCTATCGCGCACTAGCACACGTCAGTGAAAAAGAAGCACCGATGCTGACGGAAGAAGTGTACACCTTCAAACACATCAAAGCCAAAACGCCGTTCGTCGACGCGGACCCGCCGCCGCTCGATTGTCGAGAACTGCGCGAAGGCATATCCACCGACACCATCGATGACTATCTCATCATGCACGTGCTGTACGAGGAAGCAGAGGACGCCGACGCCGACGCCCTCTGCCCAGACCCCTGCGATTGCGCGCACGTTGCGCAAGAGTGTAAAAACGAAAAATTTTGGACGCTTGTCGACATGCGGTTTCAGTGGCGTGATTTATTTGACATCAACGCTTGAACTTTCTCAGCTCTTCTTCTTCTTCTTCTTGTGGTGTATTGTCCCGCGTACGCCATGGCCCTTCCCCTCCTGCTTTGATCCCGTGTAACATATTTTCACGAATTTATCGCCTGGCAGTTTTTGTGTGCGGACGCGACCTCCTGCTTTGACGCATTGATTAAACTTCTTGGGCATTGTGTGTGTGTGTGTGTGTGTTTGTTGCATGAACCGGCACACAAATATGTATTTGTGTCACAAAAGACCTAATTTTCATTCAGTCAAAAAGTTAAACCTTGCGTGTCCCGCGCCGGCGCTCTCTCGTAAGTAAAAAAATTCGTGCTGAATGGGGTCCCAATAGTGTTGAGCCATCTGTTGAAAAATGTTCAACTTTTCGTGTTTGATCAATTGTGCATTCTGTGCATACTGTTCGAATTTGGGTTGAAAGTATTCCTTGGAGCGCAGTTCAGCACTGGCCAATTGCAAAAAGGTATCGCGGAACAACAAGTCGGACGTGTTGATTATGTAGGAGAGCACGTGGTCGTTGCTGTCACGGCCGCCGAAGCGATAATTGGCCCTGTCTGCAAATGCGGAGCGAAAATCGAAAACAGCGCGAAGTAGCGTTTGCATGACGTTTGGATCAATGCGCTGAACAGGCTCGCCTCCTTCTTCGTCGTCGTCCTCGTTGTCGTTGTCTGTGCCGGGCACCACGGTCAAAATTTTGTTTTCTTCCAAGCCGTAGGTGTTGCCCAGGGCTACGAGAAACGCGCGCACTCTGTCGTTGTCCCAACGTGCTGCCATTTCTTCTGCAGCGGAAGGCTTGGGTGGCGGGAGTCGTGGAGCTGTGCCAACCACTTGGCCATTGGGCAATTGCACCAAAAAACCGCGATCCGCAGTGTTGAGCCGGCGTGGCGTCATTTGCACGCGGGGCGCGCCGGGTAGCGAGGGTGGCAGTGATGCTGGCGGTTCAGCATCTGGAAGCAACAAGCCATAGCGGATGGCCCCCTGGAGCGTAACTGCGTCGGTGTCGGTCATTGTGTGTGCAGCTGCACAATTTGTCGCCTCTTCCTCTTTTATAGCGATAATTCAACCTGATGCGATTTTTTCCAGTTCGTGATTGTTCGTTGCCTGTTCCACGATTGTTCGATACTTACGCATAAAAATTCTGAAACTTCCCTCCTTTGCACCTCATCATGTCTGCTACCACACTGAAAGAGCTGCGAGGAAGTTTCCCTCCGTTTTGCAAAGTTCGAGTTCCGCCGCTTATTCCAGCAGGATATCAATTCCGAGAAGGTGAAGTCCGCCCCTCCGACTGGGAAGGGATTGTGTTGGGCATTACCAACAATTGTCTGTTGATCTACAACCAACATCACTTGCCAGAAGACTATCCAGTGCGTGCCAGAGGTGAAATTTTTTCTATTTACGTATTGAACACGGTGCCCAGTGTTACGCGCATCAATGAAAAAGCAGCAGTGTTGGCAGCGCGCAAACAAAAGTTTGAAGCACTGTTTTCACAAGAATTGTTTGATTGATTGATTGATTATTACCTTTTTACCGTCCTTAAAACCCCCCGAGAAAAAACAGAAGAGCTGCAACAAGAGCGAACAGAAGAGGTCATCGAATTTGTTGCTCAAATTGCCATGCGCAACTCGATGTGGTCCCCGAACAAATGGATTTCCTCAGGCCATCTTTCCTTGGGCCAACCCGTTTCCTCTTCCAGCGAAACCCAGAAATCTTTCTTTTGTTCCACCGTAGGCTCCGGCGCGCTAAGCCCTGTGCCCGTGAGGCGGTGCACATACACGATGCCCGTGGGCGAAGGCCCCTGGATGCGAACCGCTTGAATCAATCGTTGCAATTGCCAGATTTTCGGGGTGTCAGCGTCACCGCGACGGAGTGCTTCTCTTTCCAATTCCTCTCGGTGGATGATGTTGTACAGCGCCTGTCGAACATCGAGCAAGCGTTGGGGGAAATTGTCGTCTACGGCGATTGCGGGGATTGGTCGAAACAACTTTCGACCAGTGAACTTGTCATCACGATTGCGATCCTCTGTAAAGTCCACCAGTGCTTGAAGCCCCCTTTTGTGCAACTTCCAGTTCCACACGCTCGATACCTCCCGAGGGAGGACGAACACGAAAAAGAGCATGAACACCACCAACGTCGTGGGCCCCAGTGCCATTTCGTGATACTGCAACCACATGAGCCACCACACGTGCACCGGAATCAAGTCGTAGTGCAGTGCAGGGCTGATGCCCGCTTTGAACGCAGCTTCCGGCTGCGTTTCGAATTTCGAAAAATCTATGAACTGGTCGGGACCAAAGAGCATGATGTCGCGGGCAATGTGATCGACGACGATTCGGCGCAATTGCGCCGAAATTGTTGGCAAGTAGAGCGACGCGGGCGGATTGTTTCCCTTTTCAATGTAGTACGGTTCTAGCTCGTCATCGGGGCTTGCGAAGCCCGCCCACTGTGATTCAATCACTCCGGCGGGCAAGCCAAAAGAAGACCAGTTGCCCGGGTGCGCTGCTATAGTCGACAACAAGACATTCTCCTCGGTGGCTGCCTCCAACAAAGAAAGCATGGGATCATCTATAGCCAGTGCAGCACGCGTCAAGGGCGTGCCTCGATGCAACATGAAATTTCCATAGTACCGCGCACTCTCGCCCCAGGGCGCTCCTCTCTGGCGCAACGCTGCCTCTAAAAAGTAATTGAACGCCGCTGGATCTGTCTCGAAGTCTACCGGCAACACTGGAAACAGCGCAGCGTACAACACGTTGTCCTTCAAGTGAGGGTCGAGTGCATCATTCAAAATCAAAATACTGAATATCAGAACTACGTGCATGCGCGCCATGGGGTGAATGAGCCAGGGGAGGCGTATGAACGCTTCGATGTCTTGAGAGGCATGGTGCAGCAATAATTTCAAAAACTGTCTTGCGTTCCCCGGCGCCTCAAATTTCCACTGCCGGCGCATAAAAACTAGGCTGTCTTCGGTTAGCGGCTTTTCCATGTGCAGCATCCGCCCCACATCTGCCAGTGCTGTAATGGGAAAGGACGGGCGTATGAATTCTAACTCCGGCCAATGCTTGGGATTAATACTGTGCCAGCCAAATTTTGGCGGGGAAATGTGTGCAGGGAGGGGTGTATCGCCCTCCCTCACGGGAGTGATGTCCCACAGAGATACACGCGCTTCTGTCTCGGGGTCTTCCATTTCTGCAGTCATTCGCGCATTCGCAGCTTTCACCAGTGCAAGATCGTGAGGACCAAATGCAGACTCAAACAAATCAAATATGTCGCTGTCGTCAGCGTTGTCGGCGTTGAAGTCCACCGCCTGCAATTGCAGATATCCAGTGCTCAGTGGACGATGCGCGATCATCGCTGCGCGATTAGCATAAAATACACGCGTACTTAGAACTTCCAATTGAATCACTGCTACCAGTTGATAACCAAGTGGAATTCCTTCTGGTTGTACAAGATAATGACCTGCTTTCCACTGGGCACTCAAACTATACGGTTCAAATGACATTGTCAGCCGCGCGTGCGCGTACATTTGAGTGTAGGTATAGGCAACAGCGACGGGGCTCTTTTTGTGGCTCGCCAATATGGTCTCAAGCAGTAAGTCGGACGGCACCATCAGTGGAGGTAGTCGGGGGTCCAGACGCACGTAGCGCGTGAAAAAGAACTCGTCCCAAGTCTGTAACACGAAAGACCATGCGGTGTCGTCGTCCGCGTGCTCCCACAACGCTTGACGAATGGACCGTGGATAACCACCGAGAAACAGCAGTAACTTGTCGAACAGTTTCTGCGGCGATGCCTGAATTCGGGTGGCCAAACGCTCTAGAAGTTCGGGCAATTTCGCGGCATAGGAGGACGCGACCTGCAACGATTGCATCACGTGGTACACTTGCCACGACAGCGGCGCGAGATAGCGCGAGGGAAAGTTGCGCGCGTAGTTCAAGCGCGTGTCCACCATGCCGCCCAGGGAAAACCAGTCCTCCTCCTCTTTGGCGTAGGGTTCGGCGCGCGGGTCGCGCAACTCGCTGATGAATTCGTACAACGTGCTCAGTATCACCACTGCGGTATCCACGAACTCCTCGGCGGAGGTGATGGGAATGTGAAAGCCTGCGCGCACATGCTTCACCTCCGGAGGGTCCCCCTGGCGCAAAAGAACGTTCGCGCCTCCCCCCGAGGTCATTCTCAGAGAGCCCAGCACCGAGTCGTAGAAGGCCAGAAAGGTTTTCGAAACGGGCTCTCGTCTCAATTTGGGGCCCATCATCCTGATTCCAACCAGCCAGCGCTCGTCGAACGCCAAAAGATCGAATATCATTACGGCGATTTCGGGAGGAAGATCACTGATGTAGTCCATGCGCTGTTCCCAGTCGTCCATAAATTCTTGCTCTTGTTGTTCTCGTTTGGGCTTCTTGGCCGTCGGTTCATCGTCGTTGTTGTTGTTGGCCTGCGCAACAATCGGCGGCGGAAAGTACTTGTCGAGCACGCCGATCAGCGCAGCGCTGTCTCCGCGACGCACGCGCTGGAGCTCCTTCTTCAGTTGATCCGTGACACTTGCCATCTCTGTGCGTGCGCATGCTGAATAAGAAAAAGGTGATTCTATTTGTATGCTCATTTTTCAGTGAAATACATCCGTCTTCACGGTTCCTTCATGTATTACCTCAGTAGTGACGTCACTGCGCATGTGCAACTCAATGTGATCGGGCCATTGGAACACCAGTGTTTCAGGCCACATTTCCTTGGCCCAGCCCGTTTCCTCTTCAATGTCTTCCCAAAATTGCGCCCTTTCAGCAAGTGTGCCCTTCATGCCCCTTGGCACAACTCTGAGGTCATGCAGATCCACCGTTGTTTTCTCGAGTAAGCCTGCCTTGATCAAACGTTGGATTTCGAAGATTAAAGGGGTTTCAGCGCCCTTGCGTTGGCGCGCGTCCTCTTCCAATTCTCTTTGATGGATGATGTTGTACAGCGTCTGGCGCGCACTAAACAAGCGATTGGGATAGTCTTCGTCAATGGCGTGGTCGGGAATCGTCTGAAACAACTTTGTGTTGGCGAAGTTGCCCTTGCGATCGCGTTTCCCAATGAAGTCTACCACTCTCTGAAGATCTGCTTGACGCAATTTCCAGTCCATCAATGGGGAGCCCACACTTGCAGGAGACACCGCAAATGCGAGCATGAATGCAATGAGCGTTGTTGGGCGCAGCGCGTGTTCGTGATACAGCAACCACATAGTCCACCATGATTCCACGCTGATTAAAGAATAATCCAGCGCAGGGCTGATGCCCGCTAAAAGTTTGCTCTCCAAATGCAGCTGCGCGAAGTCCAAGTGGGGGTGGTCGAAGAGCATGATGTCGTCGGCAATGCGATCAATGACCGCCCCATTTGCATCCATATCCCCTGGCAAATAGAGTGACGCGTGAGCTCGATTCCACGGGTCGCCCTTTTTCCTGGTGTAGTAGGGTTCTTTCTGAAGGACGTCCGCCCACTGTGACTCAATTACTCCTCCGGTCAAACCAAAAGAAGACCAATTGGAAAATTTGGCTGCCACATCGTTCAAATCTTCAACGTGGCGGTGTAACAAAAAAAGCATGCCGTCAGTTTGGGATGCCTCGTCGTGGGAAACGTCATCAAGACTCCTCTCGGCACCAGGATTTCCATAGTACGTTCCATCGGGATGCCAACGTCCTGTTCTCTGACGCAATGCACTCTCCAAAAAATACGTAAACTGAGGTACCACCGATTCTGCCTGCAATGCGCGGCTGAGCTTGGCGTCCAGCAGGTTGGGCATGTGATACAAAAGCAATATGTTGAACACCAGCAGTACATGGAAGCGCGCCATGGGATCAATGATCCAGGGCAGGCGATCGAATGCTTCGCCGTCCGCGGTCGCCTGATAGATTATCATCCGCAACACTCGGAGCGTTGGATGGTTATCGGGTGTGAAAGGCACCAACAATCGCTGCGCAAATAGCATAACGGGTTCCCCATGCGGTTTTTCCATGTGCAGCATCCTTCCCACATCCGCCAGTGCAGTAATGGGAAAGGAAAGAGTGGCCCTCTGGTTAAAGGGCCACCCTTCCTCCGACCAATCTTCTCCAGGCCCAATGCTCCAGTGTCCCTGCAGTGGCACAGTCGCTACTTCTGTCTCCTGTCTAACTATATCGCCCTCCCACACCTGTACATCTTCTTCATCTTCTCCTGCTATTTGCAAATTTTCGATGCTTTCTGTGTTCGCGTCTTCTATCAATTCCAAATCGTGTGGACCAAACGCAGACTTGAAAAAATCTAAAATGCGCTCATTGTCATCGAACTCGCCATCGTATCGCACAGCCTGCAATGCCACTTGCCATGCCAGTGGAGCGCTCGTAATCATATTATGAGCCACGTCGGTTATCACTGGTACGCGAATCCACAAGGAAACGATCGCTATCAATTGATAGTCGTCAGGAAGCGAGGGTGGCTGTGGTATCACTTGCCCCGTTCTCCACTTTGCAACTAAACTGTACGGTTCGAAGGACGTACTCAAGCGCGCACGCGCATACATTTCGGTGTAGGTGAAGGCATCAGTCGTCCCGTGGCTCGCCAGTATTGTCGTGAGCAGCAAGTCGGACGGCACCATCAGTGGAGGCAGCTGGGGATTCAGACGCACGCAGCGCGTGAAAAAGAGCTCGTCGAAATAATTCAGCAAAAGCCCCCACGCAGCGTCGCTGTCCGCGTGCTCCCACAGCGCTTGACGAATGGATCGCGGATAGCCACCGAGAAATAACAGCAGCTTGTCGAATAGTTGCTGTGGCGGTGCCTGAATTTGGGCGGCCAAACGTTCTAGCAGCGCGGGCAACACCTCGGCATATTTGGCTAGGCGCAATTTGTCCATCACGTGAAGCACTTGCCACGACAACACTGCGAGATATTGAAAGGGGAAGTTGCTCGCGTAGTTCAAGCGCGTGTCCACCATGCCGCCCAGGGAAAACCAGTCCTCCTCCTCTTTGGCGTAGGACCCAGTGCGCGAGGCCACTCCACGCGGAAGAGGGCGTGGCACTGGGTCAAGAAGCGCACGTGGATCGCGCAATTCGCTGATGAATTCGTACAACGTGCTCAGTATCAACACTGCGGTATCCACGAACTCCTCGGTGTCAGTGCCATCAATACCGATGTTGACGTGTAAGTGCGCGCGCACGTGCCTCACCGCTGGCGGGTCCCCCAATTGCAATTGAGCGGTTGTGTCCACCTTGGGATTCTCCCCTATGGCCATTCCCAGGGATCGTACCACAAATTTGTAGAAGAAGCCTAGTTGGCGCAGTGCTGGACGTCCCAGCACGATTCCGACGATCCAGCGTTCGTCGAACGCCATTCGTTCGAATATCATTTCGGCGATTTCCGGGGGAAGAGCGCTGATGGGGGCCATGCGCGGTTCCCATGCTTGCTCTTGTTTGGACTTCTTGCGCTTCGGTTGTCCGTTGTTGTTGGCTTGCGCAACGATCGACGGCGGAAAGTACTTGTCGAGCACGCCGATCAGCGCAGCGCTGTCTCCGCGACGCACGCGCTGGAGCTCCTTCTTCAAGCGATCATGATTCATCGCGCGAGAGAAACACACACGCACGAGCCTCAAGCTGGGCTATATCGCATGAAACATTTAAACGGGGCGATTCATTTCAATCGCGCCCGCTTCGACGGCGGATCAACGATGCTCCATTCAAACGATTTTTTTAGTATCCCCTGCACGTCCGCACCAGTAACCCACGTTTGCACTGCAATGATCACGCCAAACTCGTTGTAGCGATAAATCAAGTCGTGCCCCCAAGACATTGAGGAAGAGGCGCACCAGGAGCCCACGCGTACTCCCTCCTTGTAACTGCCGTGCAGTTTTTCTCTTCCATCGGACCCATAAAAGTACCACTCGCCGTGCGGCCGGCCGGCGTCATCGTAGGAGCCAGTGTACGCTATCTTTTGATTCCAGTGATAAAAATTCCAGTAGCCCACGCGCACCCCATTGGCGTACTGACCACGATATTGCATTGGCACGTCCACGGCGAGCACGTAGTCCTTCCAACTCGCCTGGAAGCCACTACCCTTCATGCAGTTGTGATAGTCATTTTCAGAGAGGTAGGACAAAATCTCCATCCATGCGTCGTGAAGGTGCTCGCGGAACGGATGGAAGGGCTCGTCTTTTAGAGACGACATCGTGTCTCGGGAGGGAAACGAACAAATAAAGCGCTTCTCTTTTTTTTTCTCCGGCGCTGTAACAAGATGCAACAAGTTGCACCGAATTTTCTTCGATCTCTCAAATTCTGCCATTCGTCCGTCCTCCCTCGCTCGCTCATGACTTCGATTGATCGTGTCCTCCGCTTAGACGTTCAAGAGAAAAATGTGCAGGAACAACTCTTTTTGAAAATCCCGACGGGGGAACGTTTTTGGCAACAGTTGCAGATGAGGGGAGACATCGTCCTGCCAACGATCCTGACCAAGTGGGGCAGGATTGCAATTGCTCTGCATGTGATGAAATCGGAGCTCTGCTGCAAAGCGGACGGTCCGACCGTTGAACCGCTGGCCCGTGTCATCAAATGCGTTGTGCAGAATGATTTCTTGCAGCAGCAGCAGCACAGAGATCAATTTGCCTATAATGTTCAATTTATTGTCGGTGGTCACGTGGCGCCAGTTTCGGAGTATCGAGTAGTTTGGACTAATGGCGCACGTCCTCCGCCTCTATTCTTTGGTTGGACTCGCGAAGAAATTTGCGACGAGAATGCAGGCGCACAGTGCCTGCAATTGATTTTTTCCTATCGAGCGTGGGCTACGTTCGACAAGAAACTTATACAGTGGATAGATGAAACGAGCGCAGCGACAAAGAAACGACACTTCGACGTCCTGGCCGCCAGTGAAACTTTGATGTTGCTGTCGGAAGCACCGCAGGCAGCTTTGATTGTAGAGAGTGGGAAAAAATAAAAAACACGATCAACGCAGAAACGAATTTCCCTCCGCCATCTGCAAATGTCCCCTCGTCGCCAAGTCATCGTCAGCAGCAGCGACGACGACGACGCCGACACCGACAATGATCCCTGGAGTATGATCGTCGAGGCAGAGAAAGCACTTTTGGAAAGCATGACGCGCTATTGCTTTCCGCTCACTGCCGGGGACAATCCTCGCTTTTTCTCCTTGAACCCAGCCACTGAAAAAGGATTTCACATATTGCACGCTGAGCACGCGGGGCCCGCGCCCGATGACCCCGTCTGGAAAACAATTCTTGAAGACCGCCAGTGGGCGTGGAAGGATATAGACGAGAGTTTGTTGTACAAAAAATGGGACCGTTTAATCACCAACCAGCGTCCGTGGGTCATCCAACAGATTACAGATTATCGGCGTGCGATGCAAGTGCCCCACGGGGACACTGAAAACCTGAAGCCGTTGATCTTGCCGGCGACGAAGCCGCTGATCTTGCCGGCGACGAGGCCGCTGATCTTGCCGGCGACGAAGCCGCTGATCTTGCCGGCGACGAGGCCGCTGATCTTGCCGGCAGCGCCCACCACTGCTGCTGCGGCAGCCAATGCTGCCGCAGCCGCTGATCTTGCCGGCAGCGGCGGCGTCGTCATCGTCGAAGACGAGGAAGAAGAAGAAGAAAGTGGCAGTAGCGACACCGCCGCCGCCGCGCCCGCACGAAAGTGTCCGTTGGAGCTGTCAGTGGAGTCCGTCTGTTATTTAGATCAGTTCAGAGATCAGGTTTTGCAGGACGCGCGAGCGAGTTTCATCGACGAAATCGAGGAGCAGCGCAAAGAAATCGAAGCATTGAAGAGTGTTGTACAGCAAGAACGGGTGCAGGACGCGCGAGCGAGTTTCATCGACGAAATCGAGGTGCAGCGCGAACAAATTGAAGCATTGAAGAGTGTTGTACAGCAAGAACGGGCACGGAGAAAGCTCAACCTGGAAGCGGCGATGCAGATGAAGGAATTGGTGCAACTCCTCGCTGATGATGTATCAACATACGAGCCGAAAAAGAAGAAGCAGAAGACGTCTGCGGCATCTAACAAAAATTGATTAATTGCATTGTGAACGTGCAACGAATAATAAAAATTGACGAACACAAACAATTTTTTGCCCTCCCCTGCACTCATGTCTATCTGGACGAGTCGCCAAGTGAGGCGCCTTTTGCGCTCTGTAACGTGCCAGTTCTTTCCGCCGCCATTTGCAACTGAGGGCGCGCTCGATGACAGCGATTTTTCTCCGCAAATCCCTGAAAAGCGAGAGCAAGAGAGAACGCACTCCCGGGCCGTAGTCGCCGGTCCCGGTGACCCCGGGTGGGGCAAAATTTTCGCAGCGCGTGACTGGGGCGTTAGTGCGCAAAATTCACTGTATAACAAGTGGCGGGATTTGTTGAAACCCGAAGCCCTCTTGACCACCACTGCCCGCATTCGGTACTACCGACAGAAGATCCACACGCAGTTCCTCCAAACAAAAAACCCCGGCCACTTCGTCGCCATCACTCCCGTCACCGGTGTTGAAGCGACAGACGGCGGCGGCGGCGACGACGACGAGGAAGAAGAAGAAGAGGAGAAGGAGGACGACGACGACAACCACCACCACGACACCTTCCTCGAGAAAAATTTTCTCACGAAGGAGAACGCACAGCATTTGAATGCTGTCATCATGCGCGTGGTGACCTCTGCGACGGCGGCCGCGAAGGCGGACACCGACGAGAAATCCGCCGCCACCATTGAAAAGTTAAAGACTAAACTGCGCGTGCAATGCGAGAAAAGAAAACGCGCAGAAAGCAATCTGCGCGAGGTGTGTGAGAAGGTTGCCAAGGTTGCCAAGTTTGCGCGGTTGTTGAACTCCGAGACGCAGTGACTGTGTTGTTTGTTGGATGTAAGACACTTAATTAACTCCTTCGGTGCGCGCGCGCACTATATTTCGACCGCAAAAAATCATTCCTGGTGAGCGGCGTATTCAACTACAATCAGCTCCGTCGTAATGTCGCGACAAGAATTCAAATTTGCAAGCAATTCTTTCATTGGCTCAGCAATTGCTGCAGCATCACATTCCTAAAGAAGAAGCAGAAGACGTCTGCGGCATCTAACAAAAATTGATTAATTGCACCGTGAACGTGCAACGAATAATAAAAATTGACGAACACAAACAATTTTTTGCCCTCCCCCTGCACTCATGTCTATCTGGACGAGTCACCAAGTGACGCGCCTTTTGCGCTCTGTAACGCGCCAGTTCTTTCGGCCGCCATTCGCAACTGAGGGCGCGCTTGACGACAGCGATTTTTCTCCGCAAATCTCTGAAAAGCGAGAGGGAGCAGCGCACCCCCGGGCCACAGTCGGCGGGATCGGCGACCCCGGGTGGGGCAAAATCTTCGCAGAGCATGACTGGAACGCTAGTTCGCAAAAATCACTGTATTACAAGTTCCGGGAGTTGTTGAAACCCGAAGCCCTCTTGAGCACCACTGCCCGCATTCGGTACTACCGACAAAAAATCCGCGAAGTCGACATCGAGAGTGAGAAGATCCGAATGGAGTTCCTCCAAAAAAAACACCCCGGCCACTTCAACGCCGGGGCAGAGAGTGACGACGAAACGACGGACGGCGACGACGACGAGGACGAAAAGAACGACGAAGAAGAAGAGGAGGATAATCACCAGTGCCATAACTCCTTTCTCAAGAAAAATTTTCTCACGGGGGAGAACGCCCAGCATTTGAATGAAGCCATCATGCGCGTGGTGACCTCTGCAACGACGGCCGCAACGACGGCCGCGAAGGTGGCCGCGAAGGTGGACACCGACGAGAAATCCGCTGCCGCCATTGAACAGTTGGAGCAGAAAGTGCGTGCGGAGCGCAAGAGAAGAAGAAGCGCAGAAAGCAAGCTGGACGAGGTACGCGAGAGGGTTGCAAAATTTGCGCGATTGTTGGAGTCTGAGACGCAGTGACTGTGTTGGATGTAAGACACTTAATATATTAACTCCTTCAGTGCGCGCGCGCACTATATTTCGACCGCAAAAAATCATTCCTGGTGAGCGGCGGATTCAACTACAATCAGCTCCGTCGTAATGTCGCGACAAGAATTCAAATTTGCAAGCAATTCTTTCATTGGCTTAGCAATTACTGCTGCATCACATTCATCTGGGACGGGATACATCTGAGCTCTAATTTTCTTCTCCAACATTGCTCTGAGTTCGCTGTCTTTATTCGCCATTTCTGCGCGAAACCACGTTTCTGGATCGATGGTGTGCTCTGTTTTTATAACCACCGTAAAATCAATAGTTCCCCAAAGATTAGGATAACACCACGTACGCAGGAGATAGCGAGGCATGGTGGAAGGGATGAAAAAAAACTTTCAAGCGTACCACTTTGCATTCCATCCCCTTTCCACGAAGGGGGTGTTGTCGACGAAGTCAACGCGCGTGCGCTCAAATTTCTCTACTGACAACCTGAAATCCTCGTTGGAGTAAAACTTGGTTCGGAGGCTCTTGTTCTCGTGGCCGAGAATCTTGTTCACGAGCTCGAGTCCCATGTGCATGCCGAGCTCGACGTACTCGGCGTGTGGAACAGGGTTGCCCGCCGTGACCGCTACGTCTCCCTTGGCATCTTCCCCCAAATACAACTCTGCCTGGGCGATCACATGACTGTCCTCTGGTTTTTGAAAGCCCAAGCAGACGGGAAATGGCGATCTCCCCATTCGTCTAATCATGTGAAAAGCAGCGACTTCCATGAGCTCTTCTGGCTTTGGCGGTGTTTGTCTCTTTTGGAAATCGAAGGCAACGTCTCGGGCGATTTGTTCGGAGAGGGACAAATATGCTTCTTCTTCTTCTTCGCTCTTGCGCTGCTTCTTAGACGGAGATTCTTTTGTTGACACAGACATTTTTTTCAGAGAGCACACACACTAAAGGGAGGGAAATTTTCAAGCATACCACTTTGCGATCCATCCTTTTTCCGTGAAATAGTTGTTGTCGTCATCGTCATACGTGCGCTCAAATTTCTCCACCGACACCTTGCAACAGGCCAGAAGGGTGGGGGCGCCCTTCTGGATTTTTTTGTTGTCGTGGCCGAGTGCAGCATCAATGAGCTGGAGTGCAAGGTGAATGCCGATTTCGACGCAGCCAGTGCGTGGAATGGGGCCGCAATTCGCGAGGAACACCCAATCTTCGCCGAGTGACCCCAAGCAAACTTCCTTTTGAGCGACCACACGACTGTCGTGTGGTTGTTCTTCCGCCATTTCAACGGGATACGCCACTCTGCCCACCCGTTGAAACATGTAAAAGGCGGCGAGTGCGATGACTTCTTCTGGCTCTGGCTCTGTTTTTCTCATTTGCAGATCCTTGGCAACATTGGCGGCTATTCGTTTAGACAGAGACAAATACGGACGAGGGCCTTCTTCTTCTTCTGCTTTGCGCTGTTTCTTGGACGGGGATTTTTCAGTAGACATTTTTTACCTCAAGAACAATGTGAGTGTGGTGGGAGGGAAAAGAAGATATGTTTTTACATGCGCGCTGATACCCACGCGCACAAATCTCTCACTTGCGCAACGCTCTCGGCGCGGTAGCCGCACAGGTAGTTCACCGCGTACAACACAGCGTCGGGCGTGTACACGGCAGCCACTTTCCAGAGTGCTTGGGCGTTGTCTTCCATGCACAGAGAGCTGGCATTTTTATACTCCTCTGACTCCTCTGGTGCGTTCCACGGCCCACCGAAGTTCTCTCCGTCGGAGGTCATTTTAGACCAGTCCGTACAGGCAATCTCATTGAACACCGCTGAGAACTGATCGAATGTTTCCAGCTTGAGGTCCTCTTCCACGGCGTTCTGCATGTCCCAGCAGTCGTTGAACCACGATACGAACTGGGCGTTGTCCCCGCGCAAAAATGTCTGCAGCTGCTCGCACTCTTTGCCGTCGATCGGTTCTTCGAACTTTGTCATGAACATCGTAAACTCCGACCCCGAGAATGAAGACACCGCCATCGGGTGGTTCCATTGGGGGAGTGTAGTGTCTCCCATGACACAGTGCGGTGGGTGGCGGGAAGTTTTTTTGAATTTCCATTCTTTAGTTCCGTCCAGACTGCTTCGACGAAGTTAGCTCTTACAATGGCAACAATACTCTCTCATAGAGCGGCTGGGGGTTGCCAACCTCGCGGATGGACACGCGCGTTGCGCGCAGTTCCGCTCCTTTTGCAAGGACGATCTCACCCAAGTGCCACTTGTTGATGTGCGGACTCAGCTGGTCGCTGTTGAAGCCGTGTTCGTCTTCCTCGCGAAATTTCGCGTGAAAGGCTTGGGCGTGCTCCTTGACTTCTTGAGTGCGAAAAGCAACATTGTAGACAGCAATGTCGCCCTTAGCGCCAAACATACTTTCTCCCGTCACCTTGATTCCGACACCAGCTTTATTCCATGCGTGTTCCAGCGCGCGCTGAGCTTCATTCGGGAATGGGGTTTTGCGCCACGCGAGCGTGATGTGTTCTTTGCCGGCGGGCACGATGAGTGGCGCCCACGTGCCATTCACAGCATCGCGGAGTAAAAAGTGACTGAGCGCAGCAAAGTATGGCATAGCGCGAGAGAGGGAGGAGGTTCAAAAAGTCTGCGTCGAGTGTATATTACAAAATCTGTGTCAGCTATTTTTTTGTTCGCTGCTTGTTTCACAAGTTAAAATTTTCCTTCCATCTGCTCTTCCAAAAACTGGCTGCCTCTTCGGTGTTCCAGCCACTTCAATGTTATTGACACCAAGTAACACCCCCCATTGAAAACGACACAGTTTCCTTTCCAGCACATTTTGGCAGCTGCAGACATCGTACTACAAAGATGATTACCACGGATGCCCAGGCCCCCCGTCAGACACGCGATTTTTTTCAGAGAAAGCCGCTGCGAAGGAAGCACGAGAAGCAGAAAAGAGAGAGTTTGTGCATGATCATCTCGATTGGGACCATTCCGCAAACTACAACGAAAAGGAGTACGAAAAAGCAGTCCCCCAAAAAATTCGAACTGCCGTGGAAGACATTAATGACCTCGAACTCAGTTTAAGTGACCTCGCACCCGCAGAATTCAAAGTGCTCTTCAAATTTCTCAACAAGGGCCACTATGTGCCTTGCTTGCAAGGGTGGGACATTTCGTTGATTGAGGTCGAATGAATGAATAAATGAATGAATGTTCTACAATTAAAAAATTTTCCTTCCACCGATGTCCACCCCCCTTGCTGTACTACGCTATCTCAACGCTGACGTCGATGCACTGGAATGGATGTTTCGCAAGGAAACCGGAATCCAGACGTGCACGCACGGCGAAGCGCTGGCGCGCCAGCCGCGCCTGGGCATCTTCGCCGAAACGGTGACGTACAACGCGCGGAACGCCTATCTGGTGGGCTCGTGGCTCGAGCTGTTCGAGCGCTTGCAACACGAACTGCGCAAGCCGATCGTCCCCGCGGAAACGGCGCAACGGGAGGGCGAGGCGGACGAGAAGTGGGCGCCGACGCCGCGCCACAAGTGGTGTCGCAACTACTTCTACGAGTTGATCCCGGAGAGCGCCGCCTGCCACCTCTACTTCGACATTGAAGCGCGGGTGCCAGAGGGAGCCGCGCGCGAGTTGCTGGCCAGCAAGCACCGCGCACTCTTCGAGCTCTGCTGCGCTGAACTCCAAGCGCAGATGCCCGACGACGACGGCGACGCGCTCACCTGTGCGATGCTCGTACTGGACGCGTCCAACGACCGGAAGTTCTCGCGCCATCTGATTCTCCACGTCGATGGCACGGCATTTCTCAACAACAGTCACTGCGGCGCCTTCGTGCGCTACCTCGTGGACAAGTACCCTGACGAGCTCGGCGACGCGGGCATCGACATGGACGTGTACACGCGCAACAGACTTTTTCGCACGCTCTACAGCAGCAAGATGGCAACGCCCAGCCGCCTCTTTCGCCCGCACTCGCGCATCACGGCCCACGACCAGAACATGGTGCGCAGTGGCGTGGAGGAGGTGAGCAGCACGCTCTTCCACGAATCACTGGTGACCAATGTATTTTCATTTCACCGCGCGCACCCCCTCGCGCGTATTAAACTGATCGGCTATAGCGATCAGTTTCTCGCGGAGCACTGCGCGCGAGGCCGCAATCTCAAGCGTGGGCACAGCACAGGGGATATTAACACTTCCGCCGCGCAAAAGAAACCACAATTGCTCTACGGCCACGGCTTCGCACTAGAGCGCCTGTGCATCACGGACCTCCCGTTTTTGATGCGGTGTCGCGATGACATCGCCGCAGAATACGGCTACGATGCTACGCAGGATTTCGCCGAGTTCGCATTGTACTGGGCGGAGCCCGACATGAAAACGCTGCTTTTCCCCATGGCCAGCGGCGCGTGCTACTTTCGTGGCAAAGCGGATCCGCATCGCCGCAACCACAGCTATGTCGTTGTCAACACCAAGAAACTGGACTTTTGCGCGCACTGTCACTCACAGAAGTCGCCGTGCGTAGAACAAGCGAAGGAGCTCCAGCAGCAGCGCGTGTGGCCGGCGCTCAGTGCGAACACCAAGCGCGTGCGCAAGCGCATCATCTGCACCAATGCACTGCTGTGGGATCATGTCCCCGCGGCATTGCGTCAATAGCCTGGGCAATGTGTATTTTCATGCCTGTATTGATCAACTGGGGGGCGCGCGAAGCCGTGCTACCTTTGTTTGTCATGTTTATTACAGCCTGCGTGGCACTTCGTGTTTGAAGGAGTGAATTCACAGTGCCGAGCGCGCGTATGCGACATCAACACGCAAAGTTTCTGTCCATTTTTGATCCATGATGTCATCGTGTTTTCTGTAATTCCAAAAGGGATTCCGTTCAAATGCAATCCAGGGAGCTTCCCTCTCTTTGTATGACAGCGTTCGCGGTTTGATTTTTCTCATTTTTCGTTGCAGAGCAGTGACTTCCTGCAAAAAGGTGGCCAGCGCCCGATTGGTTTGTCTGTAATTGTACCAGTCGTAGCACTTTATCATTCCAACGGAGCTCATGAGCAACCATATAATCTTGGACACCATTTGTGTTGCTTGGCAGGGGTAGACACACACGCGGGAGGGAATTTTTACTATTGTGTGATTCAATGAAGGATGAAGATCGGAGCGGAATGCAAAAAAAAGAATTCTGCCATCCACCCTCTCTCTCTCTCTCTTCCGCTCCTGAACATGAGTCGATCGAGGAAAACACTCGAGGAGCGTCTGGACACTGTGGACCAATATTTTGTCGGAAAAGAGCAGGATATGGTCGCAAAACGGGCTAGGCGCGCGGACAAGGATGCTGCGGATTGTGTGATCGTGCCTATAAAGCTATTTATTATGATTTGTTGCCTGGTGTTTGTGTATCAAAACAATCCTTGGAGAACTGGGCATAATCAATTTTGATTAACAGTGTGTTCACGCGTGGGCGCGCGGCAGTGCCTGTTCCATCAAAATGCTGCTGCACAGCAGGGTGAGTGTCTTGCGCGGAAACGCGAGATCTTCTTCTTTGGGGGCTGTCAATTGAAAATTTTGTTTTGCCTCAAACACCGTTTCTAACACCTGCGGCAGCACCTCCTGCAACAATCGCCCTTCGTTACGTGCGCGCGCTGCAGCAAACGCCGCAGCCTGCGTGTGGCCCAATGCGAAAGGCAGCACGCGCTGCGTCGCGGCTAAGAGTACGGCCCACGGCACGGCATAGCGCCGTTTCACGGCGGGGTAGTCCGCATCCACGAAATACTTGTTGGTCAGCGCGCGCAGCTGTGCGTCGGGTACCTCGCGCTCGGTCAACGCAGTGCTTGTGTGGAACGCCCGCAACACTGTGGCCATGGTGTGTGCCAAGTGCGCTGCGACAGGCGCGTCGCTGACCGCCTTGGCAGCGCGGTAGTCTTGCCAGGCAGCCTGTACATTGCAGCCGGGGATGCTCAACACGGGGTCTGTCAATGGCGGAGTCCATGCTGCTGCTGTTGATGCCGCCGCTTGACACGGGGGTGTACCGCGCGCGGTAATGTGTTTGACCACTGTTTCCACGAGGGCCTCAAGCGGCGCATCGTTGACGCTCGCGCTCGCCTTGTCCGTCTGCCATGCGTTCTGTGCTTCCATCCACTCCACAAACACAGCGGGTTGCAGCGTTTGCTGGCCCGCAGATGACGCACGGAAATCATCGAACGAGAGTACGTGCGCGGTGGGATCCACCTGCAGCAGCAGCAAGTGTGCGGCTACAAGCGCAGACGACATGTCGTCCGCCATGTGCGCGAGTTGGTTTGCGAGGTCAGCGCGCTCCTCGGTCAACAAGTGCCGGAGACGGCGTAATTCTTTTGCGTGTTTCTTCTTTTTTTTCTTGCTGTTGCTGCCGTGACCGTATTTCTTTTCGGCAGCAACAGCAGCGGTTGTTGTCAGTGCCTCGAGGTAGAAAGCGGCGCGCTGCACCGCTTCAGACGTGGTGGCTGCTGCTGATGATTCAGGAATGTTCAACAAATGTTGCAAATTTGCACAAATGGCTTCTTCGTTATCGCCTGCGTTCTTCGCGAGTTTCTGACAGAGAATGGAGAAATCGTCGCCCATAGTTGCGCGCGCGCTCAAACTTATGAACAAGCCCCTCTCCTGCTTATACACACTGAACCACTTGCTTTCAGTGTTCGAGAAAAATAAAAACTGCACAGCTTAATATCCCCCTCCCCCCTCATGGACCCCGCTGGAACAGGGCGCGAATATTTGGTCGCGTATCTCGCGCGTCACGCGCCCCATGTCGAAGATGCGCAAATTCAAGAATATGCCACGGCGCTGTGGACCGTGGCAACTTCAACAGAAAAAGAGCTTCAAACAAAACGAGATGCTCATGAGCCTGAGCTCCATTCGTGTAGTCGCTGCAGTGCAGAGTTCCGAGAAGGAAGATGGTCACCGAATTCACATGAATGGCGATGGACGACCCACCCTCGCTTGGACCCCTGTGCGATGTGTGGAATTCTAGTGTGCGTAAAGTGTCGCGTAGACCCCCACCCCGGTCTCGGAATTGTATTTTGTCACCGCCATTACAATTCCACGTGAGGGAAATTTTTTTAATGGCAAAAATCAAAAAAGGAAGAAAAAACAAAATCAGCTGCGCGTGCCCAAGAACGCACAAAGTTTATTTCCGTCGGTTCCTCGGATCACGACGCCCGTCTTCTGTTCCTGTTGACCGTTGTAGATCTGCGTGAACGCCGCGACCTCCCTGTTGAGCCCTTCGTGTTGATACGTGAACAAGCGGGCCGCCGCTGAATCTTTCTTTTTCAGCTGTTTTGTTGTGCGGTCCAGTAGGTCGTTGTTCTCGCCTTCACTGCCAAACATGTAGCCCTCTATTTTCAGCCTCTCGGGGGCTGCTGCGGCCAACACCGTTTCTCGGAAGTTCGCCAGCAGCACCTCGCTTGAAAGCTTCTCTAGGACGCTGTCCACGTCCTCGTCCACGGGAACCGCGCCGATCAACTGCGCGAGAAAGGCCACTGTTGCCACGTGTTTCTCTTGCCCCGTGCCGCCATCATCATCTGTGCTTGACACTTCGTTGCTCAGTGGCACGCCTGGCAGTCCAATCTTCGCGGGGTCCACCTTGACTTGAATCATGCCTTTCTTCATCATGTAGTCCAGAATCAACAAAAAGTGCATTTGGCGGCCCTTCGCGAACGTGGCGGCTGGGAACATGTCGTCGTTGGCATCGTAGCCAGCGTCGTCGGACTCTCCGTACGCCGGATCCATATGCATCGCCCGTTTCGCCTGTGGCTTGTTCACCAAGATGTGCTGCAAACTGTCGTTGGCCACCTTCTGCGGGCGTTTGGGGTCAACCGCTTGCAAGCGAAGGCTTGCGCGGTCGTCGGTGCGATTGGTGCGAATGTTGGCAGCAATCAGATCTTTGGGCATTTGCCACACAGCTTCCAGCATTTCGCCCGGTACCACGCGCTTGGACGTCAATACGCCTTCCAAGCGCCCGTTCATCTGCAAGCCAATCGTGCCCCCCTTTTGCGCCTCCGTCTGAAGCAGCCCCTCCCGCTGGTGGTGAAATTCGGTGAAGAAAGGATTTCCAATGAGGCGTATCGTGCGATAGTCATTCAACGCCGCTACCTTCTCTTCCAGCGTTAGGGGCTCGTTTTTGCTGTGGGGACGACGGCGGCGCCACGCGCGATTGAAGACTTCTCGCGGAATGGGTACGCCATTCAGCGAAGAGAGCACTTCGGGTTCTCCGCCCTTTTGCGTGGGGCCGTCTTTGAACACGAAAGTTATGTCTTCGCGGTAGAAAGTGTGCTCTCCCCCCTGCCCCCCCGCCCTTAGCTCATACACTACGTGGTCTCGAGCGCCTTCTCCACTAACTGCCTCTTTAATGCGCGATCCGTCCATGAAAGCGGAAATGACGATGAACCCTGGCTCTTTGGCTTCGCGCATCTGAGGGCCCAAGGGGCGCGCCTCCTCTTCCTCGTGGTCCGCCATGGCGAGGCTGGCAAGCATGCTTCCCCCAGACATCACCATGACACCTGCGGAGAGTTCGTGACAGTGGTGACCACCACGTTACTATATACGCGCGAACATCTGTGTTTTTTTATCTGTCAAAAAAGAGTTCCGAGAGAGAAACAAAAAAAAAGGGGGGGGGGCTTCAACGGCAGTTGAAGGTGGAAACGTTGATCAAGCCATCGAATTTGCTTCTGTCTGCCGCTGAAATTTTGGAACTGTCCCGCGCATACTGTCTTCCCTCCGCCTTACTCTTTTTTTGTGCAAATCGAATGACTTCGATTTCCACTAGGGGCGATCCCATTTGATAGCAGTCCATGACGAAGCCATCGTCGTCGCGCGCGCCGCTGCTGAGGAGCTCCCAGTCGAGGTACTCGATGTCGACATCGTCATCAACCCGTTTTGTCTTGGGCTTGGTGTACATCGCGAATCGCTTATTCTGTTCGATGTAGTCGAAGTCGTCGTCGGTGGGCACGCCATTGCTCGGGGAGCAATGCAGTACGCGCGCGCCGTCACGCCGATTCAGCGGCACCACTTGCAACGGCTCGGTCAGCGTCGCTTGCGCCGACGACTGGCGACCCTCATCGCTGATAAAGCCCTGCTCCTGGGGCACAAGGCGCGCGCGCTTCAACGCGTAGAACACGCGGTCGCCATTATTCGGGCGATAGCGCCACAAGTTGCGCATCCACCGCTGGTCGCCGTTGAACAGTACGCCGAGTGGAATCTGCTGTTTTACAACGGAGTCGGCCTGCGGCGCGTACTTGACAGTGGTCGTGCGATCAATGAACATGGTGCCCAGCGCGCGCACTTGCGCCAGTACCTGGTCGTGGTCGTCGCTGAGCGCGAGTGGCGACGTAGGCGGGTCCCAGTGGTGCTCCGAGAGTTTCGCTTCATCGAGCGTGCGCTTGCGCGTCCCGCTATTGATCAGCGGCTGTTCCCGCTGCCGCCGCTGTTCAGTGGCGCCATTGCGGGTGTGCACCTCCAAGTGGTAGTTCAGCGTGGGCAAATTGACAACGGAATAGCCATCCTCGGCCGATCGACGATCGCCGATTGGATCTTTCACCAGAAACAGGAATTCGCTTGTGAGGTAGCCGTGGGAAGTCTGCCACGCCGACGTCTGGCGCACCATGATGGTGGGGATGCATCGCGGTTCGGTGTTGACTTCGGCGGCGCCGGGGTCGCCCAAAACTGCTCCGAGCACATTGTCTCCGGCGAACATATTCGCCGGAGCTGTTGTTGTTGCAGCACCAGCAAATCCATGCTCTATGTATACGGATTTTTCACTTTTTCTGGGTTTTCATGCGTTGCGACGCAACGAGCAGGTCCTTGATGTGCTTGCTGACCTTCAGCAGCGTTTGCATGGCCTCGGGATCGTGTTTCCACCGGGTTGGATTGCGCAGGTCGTGGTAATAGACCCCGTTTTCGAGCAGCGCGTTGTACCCCGCCCTAAAATCAGCGATGTGCGCGTCGATGATGCGCGTGCCCGACGGACGCACGCAGCGCGTGAAGTGGCGCGTGACCTCCGTTTCAGTCCACTGTTGCAAGTGGCTGATGTCGCGCGCCTGGGGGGTTGCCCACAGTTGCCGCCTTTCCACGCTGCAGTCATCCTTCAGCTCTGGCAACAGTTTTTCGTTCCATGCTTCCGCGATGTACTGAAAGCGCGCGCGCTCTGAAATGCACAGTTCTGCGGCGCGCTCGTGCTCCCACTCTACGCTGCCTACGAACAACAGGCGTTCCAGCTCTGCGTTGGTCTTCTCCATGACGCCGATCACCTTGCACAGTTTGCACCCGGCGAGATCCTCGGAGACGCAGCGATCAATGTAGTCATGGGCGTTGACGGGAAAGACTTCCGTGCACAGCGCTTGGTCCTTTTCTTCTTGCACGCGCCGACGTTTGTGCCGATGCGCAATTTCAGGGAGCAAGTCATATTTCCGTTCCTCCTCGCCTGGCTCAGACGCTTGGCTGCCACCGCTGGAATATCCATCGCTGTCGCTGTCAGTGTCCATTGTGCAGTTTGCGCGCGCGCTTTCTCTCTCTCTCCCAAAAAAACAGCGCAACAGTCTATACGAAAATGTCCACTTCTTTGCTTTCTGTCGTACAGAACTCGAGAAAAAGAAAAGCCACTGCCACCGCTCCTGTTGAGCGCGAGCTCGTCCGCTTTTCTCAACTCAGCGAAGTGGTTGAAGCGCGCGCGTGGACCGGCGCCGCGCGCTTCCAGGAACACACAACCACGCTTTTCCTCTGGGAATTCATCTCGGGAATGCGCTTGCCGCACGACACAGCACTGTTCACCACCACTTGCTTCACGCTCTTCACGCTGCTCACGCAGCACATGACCCATGATGGCGACGACGACGACGACGACGACGACGAAAACGCTCTCATCAATCGCTGCTTCGCGCTGCACGTCATTCACACCGCTATTTTCGATGTCTGTGCGCGCTACTTCGGTCACCTACGACACCACGTGTTTCACGCGAGCCGCGCGGGCATGTCGCCCTTTCAGTGGAATGCGCAGACTGTGGTGTTCGCGTGCACCTCGCTCATCGAGATGTTTTTGCAGAACGCGCTGCCGCGCTGGGCAGTGAGCGCACAGCGCCAACGGCTGACCCTGGCGTACTTGACAAACAAACAACGCGCCAGCTTTACGGAGCGCGCGCGCGCTCTCTTCTACGATATCGACCTCGTTGACGACGTCGACGAACTACCGTGCGTGTGCCCCAAAGAGTTCGACGTGCGCGTGTTCTGTGGCACGCGCAGCATCGCGGCGTTCTCGCAGGTGGAGTGCACACTGGCGCTGCAGGCCGCATGCCGCGGCTGGCGCAGTACGCGCGCCGTCAGTGCGAGTTGGGACATGTGGCGCTATGTTGACCACTTGCAGCAGCGCTGCTTTGAGCTGTGGATGATTGAGCACCATCCGCGCGGCGTGTGCAACGGCTGCCTCGGACAAATGGTCGAGTCCAAGGACGTGCGCGGCTACGCCGTGTCCGACGTGTGGATCACGCACACAGCAACGCTGTTCCTGTACATGCGCCGCGTGCAGTTCAACGCGTTCACGCTGCTGGCGCTGCACCACATTGACGCGCCCGTCTCCTACGCCGCCTGCGCGGCGCACATCGACCGCACGGCGTTTAGCGGCGCTAGGGGCGAGTTTCACGCGCTGGTCACCGGCTTCTACCGCTGGATCAGAGCGCAAGCGTGCAAGCAAATCGACGTCGCCATCACCGCTGCGTTGATCGAGAAAGTGATCAAGCGCGCGTGCTTCCGCGCCGGCGAGAAGGAAGAGTACATGCGTATGAACAAGAACGATTTGCCGGTACAAGCACTCGAGCGCCTGAGCCTCACCAACACATCGCTGCAGCTGGACTGGCTGAACCAAACGCTGCTGGGAATGCGCGTGGAACACTTCTTCGACCGACTGCGCGTGCCGTTCACCTACGCCGACTTTATGACACTGGAGCTGGTCGACGCGTACTTCATGCAGCACACCGAGTATCACTGGTTGCCCGCGGTGGTGTTGTTCGAAACGCGCATGCTGCGCGCCGGTGGCATCAGCGTCGACTGGGCGGTGAAGAAGCACCCGTTCATTGTGCAGGCGTTCGGCGGGTTCGCCGTCGTGGCCAACACGCAGTACTTCTGCGTGGAGTTTGCGGCGCACGCCATCGTTGCGTGGATCGTGCTGACGCTGACCAACACAGCGGGCGCTATCTACGACGTCCGCGACGAGAACAACCGCAACGCAGGGCGCCACCGCTTGGACGTCAGCAGCATTTTGCGAGGGTTGGTTGAAGCGTTCACTGAAAGAAGCGAATAAAAAAAATTCCGTCCACCTGCCCCATGTCCCTCCCACGCGAAATATGGACACTCGTTTTGCAGCAAGCGCTGCATGACTGCCCCAAAGAAACCATCGGAAATACTGCACGCGTCTGTCGTCTATTTCGCGCCATTGTCAACAAGCAGCTAGCAACACGATTTGAGCAGACACACACGTTCCTTGACCTTCCTGCACCGACGCTCAACACTCACTTCAGAAAGAAGCCGTACTACCACAAAGCAGACCCAGAAAAAATACAGGCAATTGTCTCTTACTTAACGGGCGGTGTATACGTGCGCGCCTGCGGCAATTTCCATCCTGGGGACAATCACACTCCATCTGACTACGCTGCATTCGTGTATGCAGCGCAGCATCCTAAAAGTCGAGTGGTCGTGGTGTATGGTTGCGTTTTCGATCAAAAACGACATTATCGGTACTCAGAAACGATGGCCAAGGCAACAACCAACATCGTTACAGCGGCATCATGCGAAACCTACACATTCACGTTAAGAAATTTCAGCGTTGTTGTTTTTATACATCGGACGGATCATGAGAAGTACCACCGCGGCGCAGATTTATGGGTGATCGACACATTTGTGTTCGTTGACTGGAGGGAGTTAGACCACAAATCGCGATGGTTTCAAAATTCAGTTGCGTGCACCAACTACGGCCACAACAATGTTCTTATTTTTAGAAGACCTGGCTCGAACACGAGTATGGGGATGAGCATGAGGACAGATAAGAAACTTACCGAATTTAGTGTGGTTCGCGCCACCATTGTTCCTGGCGAAGATGAGATGATCATGTACGTTCGTCGCAGTTTGGAAGGCGTCATTGAGGAAGAAAGATACAATCGGCGCTGGGTAATTCAAGATGTCACTGGACGCATCGTGCACGTGGCATCCGCGGACATTACAATCAAAAAAATCCCTCCGCGCTTCTACGTCCCCTCTCTGAGATGAACAGCCTGGTCATCTTTTTGCTGTTAATTTGTGCAACAGCCGTCGTCGCCACCGCTTATCCCTGGGGTGCTTGCATTGTCCGCACCGAGATTGCCAACGAAGACAACCGAATTTGTGACTCGTGCATCGTTTGCGATCGAGAGACGTGCCTCGTAGAGGGCGGCGTCTTCGCGGGCGATGGCACCAAGTGTACCTCTGACAAATTGGAGAAGCGCTGCGAGCCTTGGGTTCATCCCACGTGGCGCGAGATAGCAAATGTCGTGTTGTTCCACGTTCGTGTGGTCGTCATGTTCATTGTCTGGTTCGCGATTCCGTTTTTCTTGATACTGGATTACTTGGAACACTTGGATCACTTGGATTACCCCGAGAAACCGCGGGGACGTCCAGCCTCCTCTGATCTCTTTTCTGATGTGCTTGGCGCGTATTTCCAAATCGGAGGCTCCGCGTGCGCCTTAATGTTGTTATATTATTTGAATGCCATAGGCGCTGCGACGTGCATCACAGGCATATTGAGTGTGTACTATTTGGTGTCATACACTAACATTTTATCAAATGGGCGGGAGAGCACATAAAATTTAAGGTAAATCACGTGAGACGCACGCGTTTACTCCAGCTCGAGAATTTCAATTTCTTCTCTCTTTCTTTTGTTGTTGTTGACAACAACAACCACGTCGTGTTTCTGATTCATTAAAAACTCTTCCACGAAATTTCGTTTTGGGTAGGCAGGATCAGAAAAAACGAAGCAGCGCTTCGAGAGATACGCGGTTTTGATAGTCGTGTTCAAAACCCAGGCGAATCTTTCGGTGAAATTCTCGACGGACAGTGTAGCAGCGAGCGACAGGTCACACATTTCACACAGCGTCTCTGCGCCGTATTGATCAGCTGCTTGCCACAGCTCCAAGCCGATTTCACAGAAAACGCCATCGTGAGAAACATCCCCACAGTAAAAAAAGTGAAGCAGTTCGCAGAAAACTGGAAACCGAACACCGGTAATAGGCACGCTGTCCTCGGTCGACTCTTTCCATGCACTCTGGAACATCGCGTAGAAAACGCGCGACCGGAAGCTCAAGAGGCTTTTGTGGGCCTTCACAGGCGCGGTTTTCCCGCCTCCCTGGACTAAGAATGTCACGTCAGCACCGACTCCGTCTTTCAAAAAGGTCGCGTTATTGTTCCAATAGCACTCCTTGAGAACCCTTTTTTTCTGAGCAACGTCGCTGCTCAACGAATTGACTGCATTCAAGGACACGATGACCACCAACGTGTTTCTGGTCAACGCTTTCAACAACCCCGCTGTTCTGTACAGGTGTGTGTTGCCCCATGTCGCTCCCGGGGTAAACTTCTGGCTACACTGTCCGGTGTCATAGAGCACTTTCAATTCATTGGGGTGATCTTTGCAAGGAGTACAGAACTGCGTTTCTTTCGTGACCAACAACTCCTTTTTGTCGCCAACGTACCCCACGAAAAAACTGACATAGCCCTTGTCCTCTTCTTTGGAGCCATCGGGATACAACCGAAAAATCCACGGTTCTTCACACAACGTAAATGTAGAGCTCTCGTACACATAATCCGCTTGAGCCCATGTGTCTTTCGTTCGGGTTTTCGCTTTGACACTTTTGACGATCGAAGGGAAATTGAGGAGGAAGACTTCAGTCCTTCTCGCGCGCTGCTCTCTCGGAAGAGTTAAACTTTTTGCTGTGCTCATGCGAGGAAAGAGGTGAGAAAGGCGGGATGGCAAAAAACTGAGATTTATTTTTTTTCATTTCATACTGCTCTCATAGAAAAATGAGTAGACGCATAGGAAGCCAGTGTCCATTCTTCGTCGGGCGCAGTGTACATGGCATCGGTGACGATGAAGCCAAACATCGAAGGATCAATGAAGTCATCGAATTCAAGTTCTTCTTCTTCCTCCTCCTCCGCATCGAAGTCTTCTTGATAGGGCACAGACTGTTTCTTTTTGGCGACTTTCCAGCGCTTCATGCGCGTGCGCGCGGGCCCACGCGGCTCGAGAATTTCAGTGAACACGGCTTTGCATACTGGGCACACTGTGGCTTCTTTGCTCCACTGCTCGATGCACGTCCAGCAAAAGCGGTGCGTGCACTGCAAATACACGCCGTGCGGTGCACGGGAGTCCGACGCGCCGCACGGATCCAAACAAACGGCGCAGATCTCTTTTTCAGTTGTGTCTTCCTCGGCCCACTGCAAAATACACGCCAAGCAGGGTTGATGCGCGCACTGCACCTGCACACCACGCGACACACAGACGTCTGACTCTGCGCACGGCTCTGCACAAATGTTGCACGCGTGGTGCTCGTCTTTGCCCGCCGCCGATCGTTTTCTTTTTCTCGTTTTCGTTTTCATTTTGCGAGAAGCCGACATTACGGATGGGCGCACGCGCGCAATGACTGACGGGAGGAAATAAAATTTCTTTAAATGTAGCTTCCTCGATGATTCTTCTTCAGACCGCTGGAAAGTAAAGTCCGCAACAGCGACAATATACACCCGCTTGGACATAATCGTGCCCACAAATGGGACACTTTTCACGGGCCCCTGCCATATTTTTCTGATTGGATTCGATCACTTCAGCTGGTTCTTGAGGAGGAGTAGACTGCACGTCTTCGTCTTTTTCCATCGCTTGGTTGTATCGAGAAGGTGGGATGGATTTCTTTAAATGCTTTATCTTCAGTGATTCTTTTTCAGAGCTCGTTCGTTGTACCAGTCGCTCAAGCAAAATCAAGCACGGCTTTCGCGACATTCACTACATTCTCAATCAATTTGAGGTGCACATTCGGCGGGTCGTGTAACTCGAGGTCTCTTTTCACTTCTTCTGCTGCAGCTAGCAGTTTCCGCCACGGGCGTGCCAAGGAATCGGATTCGTGGTCGGATTCGTATTCGTCTTTTTCTTTTTCCATCGCTTGGCTGTATCGTGGCAGGGTCCACACGGTCGGGCCAAATCTTTCATACGAAGGGTCCACATACGTACGATTTTGTGGCAGTTTTTTGGGCGGGTAGGTACCAATGTAAGAGTTAGGGTTTAGGATACCAGTGGTTATCGGCTCAACATCCTCCAGTGGAGGATCTTCCAGATCTGGCACTTTGTCGTCGGATTCGTCTTTTTCCATCACTTGGTCGTGTGTGTGTGTTGAGAAAGGGTGGAAGGATTTTTTTAATTGCAACTTCTTCGATTTTTTGTCATTTGTGGAGTCCTCCTAAAGTCTCGTGTGTGTCACACGTTTGAACCCGTTTCATGTTCTCGCAGACTGCAAACAAGGCAAATCACGTCGTCGGGTCTTCCGTCGTTGTAAGTCGTGCGCTGCCATGTGTGCTCCCCTTGGTCGCACAGCACGCGTAGCCCTTGGTCTTCGGTTATGTGTGCACCACAAACAGCACAATAGAACCCATTGCACTGATCGTCGAAATTATAGGCATGACGATCAAGGTGTTCGCATTCAATGCACTGCTCTTCTTCTTTGCTCAGTGCACGCAACCACTTCATAATCTCTCCGGCGGTGGCTTTGCGGCCTTTATCGTCCTCGATAATCATCTCCGCGTAATCCAATATCGTAACGAGGGTAGTCATCAAGGAGAGGCGCGTGGGTCGGGACGGATTTTTTTTCTGTGTATCTTTTTCTTCCTCTTCGATGAACGTGACGAGAACGTGTATCCTATTCTTTCTCCCTCCCTCCTCTGCCGCACGCAATGAGTCGTCTGTTCACTGCTGAGGATGTTCACAACGAAGCCTATCAGCAGTTCAGTGCAGCAGGTATTCCGTGGGCACACATCATGCTGTCGCACGCCACCAGCGAGGGCTCATTTCTGCAAATCCGCTGTGCACTGCTCGGGCAGGTGACGCGCGACTCTGGCTTGCGCCAGATCATCACTGGGACACCGGCGGTGGGGGCACCCCCCGCTTTCTTCTTGATTTCACTGCGATGGAGTCAGCCGTCTGCACAGCGTTGGCAGCCTACGGTCGCCGTGTGCAGTGCGCTGCTCTGTGTCAGTTCGCCGTGTTGCACAGTGTTTTTCGCTGCGACACACTTGGAGCGCGGAATGGCTGCGCGCATGACGCGCATGATCACTGCGCTATTGCTGTCGCAGTCGGAAGAGCGCCTGTTGACTGCGAAATTCGTGACGCCCTGTGTGGTGAAGAGCGACAACGAAATGGTAGTGGCGGCGCCGCTCTGCAAAGTGGACAACAATCGCTTTTTGGTAGCGGTCATTGAACACTGCGCCAGGAGGCGCCCCCTGCATCTTTCCTTTCACTACAACGTCGCGCACGCTGCTCAAGTGGACGAGTTGTTCAAGCCGGGGACAATTGCTACTGACGGTGATGAAACGTGGAGATGGTTTGACGGTTTCAAGCGCATCGAAATGGAGAAGCGCATATGCTACCCCGTGGATTCCACCGACCCCGCGCCGCTCTGGATCACCCAGTACTGCGCGACAAAATATTGGGCGCACGCCCTGTGCGTATTGCCCGAGCCGCAGCCGGGCGTGCTCGCCGTGTCACACCTGGTGTTGTGCACCAAGGACGACAGTCCGCGCGGCAGCGCCAGTGTCCCCTGGGAAGAACACTGGTGCGGCTGGGCCTGGCTGCAATGGGCGCTAGCGCCGCGCACCACGCCACTGCAAAGCATCGACGTGGTACACGCTGTGTTGGGCGACGCGCCTCTCCTCACACCACCGACTACACTCATTCCACGGGGCGCGCTGCGCGTGAACATTCACTTTGAGAAAAAACAGAGCGTGCTATTGCACGCTGATCTCCACGCAGTGCTGCGCGATCACCTCGCTGCAAACACACTTGTCATCTCCGATGAAGCGCACCGTGGCGCCTGGGACCGCTATTTGCAAGTGACAACAGTGCCGCCTTCTTGTTTGTTTCTGTTTTATCAATGCTTGCCACGCTCAAAAACACTCATCATTCGTTGAGAGAAAAAGTCTTACAAGCTCAAAAGCACTTCCTTTTTGAGAATGCGATTGAAGTAAAACTGAACCACTGAATCAACGGGACTCAACTCTATGTTCGGCCATTCAGCAACAAATTCTTTGATAGTCAGCGAAGACTCGTGCTCAAGATATTCGCGCCACGTTTCGAAAATGGCATCCTGAATCTCCTCCTCCTGTGCAAGGCGCGTGGGCACACCCACCCGCAACCCTGGTCGCGGTTTCATGGGGGGGAGGATTGGTGCATATTTTCTAGCAACTTCCTCCACTTCTGCAACACTGAAAACAGGGGCCAAGCGTTCCAAGCGATCGACAATGTTGAGAGACACCAACGCGTTGCGTGCATCTAGATTCTTGCGCAAGTCAGAGTTCTCCAATTTGTCCAATTTATCCAATTTGTCGTGTTGCTCTTTAATCTCTTTCGATATTTTGTCAAAGAGCGCGTGTTTCTTTGATTCGGTGGCCCCGTCATAGCTCTGCAGATTCTGGATCATGGCTTGACTGAGCAGAAGCACGTTTCTAATCTCCTCCTTTGTCGCCATCTAATTTTCGCGGAGGGGGCGAGAAAGGAGGGACGGAAATTTTTTTATCTCTCTCTCATACACAATTCAAACACAATTGCTTGTAGCGATCGCGCTGAGAAATCATCTTCTCGACAGTGAACAAGTATTTCGCTTTGCTGCGTTTCGTGACGCGCTCTACTTTTTCGATGCAGGCCTGCATGTAAAAAATGTACTCCTCCTTGTACCGAATCAGCGCGTGCTTGTCGGCGTCCAAATTGGCTGGAGTGTTCGACAACGCCCAGTCGGCGGGTGTGAACGCCGCCGCCGAGGCAAAGACATCGCGGAAATCGTCGTGCAATTGCGCCGGTGCATTGTAATAGACAGCACCCACCAAGTCGCCTATCACAGGCGGTATATTGAGGTGTTCGAGGCGCAACGCGAACGGGCGCAATTCCTGTCTGAGCGTGTTGCTCATTTGGGCTTTGAACTCCGACGGATATGCATCGAATGGAAAGTGACCAGCACGGTTTTCTAATAAAATCTGCGCGCAGAAGACCTTTGCGGCGCCAATGGACTGCTTAAGCACAGGGAAGGTTCGAAGCTGGCTGATAAGACAGTATCTAATTTGTTCTATCCTTTGGATGCCCCCGCTCCACATGCAGTGCTCTGCAATCAACTCCGGTTCGATTTCGCACATTTGGCGATGGCGAACTAAAGTTTCTGATTCTTGAGCATTCTCGCGCTGCATGAGGAGGTGTGCGTGGAAAATTTTTTTGTTTATTTGTCTTCACTTTCTAGAGACGCCGAGGTCACGGCAAACGTCTGCACCGGCAACGTGCCATTGGCACTCGCTGTTTTGGGGCGTTTCGATGTTGCTTCTTCTTCTTCTTCGGGGTGCCCACGTTTCTTTGGTTCTTTATTCCCCTGCTGCCAGACCAGATACGCAGTGAATTGAGCTCGGTCGTTCCGAGTTACTTCAAGCAGCTTGTTGAACTTTTCGCTGAACCGCTGTTTCTGTTCTTCCTGCCCCTTTTTCAATGTGACGATACTCTGGTGCAACGCAGTGTTCTCCCGGCGCAACTCGGCGGTTTCGTCGGTTGCCTGCGACAGCGCCTCTGCTTCTTGAGCCAATTGTTTCACGCGCGCTGTCGTTGCGGCGTGTTCGGTGCGCACCTGCGCAATTTCATTTTGGAGCTTGTCGTTTTCAGAGAGCATCGTGCGCACCTTCGTCGCCAAATTGAGTGCGCGATCGTCTGCATACGGATTTTGCATGGGGACTTGCCGGCGTATGCGCGACACGATTTTTTCTACTAGATCGAGATCGTTGAACGTGTTCAGCGGAGTCCACTCTGGCGCTTCTTCTTCTTCTTCTTCTTCTTCGGGGTTGGGAAACAGATTGTCGCGCGTGTCGTTCATGAGCGTCGAGGGCAGCCAGGGAGGAGTACTGTTGGAAAAGTCGGCTGGTGTTGTTTTGTTCGCGCTTCCCTTGTTCACAAACCCAAAAAATGTCCACGTGGCAGCAGTTAGCAACCAGGCGCAGTGGTCCACGATGAGCGCAGTGGCAATTTCATCGGACGAGGCACTGCGCGCAGACTGCCCGGTCCACACAGCGAACAGCTCCACGACGAACCGCTGCATTTTCATCGCAACTTGGGGGGGTGTGTCATCCGCAACAGCCTTGAGTTTGTCTTTCAGATACTCCCGCGTTTTCCTGCTGTGTGACTCGCACAGGGGCAGTGGCACGCCTGCCAGCACATCGGCACGTTTTGCCTTTGTTTGCCATATCCAGACATGACAATCCGGCTTTTTACAGCCGGCAACAATACAGCGCGTTGCGGTCGTCTTCACCGCATCTTGATTGCACTTCACCAGGCACTCCCAACACGTGAAGCGCAGAAGGGCAGGCACGTAAAATTTGCGCGCCGCACTGCCGTACGGCGTTAGGCAGTCGTTGCAGTGTTCGTGCAGCAGCAGCATTTCGCCCCACTTCTCGAACAATTGATGAAGCGCTGGGCTGTCTTCTTCGCGGGGAAGACGATCCGCCAATGCTGAGCCGAGTGCGTTCTTCGTTGTCACAGCCGGAAGACGCAGGACGCACTCGCGCCGCATGTCCGCCATTGTAAACGGGGCATTGAGATTGCGCGCGTTACGCATGGCCTCCGACGGCCAGCACAACTCGTTGCTGTTGTCGTGGTCGGAGGCAGCGGGAAATAGCGCTAGTACCTCAAACCTCAGCAGCGTGGGCTCTTCGCCCGTGGGCGACACTTCCAGCAGCCAGCGTGGATCGCGCAGTGGCCACTGCGCGTGTTCCGCGGCATCCACAAGGCGCAGTAGCGCCTTTTCTTTGTTGTCCACTGGGAATTGAATCAGCCAATAACCCGCGACGGGCCAGTCGCTTTTGTACAAATCCGTGAAGCGAAGTTTTGTTTCATAAAGGGGCATGACGACGACGAGTGATGGTGGACGGAAATTTTTTTGCCCGACCACCACTTCAATGTTTGTTCTGTGGTTCGCTGTGGCGATCGGGGTGTTTATCGCGGGCTGCTGTTGTACAGTTTACTGCTTCTGCCACCCCACTTCCGCACTATCCTGCGTCTGCCGCATCGCGAAGAAGGCGCTGTGGCTGCTGATGGTATTGTACGTGGCGGTGTTCTTGTGGCTGAGCACTGTGAAGCCGCTGATGATGAGCAAATCTTAGTGCGCGCGCGCTCTCTCTATTTATATATTTATTTTTTGGATGTGCGCGTACGCGCACAGCAACAAAGGAGAAACAAGCCTGTTCACATCGCCGCGCCCTTCTCGAGGATCACAATGCTGAAGCCTTGCACGTCGGACGGCGGCACCACCATTTTCACTTGCGAATTGATCTGTACGAATTGGCCTTCGTTGTCGACCATGCCCAGGTGATTGAATGTGTCCGGACGGTCACCCTTGGCACTGGCTGGAAACACCAGCCACTTAAAGGGCGCAGGCTCCGCGCCCGCCACGTGCAACGAAGCAAACGAGGGGATGCGCATGTCGTGCAGCGTGACCTCCGTGCGCGCAGTCAGCGCGGGGATCATGTTTCCCTGCACCAATTGCTTGTTGAGAGTCTGCTTCACAGCCTCGCCCGACGCTTTGTTGCTGCGAATGCTGTTGACGAGCTGATCGACTTTGTGCGCGTCGGCGGCGTTGTCACTGACCAGCACCACCGTGAACGGCGACTGGTTGGTGGCACGCAGCGGCTTCAACACGTCGGTGCCCCAGTTGGTGGCGTCGGCCAACTTGACGAACGCTTTGAAGTTGTGCAGTTCGCTGCAGGCTTGAATGCTGGCCCACGGATCAGAGCTCTGCGGCGTGTAGGGCACTGCGGGGGGATGGAACCTGGGATAGCTCGCCATCACACTTCTCTCTCTTTTTGGAAGTGTGATTGATGAAGTGGCTGTTTGCAGGAGAAAAACATCTCCTTTCCGCATATATAGACGCAATGTGTTCATTTTTGCTCTCGCGGAATAAGCAAAGAGTAAAGAGCACTGTTCGATACAAATTTCCCCCGATGTTACAATCAAAAGAAAGATAGCATACTACTCCGAAACATCCGTCAAGTAGACCCACGTCCATGTGCTCAGTTTGCCAAATCCTTCGAGCTCCTTCTGAAGGCACTGGAGATCAGCGGAGAGGGGGTACAAGGGAATCTTTTTGTTGAACTCGCGATAATCACCTTTCACCGATGAATCTTTGGGCGTCGCAAAAAATTTCTTGCTGTCGCCGTCTTCATTGGCGTACTCAAATTCACAGTGAAGATTCACTTTGTTTTTGAGGTCTGACGACAGCGCACTTTGGAAGTCTGCTTCAAGTTGCACACGAAACGCGAATTCGGAGGTGAAGACATCTTCGGGGCGCATTATACCCGAAGCTTTTTTGACGAAATCAATAAGTTCTTGGCGCTCGAACATGACACCCCATCCTGTAATCTTCCGATTTCCGTGTTTCATCGCACGAGAGAGAGAGGCAGGGGGAAGGAAAATTTTTACGCACCAAAAAAATACGACTTTAAAAAAGAGCTTGATGGTATTATATAATACAGATTTCACTGCCAGGGAAAAGAGACGATCCCCGCACCAATGGATCAAGTGGATCGTTTCTTGAAGACGCTGCTGCCGATTGCAGTGGAGAGTGCGATGGAGAGCGCACCTTGGGCAAATGCGCGCGCAGCGGCCATTGCGCTGGACAGCAAACTTGCGCTGCAAGACGCGCAGCCCTGCTTTCAGCCGCTGTTGAAGGTATTGCACGCGGAGCGCGCGTGGGCGGACACGCCGCCGGGTGTGCCCTCTGCATCATTCGCGTGCTACAAAAGCTTTCTGTTTGAGCCAAAGCCCGTGGAGTACGCCGAAGTGGGCCTCGCGGACGCGATGGTTCCACAGGGCTTTCATTTCACGGCCGAACTCACCAATCAGCACGCTTCCGACCGCGCAGGCGCCTATCACTTGTCGCAAACACTGCAGCGCTGGCACGCCGCGGCATTCGGTGACATTGATCCCGCTGAAGTGCACCGAGCAATCGAACAGTTGACGGCGCTCCACGCGCGCGTGGAAATCGAACACTGGGTGCCGTCAACTGGCATTCGCGCATTCGCTCGTCCCTTTCTTGACAAGTTCCGCGCGTTGTTTGGTGGGTCCCCGAGCGATCAGCGCAAAATCAGCGAACTGGAAAAAAATTCCAATACCGCCAAGAGAAGGATGCGCGAGCAAACGCTTGGTTGGCTAGCGCAAGACGCGTGTGACGAAGCGAAGAGTGCCGAATTCGCGAATGGCATAGCGCAAGCTGCGCGCGATTACCTGCGCGCGCAACTGAGAATTCACAACGTGGGGTTGAGTTCGGCGTATGTCGAGCGCCCCACGAAGAAAATGACACAGTCAACGGTGAAAAAAGCACTGAGCATCCTCCAAATAATGCGAGAAGACGCAGCCGACCTTTTGATACCCGGTGCGAAGTTGGCTGAACGCGCTGTGGATTGTGCTGGCACGCTGCACTTCGAGAATGCTTTCTTGCGCGACATTGAACCCCTGACAACCAAGTTGATGCAGCCACTCAAAAAATTCCTTCGCACTCCACCTGAGGGAAAGAAGTGGAACCAGCAAGACATACAGGAATTTCAAGCAGCCTATACCGTAGCGGTCTTTGAAGCAGGGGCGCACGTCAACCGAGTGGAAAAATTCATGATAACGCCAAAGGCGTCGATGATACCACCAGAAACAACAGCAGCAACAGCCGTCCCATCGCCGCAACAACAATCAGAGTGGGATCTCGCTCAATCGGACATCGGTGCCGACGGAGGTCAGGCGGAGCGCGCGCAACAGGTGCAAGAGTTTGTTTCGGCGGTGCTGCAGTCGATCCTTGAGCCCGCGGCAAGCGACGCGCCGGCCGTTGATGTCATACGCGCGAACTGGACAGAGCGGTCCCTGCTGTTCGGAGAGGCGCTCGCCGAGACGGACGAATCGCCGCCGGCGGCACCGCTACCAATCGCGCAACAGCACTTGACCTGGTGGAATGCGCTACAGGCCAGCGACGCGCCCATCAACCCGAAGACCGCCGATGCGCAACAGTTCACGCAGGACATCTACTGGGCGGTGCACGATTACGCACGAACGCACTGTTTCCAGCGCACCAAAGAATAAGCAGATTTTTTTCATTGTATTTGGTTTAGTCCTGATAAATGTCGATGCCCAGCGCTAGCAGTGCTTGAGCCAACCGCGGCACTTGCGCGCCCTCGAACTGCACTGCCGACGACGAATCCACTGCACCGTAGTGATTGACTACGGTCAGTGCGCGTGGCAAGCGCACTGCCACGCCGTTGACTACTTTCAGATCCGTTTGTGCTGCGATGTCCTGCACGCGCGGCTGCACGATCGTGCGGTAGCCGTCGAGGCCCGGAAAACTCATGGTGCACACGCAGGGCACGCTGTCGTTGGCCGTCTTCCACAAGAACATCGTGGTGCACACGTAGTCCAGTGTTGCGTGCGTCTGGAGCAGCTCTTGCTGATGCTCCACAATGTCATTCAGGCACAGGTAGCGCGAGGCGTCGTCGTCGCGCCCCGCCAAAAAGCACACGGTCGCGCCCCGCTTGAATGTCTTCATCGAATTGTTGCAGCGCTTGCTGGGCTGCAAGTACCCCGCAACCAAAGATGCGTGGCGTTGTTGCTGTTGCGGTAGCTCCGTCATTGCGAGCACCGCGGGTGCGTCAGACGCGCGTTGTCGCATGGCAACGATTCCCGTGTAGGCCACTGACGCCAAGCCCAAGACGCCGAGCAGCGTAGCCAGCAGCCATATAATCTTGGACGCCATTCGTGTTGCTTGGCAGGGGTAGACACACACACGCACACATATCAAAAAACAACCACATGCATATATACATTTGTTTTTCGTTTTACCACTTGCAAACCATTTTACTATTTTTTTTGGAGGAAGATGACGTCCAAGAAGAAGCAGTTGAAAAAATGTCTGGTGCCCACCGCAATGCCCCTGGAGTTGGTTGACAGCCTTGCTGAGTTGCGCGTGCGCATATTGAACACCGAGGAAGCAGGACGAGTCAGATTGCGCACCGAAGAGGTGGATGGACTGGTGAAACAACACAGCCTCGTTGCCAAAGAAGTGGAGCTCACTCTACGCCGCGCCGGCGAAGTGGACGACTGGTACTTGCAGTATGTGGATCGCATCACCCCGCTGACTGATTCTGAACGCGCGCCCGCCGTGTCCGAAGAAGATCCTTTGCGCTTCTCCGAAAGCCCCTGGTTTAAAGAGAAGTTTTTGCAGGCGCCCATGCCTCCGCGGCCCTTTCGCTGGCTCGACGTTGAGCGATTTGAACGGGCGGTGGACTCCATCGAGAAGATGTGGAGCGCCACTCTGCCCGACGCACGCGCGATGTTATTCACAGGCTTGCTGGGGCTGCAGACAGCATTCGAAGAGGCAAAATTAGCAGACGCGCCCGCGCTGAAAGAAATTGAACATTTTCAGGACAGGCTCGACAGCGAACGCGTGTTCCACCAAGCGCAGCTACAGGAAAAAGAAGAGCAGGTGCAAGCGTTGCGCGCGCAAGTGAAAGTGCACGAAGTGGACACCTATCGCTTGAATCTGCACAACGAAGTGCTGAAGGGCATGAACGCATATTTAAAGGGCAAGCGACTGGAAGAGTTGATGCCGGATCACTTGAAGACCGCGGTGGAAATAGAAGAATTGCGCGTTCAAACGAACGCGCACAAGCAAAAGGCGGACGCGCTCCGCGAACAGCTCGACCAGACCAAAAAAACACTCGAGACTGCAGAAGCCAGAGCCATCAAAGCAGAAAGACAGGCAAAAGATTTGTTCGAGACCAACGTCTTGCTTGACAATCGCTTGGCCGCCGAGAAAGAACGGTGCAAAAATGCACAGGAGCATCTCGTACTTGACCGAAAAGTGAGCGCAGCTAAAAATAGAGCACTGATGAACGAACTTGCCCTGGTGAAAATGGAAGCCAAGGTCGAGCTAGATTTGGACACTGCACAGTGGAATCAATGGACACCTGTCATCAGGGAGAACGCGCGGAACATCAGAGCGATCGAAAGGCAAGTGGGGCAAACCATAGGCAGGCTCCAACAGGAAAACATTGAAAACAAACGCGCCAGCAAAGAAGCACAACAAGAGAAATTGGATCAAGAAGTGCGGTTCGAGCAAATCGTGAAAACTGTGGAAATGGCTCAAATCAAGCATCGGACACAAGTATCCGAATTGGACATTTCAGTGAAAAATTTCGGCAACATAATCGCGCTGCTTCAAACAACGCTTGAGAGCCTTCGCACGGAAATGGAAGCAGAGAGCACCGGCGTATTGCTCACGAAATTCAAGGAGATGAGCGACCTTGTCGCGGATTACGAACGCACCATTGCGATGCGCGAGGATCTCAGAGAAGCGAATCTCGAATTGATCGAGGCGAACAGCAAGTTGGTCGTGCAAAACGCCGAACAAGCGATCTCGATCGTAAGTCTGCAACAGACACTGAATGAGGTCAGGGCAACTGTGGGAGACAGGACTGCGCTGGAAGGTCAATTGACACTGCTGCAGGATGCTGTGAATCCCTTCGTTGACGCCATGGATGACCTTATTCCTGCAGAAAGGATGGAACTGTCAACGGCACCGATTACTTCAGAAGAAGCCAAGAAGTTGACAAAGAAGATGAACGAGATCAAAGAAAAAACGGAAGCTTTCATGAAAGCGCTTCGGAATGCAACCGCAGAATTTCAGCCCTTTGTTTCAATGGAGCTATTGCTGAAATCTCCGACCCTGGAAGTGATGGATGGTCTACGGCTGGTGACAGCTCGCTTGCGAGACACGCATGCCGATGTCAAGCAAATAGCAGACTACGTTTTTGCCGAGGTTCCTGACAAAGAAGAAAAGATGCAAAAGACAGTCGAGCGATTGAAGGAAGAACTGGGAAAAATAGCGGGGGTGGTGTCTGTTGTGTCTGTGCAAGAAACGGGCGAAATGGAAGAGGAGGACGAAACGCTGCTCACTCGCGTCACAAAATTGCGCGATATCAAACCTGGGGCGCCAGCGCCGACAGACCAATTAGTTGATCAAGCAGTGCGCAAATTGGAAGACGCCGTTGACGCGCCACCTGTCACCGGTGGACAAATTATTCCTCGCATCGGAGATGTCATTAAGCGGGTTGAAGCGTTCCGCGAACGCTTCAACACCTTCCAAGCTCATGTCAGGAAGTTTGAAGCATTTTTTGTAGATGCCTACAAAAACAACAGATTGTTGCTGCGCAAATATCACTTCGAATGGGGCAAAGACAAAGAAGAAATTCCTAGTGCATTGGATATTCAAGTTGCATTGGGTACCTCGTTGGAGGAGATGGAAACCTTTTTGGACAATATTTACGTCCTCTACGAAACGAATCTATTTCGCAAGGTCGTGGCCCACGTAGCTAAAATGGAACGGGAACCAAAAACCGTTTGGCACACCGAATTGATCCCCTCGATGAAAATGTTGTTCGAAAGACAATTGTGTCTCGTAACCATGGTAGAAGACTACTTCTCTACTACTGTGACCGTAGAGGGGCCCGTTGTCTTGCGGAGCAGCCAACTCCCGTGGGTATATCGATCAGTAGAGATGGGTGTGATTCTGACGACGGTGCTCGGGACTATCATCGGCCCCCACCAGCTGCTCGTGATTACAGAGAGCAATGCGCGAACAGTCAAACGGCTCGCCGAGATCGCAGCGCTTGATAGACAAAGAGAGATGGACAAAAGAAACGAACGAGACAGAATACGCGAAGAGGAGGGCGAAGAAACGTACGAACAAGAAATGCAAGAGTGCCCCCCCAGTCAAACTGCGCTCCTGTTGCGTGATTTCACGCAGTTGTGCGCGAAAAAATAAACGAAAAAAAAAAGAATACTGAAAAATTCCCCTCCCCTCGATGCAGCAGCGATCGCCGCTGATCACCTGCTTCTTCAAGCACAAAGAGGGCGGCTGCTGCACGGACACTTCCTGCGCCAACGAAATGGTGGCGTTGTGCAGCGGTGCCAACTTCATTCACGCGGAACTGTATCTGTGGCCCGTGGGCAAAGCAGTGCGCGTGGAAGAGGACCTGAGATTGGTGAAGCTGCTGAAGATAAACGCACAGAAGGTCTACCATCGGCACGAAACGCCCTACGAGGGCTTCGACCTCATGCTCACCCGTGCAGAATACGAGCAGATCCTTCAGTTTTGCGTGTGCAGACAAGACGAAGCCTTCTCGTCGCGCATTCTCTGGTGCCTGCCTCTGCGGCAGTGGTGGTGTTGCTGCTGCTGTTGGTGTTGCTGCTACTACTGTTGTTACTGTTGCAATTCCACCGATCGCTACTGGAGCGTGTCGCGGCATCCCCAGAAGACGTGGATATGCAGCACGCTCACAGCTACCGCATTGGGTGCGGCGGAGAATGTGTTCCGCGAGCGCGCCACGCGCAACACGCTGGGCGTCTCGCCCAGTCAGCTCTATTGCTGGTTCGCGGACGACGGAAAGCGTGACGAAATTTTTTCAGTGCCTGTTGTGCGACGCTGGTTCTGCAATTCTCCGTGATCTGTGCCTTCCCCCCTGCGCATCGATGGACAAAAATAAATGGACCGAGCCGCCGCAGGCCATGATAGCGCGCGTGAGCCGACGGCGCGGATTCATGGCCTATTGCACACATGGGCTGTTTACAGTGCCGTCTGCCACTGCGCTGGTGTTCATCTTGTTGTCGCTGTGGCTGGAAGGTTATCCGGGAGGCCCGTCGTATGAACAAAAACTCTTTTGGCTCTTTATTTGGGTTTTGGTGCACGCCGGTCTGTACCTGGGGTGCTATCCCTCGCGCGAGGTGCCCCACGAAGACGCCTGGGTGGAACGGAACGAAACGCTGCAAACGGCACTGAAGCGCATTCGCGTGTTTCACGAGCACCCCGACGCAACGATTAAACAGGACATTTATTCGGTTGTTCAAATCACGGAGGGGGAGTTCGCAGACTATACACCGGAGTTTGAAGCACTGGAAAAGGAGTGGATTCATTACCCAGAGGCGTCTGCCGCGGCTACCATCATGCTCGGTCGCGCTTCTAGGGCAATCGCGCACTGAGACTATCAATGTGTATGACTGACCAAGAAAAAAAAAGAAATACACTGGCGCGTTCACTTATCAAAATTGCAGTAGCACACCAAGCGCTTGGTGCCCTTGATTTGTCCCTTGTCGTCTCTGATCACTCCGGCCGGAGAGGTGTCTGGACCGTATACAGGCCCAGAGTACGTAGCCGGATGCCTCGCGAGAAATTCACCCACCGGCATGGAAACAAGGACACCGTATGGCGCTCTTCTATCTTCCTCACTGCTCGAGATGACAAGGGTGCCCTTGTCGAAATCCTGTGCTTCGACCACCAGAATTCCCGGGTGCAATTCGCCCAACATGAGCTGCATACGTACATCCACGCGTGCGACCTGTCCCGATGCCTTGTATGTCGTAATGATAGACTTGCCAGTGGTGTCATAGACGACAATGTCATGCGGCGTCCAGTTGGTCAACGGCGTTGGCTTGGACGATGTCATCTTTTGTTGTTCGAGGAGAGATGAAGAGGTGGGAGGTTTGAGAATTTGCAATTTGAAAGTACGATTGCGCCCGTCTTTCATTTTCCCAAGCGACCACGTTCATTCAATGAGAGGGGTCGTCATGGTGGGAGGGAATTTTTCTGTAACGCCATTCTCTTTTTCCCTTCCTCCATGTCTACCTCCCTCGCCGTGGTGACCGGCGCGTTCGGTGCGTCCACTGACGTGCGCGGCGTGCCAGTGTGCCACTTCAATTTGCTCGACGCCGCCGGTGGCTCAGTGCTCCTGCGGCGCGATGCCGCCGCGCCCACCTATTGTCCGTGGGTCAAGCTGCAGCTGAAGGTGCAGGGCGACCGCACGCACCCCAGCGCGATCTTTGAGATCTGTCGCGTGATCGCAACAGCGGTAGCGCCGGAGATCAGCCTGCGCCAGGCGCTGCAGTACTTCATGCGCAACCTTGCCACAGAGCGCCTCCCGGACACGCTGCAGACGTGGCAGGCTTGCTATCCACCCACCGCCGAGAAACTCACAAGCGCCGCGCAGCTCTGCCTCAAAGTCCCACCAAAGATGCCGCGGAGTGCGGCGCTGCGCATTCGCGCGCTGCACGAAGGATTCGTGCGCCTGATGAGTAATCTGTGGCTGAACGTGGACGCCAAGACGCGGCGCGCCGACGAAGCCCTTCTGTGCTTTTTTTCTGACGACGTGCTGAGCATGTTGCACGCGAAGGACCGCTGGCGCGTGTATCAATTCTTCTTTGGCGATGAACAACAGAATTTTTGGCAGCTCTTCTGCTGGCCGTTCCTGGTGCACGCCATTCTCGACACGCTGAAGATCCGCCCGCTGAGCTCACAGTTGTTTCACGTGGACACCATGCACTTCTTGGACAAGCGCCGGCGTCATCGCTACACCACGATTCACCCGTGCCCCTCGCTGGACCAGGCGAAGGCTTCGTGGCGCGCGTCGCCCGTGGGCGTGCACACCAAGCAGGTTGTTGCAACCATTGCCGAGCACGCGCGCCTGCGCGTGTTTCACAGCACCGACTTTTTCCCGCTGAGCGACGCCCTTCCTGAATTTGGGCAGGCGCCCTATGGAATAATACCCAACCGCATTGACGTTGAATCTGCGAAGACGCCGCACTTCGCGATACCCAGCGTCGGGGACGGCCCGCTCGACCACTTCTGTTGCTTGAATACCGATTACTGCGCGGTGGAACAGTGCAGCGAGTGGCTGCGTCACACCGCGAGCCAAATTTGGCTGTTTGACACGCGTCGCGACCACCTGTTCCCCCAACACGCACAATATCTGCGGCAGCACGTACTGCCGCAAGACACTACGCACACGCTGCTGCTGACTGATTCCACAACGCGCTCCGCGACACTGTCCAGCTCTACGGCGCTCCCGTGGTATGCGCTCACCAGCCGCTGGAATGCTGCGGAAGACGGCACAGCGGCGCCGTTGAAACTGGGTCCATCGCAAGTCACCAGCGTCGTGCTCGAGCACGCAGCCAAGACCACGCTGGTCGAAGTGGTTCGCTGGCTCCAGAAGTACGCAGATCTCGCCGACGGTAGCGGCGTCCGTTTCTACGTCGTGGGCTGTTCGCTCGAGTTCGGCTGCACCTATCTGCGCCGATCGGGCAACTTCTTCCGGGACTTGCTGAGCGTGCGCGCGCCAGCGCTGCCGTTTGTGGTGACGCGCCACCACGTGCTCCTCGCGCACGAAGTGCACGTGCTGCTCATGCTGCGCAGCAAGCTCACGCGGAACTTCCCCGCGTTCACTGTGCCTGCGTTCGACGAGTGCAACAGCCGCAAAGTGCTGGAACTGTTCGCGCAGCAAATCCACGTGCTAAAGTCGTCGAGCGCGGCGGCGACGCGCGCCGTAGACTACCAGATCCTCTTTCTCGACCACGCGCACGCCGACGTCTTCTCCGCGTGGTGCCAGTGTCACGGATTTCCGCCGCAGCAGCAGGACACGGCGCACAACACGTGGCTGCGCTGTCGCGCGCCGGTTCGCATTCGCTCCACCGGCGACGTCGGCAAGGTGGACAGCGTGGCCACCACAGTGGTAGGCAGCACGCGCCCCGAAAACATCAAGAAGCGCGCAGTGGACTGCCGCGGCGCGCAGGTGACGGTGGAGTTTCACCGCGACAAGCGCCTGAAAACGAACGCCACGAACCTGGCCCCCGTAAAAATCGATTGCTCGCGCGGCGACAAGGTGCAGCCGCTGACGGTGCAAACGCTGGCGCTGGACGACGGCGACATGCACGACTACACGTTCCTGGAAGTACCCGCCGACGACGACAGTCTGGACCTGCGCGCGCTGATGGTCGCAATCGCGCGCACGCGCTTGCGACTCATTTTCTTCGGAAAAGATCCGCGGCGAACACTGAGCGAGCGCCTGTGCAAATCGATTGAGCGCGCCGGGCTGCTCGACTGCATGAAGGGAGTGCCGCGCAACCACAAACAGACACTCGCGCGGCTCGACGTACTCGAAAAGTTGCGCGCTGTGCAAATGACAAATCACATTGAGCGGTGCAGTTTATTCGCACGCGTCTTCGCGCACGCATTCCACCTGCATTGCCGTGACAAAGAGGTGCAACAAATCTAGTTTTTCCTTCACAGAGAGCCGCAAAAAGTGCAACCGCGGACAGGCTTCCACTTGCGCGCGTTCTCGCCGTCCTTGCTCGTACATACGGTGTTCCATTGTGTGCAATTCCTGGTTGGTGGGACGCGATGATGTGGCGGCGGCGGCAGTGGTGGTGGTGGCACCGGGGGCACAGATGATTTCCTCTTCGTCGTCGTCGGTGCTACTCAATTCTTCGACGCGGTTAACCGGTTGCGCTTTTTGAGTCATTGGCGCAGGAGGGGGGGGGGGCGAGGGGGGTTTTTGTGTGTTGGTGATAAAAAATTTTTTTCCATCCCTCCTCTCTATGACCAGCAAGCGCAAACGCGTGCTCGACGATGTCCCCGAGAGCATTTGCAAGCGCAAACGCGTCTCCGATTTCTCAAAATTGTGTTCGCGCCATTGGACAATCCAAGCGCAGCGCGTTCCGACGTTGTTTCTTGAGGGCGTCATCTACATCGACGCCGCCGAGCGCAAAAAGCGCTGGAAGAGTTCAGTGCACGAGCCGGAGCGCATCGGCGTCATCGACTGGAGCAGCGAGGAAATCGAGGCTGGCATGCAGCTGCAAGGGTTGCCTTTTAAACTCCGGCACATGCAGCCCATCGGGCGCATTATCCACGACGCCTACGACACAGTGCCTGATTTGCCAGGCGCACCAATGTCAGGTGTGTTCATCTACGCGGCCGTTCCCATGTTCGAGAAGTATCTCGCCTCACGGCAACTGCTCGCCTTCACGCTGTTGTCGCGAGGCGAGCAGTCGCTCCAGGAGACGTGTGCGCTGAGTTTGCTGTCCAAGCCTGAGTACTACGAAGGCGGCGGCACCGACGGCCGCGACCTCATTCAAAAAGTGCTGTGCGAAGTGAGCGCAGCGCCCAAGGGCAAAGGCCACCGCGCGGACTGCAATGTGACCAACGCTTTGTTTATCACGAACGACGGCGAAACAATTACACGGATCTAAGAAGAGGATCAATCAATCAATCGAGCGGATCACTTTAAACGGTTGCGGTTTTTGCTCCATTTCAGCAGCAGCAGCAAGAGCTGCAACAGAAGCAACAGAAGCACCGGGTGCATTCTCGTTGTGAACGAGCCGTAGAAAATATATCAAAGCAGGGTCCCCTGGCACGCGCCATTCCAAGCCTGGTTTGAGGTTGTCCTTCCACGCATCAACAAATTGTGCCAAAGTCAGTCCCGACTGAGCGTATTCCACAGCTTTGTTGTTGATGTGATCAAATATCAGCACCGCATCACAATCCATAAAAGTCCGAGAATAGTCGACTACATCAGCATTGAAATCAGTGCGGATCGACTTGTTCAAGAGAGCGCGCATGTGCCGCGCGCTTGCAGGAACACGAGCCATGCTGAGTAATGTGGAGGGATTTTTTTCTCTCTCTTAGTGCAATGTTTTTTTAACAGAAAAGAGGTGTAGATGCATTTGTATTTTTCCTTCCCTCGCATCTGTGTCTCCGCTCCTAATGCCTCTGTTATTGGTGCATTGGGCCCAGCTACAGGAGATTATCTATATGATACGTCGCACTCGCCGCCCAGACTCCACGTTTGAACAAGCGTGCAGTCGGTTGATTGCATTCTATCGCAATCACAACGTGAAAATTGGTAGCGTGCACGAAGCACAAATCATTCTCTACCTGTTGAAAGAAGTGGTGGTGGTGTTGTCAACGCCCGTGGCATTGCACGACGTGGTTTACCAGTTGAAGAACTCGCGGCGAGCGTTTTGCGAACACATACACAAAACGTGCTTTAGCGACGACGACGATGCCCCGGGTTACTTTCACTCGCTGCTCGAATACGCACTGGCGATCCTCCCTCGCGCGATGCGCAGAGAATTTCATCGTGTGATAGAGGTCAACACCACGCGCATCTATCGGCACGTACTGCAAAAGCGCAATGCTTTCCTCACCGATCGCGTGCAGGAATACTCAACGAAGCCTGAAGACTTCTGTGTGGCGTGTCAGACACCTGGCACGGAACTGCACGGCACGATGGTGTTTCTGTCGGCCTGCAGGCACTACCCCCTGTGCACCGCCTGCTCGCTGCAACAATGGGTAAGCACGTCCGACGCACGGTGTCCCGTGTGCCGAGCTCCGTTTTGAACGAAATATATTGAAGCTTGTATATATAATAGTGTGTGGTCGTGTGCGCCAACGAGCACTCTTTCTTTTTTTTTCTACGCGCGTTTTTTTGTGATGTCGACTCCAACCCCAGCTGAACCGGCGGCGGCGACGACGACGACGACAGAGGAAAAGAAGCCGCTCAGTCAAGCCGAGATCCGGAATATGATTCTGCAGCAGTATGACGGGGCCACTGAAGCAGACAAACGCGAGCTCTTTGACAAAATGTCGAAAGAGATCAAAGCGCAACACGACAGACAGGACAAAATGGACACAGAAACCTCTGGCTTGCGCAAGGATCTGGCTGCAAGCAACGCGTTGGTGAAGATGCACGATGAATCCAAAATGGCGACGTTCAATACACTGCTCGTCAAATTTCTGGAGCACGCGCAAGCGCAGGGACAATTGCCAGGAATGAAAGCAGAAACTTTGAGTGCAGACGTGCCGTTCAAAGACAAATTGATGGATGTCACCACGGTGTTGGCGTGCGCCGAGGGTCTCATTCAGGGCCTCGACGACCGCTTTGACACTGACGTTGATGACAAACGTGCCGCAAAGCGCCAGCGCGCGAATCCACCGGCGGCTACGCAGCCTGAAACCAACGATGGGCGCATGAAGCGATTGTTGTTTTCTCACTGCCGTCCATGACCCTCCCCCCTCGATTGGTGTCTTCACGTTTCTTCTTTTTCGATTTCCCAAATACAATCTGAAAAAGTGTTACCGGGGGTCATCAGTCGCACCCTTCGCCACGGTTCGGTCAGCGAATTGAAGTGCACGTTGAAGGCGTTGAAGGCGGCCGGCGTCATTACTTGCATCGTTTGCAGCGCCTCGCACACAAAGGAAATGCAGTAGTGGCCATGCAGATCACGCGTGTCGCACTGCGGGGTTTCGTGACCCCGCAGGCCGCTGACCCCCCAATCTATCAGATTTAGGTTGTATGGGCAATAGCCGCACAACTGCGCCAAATACGGCTTCAAGAGCAACGTGCGCGTGAGGTTGCTCTCAGCGGTGCGCGTCAACGGCACCCAGTACACAGTGCCCTCGTAGTTGCGCACGCGCGTCGCGCTGTCGCGCACCAGCTGCACGCCTGTCCACGCAGCATTGCCAGTCGCCCAGTCGCCGTGGGCCGCGAGGTCGCTCTCCACCACGTAAACGCCGACAGGCCAGGCACAGCGCTGCGCTTCGGTGTCGTTGGCGACGACGACTAGCATCGCGCAGTGTGAATAGTTGCGGCGCTCGAGCATTTCGACGATTCGCGATTCCAGTGCCGTTCCACAAAACAGCAACATATCACCGGTCTGTGCACCCGCGCGCACCGCATCCCAGGTGCAGCGCCCCGTTGTTGTTGTTGAAGCAGCCATGTGTTTCTGCAAATCAATCGCGACAACCTATTTACATCGCACAGTAGAAAAAGCTCTATTTACATTGCATTATTCTTCTTCTTCTTGCCGTTATCATGCCGAAGGCCAAAGTCCACGTGTACTTCGATCACCGTGAAAAAAGGGGGCTGTACAAGGCGCTGCACCAGGCGCTGAAAAACAAAAAATTTGCTGCGCTGCGCGCACGAGTCCAGTGGAGGACGGTGGATTCGGCGGACATACGCATTGTGGTCGAACAAGCCGATGGCAGCCAAACGACGCAAGTCGCTATTGAGCGCAAGACCGCATCCGACCTGATAAACTCGAAGAAGAAGGGAAGCCTGTTAAAACAGAAGGCGCGGTTGTTGCGCGAGAAAGCAAGCGGCACGCCACACATATGCTTCCTCGTCGAGGGCAACGTGTCTGCTTTCGACATAAGAAATAAGAAGGGCGCGGCAGACTTCTCCGAAGGCCTGGCCAATGATCTGTTGCGCGTCGACGGCTTTCACGTCTTGCACACGGCATCACCAACGCGCACAATACGCGAGATTGAAAAGTGGTTCAAGAAAATCCAACGGGAGTGTGAAAGAGAAGTGGATTCGAGTTTGAAGGAGGGAAAAGAAGAAGAAGAAGAAGAACGTTATCATCCTACGGCACCACTGTTTGGCTTCGGCGTAGAGCCGCTCACGCCCCAACAATTCCTCGCCGCTACACTGAGTGCCATTCCGGGCGTCCGCAAAAACTTGGCGCGCGTGTTTGCCAACAAGCATCACACGTTGCGCGCGTTCCTCCGTGCGTGCCGCATGGAGGAGGAGACGCTGGAGGGGACGTCCTATGAATGCGGAGGCAAAAAATGCAAATTAGGCAAAGTCACCGCTAAACGAATGGAAGAGACGCTGGGATTGTGAATGCACGCGCACACACACAATGGCGTGTTTCTCTTTCTGGAGCAACTATCCCACCACCGACGACGGCGAAGAAACGGCGCCATTGCTTTCGGGCAGGGGAGTTATTTCAGATTGGACAGAACAGAAGAATGATGCATTGCTGCAACTTAAACGACAGAATAAAGAGAGCAAAGCACAAATCCTCGCGCTGGAAAATGAACTCGGGCAGATCTTGCAGCTAGTAGAGCTGTCGGCAACAATGGCCTCCAGCGAGAAATTGCAAATGCTGACGAAGAAACAAGAGGCGTGCGAAGCGCAATTGCGCGCGCACTATGAACAAGTCCGCACCTTCGATCAAGTGCAGCGAGACCTCGCGGCGCAAGCCAACAGCAAAATGAAGGAACGGACCGCTGCCGCTTGCAAGCTCTTGACGCCGCAAACGGTGGCCATGTACGCCGACACCGTGAAAAACAGAACAGACCGCACACAGGCACACACCGAAGCAGTGTTGAAGGAGCGTGACCAGGCACAAGACGCACAATTGCGCACTGCATTGGTGCACGGATTGAAAGGAAAATCTACATTGAATAGTGAGAGTGCTGCTGTACCACCATCGCCACCATCACCACCACCACAACAAAAAACAACGCCCCCGCCAGAAAAAGAACCTCAACAACAGCAACAGCTGGCTTAGTAATTGTAGAAAGGTTGCATTTGTGGTGGAAGTAGTTGCTGTTGTTGCTGCGCAGCAAATGCCTGCTCCTCGGCGTACATGGCACTTGCTACCTCCGGCTGCAGCCCCGCTGAGAAGAGGTCTGTTGACGACAGCGCCTGTGGGAACTCCGGGTATGCGCTGCAGAACTCGACGTGTCCCGCGGGACCCTTTTCCAGCATTTTGCTCGCGTCAGAGAAGAACGCTTCCGCAGTGAACTTTTTGTCGTCCAGCACGTTTTGGGGCACTTGGAAATAGGACTTCGCGTTTTTCGTGATGGCCCCACTGATTTCTGGATTCCATGCAAACGGGCCCATTGTCTGCCCCGTGGTGGGATCGAACCACACGAACTTGCTAGTGGGCATGAGCAAGTAGTGGCTGTTTGACTGTTTCCATTCAACTGCTTCGGTCGAAGCAATCATTCGCGCAACGAGCTCTTGTTGCTCCTGTTGAACCGCCGCCGAGTTCATCGGTACCATCATCATCATAGGCTGCTGCTGCTGCCCTGGAAAGGCCAGAGGCATTTGCATGCGCACGGGGCCCTCACATGCGCTGTCAGCTCTGCTCAAGCCCGACATTTTGTGTGTAGCTGCAAGCAAAAAAAATGAGGGAGTGAGATCTCTGTATCAATTACTGGGGAGAAAAAAACTATATACACTTTTCGTGCTATCATTACACGGGTGAGCAACAAAAAAAATGAGGGACGTTTGGGGCGCCGTGTTTTTCGCGACCGTCGGACTCGCTTTCTTTGGCGTGCTTCTGTTCGCGTTGCTCTTCTCGCCAGACAGCAGCATCAACAGCGACGACAACAACAACACCTCCCCTGAACAAGAGTCTGTCAACACATTTTTGGCGCAGCCCAATTTGCAGATCGACACGCAACGCGCGTTCAACGTGATTTCACCGCCTGTGGATTGTGAACAGTGCACGCGCGGCCTGCAGCGCGTGACTCCAACACTGTATTCAGGCGCCCATGCCAACAGCTCTTCCTTCATCGTGGTGGTGTTGACGCCCGGACCAACGATCACGCCCATTGAAGCACCGCAAGTAGCCCAGCCGGAGGGCGGCGCGTGCTGCGTCCTAATACTAAACGATTTCAAAATGCGCAGTGCCGTGGAAGTGTTCCTGAACCCCACCAATCGGCAGGGCGTGTCGCCGTCCTTCGCACTGAACTCGCTGCTCAGCGCCAACAATCAGGTGCGCGCGGCACTCGGCGCCAAGAAAACATTTATCGAGCGGTTCACGCTAACCAACGAAGCAATGACGGTGCTGAACAACGGGCGCAGCGAAGTCTTCTTCGCGGAACTGATCAACGTGCCCAACGCCATGGACGTCGTCGCCATCTCCGTGCTGTACCTCACGTGCGCCGCGGTCAATCAGGCGACGGGGCAGTGCGTGGGTGGGTTCGCGCTGGACACACACAAAATTGTGTTCAATGTCAAAGATTTTGTTTTCGGCGACGCCACCGTCAACAGCGCACTGGTGGACTTCGCGTCGGTCGCCGCCCACGAATTCCTCCACCCGCAGGGGCTGGGCGATTTCACGGGCGCGCTCTGCACCGAAGCCACCATGTTTGCGTCGATCACCCCCGGCGAAACCAAGAAGCGCACGTTTCACGCGGGGGACACGCAGTGTCTGCAGTTTTTGTACGGCGTGCACAGCAGCGACACGGGTGGCTGTACCGCGCAGCAGCCACCACCGCCGCTGCTGCTGCTATTGTTGTTGGTGCTGTGGGGGTGTTTCTGTGGCGCACTTTTTTTCGCGTGAGCTTTTTTGTTTCTGTTTTTTTGGTCAAACAAACAAAATTTGACATTCCTCACATGCGAATGTAACGTTCCAAGTCCTCCACGGGGTAGTTGTCCAAAAAGCCCACGCCCTTGTGTTTTTGGAAACTCTGCGTTTTGCGATTCCAAGCCTCCGTATTTCCCACAAATACCAAGCCCGTCGGTACTGTGTCGCGCGCCAGCGCTTCCAAACTCTGGATCGTCTCGGGCTTCTTGCGCTTGCCAATCACTTCGGCCCAATGAGCCTCGAAGTTGAAGTAAATCGACGATGGCCATGGCTCCCGCTTGAAGATTTTCATGCTGGGGGAGCGATGGAACTGCTCGACGTGGAAAATGCCGGCCAACGACAACATGCCCTTGTGCTCCGCGAACACACGGTCGCGCGTGAACTCCCCTCCCATGTTGACGAAGTGAGCGTTCCAGCCAATTTTGAGATCCCAGCCCTTAACGTACTGGGACACGTAGGCGTCGGGCACAATGAACACCGCATTCTGCTTGGTCACGAACGCGCCCAACTGCTGGTTGTAGTTGACAACCACCACTTCGTGCAAAGTGTCCACCTGCGTGCGTTTGCGCTGGCCCGACGACAGGTCGGACAGGTAGTCGCGAATGTACGTGCGGCCGACCTCCAGGGTCGTGAACATCAAGTGCGATGTTTTAAATTGCACGTACGGCAACAGCAGCGCGTAGTTGTTCAGCGGAATCGGCTGCTGGCAGTCGATCATTGCATCCAGCGACCGGCGATTCGGGCGCGACATCGCCGCCATCATCGCCCCCATGCGCTCCCACGGGTCCCGCGTTTTTTCGTGCGCGTATTTGATGCGGTGGATCAAGTTGAATCGATCAAAATACATTAGGTTGGTGCCGCCAGCGTAACCACGGAAAATTGCTTGCCACTCTCGAATTGCACGCCCCCGGTGTTCCTGCGTGACTGGCGAGTCCTTGTCGCGGTCCACCCACTTGAAGAATGGGTGTTTGTCGTCACTCTGCCAAATATCCATCTGAGTGGGCACGTTGAAGGGCGCGCGTGCAAACAGGGAAGGGTGTGCAAACGCAGTAGCCTGCAGCGGTGATTCGTGCATCGACGTAGTCGCAAAGGTCTGCGCGAAATCCAGGAAATCCAATCGATTGGGATCAGTCCCCATGTCCAGTGCCTGTGTGGCGTCGTTTGGATTCGCTGGAAGAAACATGCGATAGTGGAACTTTTGGTTGGCTGTTAGTCCGGGTCTTCGCAGCATTCGTTGCAGCTGCAAAAACGATTGTCGACTGATGGTGTGGCGTGCGTTGGCATACTGCGAGGTGGCAGTGACTGTCCCCACACTATCTGGTGGCTGGCGGTTCTTGCGCGCGAATACATCCGCGGCATCTTTGCGCAACTGCTTGAAGTAGTCATCGCTCAAGGTGTCTAAGCGGAAGTCGGAAGAAACGGCGTCGAGCAGCATGCGCAAAACATACAGTCTCACTGCATAGTGTTCTGCAAGAGCATCTGCGCTGGCCTGCGCTGTGGCGGGCACTGGAGACAAAACCTCCCTGAGGAGCACCTGGTAAAAATTCCCGCGCTCTCTGTCGCCACTCCTTTTCTTCAGATCATCGTGTTGTGCTATGTATGATTGATCATAACCTTTCTCCTTCCACTGTCCATGCCATTTCTCGAGCAGGGGAGCATTTTTCATTTGATCGCGAAGATCTGGCGGCAACATGGTCACGGCTGCCGCACTTTCCAACATCTCCGTCAGCAGGGTGCGCGCAGCGCCCTGGTTCACGTCACCGTCTGGCACCCCTCTTATCAAAGAGTTCAAGATGCTCGCGACTTGATCGGGCGTAAAGGCAAGGTCCGTCGCAAAATCGGTGCCGACACCGACACCTTCACGCAGAATAAAATAGGGATATTTCACTGCGAACATTGTGTTGCTGAGCAAGGCAATCACTTGATTGGTTTTGCCGTCGTCCGTCTTGTGCACTTCCGGCGTGTACATCTCGCCGTCATGAAAAATGCACTCGGGGTAGCAGCGTTCCGCGAGCTCGTGCACTGCAAACATCAGTCGGCGGAAATCCTTCAACACTTCCAAATCTTTGGATTGCGCCACCCAGCGTCCCATGTTCTCGTCCCCCTTGGCAAGGAGATCGCTCAAATAAAACAGGCCTGGCAAACATCCGAATCCATAGGGGTATCGAGGAGCGCGCAATCGCTCGCCCTCGGCAGGGATCCAATCAGCAATGTGGAGATTCCACGAGTCTGCTTTTAGGTACCGTAACGTCGTTACAGCGGGCTCCCCCTCTGTAACTGATTGGCGCATGTATCCCTCCTCGTCGATTTGGGGCAAATCAGGCACTCGGTACATGCTCGTCCCGCGGAGCATGCGATCGGTTTCGTTGTACGTACCCAGAACAGGCCTTGCAAGAAAAGCGAGCGTGGCGTTGTCGTCCATGTTGGGATTGGACAGCGTGTCCATCAGCACGAACACTTCGCACAGCAGCGTCGTGATGTTCTTCGTACACTCCGAATTGTTGTTCACGAAGTGGCGCCACGCGCGCCCATTGCGCAACAGGTGATCCCAAGCGAGGAACTCTTCTTCGCAGTCGCCCCAAAAGTCAATCACGCGGAAGTGCTCCTCTGTGTTCTCGTACAACTTTTCGACCGACATGAGCGGATCGGGTCTGAACACCATCGGGTCGACATATTTCTGGTGCCCAACGCCTTGATCGCGCACCACGTCATTCAACCCCTTGAGCATGTCTTTCAACAAGGGGTTGATGACGCCCTTGCCCTCCTCCGCGAAGTGATGATCGCCCTTCACTGCGTCGCGCAACGTAAACTCCTGCATTCGGCCCGCCGCGCCATTGGGGATCAGCGTCGTGATCATGCGCTCGTAGTCGTCGCGGTCGCTCGGCGGCGCGTTCCCGTGTCCGTAGTCTCCGTCGTCCAACATGAATATCTTCGAGGAATTGTGCCTTCTGCGATCCGGGTGTCCGCCCTCAGCCGCTATCTGCTTATCGCGCAGCCAGAAGTGCTTGCGCATGTTGGGAAATGCGATGTCCAGCGGCGTCATCGGATTGGCCAGGGTGGCCTCGGTGATCGCAGTGCCCACCGTGGCCGCATTGATCCAATTATTGCGGAGGCTGGGGTTATAGGCAAGTGCGTTGGGCACGTCGCGATCCATAATCATGCGCTCCATCGTCTGCCCGTCCGCCACTTTGCTCTCAAAGTCCCCGACGGTGGCCTTCAGCTGCATCAGCCCCACGAGCGTGTCCTGGTTGTTCAGCACGCCGAATTCGGCCACCGTTTGGCGCACCGTAGTTTGCACGTCGATCAGTGCTTTTTTCATCAGCCCGTGGAAGTGGCGATCCAAGAACGCGCCTTCTCGCAATGCAATCATCGCTACCACTTTGCGCTGCTTGATGAACGACAGCTGCACAATCAGGGTCTGCTTCGCGATGTCCTCCAGAAAGGCGCTTTCCCCTTCATCGAGCAAGTTCAAGTCGGCTTCGAGAGCAACGCCAAAGGAGCTCAAACTGAACGAGATGGTCTTCAGTTGACGCTCGATGGTACGACTGGGCGCGTGCTCCGCTTTTGTGTCCTGCACCGGCACTTTCCACAACTCCAGTGTGATTGTCACGGAGGTCGCGCGCCCGTCGGAGTCCATCGCTTTCCGCGGAAACATCTCCAAAAAAAAGCCGCCCTCCCAGTCGTCGATGATCACCACAGTCGGCTCCGACAGCACGCGATCGTCGTGTTGTGCCCATTCACCAACCGTCCCGATCGTCCTGCTTTCCTGGATCATGCGCGCCTGATTCATGGGGTTCTCCGTTTGAAACGCCACATTCATCAATGCCTTGGCGGCGGATGCAATTTGGGGGTTTGACGTGCCATGGGGAACGAATTGAGTGAGATGTTGGGTCAGGCTCTCGCGCACTTGATCCAGAGAATTGATCCGCGTCAAGTCCAACGACAGTTTCGGTCCAGCGACACTCGCCATTGGTAATGGCAGGAGGGAGGGGCTCGTGCAGCGCTGCAACTCGACATTTGGTATATAAAAAGAACCCGCTGACTGAGAGTTTCTCTTTTGGCAAATTCTCTATTTCTTTTTTTTCCTCCTCCCTCCTCCTCTTCGCACCCCCCACACAACATGGTTGAAGTGAATATTGAACAGGGCACACCCCACTGGCTGCGCGTTCGGCGCGGCGGACCCTTAGACGCCAATGCTCCGATTGACCCCGCGCAACATTTCCTGCGCGTCGGTGGTTCGGAAATCGCCGGCATTTGCGGACTGTTGCCCGAGCGGTTTGAAAAGTCACGCCCATGCGACAAATTCACACAGGTGTTGCGCGAGCGCCAGGCGTACCTACGCAGAGACGAGCCGCCGGAGTGGACGGTGACCGCACCGATGCACCACGGCACCATCGCAGAAGACAGCACACTTGTGGTGTATGGCAACAAAATGCGCGAGCACCCGGCGCTCGGCGTGCCCTGCGGCGCCGCGTTCGACGCCGCAACGCTGCGGGTGGACGACGGCCACTACTTCTACGGGGAGCGCTTGCCCGCGATCCACGGTTGCTCGCCCGATGGTCAAGTGGTGTGCCAGCTGCGCCACGGCGGCGCCTACACACGCCTACGCCTCGTAGAAGCAAAGTCGCCGTGGGGCAATCTCTACCCGGCGGTCCCGCCGTACTACGTGCCGCAGGTGCAGTACCAGATGTGGGTGACCGGCGTGCGCGAGTGCGACTTCGTGGCGGTGAAGTTTCCGCGCGTCGTGGGCGACACGCCGCCCGCGGTGACGGGCAATGAGCCGTTCTTCATTACGCGCTTCACGATCGACGTGCCCTACTGCGAGTGGCTGCGCGATCGCGTAGAAGACTTTTGCCAGCAGCTGCGCCGCGCCGGCAGCAACGACGCGCACGCGCAATACGTGCCCCCCACTCACTTGCCAGAGGCCCCCCCGTCGCAGCCGATGGGCCGCGAAATACTAGCACACCGACCCATCTAGCTGCATCGGCGACCCCGGCGGCAGCAACTCCTCGTCGCCGTCGCCGCCGTAGAAACTGTCGTGCAACTGGCGCATGTGCACCATGGTTTCCTGCGTACGCGCGCGCTGAATGGCGCCGCGCTGCGTCTGTGCGTGCGTCTGTTCAGCGGACAGCTTGAAGAACAGCTTCACGAAGCCCATGTACATCTGGCCCTCCGCCACGTCCGCCGGGCACTTGTTGCCTATCAGGTTGAAGCTACCCACCTTGGGGTACAGCGTGAACATGCGCTTCTTCGCCGCGGGGTCGGGGTTCACGACCCCGCGCAACGCGGGGAAGGCATTGACGGTCTCCTTGGCGTTGGGCTGATACTGCGAGCGACTCTGCGATATGAGAAAGTCGTGCAGCGCGACCAGGTCCATGGCTGCGTCCAACTTGCCGCTGGCACAAATGTTGGTGATTTGAAACGCGCAGACAGCGATCCGCACGTGGAACAGACGCTCCACCAACTGCTTGAACAGGTTCCGCTGTGTGCAGCTTTCGTAAGACGACTTCGCGCCCACCTGCACCACTTTGCCGTGTTTGAAGTAGAGGAACGTAACGCGCGGAATGCACTGCCGCTTGGACTCAATCACCAGTTTGTACGCTGGAAAGCGCTTCTCGTGACTGAGATCTGTGCCGAAGATGCGCCCGTCGGCTTGGACGCGCGCAATAAACTCCTCTAGCGTAACACGCCACTTAGCGAACGTTTGCGTCTCTTCATTCCAGTACTTCAGTCTGTACGACGTGGCGGTGTTGGTGATGCGTATCGACGGGAGCTCCATGACGCGCGTGGAAAGATTTTTTTGCGGGCAAGAAAAATCGAACCGCGTCGAAAATTCGACGCGGTCGCGACAAAAAAAATTTCAAAAAAAAATCTGAGAGATTCAGAATCTTCGAAAAAAATTTTTCCGGGTGCACGCGCACGCGAAAAAAATTTGCTTCTCTATCTTCCTCCCACTACTCGCTGCACAGTATTCCTTGGTGAATTGCGTGTCACAGTGATCGGCGCATCACACTGCATCCATCCCACAGGTCTCCTGCAGTCCGTTAACGAACTTTTTTTTGAAGCGTCTGCGACCACTGTGAGTACATGTAACGTAATGCGCCAATCACCGTGACACGGAATTCACCAAGGAATATGGTGCAGTGAGTAGTGGGAGGAAGATAGAAAGGGAAGATTTTTTTGGCGCGTGCGTGCACTCGGAAAATTTTTTTCGAAGATTCAGAATCTCTCAGATTTTTTTTGAAATTTTTTTTGTCGCGACCGCGTCGAATTTTCGACGCGATTCGATTTTTTTGACGGCTTTGACTCGATTTTTTTTTCTTCTTCTACGTGCAAATGAAAAACTTTTTATATATATACATGCGTACCTCATGTCCCTCCCTGTAGAGAAAGCGCGCGCGCAATGGCATTGCTACGGGTGCTATTGTTACTGTTGGCGTTGTCGTGCGCAGCACACGTACTTCGTGCGCAAAGCACGACGAGCAGTTCCACGGGAGCCTGCTGTTTCAATGCCACTGTCGAAGGCTGTTTGGTGTGCGCGGAAACAGAGTGCAATGAGACCAATGGGATTTTTCAGGGCGACGGCACCACGTGCAACGCTACTACGTGTGCGGGCGTGACCAGCGGAACAAGTGGCACTTCGGGGACGTCTGGGACGTCTGGCACGACTGGTTCACCGCAAGTGGGAGCCTGCTGTTTCAATGCCACTGCCGAAGGCTGTTTGGTGTGCGCGGAAACGCAGTGCAACGAAACCGGTGGCATTTTCCAGGGCGACGGGACCACGTGCAACGCTACTACGTGCGCGGGGATCACTACCGGAACAAGTGGCACCTCGGGGACGAGTGGTACGACAGGCACTAGCGGAACAAGCGGCACTTCAGGAACCAGTGGAACAAGTGGCACTTCGGGGACGAGTGGTACCACTGGAACGTCTGGCACTAGTGGCACTACTGGAACGACTGGCACCACTGGTGTCACTTCAGGAACGAGTGGTACCACTGGAACGTCCGGCACTAGTGGCACTACTGGAACGAGTGGCACCACTGGAACGACTGGCACCACTGGTGTCACTTCAGGAACGAGTGGTACCACTGGAACGTCTGGCACCAGTGGTACTACTGGAACGTCTGGCACCAGTGGCACTACTGGAACGAGTGGCACCACTGGAACGTCTGGCACCAGTGGCACCAGTGGCACCACTGGAACGTCTGGCACCAGTGGCACTACCGGAACGAGTGGTACCACTGGAACGTCTGGCACTAGTGGCACCACTGGAACGACCGGACTCGCAGGCGACATCTGCGATTGTTTCAACATTACGATAGCGCCGTCGCCCACCAACCAGCCCAATGAAATATGTCTGCTGTACACGTTTCTCACGTGCGACCCCAGCAACTTTGTCATCAATGTGCCCGGAAAGACCAAAGCGTCGTCGTGCGCAAGCACGGTGTCGGTGACGCAGCCGAATCCCAACTGCACCATCGAAGCGAGTCCTGGGTTCAACAAAAATGTCTGCCCTGATGTCATATTCGACAACCCCTTCAAAATTGACATAGATGACGAAGAAACGTGCTTCTCGGTGTTGATCTGCGCTCAAAATGACGGCGTGGCGCCCGAGACCACGATTGTGGCGCCCGCCACGTTCTGGATTAAGAAGGGCCAGAACTGCACGGAGTGCCCCGCGCCCTTTGGGTTTGAGTGCACTGCCGATGCAGCGGTAGGCGGCGGTGATGATGATGATGACGAAGACACCACGTGGGTGTTCGTCGTGGTGACACTGGTCCTTATCTGTTTGTGTATGTGTGTCGCGTTCATCATGATGGTGATGACGCGCCGGTGGATTGATCGGCCTGCTGCGCCTGACCGCGAGACGCTTTTGAGGCGGCCGATGTTTCATACATGAATAAAAAGAGTTTGATTTCTCTATACACATTGCAACAGCAGCGCCGATGAACACCAACACCGCCTCCACCGCGTTTGTCTTTTTTTTGCAATGCGGCTTTTCGTGCTTTTGTTTCTGGTGTGCTTTTTTGGGGTGATCCGCGCGCAGACCACCGGCACTGGCATTGGCACCGGCGCATGCTGCTTCAATGAAACCGTGCCGGGGTGTTTTGTGTGCCAGTTTACGCAGTGCGAAGCGTTCAACGGAACTTTCCAGGGAGTGGGCACCACGTGTACCAACACCACGTGCCTGTGCGACGCCGTGACGCCCGGCGCCTGTTGCCATGGCAACATCACCACCCTCGAGTGCACTCCGTGCAGTTGTCTCTTTTGCAAGAACTTGCTGGGGGGCACCTTCCTGGGCCCCGACGCACTGCCGTGCGAGACTTCCACGTGCCCCGTGCTCGGCACCACCACTGGCGCGGTCACTACCACTGGCGTGGCTACTACAGGAATTGCGACAGGAGCTTGTTGTCTTGCGAATAATGAAAGCTGTGTCGCTTTTCAAAATAGTCTCGGCTGTGTAGCCGTGGGTGGGCTCGGCAGTGTCTTTTTCGGGGTGGGCACGGTGTGTAATGCCACCACGTGCAACGGAGCTTGTTGTATCTCTACGGGGGCTTGCTTCGATGTGCCCAGTGAAGGGATTTGCCTTGTTGGACCCGGCATTTTCCAAGGATTTGGGACGTTGTGCCCCAACAGCGGGTGCGTGGGCGGATGTTGCAGAGCCAATGGAACGTGTGTGAACGGTACCACGACAACCAATGGATGCAACGAAGCCAAAGGCGATGATTTTCTCGGCTTGGGTACAGTGTGCAATGGCACTGCGTGTCTGGGAGCTTGTTGTCAACCAGATGGAAGTTGCATCCCTGATATTTCAAGCATCGTCTGCGGGACAGGTAGCCCGCCAAATATCGAGGCTGGCACCTTTTTGGGCGCCGGTTCAACGTGCGTCGCTGGCCAGTGCGAGGGCGGATGTTGCAAAGGTACCGGAGTGTGTGTGAATGGCACCACAGATCTCCCCAGCGGTGGATGTGATGCCCTTCTTGAAGACGTTTTCCTCGGGCTGGGTACTGTGTGCAGCAGGCAAGCGTGCAACGGAGCCTGCTGCAGGCCTTCCGATGGAGATTGTTTCGATATCGATGTCGCGTCGTGCATCTCAATAGCTGGAACGTTCTTGGGCGCCACGACGACATGCGCTAACGATGGAGGCCAATGCGTGGGAGCTTGTTGTAAACCCCCTGCGGGTCCTGGGCCGGTACAATGCACAGACAATACCACTGCAACCAATCTTTGCCTTGGAGTCGCTGATACGTTTCTTGGCTTGGGCACCACCTGTGCAAACAACGGGTCGGCGTGCAATGTTACGACCACCGGCACCACCGGCGTGCCACTCACCACCGGCACCACTGGCGTGCCCCCTCCGGTCACGGGGGCTTGTTGTGATCCACTCAATCTCGTGCTCCCTTGTGAACAGTTGACGTCAGCAGCCTGTCTTCTCCTCCCAGGGGTATATCAGGGCGACGGGGTGCCTTGCGCACCGGGCGGTCAGTGCCCTCCGGTCACGGGGGCT
>SDBV01000041.1_pt1 | contig 119497 bp, 116 predicted proteins | sample 2277081 | NCBI WGS metagenome assembly SDBV01 (sample SAMN10402039, study PRJNA504765) | marine sediment metagenome | isolation source: marine sediment core GS10_PC15, 223 cmbsf | place: Arctic Ocean: Southern Knipovich Ridge | collected 2010 | reverse complement strand
AGAAGATTGATTCCTGAAAATATTAGCCTTTATTCCAGCGTAGTTATTGAGCGAGCCATGCCTATTTAAATGGTCCTGATATATGTTAGTTATTACGGCTATTTCGGGAGCCTCTGATGCTTCATCAAATAGCTCTAGGTGGAATGAAGGAATTTCATTCACGATCACCGAGAATTTATTCACCTTATCCAGGGCTTCCATCATCGGTTCAATGTATGAGTTACCGGTAACCATCGCTTTCTTCTTGGCTTTAAGAAAATGACCGATCCAATTGGCAGTCGTGGTCTTGCCGCGAGTACCGGTGATGGCGAAGATTGGTTTGGTAGTTGTTTTATAAAAAATGGTGGCTTCATTTTCGACTTGTTTACCCAATTTTATAGCCAATTCAACGAAACGGTTATTAATCGAAACATCGGGATTGATGACAATAATATCATTCTTTTTTATATCTTCTTCATTATGACCTCCCAGACTTAATTTAACCTTTCCCTTTATTCTCTTAAGAGAATGCTCCAGCTGCTTTTTATCCTTCAGGTCGGTAACGGTCACTATCGCTCCATGTTTGATTAGCCAGTTGGTAGTGGCTAATCCTCCACCCAATAGTCCCAAACCGAAAACCAACACCTTCTTGCCTTTAAAATCAAATTCTTTTTTATCCATATTCCTTATTTAACTTGCATCCCTCGCAAAATCCTGACTCTGTCCTCCAGGGGAGGATGGGTACTGAATAATTTTACGAACCAACCCGTCTTTTCTTTACCCTTGAAGGGTGAGGAAATGAACAAGTGCGCTGTGGCATTATGAGCTTTCCGGAAATGACTCTGGTCGTTCCCAATCTTCTCCAGAGCACCGGCTAAACCTTCGGGGTAACGAGTTAGAAGGGCGCCGGATGAATCAGCTAGGTACTCCCTTTTTCTTGAGACTGACGAGCGTATCAAACCGGCAGCTATTGGCGCTAGTATAAACATCAGAAGTGAGACTAGTAAAATTATACCGCCTCCGCCACGATTATCATTTCCCCTACCGCCGAACAATCCGACCCTTAAAAATATGTCGGTCATAATGGCTATAACTCCGGCCAACACTACAACCACGGTCGAAACTAAAATATCCCTGTTGCCAATGTGTGACAACTCATGAGCCATTACTCCTTCAAGTTCATTCTTGTTTAATTTTGCCAACGCGCCATCGGTGACAGCAATGGCGGCATGCTTCGGGTCACGACCGGTAGCAAAAGCGTTAATTTGCGGCGAATGTATGAGATACAATCTTGGCATTGGCAAACCGGCGGCAATGGACAGATTCTCTACTATTCGAAAAAGCTCCAGGTGTTGCTCTCTTTTTACAGATTTAGCCCCGGACATAGATAGAGCTATTTTGTCGGAATTCCAATATGCCACCAAGTTCATGATCAATGCCAAAGCAATGGCGATATAAAGGATGATGCTGCTTTGCATGAAATAGCTGATAACCAAACCGATACCGATGACCAAGACCAAAAACACCGTCATCAACAGCCAGGTCTTGCGAATATTGCTGTCTTTGTGTTTATACAAATCTGCCATCACTTACTTGACGCGGCCTTTATGAGTCCCACGAAAACGGGGTGAGGACTGAGGGGTCTGGATTTGAATTCCGGATGAAATTGAGTAGCCATGAAAAATTTATGTTTCGATAACTCAATTATCTCAACTAGATTTTTGTTAGGATTTATACCAGACATTACCATGCCTTTCTTCTCAAAATTTCCGACATACTTGTTGTTAACCTCGTACCTGTGTCTGTGCCTCTCCGAGATCATGTCCGAACCGTACAATTTGTGAGCCAGAGAACCCTTCTTAAGCTCACAGACATATCCGCCTAAACGCATTGTTCCGCCCATATTCTTATTTGCCAGATTAGCCAACTGCTCTTGTATCGTGCATACAACAGGATGAGCCACATTATTTTTGATTTCCGTCGTATGGGCACCCCTAAGATTGCATACATTCCTTGCAAATTCAACAATTGCCAGCTGCAACCCGTAACATAGACCAAGGAACGGAATATTGTTCTTTCTGACATAACTTATGACATTTATTTTCCCCTCTATGCCCCTTGAGCCAAATCCCCCCGGAACCACTATGCCATCGAATTGTTTCAGCTCCGAAAGAGCTCGAGGATTTTTTTCAAACTTTTCAGCATTGAGCCAGGTAACCACCGGTTTTTTATTCAAATTCCAGGCCGTATGCTTTATGGCCTCGATTACTGAGATATATGAGTCGGCCAGAACGAAATCTCCGCTTGAGAAATATTTGCCCACTACCCCGATCTTAACCTCGGGCAATTTGTCATCATTTACCTTCCTGACAAATTTATTCCATTCCTTAAAATCTTTTTTGGTCTTCTTCAGATTAAAATATGCCAGGATCCTCTCTCCTAGCTTATCCTTCTCGAAATTAATCGGTATTTCATAGATTGATTTAACATCAGGAGCTGAAACGACGTCATGTTCGTTCACATTGCAGAAGATAGAGATCTTTTTCTTACGCGTAGAATCAATAGGTACGGATGATCTGGCTATGACCATGTTGGGCTGAATGCCGGCCATATTCAAAGTTCTTACCGCATGTTGAGTGGGTTTCGTCTTCATTTCTCCGATCATGCTTGGCACCGGCAAGAAACTGACCATGATAAACATCACGCTTGACGGGTTTGCTAATTTCATCATTCTAGCCGCCTCCAGAAAGATCAGATTCTGGTATTCGCCTACCGTTCCGCCTATCTCAACCAAAACAAAATCTGCTCTATTCGTTTTGCTGGCGCCCTTGATCCGGCTGATGACCTCATTTGGAATATCCGGCACAACTTCTACACATCTGCCGTCATACTCCAGATTACGCTCCCTTTGAATGACCGCCTGGTATACCGAGCCAGTGGTCATATAGTTGCTGCGGAGAATATTTATATCCAGGAATCTCTCGTAGTTACCGATGTCCTGATCACACTCCAATCCATCCTCGGTGACGAACACCTCGCCGTGTTCAACCGGGTTCATGGTCCCCGCATCAACGTTGATGTAGGGGTCAATTTTGACCGCAGTAACAGAATAGCCGTATTCCTTGAGAATACGGCCGATGGAAGCGGTAGCGACTCCTTTGCCCACTCCGGACATTACGCCACCCGCAACAAAAATATATTTGGTTTTGTTTAAAACCATAGGGGGTTTATAAAATCATTTTAAAAAGTTAGAAGGAAACTTTGACGGGTTCTCTTTCTTTTTTCGATTCCAACTCAAAGAATGATTCCTTTTTAAATCCAAACATTGAAGCGACGACATTAGTCGGAAATTGCTCGATCTGAGTGTTCAGCGTCATTACATTGGTATTGTAGAATCTGCGGGCTGCTTGGATTTTGTTTTCGGTATCGGTCAGTTCGTCCTGCAATTTAGCGAAATTTTCCGAAGCGCGGAGATTGGGATAGGCTTCAGACAATGCGAATAGATTCTTCAACGCGCCTGACAGCATATTTTCCGCCTGGCCGTGCTCTTTGACCGTACCCGCGCCCATAGCAGCCGAACGCGCCTTGACCACATTTTCCAGTACTTCTTTTTCGTGTACGGCGTAACCTTTTACCGTCTCAACCAGATTCGGGATAAGATCGTATCTCCTCTTTAACTGTACATCAATATCTGACCATGATTCCTTTTTCCTATTCCTGGATCTGACCAGAACATTGAAAAAACCGGCCAGCCAAAGCCCGATAACTACTAATACGATAATTACTATTAATGGGATATTCATATCATTAATTTAACATAAATTTTATCCACTCACAAAAATGCCTAGGCTTGCCGTATTCCAAGCTCCATTTTGTCTAGTTTTCTTACAATCTCTTCAAATACCTGGTCCGGAGAAAGGTCAGTGGTATCTACCACGATATCGAATTTATTCTCATCCAAATGATTCGCTACTTTGTACAGGGAATAATATCTCTTCCTCTCATTTTTTACCCTCTTTTTAGATAGCTTCATCATGTTTTCCAGGGTATGTCCCTTATTCTCCGGTCTCATTGTCTGTCTTCTGGCACCTTCAACCGGGTCAACTTTAATAAAAATGTTAATCGTTTCGAATTGACAAGCCTGGAATGGCGCTATCCTGCCTTCAACCACCAGGTTGTCGCGGCTGCTCATCAATCGGGCCTGACGAGTATCTACGCTTCTTTCCAATTCCTCGTCGGCTATTAATTTATGGTAGAAATCTTCTATCGACAGATTGCGCTCCTTGGCCATCTCCCTGAATATTCCTCCGGTGTATGTATATTCATAACCTAAAAAATCTGCCAATCTTTTTGACACCGTCGTCTTGCCCGAACCTGGATTACCGCTGACCCTGATGACTGCCATTAATGTAATTTTAAAATTACGAATTCGTATCGGCAATATTGTCAAAAATATTTTTTATGTCCCAACAAATCAAAAACCCCCGACTAGGGGGTTTTTGATTGAGTCTAGTATCCTGGTGGCATCTGCGGAGCTTCTTTCTCTTCTTTCGGCTCTGGTATATCTGTCACCACCACGTCTGTGGTGAGTATCAGGGAGGCTACAGAGACTGCGTTCACTAACGCAGTCTTAACCACCTTGAGAGGGTCGATAATACCCTGTTTGATCATGTCAACATATTCACCGGTACTGGCGTCAAAGCCCATCCCCGCCGGCAAAGTTGCGACTTTTTCAATTATTTCGTTGGAGTCTTTGCCTGAGTTTTCGGCTATGACCCTTAAAGGTTTCTCCAGTACTGCCTTAACGATAGCTACCCCTTTGGCCTCATCACCGAATTCCGAGACCCCGGAAACCTTGTTGTTAAGACCCTTCGCTACCTCAAAAAGAGCGATTCCTCCACCGGGTACTATACCCTCTTCCAAGGCTGCGCGAGTGGCAGCAACCGCGTCATCAATCCTGAATTTTTTTTCTTTGAGTTCGGTTTCGGTCACGGCACCAACTTTGATGACGGCAACACCACCGGACAATTTAGCTAATCTTTCCTGAAGTTTTTCTCTATCAAAATCAGATTTGGCTCCAGCGATTTGTTTCCTCAGCTGAACGATTCTTTTATCTATCTCCGCTTTTTTTCCTTTGCCACCGACGATCACGGTCTTTTCTTTGTCGGCTACGACCCTATGGGCACGACCGAGCATATTCACGTCTGCAGTATCTAATTTAATTCCTTTTTCCTCAGTAATCACCTGCCCGCCGGTAATGAAAGCTATGTCATCCAGTATCTCCTTCTTGCGATCACCGAATCCAGGTGCCTTGATGGCTAGAGCATTGAAGTTGCCACGCAATTTGTTCACAACCAGTGTTGCGAGCGCATCACCATCGACGTCTTCGGCTATGATCACGAGATCACGCTTGCCAGCCTTAGAAAGTTTCTCGAGTAAACCGACGATATCCTGAATAGAAGATATCTTCTTGTCTGTTATCAAAATGTACGGGTCCTCGTAAACGGCCTCCATTCTTTCAGGACTGGTAACCATGTAGGGTGAGATATATCCATGGTCAAACTGCATGCCTTCTACTATTTCTTTAGCCATGCCAAAGACCTGTGACTCTTCGACGGTAACAACGCCGTCTTTGCCAACTTCTTTGAAAACATCGGCAATCAGGGTTCCGATTTCCGGATCGTTAGCAGATATTGAGGCTACCTCCTTTATCTTCTCGTAACCGGTCACGCTCTTACTACTCTGGTTCAAAGTCTTGGTCACCCATTCGATCGCTTTGTCCATTCCTTTTTTGAGAACCATAGGGTTGGCACCGGAGTTTACTGCGCTGAAACCCTCGGCGACTATCGCCTGGGCCAATACGGTAGCCGTAGTCGTACCGTCGCCGGCAATATCACCGGTTTGCGACGCGACTTCTTTAATGAGCTCGGCACCGATATTTTCAAACTTATCTTTCAGTTCTATATCCTTGGCAACGGTGACACCATCTTTAGTGATAGTCGGGGCGCCAAAACCCTTATCTAAGACTACATTCCTGCCCTTCGGACCCAGGGTTACCTTAACCGCATTGGCAATCTTGTCGATACCGCGCTTTAAGGCCTCCCGTGCCTGTTCTTTATATTTAATTTGTTTAGCCATGTTTTAAATCACAAAGTAAAGAGATATGAGCGGTTATTCGATAACCGCGAGTATATCTTCTTCTTTGGCTATTAGATATTCTTTTTCGTCGACCTTGATTTCGTTCGGTCCGTATTTGGTAAATAGAACTTTGTCGCCTTTCTTCACGCTCATCGGAATCTTCTTTCCGTCATCGTCCACCCTGCCTGAACCGACGGCTACGATACGGCCCTTTTCGGGTCGCTCTTTCTCTACTGTGTCGGGCAAGATTATTCCGCCCTTTTTCTTCTTCTCGTGGAGCGGTTCTATTAGAACCCGATCTCCCAATGGTTTAATCTTCATATGTGTTTCTAATATTGGGTGTTGGGCTTTAGGCATTAGATATACTATAGCCGAAAACCTACAACCTAATACTGGCTAATTGGCAATCTCGACCAGAGAGTGCTGATAGCTACATCTTACAAAATATATCCCCGGAGTCAAGATTAGGATTAAAAAATAGCCCGGAGGGCTATTTAAAATGCGTACGCGGCGCGTTCTCTAAAGTTAATATTATATTTCGTTGACAAATAGTGGAATGTCTCATGCCTGATAGTGCTGTGGCGGGTATTAACGTTATATACATCGCCATCACCCCTGAAATACGCGGTGGCATGAGACTTGCTGAAAAGACCATTAAATTTATAACGCTTTCCGAAAATGTGTACTACAAAAAATCCAAAAGTTTCTTCATTTAAGAATAAGAGGTCGAAAGTTCTTCCCTCCGGCTCACCTATATATTCATTCCAATACCTTATAACCAAAAGGGGCCTGAAGTCCTCATAGGCTTTCTTAACCGTCTTTTCAACCTTTTCGACGGGGTCCAACTTGAATTCTTCTTCCCGTGATTCTATGAAGACCCGTACTTGATCATTGCCCGACTTGAATTCATGAACCAGTTTTTTATTCATGTGTACTCGGCGGCAAACATAGGTCGGATAGATACGCATCAAATACCCAGGAAAAAGTATCGAAAGCGAAAGGGATACCATCATTAGAAGCGAAAGAAGATAATACCTAATTTCCTTAGATGGCCTCGTATATCTCATTCCTGGCCTCGCTGAATGTGAATGAACGCTTATTTTCATACTACATCAAAATATCCGGAATGGAAATCTTTAATAAAAACGCCAGCTTGGGAGCTGGCGAAGTCATAATTTTCCGCTATCTTCAACAGGTTTCTTGGCAGACGCCTCTTCTTTGCCCTTAAATAATTTAATTCCTTTCTCGATGAAGTTCTTTACTACTTCCAGGGGCACGACATAGGTGAACGGTCCTCCTTGACGGGTCAGAACACCATAAATTTTGCCGTCCGGCCCGATCAGCGGGCTGCCGGAAAAACCAGGTTCAATAACCCCGTCAACGATGCCCATCATAATGGGCAATACCTGCCCGTTAACAATACTGGTTTCCATGAGGTATTGTCCAAGTTCGATCGGAAGGTAGAATTGCGGACCCAAGGGTATAAACTTGGCCGCGTAAAAGTGGTCCGGCAAATTGCTCTTGTCATCGGCAAACGTAACCACCTTTTTAGAAAACTTGACTTCGGAGGCGGCAGCCGCCTCAACTTTGATCAAGGCCAGATCAACATTGGGGTTGATGGCGATTAAAGAGCCGTCGAAATAGTTGGCACCGTCATAGATTTTAATGCGGGTGGAACTAGTGAACCAGGCCGAGGGTATTTCACCAAAGTCGTGCAAAGTAACAAGCACTATTTCATCGTCCACGACAAAGCCAGTCGCACTGACTTCATTGGTCCCGATAACACCGCCTGACACAGTGGCTAAGAAGACCTGCACGCTCACGATACTATCCGAAAGAATCTCTTTGACTTCAGTAGGGAAATTATAGTAATACTTGATGATAATTGTCTGCCCTTCGATAAGCCCTCCCCTACGAGGCAACTCCTGGCCTTGGGCTTTTTCTAAACTCAACAACACGATGAACGCTACTGCAAGAAGCAGGACGCTACACAAAAGAACTAAAAATTTGATCAGCCATCCGGCGATCAAACCCCTCTCATCGACTTGTCTGTTCAGCATGAGAAACCTCTTTCTTGAATGTGAAAGTTCTTGGAGATATGATGCTACTCAAAAGGGACTAAGTCAACCCCGAATTCTTCTCCTTGGCGAACTGACCCAGCCCCAGACCTCTCAGCCTCCGGTTATATCCCCCTATTATCTTGTTTTCCACCGATTCCGGGTGGAATTCCAGCTGTCTGTCGTTAAATATAACTCGGCCGCCCGGTTTTTTAGTCAAGGGATTCCTTTTTATTCTTCCGGCCTGATAACTGCGAGCGGCATTCTCTAGGGCGCCACCCAGCCTATTATTAAGAAACCATTCTTTAATTTTGCCAATTTGGTTAGCAACCCCATTGTTAATACGCTTCTCCTGATTTACTTCCGGCCAATCAAAAATGTAAGTCAGGACCCAGCTGTTTTCTTTTCGGAAATTTTCCAAAACCTTCTCGTCTCTGACGAAAATCGGCACCAAGTTGATATATGTCTGCGCGTTATACATGCTGCCATAAGGAATTTCCGGAAATTTATCGGTGATATAGTGATTAAGACATACCTTATCCGGAGCAATTCTCTCAGAACCGGAGCGGCGGACACGGAGCAAAGACAACAAACCCATAATAAATATCCTGGCTAGCCAAATACGTCCGTGCTTGGCCACAACCAGGACATCCAGATCGCTCAGCTCGTCTGTGTTACTTATGGCCAGAGAACCAGAAGCGAAAACCGCCTGAATATTCGGCACCAAACGAATCCACTTGGCAGCTTTTAAGGCTTTTTTCCATTTTTCTTTAGCAATTTTTTCTTTTTTAATCCGGAGCGGCGCAAGGTATTCTCTGCCCGACAGAAAGTAAAATCCTTTGGACGAATCAACTTTCCTTTCTTTTTTTAAACGATCCAGGTAGTTCTTAACCATTTCAAATGACGGCTTCTGGAAAGAATCGTTGTTTTCTGACAGGTGCTTAAAATTTATTAAAAACTTAAAAATCTCCTCTTCTTTTAGGGGAAAATCAATCACGTCGTAATATGCCAGGGTGGCCAGAATATTCTCTTCTAAATTAAGCGCCATCAACAAAAACAGTATCATAAAATATTAGGAGAAGTAAAAACACGGCTCGAAAGCCGTGTTGCTAAAAAGGAAGTAACCAGGTTACTTCTGGAGATCACCAAATTTTTCGTTACCAGGATGGGAATCGAGAGAGACTTCCATTCTCACTTCGAATATGCCGTCATTGTCTTTATCCCAGACCACGAATCGTTTACCACCGTTGGAGTACGCAACTTTTTCGGGCTTCTCCTCGATGAAAATATTCTGACCAGAGGTAACATTACCACTTGTCTCTTCGCCATTATCGAATTCGATTCGGAGCCTTTTGCCGCTGCTGCCCATTCCGTCACTCGCCTGCAAAATATTACGGACATTGAACGGAGCCCTGGGTTTATAGTATTCAACGGCTTTGTTAATACCGGTGTATCTTTTCATCAAATGTTCAATCTGTCGCAAACGCGATTCCAGACTATCAGGATTATCGCCTTGCTTATGCCTGACGAATTTGATCCTGACACTGTAATTATCGCCTCTGTTGTTCTTATACGTCGGCGTCTTCCAGCCCGCGGAATCCTTGAACTCTTCCCAGAGATCAGGCGGTTGCCCGACAGTTGCAATTTCGATCTTGACTTCTGGTTTATCAGGAGGTTTGATCCGCTTACTTTTCGGCTTATCCGGGAAAAGAACTGAAACTCGCCGTTTTTCCATCAGACTAAGACCAGATGTGACTTTACCCAACTTCTGAACGATTTCAGGCAATCCGAAGCCCAGCTCATTCTCCTTATCCTGGTCGATGACCAGAACAGACTGATGCTGCAGAACAAACAGTCTCAACGCCGGCAGAGATTCCTCTTTGCCGTCAATCAGTCTGAAGCCCTCGATATAGTCTACTTGGTTGTTGCGGGGCTTTTCGGTGCCGTCGCTGATAACCTTGTAGCTCCTGAACTTCATGCCCATCTTTACCTGACGCCAGGTGAACTTGTTGGGATCGTCGGGGTCGGCCGGATCCGGCTCTTTGACTCCGTAGGTCCTGTTGGAGGTCCAAACGAATTCTTCGACTAGTTTCAGGGTTCCATCCTGACGCGCCCGATTGATCAGTTCGCTGTCGAACACGTACACGGTCTTCATGTCCCTGGGGTCGTAAATCTTGGAGATATCCAAACTATCATGGGGGTCGGGCTTACTCGAGCCGTAACTACTGTAGCTTGAGCGGGTACCCATGAATTTCTGGAAATCGTTGCTGAGTCTGGCAACGCGAACACGATCGCGAGACAATTCCAAAATCTCTTCTCTCCTCTCGTATCTCGGGCGGAGACCGAAATATTTAATGAACTCGGCCATGTCCTTGTTTTTGTAATCCAGAAAATGATTATAGTCCTCAAGGCGTTTATTTAGCTGCTTTTCCAGATCGGCATAAGTCAGCTTATCGAAAGAAATTTGGAATTCATTCTCGGTATCGTCCCACTCAAGAGCAACGAAACGGAAAGAATCATAATACGCGGCGAGCTTTTGTTCTTCGGTATCACCACGCTTATCTCTCATTCCCATAAAGTCCGACCGGTAGGCTGGGCCACATGACGTGCTGAGAAGCACGACCAAGGCAACAAAAGTTAGTGTTAGTTGTTTCCTCATCGCACTCCTCCTTTTGAATAGAACTTCCTGCTCAGAATTTCACGGACCAGATCCCTAATTTGTTCGGGCTCCATCTGTTGGAGATCCTCTTGCCGCAAACCGAATTCACGCATCAGCTGCTTGACCTGTTTTTCATCGTTAGGGTCAATGCCTAGAGCTCGGGCAAGGTGTATCAATTCTTTGAAATTTTGGTCGCCGCCTATATCCGAGGCGCTACCACTCGTTTTCCAGGCCTTCTCTGAATCCTCTTTGATATTCTGCTCGTTGGCCCTGAGCCATTTAGCAGTATTCTCTTGCCCGCCAAGAATGGTGGGTTCGTAATATTTCCTCATCATGATTCTCCAGACTGCCCGCTTGTCCACTAGTTTGTCATGCATGGCAGACCAGAACATGATCTTGCCATAGAACTCGCCAATGGCTTTGGGGAAGAATCTTAGATATTCGGCCTTAACCTGGTTGAGAAGTCCCGCATAGTGGGTAAATTTGGCCTCGTCAATCATTAGATTGCCGCCAGCGTCGAATTGGATGACCTCTTTTCGGACCCGCTCATAGTCAAAGCCGAAGAATACCCAGGCCATCTCACGCAAATCGGACACATAACTGTGAAACTGGAGGCGCAAGTGATCGTCAGGAGAAATCATTTCCGGGATTGAAGCGGCAAATTCTACATCAAACGCTTGCGCGAAAGGCATAGACTGCAAATTCTGGTTGGCATGGACCAGCTCATGCTGTGTGACAGCCGGCTTACCCATCAAATAGTCTACCACCTGTCCGATCGGCGTCAGATAAATCAATCCGCTGTCGAGCCAAGCAAAACCGATAGCTCCGGGAATGGATGGGCCATAACCCAGATGAATCTCGTTGGGCACGAAATCCTTTTTCTCCATCTCCTTGGGAAGCCAATATAGCTCCTCAAAGGTGTACTTGGGATTCTCGGGAACCTTTTGCTTTACGATCTTCTCCAACTCCTCGACGGAAATGTTGAGACCGCTCTCGCCCGCCAATGACTCCATGGCCATCTTGCGAAGGTCCTTATAGAAGGCAAGGTTTAGGTCGACTGCGGTTTCGATTTCATTGAGAGTATAATCAATGACGATCTGGAGCTGCGCTTCGGTAATGAGCTCCTGGCCCACGTACGAAGTAAAGCGAATCCGTCCATCGTCTAGCCGCGCGTGGCGGTCCAGAACCAGGGTGAATTTCTTGCCGTCGATTTCGTGCTCTACCCTGACACCGTTAGGTATCAAAAGGTTAGTGGAACCGGTATTAGCCTCATACGCCTTCTTTGTGGCGGCGAGGATCTCCAGATACTCTTTCCATTGCTCTACCGGATCGGTCGTCTGAATCACTCCGGGCGGGAAATAGTGAGGCACTTCCCGACTTTGAGCAAAGGCAGAGACAGCCCCGAACAGCAAAAAAACAACCGTGGTTAGAATTTGTGTCGATTTCCTCATGGGAATCCTCCTCTTAGTAATCTTTTATTTTTAACGTTCTGTCCTTGTGCTTTAGTTATACACTCCTAATAAGAATACTACAATAGTGTCAAGTGCGTAATGAAATTTGGCTAAAAACACCATTTTAATTTGCTAAATAACCGAATAAAACATATTATGTCAAGCATGGAAAAACTGGCCAGAAAAGACATTCCGACAAAACCCGGAGTATACTTTTTCCGCAAAAAGAACAGAAAAGTACTGTATATTGGAAAAGCTTCGAATCTCAAGAACCGTATAGGTTCGTATTTTAGCTCACGCCCTAACGATTCAAGGATTAAAAGAATGCTGGATCAAGCGGAAAAAGTAGATTGGCAGGAAACTAATTCTGAAATCGAAGCTCTGATAGTGGAGTCTCAGCTAATCAAAAAGAATCGGCCTCCTTTTAACATTACACTACGAGATGATAAACAATATTTCTTTGTCGTCTTTACCAAAGAAGATTTCCCCAAAATATTAATAACACACCAGCCGAAGAAATATGACGAATATATCGGCCCTTTTACTGACGGTGGGGCTCTGCGCGCTTCGTTAAAACTGTTCCGCAAGATATTCCCCTACTGCTCTTGCAAACAGAGACACAATAACTATTGCCTCAATTACCACATCGGCAAATGTCAGGGATTCTGCTGCCTGAAGAAAGGAGGCGGCAAAGAAGAGAAGGAGGTGTACAAAGATAATATTAAAGCGATTAAAAATGTTTTAAGCGGCAAGAGGGTAATGCTCGTCAAAAGATTAGAAAAAGAAATGTCTGAGAAAGCCAAAGAAGAAAACTTTGAGAAAGCAATTCAGATTAGAACGCAACTGGAAAAATTAAAAAATGTTTTTGAAAACGCTAAGATTATCCACGAAATATTCGGTCGCGAAAAAATATTGATCGGCCTGCAAAAAGCGTTGTCACTCCCCCGCCTGCCTCGGCGTATAGAAGGATATGACATTTCAAACATTCAAGGATTATTTGCAACCGGTTCAATGGTCGTCTTCACCGATGGACGCATGGATAAGAATGAATACCGCAAGTTTAAAATTAGGGCCGCGAATACCCCTAACGATGTCGCCATGCTCAAAGAAGTAATCACCCGCCGATTTAGACACGGTGAATGGATCTATCCGGACCTAATATTAATAGACGGCGGCAAACCGCAGTTAAATACCGCATTATCGATTTTAAGTTCGGTAAAAACAGATATTCCCGTGGTTGCCCTAACTAAAAATGACAGGCATAAGGGCGACCATGTATATGTTCAAACGGTTAAAAACAAAATTTTATTAAAAGATATTTCCGACTCAGCCAAGAACCTATTACTTCAAATAGATTCGGAGGCACACAGATTCGCAATTAGCTATTACAGGAAATTACATAAAAGAGGGAAATAAAAAGGCATCCCGGCCTTTCGGTCGGTGTGTTTTTGTCCGGGTTAGTGCGGGGACAGCATTGATAAAACTAAGGCTGAGTGATATGATTCAAAATACAGTATGGGTATAGTTATCGGCCTTTTTTCTAATATATTGGCCCTATATTTAGCCAATATCTGGGTAGAGGGCTTTATGGTTACCGGGGGCATCAAAGGCTACCTGGTAGCAGGCATCGTCCTTGGGATATTGAGCCTACTGGTAAAACCTATCTTAAAAATTATTTCATTCCCTCTGATATTCATATCATTGGGTTTGTTCATTATAGTCATAAACGCTATCGTGTTATGGCTGACAGGCCAGTTGACGAACTTCATCGTAATAGAAAATTCAGTGGCACTGCTTTGGGCCACGGTTATCGTCTCTCTTGTCAATTTCATAACTCGATGGTTTAAATAGAAGGATATGATCACAATCATTCAGATAATTTTAGCGGTGCTGCTTATTATAGGAATACTGATGCAGCAAAGAGGATCCGGACTTTCCGGCGCTTTTGGCGGTGAAGGAAATGTTTACTCAACTCGCCGAGGAGCCGAAAAGATACTTTTTGCTTCGACAGTAGTAGTCGCAGTCCTCTTTTTTGCCATTTCATTCTTAAGATTAATTCTCCAAGGCTAAACGTTGCGCCAGATTCTGGGTCCCAGGATCATTTTTTATTATGGGTCCCTCTGGAATGCACGGCATTAGCCTAAACTACCATTAACGATTCCGAACAATTAGATAATTTTTTCTTATCGCCTAAGAGATCGAGGAACGAGAACAAAAAAGAAAAGAGCAAGTTTATTGATTGGTTGCCGAATAAAGAACAACTGCGTCATTTGCCAAAGGTTATGTCGAGAAAAGAGGGACGGCTGGTTTTACTTTTGCTCGTTATAGCCCTCGCTTCCTTAATCGCGCTACCTATAACTTCTTTCAGACACTACACCACGCCAGTAGCGAATTACGGCGGTAGCTTTACGGAAGGTCTGATAGGCACTCCTCAGCATATTAACCCTCTGCTTACTCAGACTAACGATGTGGATAGAGATCTCTCCGGCTTGATATATGCCGGCCTGATGAAATACAACGAGCAAGGCGAGTTAGAATCCGATCTGGCTGAATTCCACGACATATCCAATGACGGTCTGACATATACCTTCAGACTCCGCCAAGGCCTAAAGTGGCATGACGGACAACCCATAACTGCCGATGACGTGATATTCACCATATTGACCGCCCAGAATATCGATTACGGTAGTTCTTTAAGAAGGAACTGGCAGGGCGTAGACGTCAGCAAGAACGACGAACTGACCGTCAGATTTACTCTCAAAAACAAATATGCCCAGTTCATAAGCAATACGACAGTGGGCATATTGCCAAAACATATCTGGGAGAATATTGTAGCCGGCAACTTCAGTCTTACCGAGATCAATTTGAAACCGGCCGTCGGATCGGGTCCGTATAGGTTCTCCAAGATCAAAAAAGACCCGTTGGGCAATATCAAGGTTTTTGAAATGGTCGCCTTTGATGATTACTACGCCGGCAAGCCATTCATATCTAATATTAAATTCAATTTCTACGACTCTGAAGAGCTGATGATCGAAGCATATAACAACAACGACATAGACAGCCTGGGTTCGGTATCACCTCAGAATCTGAACTCGGTACGCTTTCTGGGCCAACTGAAGATAAGCAAACTCAAACTACCCAGATACTTCGCCATTTTCTTTAACCAGAATCAAAGCAAAGCCCTGTCGGACAAGAATGTCAGGTTGGCCTTTAGCCATTCGATAAATAAGGATGAAATAATCGATGAGGTTCTATCGGGTAACGGCATACGCGTAGACTCCCCTATGCTACCAGGGATAATTAACATACCCGACAGCTCGGTTAAATATGAGTTTGATGCTCAAAAGTCGGAACAGATTCTAGATGAAGCCGGTTGGAAATATTCAGAAGAAAGTGAAGTTAGAATAAAGGACGAGGAAGATTCAACGACTGACCTTAATATCAAGCTCACTACCTCCGATTGGCCGGAGCTAGTTTCGGTGGCAAACCTGGTAAAGAAACAGTGGGAATCGGTCGGAGCCAGAGTTCAGCTTGAGATACTACCTCTGCAGGAACTCCAACAGGTGATCAAAGAAAGGGCATATGAGGTTCTCCTTTTCGGAGAAGTGTTGGGCCTGGAACCAGACCCGTTTAGTTTCTGGCATTCCTCTCAGAAAAAAGACCCGGGACTTAACCTGGCCCTTTACGACAACAAAGACGCGGATAAATTATTAGAGGAAGCTAGACAGGCCCTCGACTTTTCCGAAAGGATGACTAAATATGACGAACTTCAGAGATTGATAACCCAGGATATTCCGGCGATATTCCTGTACAGCCCAGACTATATCTACGCTCAACCGGCAAAGGTAAAAGACGGCAGCGCGACAGTGATTTCAATCCCCTCAGATAGGTTCTCAATGGTACATAAATGGTACATTAAGACCAAGAGGATAGGCAGATAATTGACATGTAGAAAGAGGGGTGATATAATTAAATTTACTAAAGTAAGCTTCTCTTTTTCGAATTAGCTGTCGCCCTTTATAAACGGGAAAGTTATTTTGTGCTCAATTACTCATTGGGCGGATGTGGCGGAACTGGCAGACGCGCACGGTTCAGGGCCGTGTAGGAGCAATCCTGTGGGAGTTCAAATCTCCCCATCCGCACACTGTAATCTCGAAAATAGAAGAAAATATAATATATGGAAGAACAAAAGAATAGATCAGTTCCTCACCGGTCTCGCACTCGCAAAACCGGTGATCCCGCGGTTTCTTCAAAAGAAAACGCAAACAAAAATCATGATAAAAAAGAGCAGGCCCACGAAAAGGGTTCAGCCCAACATCGTCCGACAAAAAGAGGCAGAGCTCCGCGATACAAAGATCGCCGTGATTTGCCGAGAACAAGAAGACTCATACCTATCTTGAGGCCCGACAAAGGTAAGGGAGAAGAGGCGGGCAAAAATAGTCTGAAAATTATCCCATTGGGCGGTCTGGGAGAAGTGGGACGAAACATGACCGTCATGGAATACAAGGACGATATCATTATCATTGATGTCGGGTTTGGTTTTGCCGAAGATGACATGCCGGGTATTGATTACACCTTGCCTAACATCAGCTATCTCGATGATAAGCAGGATAAAATCAGAGGTATCATTATCACCCACGGTCACATGGACCATGTCGGAGGCATACCCTACCTCATAAACCGATTGGGTAATCCGACAATTTATACTGCTCCCCTAACCCGGGGAATTATCATTAAAAGACATATGGAATTCGTGGAATTGCCTGAACTCGACATTGAAATCGTGAAACCAGGAGATCATCTAACACTCGGGGAATTCAAGATTGAGCTTTTCCACGTTAACCACAATATTCCCGACGACATCGGTCTGATCATAGATACACCGGCTGGTTCAGTTGTGCACACTGCCGACTTTAAATTCGACCCCAAACCGCTAAATGAACCGCCGGCTGATTTAGATTTCATCAAAAGCATCGGCGATCGCGGAATCACAGTATTGATGTCCGATTCTACCGGAGCTGAGAAAGACGGCACTGCCGTATCCGAGAGCGTAATTCAAGACAATCTTGAAATAATCTTCAAGGAGGCCACCGGTATGCTAATCACCGGTACGTTCTCTTCGATAGTTAACCGTATTCAGCAGCTCATTACCCTTTCTGAAAGATATGGCCGGAAAGTAATATTTGATGGATTCAGCTTGAAATCGAACGTCGAAGTGGCTAAGGAACTAAATCAGATAAAGATGAACAAAGGAACGGAGATATCCGTAGATCAGATAGATCAGTATCCCCGATCAAAAATAACCCTCATCGGCACAGGAGCTCAGGGAGAGGGCCGTGCAGTTTTGATGCGAATCGCTTCAGGTGAACACCGCTATGTACAACTACAGAAAGATGACTCGGTCATTTTCTCTTCTTCGGTAATTCCAGGCAATGAGCGTACGGTTCAGAGACTCAAGGATCTCTTCTATCGTTTGGGTGCTAAAGTTTACCACTACGGCATGATGGACATTCACGCCAGTGGTCACGCTCACAGGGACGACCTGCGCAAGATGCTCAGTCTTATCAGACCGAAATTCCTAATGCCGATACACGGACAATACTCCATGATGGTTAATCACGGCTATCTCGGACAGGCTGAAGGTATACCAGAAGATAACACTATAATCGCCGATAACGGCTCCATCGTGCATATTACGCCAGAAGAGTGGTGGGTTGATAAAAAGACTGCACCATCGGACATAATTATGGTTGACGGTCTTGGTGTCGGTGATATCGGCAATGTCGTATTGCGCGACCGCCAGGTTCTGGCCGAAGATGGGATGTTCGTCATCATAACTCTTATTGATTCCAAAACAGGTAAAGTACGGGGTAGTCCAGACATTATTTCCCGTGGTTTCATTTACTTGAAGGAGAACAAAGATCTTCTTACACAAGTCAGAAAAAAAATCAGGTTTGTTGTGGAAAGAAAAGTAACTCATCCCATAAACTGGGTCTACCTGAAGGATGCCGTCCGCGATGAAATAGGTCTCTTCTTATTCCAAAAGACCGAACGTCGACCGATGATATTGCCGGTAATAATCGAGGTCTAATGATTAGTATTTTTTATAAAACCGCCCGAAAGGCGGTTTTATAAAATCTAAATTTATATTATACTGAATTATCATGGCAAACAAGGTTTTTAGCGGAATCAGACCTTCGGGAAAGCTGCATTTAGGCAACTATCTCGGAGCTATCAAAAATTGGATAGAACTGCAACACGAAACTGATACCAAACAGGCTATTTATGCCGTAGTCGATTACCACGGCATAACTACTCCGTTCAACCCGCAAGACTTTAAACAACAAATCATGGATGTTGTACTGGATTACTTGGCTGCGGGCATCAACCCCGAAAAGTCTATATTAATGCGCCAGTCCAAAGTCCCCGCCCATACAGAACTGGCTTGGATTTTTAATACCATAACTCCGATCGGCTGGTTAGATCGTTTGCCGACATACAAGGAAAAGCAGGGACAGATTGAAGAATCGGACAATCCTAAAGCTGCCAGTTGGAAAAACAACGCCGGAATTTTGAATTATCCCGTCCTCATGGCTTCGGATATATTAGTCTACAAATCAAACTTAGTTCCGATTGGTGACGACCAGAAAGCTCATCTGGATTTAACTAATGAGATAGTAAAGAAGTTTAACTTTATGTTTGGAGAAACCTTTGAATCCGTAAAAGCACTCGGGGGTGAAGGCGCCCGGATTATGTCTCTTCAAGATCCGACTAAAAAGATGTCTAAAACTGGCGATGAAAGCATAGCGCTCTCCGACTCCCCCGATGTTGTCAGGGCAAAAGTCAAAAAAGCAGTCACTGATTCCGGCAACGAAGTTAGGTTCGATAAAGAAAAAAAACCGGCCATCTCAAACCTTTTAACTATCTATCATCTGCTGTCGGACAAGGCGATTGAAGATATAGAGAAAAATTATGAAGGTAGGTCCTACGTAGATTTCAAAAATGATTTAGCCGAAGTGGTAATTTCTTTTCTCGAACCATTCCAGGAGAAACGGAAGCAATTTGAGAAAGACCCGGGCAGGGTTGAGGAGATATTGGCAGAATCGGAAGAAAAAGCTAGAGTTATAGCCAACAATACCTTGAAAGAAGTTAAAGAAAAAATGGGACTTCTGTAGGGAGGTGGCCGTGGACAATAATTCTACGTTCGACGTTAAAGTCTTTCAGCTAAGTAAACCCCTCGAAGCAGAAGGCAAAATTACAGGGAAAAGCCAAAGAGCCATGGCTGGTAGCCATTGGTTGAAGTTCGTGAAAAAAAAGCCTCACCCCTATGAGTCCAAAAGCTCTAAAGAACTAGAGCAAGAAATAAAAGCCTGGTTACAGCAAGAAGACCCACGGAATATAAAAAATCCTCTTGTCATCGGAGGCAACCTGTTCGTCTTTTACGAAAAACGATTCAATCCCCAGGGATAGAAAACTTTGCCACCTTACTAACCTTCTCGACCTTCTCCACGAGAAGGTCTTTTGTTTTAGCTTCCACAATAACGCGCAATAATGGTTCCGTGTTGGAAGGTCTTAAGTTAAACCACCAGTCTTTATAGCTCACCGTGATCCCGTCCAGTTCGTCCAGCTCGGCATCGGAAAATTCATTCTTAACTTCCTGTACCAACCTCGAGAATTCTTCATCTCCTCCGTCAAAGTCAATATTGATCTCTTTCGAAACAAACCATGTATGAAATTGTTCAACCAATTCCGAAATACCTTTTCGCGCCTTAGCTATAATTTTAACTAACTTAAGCATAGACAGAAGAGGCATTTCGGAATAGTTATTCCCCTTAAAGGAAAAGTGGCCCGATAGTTCACCGCCGATGTCGGCTCTGTGTTTTATCATCTCCTCTCTTATGAATGTCCTACCTACTTTTGAACGGAAACTTTTAATGCCCGATTTTTTAAATTTATCCAGTACCCCTCGCGATGTGCGCAAATCATACACAACCTTCGGCTTGTGCCAAAAGTTGATTTCGTCTTCGACAAAAAGGCCTAGAATATAATCGGCTCTGATCTGCCGTCCATTACGGTCATAGACATATAGACGGTCGCCATCGGCATCAAAAGAGAAAGAAACATCAAAATTATTTACCGCGTTTTCAATGCCCAACTTTTTGAACAACATTTTAACCTCCTCATTTATCAGGGTCGGTCCTTCCGCTTTTATCCTCACCGTCTCCAGGTCTTTTCTAGCCACTCCCGACTTCTTTATGACAAAATCTAAATATTTCTCCATGGCCGGCTTTTTATCATACTCGATTATCTTGCCTCCGTACTTAGAAGATTCGTAGTCGTCCTTGGCTATTAAGTCGCGAATATTTTTTAAGCCAAGGTCTAAACTGACGACCTCTCCATCGTTACCAAAAATTTTAAATCCTCCGTACTCTGGAGTGTTATGTGAAGCGGTGACCATTATACCGCCGTTTACACCCGACTCATGAAAGGCAAAATTAAAGAACGGTAAAGTGGCCAGATGTAAATATTCGACATCGGCACCAGTGTTTACCATGCCGTCCATGACCGACTTAGCCAGGTCGTGAGAAAATCCACGACCATCATGGGCAACTAAGAATTTAGTTCTGTTCAGATGCTTAACCAAGACAGCTCCGAGTCGAAAAGCAAAATCAGAATCAAAATCTTTTCCGTATACTCCTCTGACGTCATAGGCCCTGAATATTTCTGGATTAAAATTTGCCATAATACATCAATGACTATATCATAATTAAACAACAAACATGTTATCAATAGGAATAGTCGGCCTGCCTAATGTGGGTAAATCTACCCTCTTCAAGGCACTGACTAAGAAACAAATAGATATATCTAATTATCCTTTTACTACCATCGACCCCAATGTCGGTGTTGTTGCAGTGCCTGACGAGCGTCTGAATCTGCTCGCCAAAATGTCCGAATCCAAAAAGATCGTTCCGACAGCAATTGAATTTATCGACATCGCAGGATTGGTGAGAGGTGCTGCGGCCGGTGAAGGACTAGGCAACAAATTCCTGGCCAACATACGCGAAGTCAATGCCATTGCTGAAGTGGTCAGGGTATTTGAAGACGAAAACGTTACCCATGTTCATAAAAAAATAGACCCGGCGGATGATATCGAAATCATAAACACCGAACTGCTGCTAGCCGACATGGAAACGGTAGATAAGCGACTAGAGAAGACCAAAAAAAACGACCCTAAATTGGCTACGGAGGTTAGTGCTCTCCACAAATTAGAAGACGGCATTGAATCAGAAACTCTGGCAATCAACATTCCCCTTTCCAACAAAGAGAAGGAGGTGGCAAGCGAGCTTAACTTGCTGACAAATAAAAAGTTTATTTACGTTCTGAACGCCTCCGAGTCACAGCTAAAACACGGGTGGCAACCGGATGAAAGCCTACTAAAAGCCCTCGGAAAGAACGAATATGTCATACTCTCAAATACATTCGAACTATTGCTGTCCGAATCAAATCCTGAAGATCAGAAAATGTTCATGGAAGACATCGGCATCCGAGAAAGCGGTCTCGATACCCTGATCAAGAGAAGTTACAATGCCATTGGTTTGATGACGTTCCTGACCACGGGTCCAGATGAAACTCGCGCCTGGACAACACAAGCTGACACGCCAATACCAACTGCGGCCATAGCAATACACACCGATTTTGAAAGACTTTTCATAAAAGCCGAGGTAATTAATTGGCAAGAACTTCTTAATATTGGCTCTTGGGCGGCCGCCAGACAAATCGGAAAATTACGCACAGTCGGTCGCGACTATATTGTCCGAGAGGGTGATGTAGTGGAAATTAAAATCTAGGTATATTAGTATTAAAGTAGGGTAAATATTTTATTAGGAGGCAGCCAATGAACCTTGAAAAAATGACTTCGGGAGAATTACGTTCTTTTCTTGCTTCCGGTAGAAGGACAACCTTCAAATTTTGGCTAGATAATCTCAGCGAAGTATGTCCTCCAGGCAGCAAAATAGGACCGGCCCAAATTAACTACGGCGCGCGATTCATGACTCGCTTCTCTCTTGTTTCAACTGCATCGGAGGTATATTTTCCGACTTCTACCAGTCTGGCCCAAGTGTATGACAATTTTCTACACGACATGGTCAGCACGAGCACTCCATCCTTAATGGAGATAGCCGGATGTCAGACTCTATTTTTAAGCGGATTTTACCGCGAATATGCAACTAGATACTACATCTTAGAGGATCTTCGCAGAATTGGCAGTGATTTTTTCAGAAAAAGCGCATCTGGAGAAAAAGCAGTGGTGTTGAAACAAATGGCCGTCAATTTCGGCTCATGGCAAGACCGCCTCCATTATCTTAAGTGGCATCTTCAACAAAAAAGGCTTCTCATTGAAAGCCCTAAAAGACCAGAACCTTTAATCAAGATAGCCCCCGCCTAAGGGGGTTTTGTTATATCTTCCCGGCAGAACCGAATAGCTCTAACTTTTCTTTGGCAACTGCTTTAGTCGCCTCATAGGAGGGGGTTAAAAATTTATACGGGGTCGTCTGTTCCGGCGCTTTGGAAAACTCATCTTTGAGCGCCTCCTGATAGGCCACGCGCAATTCAGTATTGATATGGACATTGGAAATACCGTTCTTTATCGCTTCCTGTATTTCAGTCGAAAGTAATCCGGAACCGCCATGTAAGACCAGCGGTGTATCGGGAATTGCCTCCACGATATTTCTTAAAACCGGCATATCCAAATGCATCTCCTGTTCGGTAACCAGGCCGTGAATACTGCCGAAAGCAATCGCCAGGCGATCGATTCCGGTGCGTAACACGAAATCTTTAGCCTCCTCCGGTTTGGTATAATCGTCCGAACTTATTTTAATCTTGGTCTGAACTTCAGACTCTCCCCTGAGATAACCAAGCTCGCCTTCAACAATAATTTCAGGATTTACCGATCTCGCGTAATCAACAACTTTTTTAGTCAGTTCAATATTTTCCTCAAAAGGCAGTTTTGAGGCATCAATTAAAATTGATCCGTAGCCGACATCAATAGATTCTTTGGCGGTTTCCCAGCTCTTATGATGATCTGCATTAAGAAACACGACATGGCCCATCGCTTGCCAAGAATTTACGAGAGCGACTGCCTGATGACGACCGAAGAACTTACTCTCCCCTTCAGAGGTACCCACCATGAGCGGCGCGCCTATCTCCGATGCCACTTCAACGAACGCTTTTAGCTGGTCGGCTGTGGAAAAATTAAAATGACCTATCGCCCACTTATTAGCAACTGCGTCCTGGAAATATTGTTTCAGTTTCTTCATAGTTTAATGAATCCGTTTATGATATTATCTTCCACCAGCTCATCCATTCTATCACGGCCCAGGTATTCTATGAAAATCTTGTTCCAAAGCGCCTCTTGCTGATGGTATAGATATTTTATCTCTCCCTTTTTAACCAAGGACATGACGAGATCTATTAAGTCAAAACTGACAAGTACTTCTTCGTCTTTGCCCATACCGCCTATCCCGTCTTTGAAGAAATCTCCCACAAAATCTAGCCCCTGCCAGTATCCGAATGCGTGGGCCTCGGCTCCTGGCATTGTTGTCAACTTGGCCAAATCGTTTTCCGCCTTGAACCAATGTTCAGCCTCCGGATTAAAATGTGGCTCTGCCAAACGAAAATCTTTCTCATCATCCTTGGCTAGATATCTCTGGACTATTCTGATGCCAATGCGGTCCGCATCCGGCAAAGTATCCTTGGAAACATCCCCCCTCAAAAGAGATTTTATTTTGTCCGCAAAATCATCGTCCCCCGAATACTTTCTGAAAAGTTTAGAGTAAAAAGGAACTTCGTTCAGATAATGAAGTATCAGTGTGAATAGCCTCAGGGTTTCACCTGGGGTATCTATCTTAAGCGGCACCACAAAAATCACGCCGAACTCTTTCAGGTGGCTGACGTTGTGATATTTTTTTTTCAAAAATTTCTCAGCGACATCAAGCCATTGCGTTTCCAGAACCTTTAATTCAACTACCCGTTCCTCAAAATCATCTGCCGTTAAATTAGTGTAGGCTTCATCGAAAAATTTATGCATCCAGTCTTGGTCCTGGGCAAATCTCAAGGCACTGAAGACTGAAGCAAAACCTTGTTTCTCAACTAGTTCTTTGACGGACTTATATCCAAAAAAGTTGAGAAGGTTCTGTGGTGGAGATTGTTCAAGCATCTGTATGGCTTTCTCCTTCTTAATAAAAAAGCCCTTCTCTAATTTGTTGAGCGAGACGGCGATTTCACAGAGTTTCCCGCAAACCATCGACATCTTAGAAAGATCTGGTTTGCCCAAAAGCTTATACATGTGCTCATCCATGTGGATCAGCCTCTTAATCAAAACGTCATACACTTCCTCCGCACGGCATCCTTCTTTATCTAATCCCAACTCCTGTAGGGTTCTCTCCACTAAGATGTCGTTCTCCTCTACCACTCTGTCCATAATGCCGCTTTTACCCGTATATCCATCCATCTTTTTCTCAAGTTCAAAAAGAACCTCAGGTTCTGTCCTCAATATTCTTGCTAATTTTTTATGCGATTCGGTCATCGATGGCTGATATATGCTATTAATTCTTGATTGGGGGTAAGGCTTTTTATTTTTCACGAACCTCAACCAACGGCCACTGGCCCCAATCATCTTTTTTTAATATTCCGGCTTTTGAACCAAATTGGGTAACGACGGAAGAGGCATTGGCAGTCGCAAATTGTATAGCTTTTTCAATATCACTACTCCTCATATATTCGCTGACAAAACCAGATCCGAATGCGTCGCCGGCGCCAGTACGTTCCACAACTGGAGAATCGGGCACTCCGGCGGTATATTCCTTGCTACCATCCCGAACGATTACTCCCTCGTGTCCATTGGTCAAGACCACTATGCCACCGACTACTTCTTGTAATCTATCCAGGGTCTCTTTCTGGTTCGCAGGATCAGTGTCAACTAACTCTGCTCCTTCTTCTTTGTTCGTGATATATACATCAATATGTTTTAAATACGACCGCAGCTTTTCAAGTCCATGAGCCAGTTCTTTACCCCCAGGGTTAAATCCAATCTTAATATTATTATCAACCGCGTGCCTTACCACTGCTTCAAAAAGATCATAATGTCCACCTAGAGAATCGACATAAAACCAGTTTGATTTTAGTTTTTCTAAAGGAATATGTTTTACATCAAAATGTTGCCCCTCTCCTTTATAGCTCAGGATGGTTCGCTCACCTGAGTTATTAACCAGGATTATAGAATATGCGGTATGCCCCTGGTCGTGTTCGTGAATGAAATCTGTAGCTACGCCTTCATGATTCAACTCTGCAATGATCTCTTTGCCTCCTATATCATCGCCTATTACTCCTACGCATGCGATATTAAAACCCTGCCTGGCGAAAGTAACCGCCGCGTTAGTACCTCCACCACCGCTGGCAAAAGCTATCTCTTCAACTTCTATTTTCGAGCCTAGAGGAAAGCACTGCTCTTCACCTGTCGGCGAATCAATGCTCTTGCGTACCTGAAAGTCACCTGTTTTCAAAAACACGTCTCTGACTGAAGAACCTATGGTGATAATGTCGTACATAGTTATTAAATTAATTGGCGACCTTCTCTAATTCTCTGATAGCTTTTTCAATATCTTTGCTTTTAAAAATGTAGCTTCCGGAAACAAGCATCGTAGCTCCCGCCTCCACCAGTTTCGGAATAGTCGTCGGGGTAACCCCTCCGTCAACCAATATGGGCTTATCTGGATAATAGAAATGGAAGTCCGCAATTTTAGTTATTACCGATTCCTCAAACTTACTTCCATAGAAACCAGGCTCGACTGTCATGAAATTAACGAAATCAACCTGATCTACCAATGACTCTATCTCGCTTACTGGCGTTTGTGGATTTAGCGCCACTCCGATCATTCTGTCATTCTCTTTAGCTGCGTCTATTACTTCTCGGCCCCTGCTCGTGGCTTCGATATGAAAAATGAATCTATCTACTGCAGTGCCGAGCCAGTGGTTAATATGATTCTCCGGCTTAGAAACCATGAGATGAACCCCTATCTTAAGATCTGTCTCAATGGTCTCCATCTCATTAAAACCACCTATAGTAACATTGGGGACAAAAATGCCGTCTGCTATGTCTAGATGAACACGCTCCACGAATGACTCAACGGCCATCAGTTTGTCCAGTAATTCTTCTTTTTTCTGTACTAGAATTGACGGAATTATCTCTGCCATTTCATTTGGGTTGAACTAAATTAGGCGGAACCTTACCTTCAAGCGCATCTACGATATTGGTCGCGGCCAACTCGGCCATTTTGGAACGCGTTTCCATGGTCGCTGAAGCTATGTGTGGAGTCAGGATAACATTATCAAGATCTTTCAACTCCGTCGTAATATCTGGTTCAAATTCAAATACATCAATAGCCGCTCCCCTAATAACACCTGCGGCTAATGCGGCCGCCAGAGCCTTCTCGTCGATGATAGGTCCGCGCGAAGTGTTAACAAGATAGGCAGAAGGCTTCATCATTTTTAATCTCTCCTCGTTTATTAAATGCCTCGTCGCGTCAAGAAGCGGAACATGCAAAGAAACGAAATCACATTGAGGCAGTAGCTCTTCCACGCTAGGAGCGTAGGTAGCCCCGAACTCTTTATCAAAATCCGGATTCTGCTTTATGTCATTGTATATGACCTTCATATCAAATCCCTGGACCGCGTGGTGGGCAACTCTAGAACCTATTCTGCCAAGACCGATAACACCCAGGGTTTTGCCAGATAGGTCGGTTCCCAATAAAAGCTCAGGACCCCAGGCCTTGTATTTCCCCGAGCGAGTGAATCTGTCGGCTTCCGCTATTCGGTGGGCAATGGAAAGCATCAAGGCGAAAGTATGTTCGGCGACTGTGTCGGTCAGTACCCCCGGGGTATTAGTAACCATTATATTTCTTTCTTGGGCCGCCTTTAGATCTACGTTGTCAAAACCAACCGCATAGTTAGCAATGACCTTGAGCGTCGGTAGTCCGGCATCCATTATTTCTGGCGTTACTTTGTCCGTAAGAACAGACAAGACAGCATCCACACCCTTAATTCCTTCTATCATTTCCTCGGCCGTGGCAGCCCGATCTCTAGCCGCTTCGTTGATGATTACCTCGTATCCCTTGTCACGAAGCATTTTGATGCCTGCCTCTGGTACGGGTCTTGTTACAAAAATTTTAGACATAATTATTTCTCCAATTCTTTTATTTTATTAATTCTTCTGACATGCCTTTCAACACCGCTGAAGGGAGTATCCAAGAAAGCTTCGACTATATCTTTAGCCAGTTTTTCTTCGACGAAGTCGGTCGGCAAGGCAAGAACATTCAGGTCCTCGTCATTAACAGAATCTTTAGCCTGTTTCGGATCGGTTACGGTACCGCAACGAATTCCTTTAATCTTATTAGCTGCTATCGCGATACCGATCCCGGAACCGCAAATCAAAATTCCCTTATTCCCGTCACCCGAGACGACCTTATCAGCCACTGCTTTTGCAAAATCCGGATAGTCGTCATCCTTGTTATATTCATGAGCACCCATATCTTCATGGTCATGCGCCAATTCCTCTAAAAACTTCTTGAGCTTTTCTTTCAATTCATAACCTCGATGGTCGGCGCCTAGATAAATCATTTTTGCTCCAGTTTATTAAGATATTGCACGGCACTCAATAAGGCGCAAGTTCCCTGTCCGGCCGACATGACAATCTGTTTGAAAGGAATGTCGGTCACATCCCCCGCTGCATATAAACCAGGTATGTTAGTTTCGCAGTTCTTGTTTACTATTATCTCCCCGAATTTATTTTTCTCTACATCATCAGGCACAATATTGGAATTGGGGATCTGGCCTATGTGGACAAAAATGCCGTCAACTTTCAGCTCCTGATCTCCGCCATCTTTATCAGTGTATTTTAATCCAGTAACGAATTGTCCGCCGATAATTTCCGCCGTATTGGCGCCGTAAATTACTTCAACATTCTTTTTAGATTCCAAATTCTTTATCAAAATCTCGTCGCCCTTAAACTGAGTGTTCTTGTTGATCACAAAGACCTTGCTTGAAATGTCTGCAAGCATAAGAGCTGACTCCAGGGCAGAATTACCTCCGCCGATAGTCGCAGTTATTTTGCCGGAAAACAGTGGCCCGTCGCATGTGGTACAATAGCTGACGCCTTTACTGCGCAATTCTTTTTCGCCGGGAACGCCCAACTCTCTGGGATGCACTCCGGTGGTAATGATGGCGGCCTTGGCGACATAATCGCATTTGTTGTCGACATCTTGGCTCTCGGGTAATTTCTCCGAGGCCATCTTCGTCTCTTCGCCAGTCTTAGCGGTTATACAAAAGGTGCCGTCTTCCTGCTTAGTTATTTTCTCCACCTCTATTCCATCTTCCATATCAACTTTGTAGAACTCCAGATGCTCCTTGAATTTCTGTGACAGCTCTATGCCGTCAGTTTTGTTCATGCCGGGCCAGTTCCCTATTTCCCCGGACGTGGCTACCTCTCCTCCAAAATCTTTGGATATGATTTTAAAGTTAAGACCGCGACGTTTGGCATATATCCCGGCTGATGTTGCGGCGGCGGAACCGCCAATGATGATTAAATCTAACATGCTGGTATTTTAACATAATTTCTATTTTTTCAAAATGTGTAATAATCTTAATATATGCGTAGAAACTGGCTCATCATTATATTGACGGTTCTGACACTTTTGACTCATTTCGTGTTTTTCGGCCACCCCGACCAAACCGTATTTGACGAGGTTCATTTCGGTAAGTTCATCTCCGGGTATTTTACCGGCGAATACTTTTTTGACATACATCCTCCGCTCGGGAAATTACTGATCTCCGGTATGGGTTACATCGCGGGATTCGAACCGGGTTTTAGCTTCTCTGATATAGGTCAGGAATTCAATGACAAGTCATACCTCTGGTTGCGTTTTCTGCCGACATTGGCCGGAGCGTTACTGCCGATAGTCATATATTATCTGATGCTACAACTAAAATTTTCTCGAATGGCAGCTTTTGCGGGCGGCGCACTCATAGCTATCGAAAACTCCATTTTAGTTCAATCCCGATTCATTCTTCTCGACTCATTCCTTCTTCTTTTTGGTTTTTCGGCCCTTCTCCTATATTTCAAGTACAGAAAGAGTAAAAGGTTAGGTTATCTTGCGGCAAGCGGTATTCTGACCGCACTGGCTATTTCGGTAAAATGGACTGGGGCAACCTTTCTTGGATTGATAATCCTAATGGAGACATGGGACATTCTCAAAAAACTGAAGCCCGGCTCTTTGCCCAGCTACTCCTGGATGCATTTGCGCTCATATTTAATAATCTACCTTTCTCCCTATGTGTTAAAAAGGCTGGCTGTTCTTATAGTATTACCGGTTATAATATATTTCTCTTTCTTCGTGATACACTTAAAATTGCTTGATAGATCCGGTTCCGGTGATGCATTCATGTCTAGAGAATTCCAGAAAACCCTTGCCGGCAGCGTCCACGAAAATGACGGGAACGTTGAATCACTGAACATATTTGAAAAATTCAAGGAATTGAACGTAGAGATGTATCAGTCCAATGCAAGACTTAGTGCGAGCCACCCATACTCCAGCGCATGGTATACCTGGCCCTTCATGACCCGCCCGATATATTACTGGAATAGCTCTCAGGAGCTGGATACAAATGGCCGTACATTAGAACAGTCCAGAATATATTTGATAGGCAATCCGATAATTTGGTGGGCATCAACTCTAGCTATGCTGTATCTGCTTATCGAACTAGCCAGGTCTGTATTTAAATACACCACTAAAAGATTTTTTGAATATCCGAAGGTTCTACTTTTTCTAACGATAGGATTCATTTTCAATCTCCTGCCTTTTGTCGGCATAGATCGTGTCATGTTCTTGTACCATTACACAATCGCTTTGATTTTTTCTATCATGGGTCTCGCTTATCTGATAGACAAGTCAGAAAACAGAAAAAAGATTTTATTATTCATCTTGATAGCTGGTCTCATATCTTTCCTATTCTTCGCGCCTCTAACTTACGGCCTGCCGCTATCTGAAGGGGGCTATGATGCAAGAGTCTGGTTCGCCACATGGAGGTAATAGGAAACCCGCGAAAACGCGGGCAGTTAGAATTAGCTGGTTCAGGAATCAAAAAACCAACCTTTCGGATGGTTTTTTGATTGAGACATAAACGTCTAGAAATTTACCACGCTAGCTTTCTTGAAAAATTCATTTGCCGCGCCCCAGTCAAGATTCTTAAAAAATGCCTGGATATAGGCCTTCCTGTCGGAACCATGGTCAATGAAATACGCATGTTCGTAAACATCCAGGGCTATTACGGGCATAGCTCCCCACACGGCCTGATTATGCGCATCCCCATTGTACTGCATTAACTCTATCGCTTTCGGATCCCAAGCCAGAATCGCCCAGCCCCTAGCCGCCATTGCTGTTTCGGTGAAGTATTTAATAAAATCTTCGATGGATCCCCACTTTTTCACTATCGCATCGGCTAACTCTGGGCCCTTACTATGATCTCCATCGCCACCAAGCACCCCAAAAAACCACTCATGAAGATAGACGCCATTCACGGCAAATGTTTCACCTTGTTTCAAAGCTCTCAATTTGCTGTATGTTTGATTTCCTCCTGACTCTTTGCCGTCCAATATGTCTTTTCTTAATTCTTCCAGTTTCTCGCCAATCTCGTTGGCCTTATCAACGTAACCTTTGTATAACTTACCGTGGTGTATATCGTTTGTCTTTTTTGATATACCATCCAATTCCTTATCGAATGGTAATGGTTTGTGTTCGTACATTTTTAACACCGGATACGCAAAACTTACGGCCAGATGGTATGGCCTCAGATATTGCTCTATCCGGTTAATTAACTAATACCGAGAGATTCATTGATCTTAGCCTTATCAAAACCGATGATTATTTTTTCGTCAATAACTATAACGGGCACGCCGAATTGTTGAGTTCTATCAACCATCTCTTGCCGCTTTTCCGTGTCCTTGGCAACGTCGTATTCTGTATATTCAATCTTCTTCTGCTTAAAATACTCTTTTGCCATCTTGCAATAGGCGCAAGTAGGAGTCGTGTAGATCTCAACTTTTTTTGTTTGTTGTTCCATTCGTGAATTATATCACATCTCTTATGGGTAATAAAAGAGGGCACCTAGCGGCGCCCCATTCTTTGAAAATACATATAGCCCAGATGGAAGCCAGTTGCCAGCAAGACAACGCTAAGAGCGAAGGATAGCGCTACCAGCGAATACGAAACCTCGACTATGAGCGAAAAGTCTCTGATGAAACTCACCAGTGAGCCGATACCAAGAATAAAGAGGAATACCGTTGCGACGATCAGTACGTAATTCTTCAATCCTTTCATCATTGTGCACCCCTCCTTTGGTATTTTTGGTAGTAAATAGTCTTTCTTGAATGTCCGTTTATGGGGAAGAAGAACGCTCTGGCTGAATACTTGTATTCAGCGCTAACAAAGTTAACGGCGAAGCGGCCTTCAATGGTAGTCGCCTCAACGACTCCCTCAACCATCTTGACCCTTCCTCCCAGGAAACCAGGCCAGGCGTAATCCACGACTTCGATGAGATGAAAAACCATCTTTTTGAAGCTGTGCGTATCCTTCTCGATCCAGACTTGACCTCCCAGGTTATTGAGTACCCTGTCTTCTCTACTCTTTTCCGGATAGCCGGGCTTGGATTTGAAATTGAATATCCAGTAAGCCTCCACTCCTGTTACCACCTCCTCGCTGAAGGTGAATTCATATCTACTTAGAAATCGCTCGCTGACTGAGAATGACCCTTCTTTGAATTCCACCCGCTGTTTCTTGGGTGGAGAACCATTCAAGAGCATTAAGGTTTTGTATAGACCAGGTTTCTCCTGGTCTAGCTTCTTTTCAATAAAGTAGTATTCTTCTTTTCTCTTAGAAACAATACCGTCTTTAAATCCAACGGTCACTTCCCTCTCGTAATGAGTGTAATTATTTCCGATATACAACGAGTCGGCCTCGGCCTTCTCTAGAAATCTACGGATGATCTCGTCGGGATCGAATGATTTCACTTCTTGTCCGAATATTGGGCTAATTACGAGGCCCAATATACAACACGTCCTAAAAAGACTGCTGATTTTCATTGGGCCTCCTCTGGTAAAGAACAAACGTTTGTTGTTAATAGATAACAGATGATAACCGGCTTGTCAACGGAATGTGAAACAATTTTGTGTTAATATTTAGATATATATGGCTTTCGCAATCAAGACATTGTTTATAGTTTTGATAGTCGCTGTCGTCGGCGGATTTATACTCAACCGAGCCCCAGAATTAAAACAAAAGGTTATTGAAACAATCAATCCGGCCGCTAAGGAAAGACGCCTGCTAGGAGAGCTAACGTCCAATCTCGATGAATTGAGCAGTAGTGTGGACGGTCTGGCGGATTCAAGCGATAATCCAGATTTCCAGAATAAAGTGGCGGGTAGCAAAGACCTAATACAAAAATCCAAAGAGCTCCTGAACACCCTAGTCGAAACTAAACAGAGCTCGGGGGTGATCAGATCCCAGATTGGAAAGATTATTGACGCCTTCATAGATAAAACGCCGTTCCCGGCGGACCATCTCCGGGCTGATGAATCATCCACCCCCCTGGTCTGCCCTCCGGTAACTGATTCTTAAAAACAAAAACTCCCGCAATCACGGGAGTTTTTGTTTAGCGTTAGAAGTCGCGTCTTCCGCCGCCTCGAGGAGCTCTCTGCTCCATCGGTTTGGCTTCATTGACAACGATATTCCTACCATCTAAGTCATTGCCATTGAATGTTTCAATAGCCTTAGCTGCCTCTTCATCGTTGGACATTTCCACGAATCCAAAGCCTCGTGAACGACCTGACATCCTGTCAATGATGACATTGGCTGAAACTACTTCTCCAGCCTGAGAGAAAACTTCTTTTAATCTCTCGTCGGTCGTTTCGTATGGCAAACCGCCTACGTATAATTTTGTAGCCATTAACTTAACGCGAAAAGCTAACAAAAAGCGAAAGTAATTTCGCATTATCATTATCTTCTCACATTTTATGTGCTAACTGTAGGAAGACCACATTCCAGCTACGCCTAAGCTTTGGTTTCCCTATAGCTAACTGGCTAACACTGAGAACACCTACAATATTTACAGTATACTCCTAATGTTTGCTAAAGTAAAGACCTACTTCTTCCCTTCCGCGATCATCTGGGCAATGTTGGCTGGGACTTCTTCGTAACTGCTGAATTCCATAGTATATGTCCCCCTGCCTTCAGTCAAAGAACGGATGGTGGTAGCATAGCCGAACATTTCCGAAAGCGGTACCTTGGCGTCAATAACTTTGAGGTTCAGGCCTTCACGATCACCCATCTGCTCTATCCTACCGCGTCTTGAGCTAAGGTCACCAGTAATTTCACCTAGGAAATTATCGGGAGTAATAGCCTCGACTTTCATTATCGGTTCGAGCAAAACAGGTTTGGCCCTCTTGGCTGCTTCCTGTAATGCCATGGCAGCAGCAATCTTGAAGGCAACTTCCGAAGAGTCTACATCGTGGTAAGAACCGTCATAAACAGTCACTTTAATGTCAACCATCGGAAATCCAGCTACCACACCTTTATCTATCGCTTCACGAACCCCCTTGCTAATGGCGGGTATGAATTCTTGGGGAATAGCTCCGCTTTTAATGGCACTAACAAATTCAAACCCTTTACCTCGTTCCTGTGGCTCTAATCTCAGCCAAACGTGACCATATTGTCCTCGCCCACCAGACTGCTTGATGTATTTTCCTTCAGCTTGGGCGGTATCTTTAATCGTTTCTTTATAGGCGACCTGGGGACGTCCTACATTAGCACCGACATTAAACTCCCTCTTCATCCTGTCGACAATAATATCCAGATGCAATTCACCCATACCGGAAATTATGGTTTCGGCTGTTTCCTTATCCGTCTTAATTTTGAATGTTGGGTCTTCGTCGGATAATTTTTTTAGAGCAATGCCCATTTTTTCCTGATCAGCTTTGGTCTTGGGCTCAATGCGCAAAGAGATAACTGGTTCGGGGAAATCAATCTGCTCCAAAATGATTGGCTTTGCGGGGTCACAAAGAGTATCTCCTGTCCTGGTACCTTTCAAGCCAACGGTAGCTGCGATATTGCCGGCGTACACTTCTTTGATTTCCTCCCTATTATTTGAGCGCATGCGCAAAATTCTGCCGATTCTTTCCTGCTGACCGGTAGTGCTATTCAAAGCATACGATCCAGCAGTAAGTTTTCCCGAATATACTCGGAAGAATGTAAGCTGCCCGACATACGGATCAGTGGCAACCTTAAACGCTAAGGCACTAAATGGTTCAGACTCTTTTGTCTCCCTGGTCGTCTCTTTGTTGGTTCTCGGATCAATGCCTTTTACCGGAGGCACATCAATCGGCGAAGGCAAATAGTCAATTACGGCATCAAGCACGAATTGTACGCCTTTGTTGCGAAGAGCCGAACCGGTAAAAACCGGCACTAATTTGTTGTCTATGGTCGCTTTACGCAAAATCTTCTTGAGCTGCACAACCTCAATTTCTTTTCCTTCTAAATAATCGGACATGGCTTGATCGTCGTACTCGACAATCTTCTCGATCAATTCCGCCCTGGCATCTTTAGCTCTCTTTCTCAGATCTTCCGAGGGGATTTCCGCTTCCACCGCCCTCTCTCCATAGTCTCCCTCGAATTTGAAGTATTTCATTTCCAGAAGGTTTACCACTCCTTGGAATTTGTCCTCTTCCCCATCAGGAAGCTGCATGCGTACGGCTTTGGGGGTAAGACGTTTTAGAATCGATTGGTATGATCTGTCAAAAGAAGCCCCCAAACGGTCGAGCTTATTTATAAAGCACATGCGCGGCACCTTGTATTTCTCGGCCTGTCTCCAGACGGTCTCTGATTGAGGCTCAACGCCGGCTACACCGTCAAATACGACTACACCGCCATCCAGCACGCGAAGAGATCTCTCAACTTCAACCGTGAAATCCACGTGTCCCGGGGTGTCAATAATATTTATTCTGTGCTCGGTTTCTTCGTTCTTGGTCTCGCCTATTTTGACCCAGTAAGTAGTAACTGCTGCGGCGGTGATAGTAATTCCTCTTTCACGCTCCTGCTCCATCCAGTCCATTACCGCCTCTCCTTCGTGTACTTCACCGATCTTGTGGGACAAGCCCGTATAAAACAAAATACGCTCGGAGACAGTTGTCTTTCCGGCGTCAATATGGGCAATGATACCTATGTTCCTAATTTTTTCTATTGGAAAATCAGCCATTTAAATATCGCGGAATTCTACCAAGCGAAGTGGGCGAATGCCTTGTTCGCCTCTGCCATTCGGTGAGTATCCTGTTTCTTCTTTATCGCCACGCCAGTGTTGTTGTATGCGCTGATGATCTCCTGAGCCAATCTCTCTTTCATCGGCTTTCCCTTTTGTCCACGGGCAGCATTAATTATCCATTTTGTAGCCAAAGCAACCTTTCTCTCTCCTCTGACCTCGTGAGGAACCTGATAGTTAGCGCCTCCGATACGTCGGGACTTCAATTCAAGCTGCGGACCGGCATTGTCCAGGGCAGTATCAAGAACCTCAAGGGCCGGCTTCTTTATTTCCCCCTCCGCCGATTCAAGAGCTCCATAGACTATCTTCTCGGCCACTGACTTCTTTCCATTCTTCATTATTTTATTAATAAAGCTGGCCACCAAGAGTGACGAATATTTAAAGTCTGGTTCTAACATATTTTTTCTTTTTATCTTCCTGCGCATTTGTTCAAAAATTATTTAGCTTTCTTGGTACCATACTTACTTCTCCCCCGGTTGCGCTTGTCGACACCGGAAGCATCTAATCGTCCTCGGACGATATGATAACCAACGCCCGGCAAGTCCTTGACCCTGCCTCCGCGGATCGTCACCACCGAGTGTTCCTGAAGGTTGTGTCCGACACCAGGAATATATGCAGTGACCTCCATGCCGTTAGTCAACCTGACACGAGCAAATTTACGCAAAGCCGAGTTAGGCTTTTTCGGAGTCATGGTACCTACTTTTATGGCAACTCCCCTTTTGAAGGGAGAAGGATAGTAGACGGGTCGGTTCTTTAAAGTATTAAAACCAAATTCCAAAGCCGGCGATTTTGTTTTCGCTTTAGCTTTCTTTCTTGGTTTTTTTAATAACTGGTTGATGGTGGGCATATATTTTTTGTAGTGTATAAAAAAGCGGCAGTTACGCGCTTAGCCAACTATAACTCTAAACAAGAAATTAATCAAGGGTAAAATCATCGGGAAAAAGAATATCAGAAAAACAAAGAAAAACACCAGACCATAGCGCAGCAGGAACACTTTAAAAGCTGTGAATCTTGCCGGTAGGAAGGTTAAAAGCAGCCAATGGCCATCTAGCGGCGGAATGGGCACCAAATTGAATATGGCTAATAATAGATTGAAGGATACGATTATAGATAGAAGCCTGGGCAAAGCCGTCGCCTCCAATGCTACGGGCAGGAATCTCAATATCAAACCGAATAAAACGGCAATGATAATATTGACCATTGGCCCGGCAAAGGCGACTTTGGCTGGACCGTATTTTTTATCTCTCAAATTAGCCGGATTGTACGGAACCGGCTTGGCGTAACCGAAAATGAATCCTCCGAGAAAAAATGTCAGGAAAGGAAGCAAGACCGAACCGAACAGATCAAGATGCTTGAACGGATTGAGGGTGAGCCGGCCTAAGTTCTTGGCAGTCGAGTCTCCCAGACTATTGGCCATCACGCCGTGAGACACTTCGTGTAGGACTATAGAAAAAAGTACGACAACTATGCTGAAAAAGATTATAATGATATCCATATTGAAAATCTAGCAAGTTTTTGGTATTGTGTAAATCAACAGCAGGGTCCCGCCTTGGACGGGATGATTAAACAATATGGCTACCAAATGTCCGCGTTGCGGAAAAAAATCAGTGATGGTGAATAAGCGCAAGCTATTGCGTGGTCATTATAATCCAGTAAACCGTTTACGTAAGTACCCGAATTTACAGTGGGCTAATGTGGACGGTAAGAGAACAAAAATTTGCACCTCCTGCATTAAAACACTCAATAAAGTCAGTAAATAATCAATGGCTCATTTTGAAACATTGAGCGCCCCGGAAAAGGACAAAAAAAAATAGAAAGAGATCAAGTTTACCAAATTATACTTAAAGAAACCTCATAGCTAATTGCGGGCTGTAGTATAATGGTTATTATGCATGGCTGGGGGTCATGTGAACCGGGTTCGAATCCCGGCAGCCCGACAAAATGTAAATGCGGATTTAATGTATTCTCTGAAATTAGCTGAATAAGAGAGACTCGTCAGTTCTCTTGTATTCGTAAAGTTCTTTTTTAGAAAACCAGTGTTTAATTTCTCTTTTAGCTTCGGCCACGGAGCCTGAGGCATGCACCAAATTACGCACGGAGCGTTTCTTGGCATTTGCAAATGAGGCCGAGTCAACCGAGAAATCACCCCTAATTGTGCCCACTTCCGCTTTGGCCGGCATGGTATTTCCGACTATCTTCCTGCCCATCTCCACCGCGAACAGTCCCTGAAATACTAAGGCAACGCTGGGGCCAGACGTCATGAAGTCAACGTTCCATTTATTAATTTGACGCCCTATTTTCATCGGGTCCTCGGTTCCGAACTGTTTTTTCGGATCCATCTTGTGCTGGGCTAGAGTTTCCAACGTCTTATTGCCCATGCCCTCCAATTGCTTCTTAGTGGAAAGATAGTGCTGTCTCACATGGTTCGCCGTGGGCTTAGTCATCTTAAGCGCAGCCAGCTTGAAACCGCGGGCTTCGAATCTCTTGATTATCTCTCCAACCAATCCCCTTTTTAAACCGTCCGGCTTTACTAAAATTAGTGTTCGCTCTTTTGTCATAGTTTTTTGATTAAATAGTTGTGGCCGTCCAATATCAATTCTATTGGGCCATCTTTATCAGTACGATAATACTTTATACCATAATCTTCAAGCCGTTGCACAGTTTCCGAATGTGGATGGTCGTAGCGGTTGTCTTCTCCGGCCTGTATGAATGCGAGGTCCGGAGTGACCGCATCAAGGAATACGGCGGAGGTTGAAGTTCTAGATCCGTGATGGCCAACTTTGAGAAAATCTACATTCAGGTTCGCCCCGACAGATACCAGGCTGCGCTCAATATTGTTTTCGGCGTCGCCAGTGAATAGTATCGAGTTTTCACCATAGTCTAATCTCATTATTAGCATGTACTTATGAGCATTGCTGACCCTGGTCCGTGTCGCACCGGATTCGAAAGGATAAAGAACGGTCAAAGTAACATCTTCACCGAGATTGATAACTTGTCCTGCTATTGCCTGGGTAACGACGGCTTTTGATTTCGCCTTATTCCACTCCGCATGTTCAGCACTACTATATGGAATCTTACTCTCAAGAATACGGCTCACCTCGAACCGATCCAGGACTTCGATAAGTCCGCCTACATGATCTGCGTGAGGATGAGTCAAAACCAGCATATCGATGGAACGATCATCGAAAGGCATAACCCTACCGAGTTCCTGTATAACATTTCTGCCCGGACCTCCGTCAATCAAAATCTGATTCCCTTCTTTAGTCTCAATAAAAATGCCATCTCCCTGGCCGACATCCAAGAAATAAATATGCAGATAGCCGTCGGACTGAGCTCGAGCGTTAAGGGCTATGAAACTTAAAATAGCCGAGAAGAATAGAACGGTAAGGATGAACCACTCCAACCTAGATATTTTATGATAACTATCTCGTAATACGGTCATTAATGTATCTTAATCAAGTTGTTTTTCTATTTGCATTATTTAATTTTCTAAGAGATATAATTATTGCCAGGTAGGATATAGCGACTGAATACCAGCTGAAATTGACGGAAAATATCGCCCAACTGGGAACAGAGAAGAGCTTTACTATATAAATCTGGAACGCGGTAAGCAGCCAAGCAAAATATCCGACAAGCTGTCCCAAGAAAGGCAAAACCATCCCCAACAACCCGCTAATGAAACCGGTGAGCATAGCGAAAGGAATTATGGGTAATATTAGGATATTCGTCGGCAGAGAAACCAAAGACAGGTTATTGAAATAGAAAAGAAGGAGGGGTAAAACCAAAAGTTGGGCGGAACTCGTGGCAACAAGGGTCTCCCTGAAGCTGAATATGTTCGGTAAACGTTTAAAATATTTTTCAATTATCGGACTTGCATAAATCAATCCCAGAGTAGCCGCGAAAGAAAGCTGAAACCCGATATCATGGCGTAGAATACGTGGGTTGATAAATATCATAACTGCTGCGGTTAAGGCAATGGCATTACGCGGATCGCTCAAACGTCCTTCTTTTTGGGCAAGCAAAACAAGAATACCCATGATGGCCGACCTAATGACTGATGCTTGCGCTCCGGTCAGGACGGTAAAGATGGCAACACCGATAACAGAGAACCAAAACGCTGTCGGTCGCCTGAAGAACAACAGAAAGAACCACGAGATTATCATAGCTATTATGGTTATGTTATATCCCGAAACAGCCAATATATGACTAGTACTTGTCCTGCTGAAAGCCTCCTTAAGATTTTCGGGGATCTGAGACCTCTCACCTACCAAGATACCCTCAATAAATCCGGCGTTAGGTTCGGGAATGGTTTTTCTTATTGAATTCTGGAACAGACCCTTGGCATAAAATATGCCTCCGAATATTTTTGTTTTCAGATTCTCAAAAAAAGAAAGTTTAAAATTCTCTTCTTTTATTTCCGGAAAACCCATAGTCGTAAATATTTTATCCTTGGCCAGATACGACCTGTAATCAAAGTCATCAAAATTCTGAGGTTCTTTAAGCTCACCAAAAATATTTAACTTCTGGCCATAATGATATTCTGGATATAGTTTGGTCGTTACCAGGACTCTTTCATCTGCCTGTATAACCTGTGAGCCAGCCTCTAGCCATTTAGCGAAGAGAACAAGTCTCTGACTATTTCCATTAATTTCCGGTTCAGAATCAATATATCCGATAATAGAGACCCTTATCGGATGTTTACCTTCCGGATCTATGACCTGATTTGAAGCCTCGGGAAGTTTAGAAAGAACGTTCTGACGAGAACTGATCGTGTTAAAACGCAAGGCGCCCAATACGAAAAATAGGGTTAGAAAAGCGATAAGGGCAATCCTCACATTGAGCATCTTTGATCCTTTCCTGTAGAACAGCACGATGAGTATGCCCGAAATCAGGGCCAGGGTCAGGACTAGACTTTGGGAGATATTAAAAAAAGAACCCGCGAATACTCCGAGGATAAAAGAGATCAGTAAGTAGAAGAAAATAAGGGATCTATGCATCACGAAAGGGCGCCAAGCTCACGCATGACACTTTCAAATGCTTCGACGGCCCAAATTGCCTGTTTATGTGAGATCTGATAATTCACGTCGTGAACGACAAGATTCCTTATCTTGTGGGCATCCCACAAATATTGCAGATTCAATATCTGCCCCGGCTTAACTAGCATCAATCGTTCACCCATTGTCTCTCCTTTAAAACCGGCGGCTTTCAGAGAATCGTCTACTAGCTTATCGGCCTCAATTACCGCTAGCTTCCATTCCGATTCTTTGAAAGAGTTTGCGTGGCTTTTAATCTCTTGCCAGCGATTGTCGTATGCGGTAACCGCCTCCTCGGGCGGATTCAGTTCGGCTTTAAACTCTGTCATTTCCTCTTTGATCAAGTTTCTCATCTTATAAACGATAACGACAATAATTACCATAAAAATGACTATTAAAATCGCAGCCACAACTTTAATGTTGGATACCAAGGCAACATAATCCAAGTTTTTAAAATATTCGTTAGCAGAGTCGTAAATTTGGGCCAGAAATGGACTGGCATCTACTCCGAAATCTATTTGTGGTTGTTCTTTTAATCCGGGAACAGGTGGAATTTGTAAGGCCATATTTATTTATTCTGCTCGTATGCGTGAGCCACTTGCAGAATTTTTTCTTCATCAAAATGTTTACCAATTATTTGCAACCCTACCGGCATCCTACTGCCATGTTTATCAACTTCTCCGCAAGGAACCGAAATTGCAGGTATGCCAGCAAGATTAATCTGTGCGGTATATATGTCGGCTAGGTAGGCGGAAAGCGGATTATCGAATTCCCCGAGCTTGGGCGCTATAGTGGGAACTGTCGGACCGACTATGACATCAAATTTATCAAATATTTTATCAAAATCCCGTTTGATCAACGCCCTGACTTTCTGCGCTTTTAAATAATAGGCGTCGTAGTATCCGGCCGAAAGCACGTATGTGCCCAGCATTACACGGCGACGAACTTCTTCCCCTAGCCCCTCCGCCCTGGAGTCAAGATATACATCGAGAAGATTCTTTGATTTTCCATGAGCTGAATGCCCATAGCGAATACCGTCATATCTAGCTAAGTTAGCGGAAATTTCGGACGGAACAATTATGTAGTACACGGCAACGGCATAATCAGTCATGGGTAAGCTCACCTGATCGACATGGGCACCAAGCGAATCTAGCTTGGAAATAGCCTTCTGAACCATATTGTTAACTTCCGGGTCGAGACCTTCGCCAAAAAATTCTTTAGGAACGGCAATCTTTAAGCCCTTAATTGATTTCCCCAAACCTACCGTGTAATCTGGCATGGGTCTTGGCGAACTTGTTGAATCCAGCGGATCATGCCCGGCGATTGCATTCAAAACGATAGCGGCATCCTCGACATTTTTTGTTATGGGACCTATCTGGTCCAGACTAGATGCCATCGCGATAAGTCCGTGACGCGAAACGACACCATATGTCGGTTTCAAACCAACAACCCCCGAGAAAGAAGCAGGATTTCTAATAGACCCGCCCGTATCAGAACCGAGGGCATAGACTGCCAAACCGGCCGCAACCGCGGCGGCAGAACCTCCGGAAGAACCGCCGGCGACTCGTCCATGGTCGTGTGGATTAAGAGTTGGACCAAATGCGGAATTCTCGGTAGTTGAGCCCATAGCAAACTCGTCGAGGTTGGTCTTACCCAGAAATACGGCACCGGACCTTTTTAATTTACCGATTGCCGTAGCATCATACGGCGCAACATAATTCTCGAGTATTTTTGACGCAGCAGTACACTTCTTACCCTCTATTAACATGTTGTCTTTTATTGCCGCGGGAATATCTTCCAGTATATCTCCGGTATCAACTGATTTTTGGTAATCTTCATATACTGATAGATAGGCATTGAGTTTAGAATTCTCTTCTTTTATCAACTTCAGAAATTCACCATGCAGTTCTTTGCCGGTTACTTCTTTTTTGTCCAGCGCCTCTCTGGCGCTTTTAATTGTTAGTGCCTTAATATCCATTATTTTTTATCCTCAAAAACCGATTTAACTTTAACGTAGTTATCTTTGTCGCTCGAGGGCGCCTGTTCGACAAGCTTCTCTGGCTTTATCTCCGAAAAGGTTCCGATTCTTTCATCTTTCCTGAGCACATCCTCCAATCCAGTGATGTGGGCGATCGGCTCAACGCCTTCGGTATCCACTTCTTTCAATTTATCTATGTAATTTAAAATATCACTAAGATTTTTAGCTAAGTTTTCTTTTTCTTTGGCACCGACTCTGATTCTCGCTAATTCCGCGATGCGCTCTACGTCTTTTTGATTAATTTCACTCATAGAATCTATTTTATCATATTCAGAAATTCTTTTTCTGATATTGTCTTCACTCCGAGTTTTTGGGCTCTGTCATATTTGGAACCAGGATTCTCTCCGGCAACAACATAGTCCGTTTCTTTTGACACCGACGATACGGCATCGCCACCATGCTCTCGGACCATCTTCTCGGCCTGTTCACGGGTAATAGTATCAAGAGAACCGGTAAAGACAAATGACAGTCCTTTTAACTTGGATGACTTCTGTGAAGATTCCTGCTTTAGAACATGGATCCCGACAGTCTTAAATTTCCTCAAAAGTTTTTTATTATACTCGACCCTAAACCAATCATGAATACTTTTGGCAACAATCCCCCCTACATCCCTAATACCGCTCAGCTCCTCAACGGAAGCATCAGCGAGTTTTTCTAATGTTTTGAAATGGCGAGCCAAATCCAGGGCGGTTTCAGAACCAACATGAGGAATACCGAGAGCAAATATGAATCTGTCGAGGGGTACTTTCTTTCTCGATTGAATGGCGGCAATTGTATTCTCCGCTGATTTGTCGGCGAAACGCTCCAGATTCAAAAGGTCTTCTTTCTGTAGGAAATATAGGTCGGCAGAATCTTTAATGAGTCCGGCATCCATCAACTGGTCTATTATTTTGGGACCGACACCGTCAATATTCATCGTGCCCCTCGAAACAAAATGATAGATACCCTCTCGTTTAATAGCCGGGCAGCTCTTATTGACACATTTATGCGCGGCCTCACCTTTGACCCTCTTTACCGGACCGCCGCAAACAGGACATTTGTCCGGGAAACGGAAAAATTTCTCTTTGCCCGTTCGAAGCTCTTTTATTACCTTCTTGATATCTGGTATCACATCTCCAGCCCTGCCCACCACAACCGTGTCTCCAATTTTAATATCCAAGCGTTTGATTTCATCTTCATTATGCAAGGTAGCACGACTAACCGTGGTTCCTCCTATCTCTACCGGCTCAAGGACCGCTATTGGAGTCAAAACACCAGTACGACCGACACTAACTACTATATCCCTCACTTTCGTAGTCCCCTCCTTAGGCGAGAACTTGTAGGCAATGGCGGCACGCGGCGCCTTACCCACCACTCCAAGCTTTTCATAAACTTTGTTGTCATTAACTACGACAACAATGCCGTCTATCTCGTAATTCAATTTTTCCCTACTCTTCTCCCAATAATCTCTGAACTCCTGCACTTCTTTTAAGTCCTTGCAAAATTTGTTATGCGGGTTGATCTTAAATCCGAGCTTCTTAAGTAAATTATGTTCATCTTCATGAACTTTCTGACCCAGATCGGTTATTAAAGAATAGGCAAAAGAATCCAGATTTCTGGAAGCGGTTATGGCGGGATTCAGCTGCCTGATCGAACCGGCAGCCAAATTACGAGGATTGGCATATGCTGGCTTGCCTTTTTTCTCCTGCTCTTTGCTAACTTTGGCGAATTCTTTTTTACCTATAAAAACCTCCCCTCTGACAATTAATCCTTTCGGCTGTTTTTTACTTTTAATTAATCTAAGGGGTATAGCTTCTATAGTTTTTAGATTCTGAGTCACGTTTTCTCCGACAACTCCATCACCCCTGGTTACTCCAACCTTCAAAACCCCGTTTTCATATATTAACTCGATAGCAAGACCGTCGAGTTTTAACTCGCAATAGAATCCTCCGTTCGTTGCTTTAGGATCCAGTCTTTTCAATCTTTTTTCCCACTCCATCATATCCGCTTCATTGAACGCATCATTAAAAGAATACATCCTGACCGGGTGGGAAAACTTTTCAAACTTCTTAAGAGGTTCGCCGGCAACACGTTGGGTCGGTGAATCCGGCGTTACCAATTCAGGAAATTGCTGTTCCAAATTGAATAGCTCTTTTTTGAGAGCATCCTCCACAGACTCTTCAATAATCGGCTTGTCCAAAACCAGCCGATTATACCGGTATTTGGTTATTAATTTCTTGAGTTTCTCTACTCTGATTTTAGCTCCGTTTTTAGTCATTTTAACAAGTAATCACTACTTAAAATTAGCACAGCGGGGTTAAAAAACAACCGGATTGACTCTGGGCTAAAGATGTGTTAATATATTAAAGAGCGCATTCACAAATCACATACCAAGTACCAAGGAGACAACAGATGAGATTCCTTACCATGCTTTTGGCCCTTTGCATCACCGCGACCGGCGCTTTCGCCCAGACCATTACGGTCGCCGACATCATCAAGATGACGGAAGGCGGGATCTCAGAGGAGGTTATCCTCCTCCGGATCGGTCAAGAGACCAACCCGCCGAACATTGATCAGATCCTCGAGATGAAGAAGGCCGGCGTCAGTGACAAGGTCGTCGCGGCGATGTTTAACAGCGGCAGCGCAAATTCGACACCGGCTCCCGATATCCCGGAAAAGGAACTTTCGGAGAAATCCGATACGGGCGGCGGCGTTCCCTATGTGGGAGCGGCGGCAGGCTCGGTAAAATCGGGTGTCGGCAGAATCGGCGGAGGCGTAGCCTCGCTGTTCGGTCGGAAGAAACGACAAGATACGGATACCGGCCAATCCGTCGAAGGCCGCCGAGTCTACATCACAGCGCAACCAAAAGTCGTGAACGGTGCGGAGTTCCAAAACGAAGAAATGAAAGAGAGCGTCAGAGACCTAGAGGCTGCCGCCAGAAATAAAGGGTTTGCGGTCACCAAAGAAAGCGACGCCGACTTCAAAATCCTTCTACTCGAACGGGGCATGGAAGAAATACCTTCGAAATTTTGGAGACACAGAACTCGAAGGATAGAGAACACCCTGAAGGCAGCGCTGTTTGAGAGAAAGGGCGACACCTGGAAACCGGTAACCACGCTGACCGACAGCTCCAATAACTGGAGACATGCCGCCGATCGCATGATGAAAGAAGTGAAAATCCTCGTCCAGTAAATGCTTCCTTCCTCCTGCTGCATCCATGCCCCAGTCCGCGCCTCGACCACACAGGTCGGGCGTGGACTGGGCTTTTTTCTTAACTAAAAACCGCCGCTTTTACGCGGCGGTTTTTAGTTACGGAGCCACTTCCTTGAATATGGGGATGGGTTCCTGAACATTAATAAGTTTGGAAAGCGAACATTGAAATCCGTCATCATCCGTTGAGGTGAGCTGAACATTGAACATACCTGCTGAAGGATACTGATGGGTAGGATTCTTTAATGTTGATGAAGGAGAGCCGGCTAGAGCCTGGAATAGCCAGTTCCATGAGTGATCCGTGTCTGGTTGGCCATCAGAGAATACGGTCTGGTCAGTGAATTGAACAACTTGGTTCGCAGCGGGGTTTGCCGGGTCAAATATAAAGTCTACTACCGGGTAGGGATGCTCGGGAGTGGTCCATGGAGAAGAGGTTATCCAGCCGCTGGCTAGGCCTGCTCCATCCCATACCCTTACTCTGGATCGATAGGTTGTGTCGTATAGCAATACCCCCAGACCTCCGAAATATGAAGTACCCGAATCAAATACCTTTTCTGAATCAACATTCGGAGAACCGAGGGCCGGGCTATCATCTATTTGAACCTGGTAAGCAGTTTGAGCTGTACCTTCAGGATCAGAGTAACCCCAGTTCACAGTGGCAGCCGGACCGGATGAACAGTACTTAGGCTGAGTAACATTTACAAAGGTTACGGTAGGAGGAGAATTGGTGACGTTAATATCGACTCTATCTTCATCTGGAGATGCAGCACCTCTTTCAACTATTACTTTAGCCCTAGCACTAGAATTATATACATGAGCAACACTTCTTGATAATGAACTCACGGCGTTACATCTGTAGCCATTTGCATTGCTAGAGCAACTGCCTGGAGATGGGACCGGCAATACTCCACAGCTTTGCTCAGCAGAAAAGACGTTTCTTGTAATAGTACTGCAGTTCCACCAGAAGTAGTAATTGACGGTTCCAGTAACAGTACCCGATGTGGTTGCCTGCAAGGTTGTATTCACAGGATACGGACCAGAATTAGGGTTGGCGGTCAGATTGACGGAGAGAGTTGGATCCTGAACATTTACGGTTACGCCAGCCGTATCACTACTAGACGCACTATTACAAAGAAGAGTGTATGTCTGTCTTGAAGTAAGATTGCCGGTTATTTGAGAACCAGTCAACCCCGTCCAGCCTGTCGGTGACACTGTGCCGGATATTGAATTAGTACAGGTCCAGGAAATCGTGACGGAAGAGTTATGTGGAATTGTTATCTGGTTAATCTGTTCATTTGCTTTAATAGTTGCGGTCGGAGTTGGGGGCAAAGGCACGTTAACAGTGACAGTGTCGGAATCGCTACCGCTCGGGTTGTAACAAATTAACCTATATGTATAGCTCTGGGCAAGAGGTCCTGTTGATTGAGAGCCGCCAGGTAGACTTTCCGGGTACTGCCAGCCGGCCAATAGTTGACTCTTGCCGTCCCAGTTTGGAGCACCGCTTGGAATACTGGTATATTCACATCTCTGTGCGAAACTTAGAGTCCAAGAAAGATCGGCAGAGCCATTGTGGGAGATAGTTATCGGTCCGTTGGAGTCGTTGGCCTTAATATCCACACGCGGTTTTTGTGGACAACCGGAAGAAGTGTGACTTACATATACGCTAGCGAGAGTAGCCCCAGCAGATCCGGTACTATAATTTACGACATCAAACCTGCCACCGTTTTTAACCCAATCTCCGGTAGGGTGATTGCGCGTGCCACTTGTCGGCGGTTCAGTACCAGTGAACCAAACCGGGCTTCCGCCTGGGTTCCTATATCGTACACGATAGTTAACATTGGAACTTACGGTTATAGTAGTTACGCCGTTAACATCTGGCGAACAAACCTGGATAGGGTTTGGACTGGCGGATATGGTAGCACTGGGTGGTGGTGGAGGTGGTGGGCCAGGATTTTTTATACTGAATGAATCACAGGCCAATGGGTTAGTATTGACTTCATTTCCCAAACCGTCTTTAGCATTCAAACAAACCTTATAATTACCGGCACTAAGATTCGAGAATGTTCCGCTACCGTTGGGACCACTTGAAAAAAGTCTCTTACCAGTATCCGCTCCGCTTTCAAGCAACAAATAAACAATCGCTGAGCTGGTAGAATTACTTGTCCAAGAAACACCGACATTAGCAGGAGCATCGGGTGGATTGGGGGGGTTGGCATTTATTGAACCGGAGATGTTAACACAACTGTTGTAACTCGAGTTAGTTCTACGTCCATAACCACAAGATTCAAAAGCGTAACCAAACCCTGATTCACCATATACCGGATTAAAGGAGGCTGTATGCTTGTTAATCGCATTCAAGCTTATACTTATAGAATCCCTGCCGGCCAGACTAGTCACACCGTTAGAAAGAAAGATGGCGCTATACCAACTTACTCCCGGACAATTATCTACATCACCGCAACCGCATAACCAACCCCTGTTATTGCCGTTTTGAGAATGATCCGACCATGAGCCACCATAACCGGGCTTGCTATAGCTCCAGTTAGTCGAAGCATCATCGTCCCATCTAAATGCCCCACCACGCCAAGCACTATGTATTAAAGTGTTATCGTCCTCACTTTTGCTAAAACTTTTCAATTGACCACTCAGTTGGACACATGGACCATTACATTGTTGATTAGAACCCCCGCATTTCAAGATTATATCAGCAGCGTCGACTAACCCGGCATAGAAAAAAGAAACGAACATTGCTGCCGAGAAAACTCCCATCAATAAAAATAACTTTAGATTTTTATTCTCTGTTTTCATAAAATACAGAAACATCCACCGGGTTGGTCGCCTGGATGCTTATGCTAAAACCAAACGGTCTTCCATCTTCCAACCGTTCGGATACTATGTTAAAAATGGTTGTGGTTCGATCATCGCTAGAAACGCTGCTCACTTCGTATTCGATTCCTTCTTCATCAAGTGTAGAAGCGACATAGTTCGTGGTGTTACTAAAACTTAAGTTCGAGAAGTAACTTCCTGCGAATCTTAGAACATCCGACTCATCTGTGGGAAGTAAGTTTCCGCCAGAATAGTCAAAGATATTACTATCAAAAACGATAATCTTTGACTCCATAAAGTCTCTATCTATATTATCCCTGCTAGGTATTATTCTTGTTGCGCCAACCTCTATATTTCCTATTAAAGCCAAATAGTTCTTAGCCGGTTCATTCTCCGGATCTATCTCTAATACTTTTTCAAAAGATTTCTTTGCTCCATCATAATCTTCAACATTGAATTCACAGATTCCCTTTAGCCTCCATACATCGGGGCTGTCCGAGTTGCTCTTGGATAAAGATTCCAGTCTTTCAAGAAGAGGGCCGCAGTCTTCCTGCAAAGAAATTAAAAAACCACTAATATCATTAAGCTCCGCAGTTAACTCCTCCTCTGGCAAGAGTCTTACGAATACGTCATCATAGAAAAACCAAGTAGCTACAGCTACAATGGCGATTATGACAACAATCAGAACTACCTTTTTAGAACTTTCTTCTGCTAGCGTCAACATGTACATTCATTATACAGCAAACAGCAACGGGATAAATCCCACTTGTCCACAATACCGAATACTGGCATTTTAGTTATATTCTTAAGGCCTTTTCTGGGTTGACTCTTGGTCTAGAATATGCTAGGATTAACACTATCAGCTCTTAAACAATTTGCACACCAAAGGAGGCTAGAAATGACCCGGATTCTAAGTTTGATCTTCATTATGTTCCTGGCGTTTTCCGCTGGCATTCCCGGCGCTTACGCCCAAAGCAACGAGCCCGAGATCCAGGCATACTACCTGATCCCAAGCGACAAGGAACCAAATACTAACTATGTCGCCGGCATAGAGAACACCATGGCCGAGTTACGGACTTGGTTCAGCTCAGTACTTGGCGGGCCAACATTCAACGTAGCCCAGCCAACTGTAGAAGTTCTGCAGTTGTCCAAAACTTCTGTAGAACTCAATACTGATTCCGACCCGTGTTTCTGCGACTTCCCCGATCCTTACAAAGACATCGTTGGTGTCAACATTCGCGCGGAAGCTGACAAGCTGATAGAGAAGCTCCCGACGGACAACATAGGCCGAGAGATTTCCAGAGTAAGAGTGTACTTCACCGATGTCTATATGGCGTGCCCAGACAATTCCATTTACAACTTCGTCCCCCACCAGATTGTTAGTGGCAACGGAGTCGCGATCCTTACCGGTCCCATCCTAGAGATTTTAGCTAGTACTCCTCCGAGCTGGAACGCTGTGTGTACCCCCACTTTCAACAACGGACATTGGTATGGGGTTGGAAAGGTCGCTCATGAGCTGGGACACGCGCTTGGTCTTCAAGAGCAACCAGAAAATCAGGCTACTGGTAACACAACAACCATCATGAACGATTGGAATGGTCCTCTCGGTCAGTTTCCCAGTATTAATTTCCTACCCCAAGAACGGCAATACCTCCTGACCGACGAATGGGCCAAGAAGTTCTTCAAGCTGCCCATCGTCAACGGAGCCTCCTTCCTTCCCACAGCTCTGTCTCGCGGCACCATCGCTTCTATCTTCGGAAATGGCTTGGCCAATACGACAGTAGCGGCCGATTCAATTCCCCTGCCGACTGAGCTAACCGGAACGCAGGTTCTGGTCAGAGGATTTCTGGCACCGCTATACTTCGTATCTCCAGGACAGATCAACTTTCTCATTCCGTTCGAGATCCCGAAAAACGAAACGAGCGTCAACGTCCAGGTGCGAGTTGGCGGAGTGATCGTTCAGGAGGGAATGCTGCAACTCTCAGTCTCCAGTCCTGGTATCTTCCAGTACTTTATTAAACCTACCATGGCCCCTCAGGCCGTTATCACCGATATCAACTGGCAACTAGTCAACCGCAACAACCGGATAATGCCTGGCAGCCACTATATCATCTTCGCCACAGGCTTGGGTGAAGTAGTTCCAGGAGTACAGAGTGGCCAGGCGGCTGGTACCGGGATGCTTCACCACACGGTAACGCCATCGAAGGTCTTGGTCAACGGCAAGCAGATGCCGGTTCTCTTCTCCGGCTTGGTCCCCGGTTTTGTCGGACTTTATCAGGTCAATTTCACCTATCTACCTGACCCCAGTCAAGAGCCTATTGGCTGGAGCATCTGGAGAGAATTGATCCTTAAGTCAGGCAACCAGTCACATGCTGTCGTGGTACCTTTGGAAGAATGATATGTTCCTCCCAAGACCATACAACAAGAGCCCTACGCGCACATTGCGCGCGTACGGGCTCTTTTTTTACTACTTTTATAAAAAATGGGTGGGCGGGGAATCTCTCCCCTACCCACCCGTAGATGGAAGTCCGTCAGAAAAAATAGGCCAATCCGACACTGAACCGATTGTCGCCCGGAATTCCGATTCCGCTCGAAACCTTGACTTTCAGTCCCGGCGCCACAATGAAGGCCACTACTGCCTCAATGCGAGCCATCGGTAGAGTCGAGAGGCCGATCACATCTTCCATGGCATCAGCCGCGTTCTCGATCGAAACGGTCTCGACCGGTTCAAAAACGGGCCGGAGAGGATCATCCTCATTCAAGCGCAAATCAATGTTGCGCTTCTCAACTGACCCTTTCGGCCAGACCACGCCGCCGGCGAAGTTCATGCCCAGTTGTACGCGCTTCCGTATGGTTACGAAAGGCACGAACTTGTGCACCTCTAGGCCGGTCAGGGAAGCCCCCCTGAACCGGTACAAGGTGCCCGCCTGAAAGCACTGGAGACCGTTAAGATCGTGGCACTCCTCGAAATGATTGTCGATGAAAGACGCGTCGTTGATTGACTTGCGCACGAATGAGACACCCCAATCGCCGCCCAGTGTCCGGCCGCGAATGATGCCAAAAGCGAACTCGCTGCCTCGGAGATCGAGATCCCCAGAAGCGATATCTTCCAAGAGCGATGAATGCCGCCATTGCGGAGTGACGCCGACCTGGACACCCCAGGAACTTTTCTTCTCCTGAGCGTATGTCGGCGTGGTGGAAGCGAACAGCGCGATTGCAAATGCAAGAACGATTAAATTCTTCATACCTTCTTTCCTCCTCCGATTTGATTTGCCTTGCTAAAGAGCAGCTAAGCAGTCTACATATAACTAAAAACCGCCCAACCTGTCAAGGCGGGGCAAGAAAGGTAGCACTGGCTGATATTTAGTTCTCTGTGGAAGCTGAAGACCCAGTTGTTTCTAATAGCACATTGACGAATGTTGGAACAACATCGGGTTCACCTAAAATAGTGATATTAACTGAGTGCTGTTCACCATCTACTGCTGTCGTAGCAGACATATATATATTCGCCTGTCCTAAACCGTAGAGAAAGACTGGTTTGCTTTGATTATTTATCTGTTGCTTCATATAACATATCAACGAAGGGGCAGGGTTGAGAAATCCTGCCCCTTCGGAGGTTAAGAGGTCGGTGGAAGGTCGAACTCGTCTTTCTTCGCACCATCCAGGAATGCAAGCTCATAGCAAACACGGCTAAAGAATCCTCAACATTTCTTTTATGTAATTGCGGTTCAGCCGATGCCCCGTATTGGGCACCAATATATCCGCCCCCTCTTTTTCTCGATCACCATACATTATTGTTTGCTTCTTCGCTTTATGCGTTGGCTTCAGGCTGGTAATCACATCATCAACAAACTCGTCGTTCGTTAAGCCGACGAGAGCTTTCTTGATTTTCGGATCTGTGAAATTGTAGTGGGGGGTCATTGAGGCCAAAATGAGATGTCGGCAAGGATATTTCTGTGCCACTAACCAAGCAAGTATTGCGCCAAGGGAAAATCCAAACACAACGGCATCGCTCGGGACAGTAAACACCTGCAGAGATAAGGGCTCCCCCCAATCAACACTCTTACACACCACTTCGTAGCTCCTCTCTCTGGCAACGTCTGCCAGAAGCCGATACGGTTTGCTACTGCAACTCTCCCGCAAGCCTGGAATTATATATAGAATCTTCTTCATATAATTTTACGTTGGAATATGCGGCAAGTTGCCTATAAACTAATTTCGAAGGCTCTTGAGACGCCCTCAAATGTCCCGATTATTGTAACGGGATAGACGGCACACTCGGCCTCGGTAGGCAAAACACCGGTATTAGCGTTAACGAAGGTGGCACCGTTACTCATTACGGGCAGAGGAGTACTACCCCTTATATTCACGTAAATGCACCATTCGATAGCGCTTTCAGCCGCAAAAAGGGCAGCCGTGGTCCTTCTAACATCGGAGGCGCTCCGAATTTTAGGTATGAATATAGCGGAGGAAACCAAAACGATTGAGATCAAAATACTGACCAGAAGAACCGATAAAACAATCGCCACTCCTTGTTGATTTTTTTTATTCATATATTTGCGCTAGTCGCTTAACGTTCTCTGCGACAGCGTGGTTTGAAAATCTATGGTTGCCTGCTGCTTGGTTTTTACGCTCTTAACGCTTGCGATAATCGTAACTCGCGGCTGTCGGTCATCAAGAGAAGTGGTGCCGGAAATACAAAACTGCAAACGGGTATATTCGACTGTATTTGAACTAATTTTGCTATCTACACCATTAACATTACGGTGTATCTTACCATTTGAAAGCGAATAGATAATAGTGCCATTTACCGGATGGGTTACATTTAAAGTATTGGCCGGTGTTGCCGGACAAGATGTATCAGCCGTATTTATTTGAGCAACCCTGATCTCTTTAGCCATAACCTCCAAGACAAAGTTAGCGTTTTCCTGTGCTTGCTGAATATTAAGGGCGCGCCTTTGTAGGTTTATCGAATTTACGAAAGCTGATCCGACAATAACCATGATAATACCGAAAATGAAGGTTGCCACCAGAAGCTCAATCAGGGTGAAACCGGCAGAAATTCGTAAAAATTTTTGGATTGTTTTTTTGAAATTAGACATTTTATCTCCAGTTAAAAAGATGTTCCTCTGCACTCAGACTTTTTGTTACGCCACGCTCGTCCCATTGCACTTGGGCTACAATGCGTTTTTCGACGTTAGGAATGATGGTAGTAATAGTTATGGTACGTTTAAAAATTGTGTCCGTGCCGGTGGTGTAGCTATATAGCCCGCTTGCACTATCTTTTTTTAACGGCGGGTTGACGCCGACAGCTATCAAAGTGGTCGAATCCCACTGAACCCTGCGCGTTCCGTCGGGTATAGTCGTACCGAACGGATTGGCTCCGGGCGGGACATTCAAGAACCAGTCCCTGTCTCTCATGTTCCTGACCACCTCTATTCCCTCCTGGACCAAGCCACTGGCGATATATCCATTTCTTATGGACTTGGCAGTGTTCAGGTTGGTAATCATTATGAAAGAGGTCGCGGTCAAAGTTATACCGAAAATGAAAATGGCCACGAGAGTTTCGATCATGGTAAAACCCGCATTTGGTTTTCTAGTGTTTCTCATATTTAGAAATTCACTACATTCAACTGACCCGAAGTGAACATTTGAACATGTGTGCATGATTTACTGCCGCAGTTAGACTGATCAACCAGTTGTATTGTAATAGTAGCCGGCGGCTCTGCCAGGCCCGAGTTATTGTCAATATATGTTTTCGGGTCCGGCGGCTCAAAGAAAATATCATCAAAAGAACTGCGTATCTCCATGTTCGAATTAATCAAGCCAATCGTCTGGACGATAGAGTCAACTCCGGCTTGATAGTTGTGGTTTGTGGCGGTGCAGTTGGGCAGTCCCTCGGTGGCACCGGCATATATGAGATAGGTTGTGGAATTAACGTAGTGTATTCCGAAACCGCAAACAATATTGCCCTGGAAACGGGAACCGGATAAGACCATTGACTGGGCGCGCCTGATATTCGACACGATCACCGAAGCAACCCGGCTGCGGGCCGTCTTATTCTTTGCTGTCGTTCTGAAATTAAAAATTAAAACCACCGAAAAGGCGGCAATCAAACCTGCAACTATCACCAGCTCGACTAAGGCAAAACCATTTTTCTTGATCATCTCATTTCATATTTTATCTCGATCAAATCACCTTTTTCAACAATGGTCTTGCCGATATCGGCCGTGTTAATCAGATCTCCGTTTACATAAAAGCGCCAATCTTTTTCACTGGCGTTATTATTATTTATAAAATTATGTATTGAATCCAGGGCGATATCACCGTCTTCCATGACCCTATACCTGACATCAAAGTCGCCACCTACGGCAGCAGCATACAATACCTCAAGAACAGTCATGTCACCGTTCAGTTCACCCTCAAAAGCCCTGGTACTGTCATCGAAATATATGACTAAGCGGGCCTGTTGATTCTCCGAGCCGTTTTGTTCCGTGTCAGCCGGCAAATCGACTCTAAGGGAAAAGAAAACAATCCCTATAACTACTATAAAGAGTACCCAGAACCAATAATTTTTGAGTGGATTATCGTTCATATTGGTATGTGTTTAATTAATCTTAACGTATTCTCGGACCATGAGACAATCTGGGGTCCCAAGAAAATATATATAGTGGCCGAAGCGCTGATGAATGTACCAAAGGGTAATTTCGTTTTCATATTCCCCTTCTTGGCGATTAGGATGATTATGCCGGCTATCATACCCAGGAATACCGCGCCGTATATCACGAAGGCGCCGCCCAGCAAACCGAATATCAGTCCTATAGCACCAGCTAATTTAGCGTCGCCCAATCCTATCCAACTCCCTTTTGATAAGATCCAGATGAAAAGTATCACTAGGGAAAATAATATTGCGGCAAGCAGATTATCAAATGACAGAATATTCTTTACAGCCATCACGCCATTGGTGTCCCAAAATCTTTGATATATTCCGTAAGCCAGCGTGACACCGACTATCAATGCGATAATTGAGTCGGGGAGAATTAAGTTCTGCCAGTCTATCAACGCGAGAATAAGGAATATCTCGATCAGAAACAGAGAGAACAACCAATAGGCCAAATTTTCGGAAAACAACCGAAAAGAAATCAGGAACATAGCTCCGGAATACAGCTCGACTAAAGGATATTGCCAGGATATGGTCGATCTACAACTACGACAACGTGCCTTTAGTAGAAAAAAGCTGAAAACCGGAATCATGTCGTACCATTTAATCTGTTTCGAACAATTGGTACAACTAGATCTTCCACTTATGAAAGTTCTTCCTTTGGGTAAACGATAAACAACTACATTGACAAAACTACCCACTATCAAACCGATAAGAAGAATATAATATTCCACGGCATTTGCTTACTATAACGGGAGGGGCTCAGACTATGGCTGGGCCAAGTCGAATGTGCAATCAATATTTGCGGCGTCGGTACAAAGTTCAGTAACTGCAGGGTTACTATGGTCTCTTCCAGCGCCTGTAGCCCAACCGCTTGAATCTATATCCGTATCCGATCGTAAAGCATTTCGATTCTTCCGCTCTAGCTCAACCCAAAGATGAAATGTAGCCGGACCACCAGTTGCATATCCGTAACAAAATGCAGGACCTCCAACTCCACTCCCATCATATGTATCGGTACACCCGGTAGCCAGTGGATCCCGCGGAATGTTAATAACATAGGTTGGTTTTAATGCACCCATATCATTCGTATCCAGATAGCCGCCTTCATCATCAAAACGGAGTTCCAATGCCGAACGGACTTGGTTTATGTCAGCAATACGCTTCGCATCTCTTGCTTTAGCTCTGGCAACACCAAGCTGCAACAAAAGCAAGGTCGCCAAGATGGCGATAATAGAAATAACGACCAATAACTCGACCAAAGTAAAACCTCGAGACTTCTCTATCTCTTTTCTGTTCTTAGGACTCAGGGGTGATATACCACCACCGAAACCAAGAATGTTTTTTAGTATCGACACTTTTAATAAGAAAACAGCTAGCAGTAGCAATTAACAGCTAATTTCTGTTAACTGCCGCCATCTGTTCCCCATTTATTTGCTGATTTTATTATAGTTTCTAAAACAATCGAGGGCAAACAAAGTTATACACAATCATCAACCGGCACCCACCAAACTGTAGATCGGCAGCAATACGGCAGATACCAAAGCTCCAACTCCAAGACCCAATATTAAAATAAGGACGGGCTCTATCAGCTGGGCCAGATTCTGTATGTCATTTTCAGCCTCTGATTTGTAGAATTTAAAGATGTTCTCAAGCATGAAATCGGTACGGCCAGTCCTCTCGCCTATTGAAAGCATCGAGGGAACAAGTACCGGAAATGCCTCATATTTCTCCAGTACTTCAGATATGCTTCCTCCACCCTGCACATTGTCACGAGCCTCAAGAATAATTGCCTTGTAAACAGAATTACCGACAATATCAGCGGTTATGCTTAAACTCTCTAAAATAGGGACTCCTGCCTTGATCAACGTCGACAGTGTTTCGGCCATTCTGGCTAAATAAATATTTCTCGTGACTCTGCCGAACTGGGGCATTTTGATTTTTAAATTATCGAACCAGTTTCTCCCCCCCGGAGTTTTGATATATGAGAAAAAACCAAAGACCGCAAAAGCCAGTAGGGCCAGGATAAGAACGATAAAACGGTTGAAGATATCAGTTACTTGTATAAGAATCTTCGTCGTAAAAGGAATATCCTGAATGCCGGCATCTTCGATAATCGTCAAAAGTTGCGGCAGCACTGTCGTCATCATAATAATCGCGACAGCAACAAGTGCAAAAAGCACGAAAGCGGGATACGCCAAAGCACCCTTGATCTTGGAATTCAGAGAAGCGCTTCTCTCCAAATAATCGGCCAGGTACGAAAGAGATGTCTGGATCTTTCCCGCTATCTCACCGGCCCGGACCAAACTCACGTAGAATGTACCGAATACTTTTTCGTGTTCTGCCAAAGCCTTAGACAATGTGGCTCCGCCTTCTATCGAATTAGCAACGTTAGATATTACCTTTTTAAATGATGGTTTTTCCGATTGCTTTTCCAGTGTATGCAATCCTTCAACTAAGGGGATGTCGGCCTCAATAATCGTCGCTAGCTGCCTGGTAAACAAAACGACGTCTTTTCGGTTCGGCTTACTGAAAAGGCCGGAGAGATCGCGCTCGAAAAATCCTCTTTGGGCCAGATCCAAACTTAAAACCACTAGATTCCTCTGATGTAAAACATTGACCGCCTGGTCTTCCGAGGGAGCCTCTATTTTTCCTTCTATCATTTCCCCCTGCTGGTTTTTGGCCTGATAAATAAATTCCATTAGCGCAAAAGCGTATTAAGCTCTTTGGGGTTCAAGGAATAGAATTCCGCCTGTTCAAGCGAAATCTCCCCCCTACGGACCAAATCGGTCAAAGAACGATTCAAAGAGATCATGCCCACATCAGAACCGGTGTCGATCGCCAGATTCAACTGCTGGCTCCTGTTCTCTCTGATCAGGTTCCTGACCGCGGTATTGGCCACCAGCACCTCTACCGCCGGTATCAATCCCCCCTTTATTCGGGGAATCAATCTCAATGAGATAACTCCAGATATGGTATTGGAAAGCTGATTTATGATCTGCGGCTGTTGGGCCGGCGGAAAAATATCGATAATTCTCTCAATCGTTTGGGCGGCATTGTTGGTGTGGAGTGATGCGAATACTAGGTGGCCCGTTTCGGCTGCGGTTACGGCGGCACTAACGGTCTCATAATCTCTCATCTCCCCGACCATGATCACGTTAACGTTTTCTCTGAACGTCGAACGTAAAGCGGCGCCAAAAGAAAGAGTGTCCATAAAAAGCTCCCGCTGGTCAATAATGCTTTTGTCTGGAGTAAAGATATATTCAATCGGATCTTCAATGGTGACTATTTTTTCTGCTCTTTCATGATTTATCTGATTAATCAAAGCGGCCATGGCGGTCGACTTGCCGTGGCCGTTCGGACCGACCACTAAAACAAAACCTTGCGATAATTTGCTGAACACATTGATCACTGGCGGCAAATTTAGCTCCTCTATCGTCCTGATTTCAACGGGGATGAAGCGGAATGTGGCCGCGAACCTGCCTCTGGTTTGATAAATATTAACTCTGAATCTGAATTTGGAGTTAACCTCGTATGCAAAGTCAACCTCTTTATTGGATAAAAACTTATTCATCCGCTCTTCTCCAAGCACTACTTTGGCTACACTCTCTATGTATTGATGGTCCAGGATCTTATAATCGGACAGAGGTATCAATCGGCCGTCAATACGAACTGTGGGGTAAACGCCGGGCGACAAATGTAAATCTGATCCGCCTTTTTCGGCGGAAGACAGCAATAACTCATCAATTTGTTTCTTGTAATCGTCCATAATTATTACGCTTCCAAATTTGATCCGGTTGTGGCTTCGGAAGTCTGCGCCACCTGGAAAAGCTCTTCCAAAGAAGTAACTCCATGCAATACTTTTATTATACCATCCTGGAACATGGTAATCATCCCCTGTCTTTTCGCTTCTTTACGAAATTCTTCTTCAGATATGTTGGTTAAAATAATTCTTTCCACTTCGTCAGTCATAGCTAAAGTTTCAAAGATAGCGATACGCCCCTTATATGCATTGCCGCCGCAGTCTTTGCAGCCTTCTCCCGGCCTGTAAATAACGAAGTTATCAGTTGGCAAATCTTTCTTCTGTTCCGGCGGTATCTCTTTCAGAGATTCCATAATAGTGTGAACCTCTCCCTGGTTAGCCTTGTCTTTTATCTTGCATGACACGCATAGTTTCCTCAACAATCTCTGGGCTACCGCCAAGTTCAATGTCGGCGCGATCAAGAATTTCTCAACACCCATATCTATTAATCTAGGAATGACGCCGATGGTGCCATTGGTGTGCAAGGTGGAGATAACGACATGACCGGTCAAAGCAGCTTGGGTAGCCAACTTCGCGGTCTCGCCGTCTCTGATTTCTCCGACCATGATAATATCGGGGTCCTGCCGCAAAACATGTCTCAATCCGTTGGCGAACGTATACCCAATCTCCTCATGCACCTGGGACTGGTTCACGCCTTCAACATAATATTCCACCGGATCTTCAAGGGTCACGATATTGACCTCTTCGCTATTGATCTCCCGCAATATAGCGGCCAGCGTCGTGGATTTACCCGAACCGGTCGGACCGGTAACGAGTATCTGGCCGAACGGTTTGACCATGTTCTCTCTAGCAAGTTGCAGAGATCTGCCCTCGAGTCCGAGATCGGTAAGCTTGATATTGCCAACCAAAGGATCGAGAATTCTCATTACCACTTTTTCGCCATTTTGGGTTGGAAAAGTTGAAACACGAAAGTCTACTTTTCTATCGACTATTGTTGTCGAGAACCTGCCGTCCTGCGCCAGCCTGGTTTCGTCAATCTTTAGATCGGATAGGATTTTCACCCTCGTTACCAGGGCCGCCAGTAAACTCGAGGGTAGGGACAAGACAATTTTTAAAAGCCCGTCGATACGGAACCTGATCCTGATTCTGTCCTCTAAGGGTTCGATGTGTATGTCAGACGCTCTGGTCTCAACCGCGTGCTTGACCACCGTCGCGATGATTCTGGTTACTGGCGCCTCCGCGGTTATTTCTTCTAGACTGCCCGTCTTGTCGCTGATTTTTAGTTCCTTCTTCGAGAGCTCTTCCGAAATGGACTCCAAGGCCTTACCTACTTCCGTGGTAAGTGTCTTGTAAGCCCGACTTATCGCATTAAAATCTTTGTAGCTGATAAGATACTTTTCGACTGTCAAACCCTTGTCGGAAGCAATAAACTTCAGTGCCTCCAACGCATCTATATTCTCTGGATTAACAAGACCGACGCGAAGAACTCCGCCTTCTCTGGCAAAAGGTATCATTCTGTAAAATCTAACAATATTCTCCGGTATATTTTTAGACAGCTCTTTGTCTATCTTGATACCGGACAGATCCACCATTGGAAGCTGGTAAATCTCTGACTTGAGTTTCAAGAGGTCTTCGTCACTGATCAATTTTCTCTTGACCAATATCTCTCCCGGGTCTTTTTGATCCGTTTCCGCTTCTTTCTCAACGTCATTAATAACGTCTTCGGTTAATAGCCCTCTACTAATAAGTTCTTCAACTAACAGTTGTGGAGTTTGAAAAGCCATGCATTGAAAATATGATTAAACCGCCGCCCTAGAAAGGAGAGAAGGGGTTACCCTTGCCAGCCGTATTCGGTCTAACCGGAGATTCACCGAATATCTTTAATGACCGAAACCTCGTATTATCGAATATGGAAAAGTCCAGCTGCAGGCTGTTAAATTGAGTCAGCTTGTCATTCGGCGGGATGTTAGCTGGCGGAATATCTAAAGCGTTGTCGCGTAAAACTTGAAAATAATAGGATGCTCCAAAGATTAAGCCCAGAACAACAATCGCCATCATCGTGACGGGGCTCGCGACATTCTGTTTTCTTAAAATAGGTTTTACATCAGCCATATTAAATATTTATTTTAGAAAATAAGCATTTAGGTCTATTTTTATAGTAAGCACCCCTGATAATTCTCCGCTGGATTCGGCTACGTTTATCTCATTGATATCATAGAGTCGAAGGTTACTTTCCAGATTAGTTAAAAAATTAATAATATTGGGGTAGAAACCTTCAAGATCTATTGAAACAAACAATCTCCCATATTGTCCTATCACTCCTGTGTTGGGGGCTGAAGACGAAAGAGATATGAGCTGAAGTCCCGCTTGCTGGGAGGCCTGTTCAATACTAGATAATAGCTGATCTATTTGCTTGTTGTCTGGCAAAAACACCAAAATTTTATTAATATCCGACTGTCTTTCGCTAATCTGCCGGTCAAGAGATTTTACTTTCTCTATGGCAATATTACGTTCGAGCAAAAGTGACTCCCTTTCTTCAAGCGCAGCGTTCACTCCCCGTAACCCATCGTATTGCGGTATGACCAAAATAAAAAACAGAAAGATTGAAAGACCGAGAACTACTGATGCGATTAAATCTTTGTTCATTTTATTCTGATTCCGACTGGATTAAGAATTTAGTAGGATCAAAGGTTAATCCTATTGAAAACTCAATCCCCACCGGTAAGCTCTTCACTTGGCTTAGACTTAGGTCTGTAATTGAGTCGTCACTATAAAAAGCGGCAACCTGCCTAGCCACGGTCGTATAGTTGGCGGCCACTGCATTTATGAGTACCTCCCGGCTGTTGAATCCGGCGTTAATGGACTTATATTGCACTTGCGGCTGAGTCAGCCTCTCTAAACGTTCAAAGGCATCGGACCAAATCAAGTGGGATCTGAGCAATGGATTAACAACGCTTAACTGCTGCTGGACATTAAGAATGCTGGCTTCCAAATCCCTGTCCCTAGTTTTTTCCAGCTCAAAAAGTTGGGTATCCAAAACCGTCACCGACGATTCCAGTGATTGCTTATAGAAAAGAAGTCCGAAATACAGACCAAGCACTACAGCCAAGATAACCACGCTAATAACTAACAACTTATTCTGCCCGGGTACTTTAACTTCTATTTTCTTCCGTGTTTCCGGAAGAAGTTGTAATCCTCCTACATCAGCCATCTACAATATATTTTAACCTAAAAACGATAAATTGTTATACACAACTAGCTATACTTCTCTCATCGCCAAGCCGATTGATATAGCAAAAGTCGAATTCAACTCCGCGTGAAGACTATCTATTCCCGGCGGGACGATAACACGGGCCAGAGAATTACCGAGGGTAATCTCTAGTCCCAGTTTCTGACCAAAATAGTTGGCAAAATTTGGCATATTTGCCAATCCTCCAACCAGCATCACCTTGGATATTTTAACTTGTTTCAGATCTTCGTAATTATGTATTGTTTTCTTGGTCTCAAACGCCATCATATCAATCAGGGAGCTCATCGCCTTCTGAATCACATTGTTGTCCGTTTCTTTTATGCCGAAACTTCTTTTCAATTCTTCAGCACGCTGCAAACCGATATTCAAAGAACTGGCGATTGATTTGGTTATCTGGAATCCGCCAACTTCATAATTATGACTCACCCTCTCAAAACCCCCATCAACTACTAGAATCGAGGTGCTTCGTCCACCAATGTTTACTATTGCTATCGGACTGAGATCGTTGCCGATCAGAGCGCGAATGAGGGCAGAGTTCTCCAGTTCCAAAGCGCGAAGATTCAATCCAGCCTGTTTCATGATACTTCGGTACCTCTGGGTCTCGGCCTTAGGTACGGCCGCAAGAAATACCTCCACCGTAGGCGGCCTGGCACCGGGAGTATGCTGCTGCTGCGGTGGCGCATTAGTCGCTTGGGAAACATTGATGATTGACCAATCGAGAACGACATCAGACAGCGGTAAGGGAATGTATTTGCGCGCTTCGAATGGAATAGTTTTGGCCAAATCCTCTTCAGAAAGATAAGGCATAGTAATGATAGTGGCGAAAGTCGAAAAAGAAGGAATAGATGCCACCGCATCACGGACTTTAATTTTACTCCTTTTGAGAATCTCCTTTACTCCCCAGGCCAGATCGCTATTTGAAAGTTGAGGTTGTTTCTTGCCCGCATCCTGACTTGAAGCATTTACTGCTTCCTCCATTGATTCCAGAGCGAACATGCCATAGTTCAGCAATTTAAAACGTCCGGACTCCTTTGAGAGTTCGACAATCTTAATAGAAGAAGTGCCAATGTCTACCCCTAGTTTGCTTTTTGATTTAAAACCAAATAAGGACATAAAAAATGAATAGAGAAATTATCTTTTCTAGTATATCATTAAATTGAACTGCGGGTAATACAATAAACTATACACACCTATGAATGAATTGAGGAAAATGATTTTGGAGCTGGTTTTCCCCAGAAAATGTCTGGGCTGCGATATATCACTGGAAGATAACGGGGAATCAATAATCTGTACCGACTGTCTATCGAAAATAACTGCTGAGAGCATGCCCCGTTGTGCATTTTGCGATTTGAATACTCCCGATGGGGTGACATGCACTTCGTGCAAACCAAAACATTATCTTGATCAGCTTCTGGTAACAACCTCGTATGAAAATCCATTCGTTGAGAAGATTATGAAGACGATGAAATACCGTTTCGTGAAATCTCTAGCTCATGACATCTCGTCATTAATGATAAATTATCTTGATAAAGAACTAGCAAAGAAAGAGAATCTATTAGTAATACCCATTCCCCTTCACAGGCTTCGCCTCAACTGGCGCGGGTTTAACCAATCGGAGATAATAGCCGAAAGAATCGGCTCGCACTTCGGTTTAGAACTTTCGCTAGACACAATGACCAGAAAAGAGAATAGTCAACCGCAGGCATCCATCCCCGACCGCTCATCCCGACTTGAAAATGCCGTCGGCATTTTCAAATGCATTAAACCGAAAATTGTTAAAAACAAAGATATATTACTCATAGACGACATCTCCACTACCGGCTCGACTTTAGACGAATGCGCTAAAGTATTAAAATCTTCGGGAGCAAGAAAGGTAATCGGGTTCGTTTTTGCTAGAGGGCTTGCAATTTTATAAAAGTGTGTTAGAATTGGGATTAGTTCCTTATAGCTAACGTAGGAGGTACCTTTCGATGAGATTACTATTCAGAAGATCGCCCAAAGATAAGGCTGATCAAACCAGTGATCCCAAGAACGGAAAAGATGGCCTCAAGGCATATATGATTAAGATGCCGCGAAAACCGTCTTCCGATAAACGAGTTTCGCTACTCATACTGTCTCTATCAGATCGTGACAGTCTGACTGAGCAGAAACCGGCGGCTAACGCCGGAAACTTTTTTATGCATCTGGTAGCGACCGTCGCCCATGAAGAGTTGGTGGAGCTGCGAAAGCTTCTTCCCGAACGTTGAGAACCTTAGTCTTAGCAACAGTTAGCCAAACAAGAACGGCCCCTCGGGGCCGTTAATTTTTTTTAAATTAGTTTTATCTTTAATCCAGAATCGTCTTGGCTATCTTATTGAGCTCCTCTAGATTGCCGAATTTAATTACTATATTACCTCCCGATGCTCCGTTTTTAATGAAAACTGCGGCTCCAAGATTCTTGGACAGATTCTGCTGAAGCTCTTGGAAGCGAGGACTGGTCACAGCATTGGTCTTCTTGGTAGCACTGTGTTCTTTGGCCGCCGATTCAAGATCGCGAACGGCAAAATTACCGGTCAGCAACTGCTTGAACATTTCTTTCTGTTTCGACTCTTCCTTGAAAGCAAGCAAAGTTCTGGCATGAGTCTTACTTATTTTCCCCGCCCTCAATGCTTCTTTAATTTCTGCCGGCAAATTCAAAATTCTGACAGCATTGGCAACCACCTCACGGCTCTTGCCGACTTTGCTGGCAATATCTTTCTGGGTAAGGTCGAATTCTTTGGCAAGCCTGGCGTAAGCCTCGGCCTCTTCGACCGGATTCAGGTCCTCTCTTTGTACATTCTCCACTAGAGCAACTTCCAGCTTCAATCTGCCCTCATCGAAATTATCTTTGATTATCACCGGCACAACCGGTAGACTCGCTATCTTGGCGGCGCGCCACCTTCTCTCTCCGGCAATCAATTCGTATTCAACGTTCAGACCTCTGTCGGTTTCCTCCTCCAATTTCGATACCAAAAGCGGCTGAAGAATTCCGTATTTTTTTATTGAAGTCGCAAGTTCTTTCAGGCCCCCATCATCGAAATCCCGCCTAGGTTGGTTGGCATTAGGTCTGATCTTATTAACTTCAATATAGAAAATATTGTCCTGGATCTTAGGAGTTACTTTACTTGTTTTGCTAGCAGGAATGAGTGATTCCAGGCCGCGGCCCAAACCGAACATTTTTTTCATTTTATAAATTATCTAAATTAATAATTTCCTCCGCTAATTGTTTGTATGCTTGAGCGCCCTTCGATCTTTCGTCAAACTGTAAGATGGTTTTGCCGAAACTAGGCGCTTCCGCCAGAGAAACCGAACGAGGTATTACCGTATCAAAAACGTGTCCTGGAAAATTCTTTTTCACTTCTTCGACTATCTCTTTGGCCAACTTGTTTCTCTTATCATACATTGTAAGCAATACCCCGAGTATTTTCAATTGTGGGTTGAGAGAATTACGCACCAAATCCACTGTTTGAAACAACTGGCTCAATCCCTCAAGCGCATAGTATTCGCACTGGACTGGAATTATCACCCTCTCTGCTGCAGCCAAACCATTAATTGTTAGAAGTCCCAAAGAAGGAGGGCTGTCTATTAATATATAGTCGTAGTTGGTGCGGATTTTGTTTATCGCCTTCTTCAGTCTGAACTCTCTTTCTTCAATATCGACAAGCTCAACATTAGCTCCGGCTAGACTCGCGGCTGAAGGCAAAATGTCAAAACCGAAAAGAGATGACTTTTTAATTATCGCCTCGGGTTCTTCGTTACCAACCAAAGTGTGATAGAGATTCACATGATCGGCTTCAAGGTGAATCCCCAGTCCAGCGGTTGCATTCGCTTGCGGATCCAGGTCAACGAGCAGAACATATTTGCCTTTTGCGGCCAAGTAGGCACCCAAACTGTTGGCAGTGGTTGTTTTGCCTACTCCCCCCTTCGCATTGATTATACCGATTACGCGTGCCATATATACTTTTATCATATTACCGATTAACCTTTTTTTCAATACTTTTGGATTGAAATTCAGCCTTAAAAATGCTAGAATGTGAAAAATTAAGCCCGGGTGATGGAATTGGCAGACATGCACGACTCAAAATCGTGTGCCGCAAGGCATGGGAGTTCGACTCTCCCCCCGGGCACATTCCAAAAAAGAAGCACCAGCTTCTTTTTTGTTCTTAGATTGAAAATCAACCCAAGAATTGCTACTCTTTTATCTAGTCGAACCTTAACAAAGAGGTGCCTAAATGGTCCTGGAACGATTACCAGACTCTCGATTCTTGTCTGATTTGGCCAAGGACTTCTGGATTATCCGAAAACGACCTTGGGTGAAAAAAACAATCCTGACACTTTCTTCTCTTTCTATTCTGGCTGTCGCCAGCTTTGCTCTGTTTCTCTTTTACTACACCGACAATCTTAGAGACTTCGAAGGTAATCCGCTTAACTTCGACAAGTTTAAAGAATCCCCATACAACAAGACCACCTATGTCTATTCTAATGACGGGGAGCTGACCGGAAGATTCTTCTTCCAGGTTAGGGATCCGCTAAGATACGATGAAGTACCGGAAATGCTGAAAAACGGATTCATAGCCGCGGAGGACAAACGATTCTTCCATTGGTCCCATTTCGGGATCGATCTCCGGGCCATCGCCAGAGCATTCGTGTTCAATCAGTTGAGTAATATGGGAATAGAATACTTCCCTCGATCCGGTGGCAGCGGTATTTTTCAGCAATACGTGCGAAAACAGTATGAAGACGAAGTGCCGGCATTCAGAAACATGGAGCAAAGTTACTGGAGAAAAATCGAAGAAGCTCAAGTAGCTGTCCAACTATTTAGAAGGTACTCCAAAGAAGAAGTTTTAGCCGCGTTTCTCAATATTATCTGGCTCGGACACGGCAACTATGGGGTCGCCGAGGGAGCTAGATTCTACTTCGGTAAAGAAATCCGAAAAGAAAAACTAACTCTCCGAGACATAGCTATACTTGCGTCTTTGAATAAATCAGCGGCGAGGTACTGCCCGATCTTCCACAAACCGGCAGAACCCAAGATTACCGCTGATATGACCGAGGAAGAAGTTGACCGGCTGCGAAAAAAGTACGAAGCGGATTTAGCCGTAGAAATGACCAGAATTACACTGGCAAAGGGGTACTACAATACCGTACTTGGTAGAATGTTAGGCGGAGTGTTTGACGAAGAGTATATAACCGAAGAAGAATACCAGGCTGCTTTGTTCAAGAGTGAGCCACTGGAAATTACCGGGCTTAATATCACTCCGATTCGAAGAAACAACGACTTCGGTTACTTCAACCGAATGGTCAAAGAGGTTCTTCTGACTACCGGTTACAAAGATGAAGATATCACCCATCATGGCGGCTATCATATTAGAACCTGCTCCGACAGAAAACTGCAGAAGATTCTTAATGAAGAATTATCGGCGCATCTTACCGAATTAAACAGTGAGATTAATGACAGAGTTAATCCGCTCAACGGCTCGGCGGTGATCATCGATATTAAAACCGGCTGCATCGCAGCTTTAAGCGGCGGACACGACTATGGTGAGACCAGGTACAATCGCGCCCTAGCTGCCAGATCGATGGGATCAGCGGCCAAGCTCGCGGTATACGGCGCCGCATTGGAAGCCGGCAAGGATTTTTACGATCCGGTCTGCAATTGTCCGCTCAGAATGAGGGGTGCTAATGGCAAACCATGGATACCCAAAAACTTTCCGGAAAATAGACCGGTTCCGCGCGGCTACAATCCCCTTGCTGTCGGCCTGATCAGATCCGTCAACATACCGACTATCCGACTTGCTCAAGAAATAACCATGGAAAAAGTCGTTGATTTTACTCATCGGCTGGGAATCTGGGGCAATCGAGGTATCATCAAAGATCCGGAAGGAAAAATTGTTTTCAGAATACCGGGCATTAAAGACCAGGGCGATCGTATCGTTCCTCAGCTCCCGACAGCCATTGGCGCTTCTGACGGCAACCTCATTGAATGGGTCAACGGTATGGCACAGATTATAAGAGGCGGCACGTATCTGCCGCCGAGATTGATTCAAGAGATCAAAGATTCAGAAGGTAAAATTCTGTACGAAATGCCTGAAGCAAAGCCCAAAAGATATATCAGTAAAGATGCCGCGACCAAACTCACCGTTCTAACACGTGCCGTTACGGAAGTGGGCACACTAAAGATCTCCATGCGCAATATTGAACAAGAAGTTGTCGGCAAAACCGGTACTTCAAACAATCCAGACCGTAGCATGGGAAGAGGTCCGGGAGATGTTACGGTAATTAGCGGAACTCCGGAGCTTGTTATGGGTATCCGACTTGGTCACGACGTACCTAAACCAATTATGGTGCCTCAATACATGGAAAGGATGAGCGGTATACCTAATATGCAAATTTCTGCCGGTTGGTTAAACGGCCCTCTTAGCAGGAGAATATGGGACCGCGTGTATACGGACAGGCCCAAGGTTGAATTTCCCAATGTGATTAAAGATCGGTTGGAAGAATTCTTGGCCAATTATCCTGATAAGTACAGGTGAACCGAGCGTGAGCTCGGTTTTTTAATTGACCAGGACGCTGAAAAATGAGATAATTTGACATAATTTGGGAGGAGTGGCCGAGTGGTTTAAGGCGCGGCTCTCGAAAAGCTGTTGGGGAGAAATCCCCTCGTGAGTTCGAATCTCACCTCCTCCGCTAGCCAAATTATCCTTATTCTGCACGGTGATTTTAACCCGACAAATGGGACGTTAGAACCCCTCCAAAAGAAAAACCCACATCAATGTGTGGGCACTCGTGGAAAGAGTATTGATTATTCCATCAAATGAATGCCAGCAATTATCCATAAGAGTAGGAGGAAAAGCGTACACCCAGCAACTACACGTCCTGCAAATTCGTCTTGATTTTTGTATCTTCGTGCGAAAATTAGCATTCCTCCAGTTATCCCGATTAACACGAAACCAATCAACCAGAAAATTTTAGTGTCCATAACCTATTCTCCTTGATGGGTAATTAATGTTCTGCTAGGAGTTTATAAAATGGCAGTTATTTGTCAAGACAGTGAGTGATGCTAGTAAGAGGTTCTAATTGATTTTAGTAGCGTTCAATGTTAATTTTGGAATAAAAATTTGTCGGTAGTGTTCTCCCAATAGGTTTTAACATCATCCACTATCCTCCGCTAATTAGAGTTTTGCGAGTTTGAAAGGAGTGGACCTCTCTGCCAATAATGATAGCATCCGACTGTTTTTTATTGTAAAAAATCCTCAAAAATGTTAACTTTTTCAACATGGAAGCTAAGAAGGAAAAAGAAAATAAAATTGCTGAGAGACCACCGATAGTGGTCATTTTAGGCCATGTTGACCACGGCAAGACCACGATTCTGGACACTATCAGACAAGCGAAGGTAGCGGAGAAAGAAGCGGGCGGAATCACCCAGCATATCGGCGCTTATCAAGTAGAGCATAAGAATAAAAAGATCACATTCCTTGATACCCCGGGACACGAGGCCTTTACGGCCATCCGCTCAAGGGGAACGAATGTCGCAGACATTGCAATTTTAGTGGTCGCGGCCGATGAAGGCGTAAAGACACAGACTAAGGAAGCAATCAGAATTATAAAAGAAACAAAAACTCCTTTTATTGTAGCTGTTAACAAAATGGACAAAGAGGGGGCAAACCCTTCACGCATCAGACAAGAACTGGCCGAACATGAAGTCATGGTTGAAGATTATGGCGGCACAGTCCCCATCGTGGAACTTTCAGCTAAGAAAGGAGAGGGCATTAATGAGCTTTTAGAAATGGTGCTTTTGGTCACCGAACTGGAGGAGCTCAAATCCCCTATTGAAGGACCGGCCCGCGGAGTAGTAATAGAATCGCACAAAGACAGCAAGCGAGGGATAATCGCGACTGGTTTAGTGGTTGAGGGTGAATTAAAAACTGGTGATTGGATATCCGCAGGAGAGGCATATGGGAAAATAAAATCGCTTGAAGATTTTCTTGGCAAACCGATTAAGATAGCTATCGCCTCTCAACCTTGTACTATTATGGGTTGGGACAGCATGCCAGCTGTCGGCCAAGAATTTGTAAGTGTTTCCAATAGAACCGAGGCTCAAAAGAACGCACAACTAAAATCAGATTTGGGGCCAGCCCAGATATTCGTCAAAGAATCAGGAACTGAAAGCGAAAAAACAAACAAAAGAATCGTTAACCTAATTATCAAAGCAGATGTTCAAAGTTCTCTCGAGGCGATAGATCAGATTCTCAAGACTATCCACTCCGAAGAAGTAGATTACAATGTCGTCAGCTTCGGCGTTGGTAACATCAATGACACCGATGCGAAAAAAGCTTTCGCTACGAAGTCGAGCATAATCGGATTTCATGTCGGCACAGATGCTTCGACTAAAAGAATGGCCGAAAGAGAAAATACTTCCATTAAAAGCTTCGACATAATATATGAATTAGTTGAAGCGGTACGCTCAACAATGTCCGATCTTCTTGATCCCGAAATCAAACGTACGCCACTTGGTAAAATGAAGATTTTGGCTACATTCAAAAGTGTAGATAAATCACAGGTAATCGGGGGCAAGGTCACACAAGGCAAGGCCGTTAGGGGCGCCATGATAGATGTGATCAGGAATGGCGGTACTCTATTAACTGGTAAGCTGGGCCAGCTTCAGCACAATAAAGCCGACGTCACTGAAGTAACTGAGGGCCTTGAGGCCGGTATCCGATTTGACCTGCCCACCGGCGAAACAGGCTCACCAATATTGATCAAGGAGGGAGATATATTGGAAATTTACCAGGAAGAAAAAATCAAAAGAGAACTCTAATGTCAGACCGTCTAAAAAAAGTAAACGAACTGCTCCAGTTTGAAGTCAGCAAGATAGTAAAAAGTGAAGTGGAGGTTGGAACGAATGTCTTGATAACTGTCGTCAGGGCGGATGCATCCCCCACCCTGGAACATGCGACCATATGGATCTCGGTTTTCCCCTCTGAGAAAGAACAGGAAACGTTGGAGAAAATACAGGAGAAGATCTATTCAATACAGCAAGCATTGAATAAAAGGCTTGTAATGAGAACGGTACCTAAGATAAGGTTTGAGATAGACAAGACAGAAGAGCAGGCTAGCCGTATTGAGGAAATAATTGATAGAATTAAAGAATAGCGGCCGGATAGCCAAGGAGTAAGGCAGAGATCTGCAAAATCTCTATGCGCGGGTGCAATTCCCGCTCCGGCCTCAAGATGAAAACTAAACACAAAAAAATTATGGTCACTGGCGGCTGTGGCTTCATCGGCAGCCATTTCATTAGATATCTCCTCGCTAAATACAAGAATATCAAAGTTGTAAATGTAGATCTGCTCACTTACGCTGGAAATCCAGAGAACGTAAAAGATGTTGCCGGAGATCCACGCTACAGATTCTATAAAACCGACATTGGTGATTTCAATGCTATCTCACGTATCATTAAAAAAGAAGGTATTGATTCGATAGTCAACTTCGCCGCAGAGTCAGACAACAACAAGGCGGTCAGCTCTCCAATCGACTTTGCCAAAACCAACGCCCTGGGAACGGCATCCTTATTGGAAGCGGCAAGACAAAACGGAGTAAAACGTTTTCACCACATTTCTACCTGTGAAGTATTCGGCCAATTGCCACTCAATAGTAAGGCTACATTTTCAGAAAAATCACCTCTAAATCCAAGGACTCCGTACAATGCTTCAAAAGCCTCGGCTGACCATATCGTAAGAAGCTATCATCATACTTTCGGTCTTCCGGTCACCATAAGCCACTGTGCTAACAATTACGGCAGCCACCAGTTCCCTGAAAAAGTAATCCCCGTATTTATCATTAAGGCTTTAAAAAACGAGCCCCTGCCGGTTTTTAAGTCGAGTAAGAATAGACGAGAGTGGATCCATGTGCTGGATCATTGCCGAGCCGTCGACCTAATTCTTCAAAAAGGCAAAATCGGTGAAGCATACAATATAGGTAGCGGTCTGGAGAAAAGTGTCACGCAGATAGCTAAAGAAATTTTGCAACTGACAAAAAGGCCGGCTAGTCTGATTAAAATCGTTCCAGATAGGCCTGGACATGATACCCGCTATTTACTTACCTCGGCCAAAATTAAAAAAGAGCTTGGCTGGAAAACCGAAATTAACTGGGAGCAAGGACTAAAAGAGACGGTTGATTGGTATATTAACAACCAAAAGTGGTGGAAGCCTCTTCTGGCCAAATCACATTCTTGGAAATAGGGTGAATGATGGATATCAAAGGGTCTGGCGAAACTGCAGAAAAATATTACAAAAGCCGAGAGAAGTAATTGCATTCTGGACAATGACAAGGCAAGAGCGTTAAGATTAAATCTACCAGAAATCAACGGCCAACACCTTGAGGAGATTATCTAAGCTTTCAAAAAATCATTAGAACCAGAGTCATAAAACCATGAAAGGAGTAATTCTCGCAGGGGGCAAAGGCACACGCCTATTGCCACTCACTAAAATTACCAATAAACATCTCCTGCCCATATTCAATGGAGCGATGATTGAGTACCCACTCGCGACTCTATTAAAAGGCGGGATCAAAGACATATTAATTGTCTCCGGCCGAGAGCATGCAGGAGACTTCGTAGAATATCTCGGCTCCGGTAAAGACTTCGGAGCAAAGTTCACTTACAAAGTACAGGATGAAGCTGGTGGTATTGCTCAGGCATTACTCCTGGCTAAAGATTTTGCCGATAATGGTTCGATAACAGTCATACTGGGTGATAATATTTTTGAAAATAATTTTTCTAAAAGCATGAAGTCGTTTCGCAACGGAGCCAGGATCTTTCTCAAAAAAGTTCCCGATCCACAACGTTTTGGAGTTCCATCTTTAAAAGGCAAGGTTGTGACTAAAATTTTTGAAAAACCGCCAGACCCCCCTACCCCGTATGCGGTAACCGGTCTCTATCAATACGACAGTGGTGTTTTTAAGATCATCAAAAGAATCAAACCGTCGACACGAGGCGAACTTGAGATAACGGACGTTAACAACGCCTACATCAGAAGAGGAAAGTTGAAGGCAGAATTTATAAAAGGATTCTGGTCAGACGCCGGGACCTTTGATTCATTGGCCAAAACTGTTGAGTGGGCGATGAAAAAGAGCTTGAAGAAAGTGAGAAAATAGATTATTTTTTAATTGCGCCTGGGTGGTGGAATGGTATACACGATCGACTTAAGATCGATTGCCGCAAGGCATGTGGGTTCGAGTCCCACCCCGGGCACCAGTATTAAATAGCTATAACTAGATCAAAAACACCGGCCTTGGGGCCGGTGTTTTTGATCTGTTTGTTTCTTGTATTTTATCAATAGTTAGCTTAATCTGTTAGTAGAACACTAAAAATTTAGAAGGAGTCGATTATGGCAAGAACATTGACCATATTTCTGATCTTCTCTCTCTTCTTAAGCCAACCTTACGCTTTAAGGGGTCAGAACACTAAGCAACCTACACAGCAGACAAAATCCAACTACGACAAACCGCCCAAACCAAACAAGGCATACCCAGGCAAACACTGGGATATTGAAAACATAGGTTTGAGAAATGTAGCTGAAGGACTAAACCTGTACTCTCTCAGAAAAGAAATAGTTCTCGGCAAACGACTTGCCGACGAGATAGTAAAAAACGTGAGAATCGTTGATGACCCGATAATCGCCGAATACGTAAACCGTATCGGCCAGAATCTGGTCCGTAACTCTGATGCCAAAGTGCCTTTTGTTATCAGAATAATTGACGATCCGGTAGTTAACGCATTTGCGCTACCCGGTGGGTTTTTCTTCGTAAATTCTGCTTTGATAATGAAGGCTGACGAGGAAGCTGAACTAGCCGGCGTAATGGCTCACGAGATAGCCCATGTGACGGCAAGACACGGCACACGTCAGGCTAGCAGAGGTCAGATAATCAATTGGGCATCTATCCCCCTAATCTTCATGGGGGGCTGGACAGGATTTGGTATACGTCAAGCAGCTGGATTCGCAATACCTATGACTTTCCTAAAATTCTCGAGAAACTTCGAACAAATAGCCGATGAGCTCGGAGTTCAGTACATGTATAAGACTGGGTATGATCCGACGACGCTCTCTGGTTTCTTCGAGAAACTGGAAGCGATGCAGAAAAGAAAACAAGGAAGGATAAGTAAGATTTTTTCTTCTCACCACCCTCATGCATCTCGCATAAAATACATTCAGAAACTACTGGCAGTCGAAGAGGTTTTTAGCCCAAAGAGCGAATACGTCGTAAGCACATCTGAGTTTGCCGAAGTAAAACAACGCCTGATCGAACAGACCAGAATAAACAACAATCGCCAGGAAGATCCGGATAGACCTACTCTTAGAAGAAAGAACACAGACAAAATAGAAATTCCCAGGGACGGCGAAACTGAAAAAGAAGAAGATGAAGATGAGAGACCGACTCTAAAGAGAAAATGAGCCCCGCAGCAGGGGCTTTTTTAATTCCCTCCCCTGAGAGTGACCAGATTCCTCAGAACCGTCGCTACAACTAACGGACCGACGCCGCCAATTACGGGCGTGATCAAAGATGATTTCTTACTTACTTCATCAAAATCGACATCCCCCACCAACTTGCCATCCAGTTCTTCATATCCAAAGTCGATCACTACGGCTCCATCTTTGACCATGTCTGCTGTTATTAAATTAGGTTTGCCTACTCCAGAGATTATAATGTCAGCCTCCTTTGAAATTTTATCCGGTTCTTTGGTAAATTCGTTTATTATATCCACGGTCGCACCCCCATTCGCCAACCAGTGACTAATAGGCTTACCCACCAAAAGACCGTACCCAAAAACGGCGCAACGCTTTCCTTTTATCTCAATATGGTTCACTTTAAGAATCGTTTTTACTGCCTCTACCGACGGTGGCAGTATCTTGGATTTTCCAACGAAGAACGATCCCTGTGACTTTTGAGACAGGACATCTGGATCTTTTTCTTCGGGAATAGAGTTAAGAATATATTGGGTATTTAAATGCTCGGGCAGTGGTAGTTCGATAATCATGCCGCTAATAGTTGAGCCCTTCACTATCTGCACCAATTTTTTCCTAAGCTCTTTATTAGATATATCTTCTGGAAACTCATATATTCGAAGTTCAATTCCAACCTTTTTAGCGGCCTTCTTTTTAACATCCAGGAATTTACGACCGCTACCTTTATCTCCCACTAAAACAGCTGCTGCCTGCAGCTTCTTGGGTAATTCTTTTATCTCCGATGAAAGTTCGTTAAGAATCTCGTCGGCTATTTTTTTACCGTCTACGATCATATTTAAACTTATTTTAACACCTTTTTGATTTTAGCTGCTATGCGAATCATATCTTTTTCTTTCATTCCTTGAGTGGTTACGGCCGCCGTTCCCAAACGAATACCGGAAGGATCCCATGGTTTGTGGGGATCATAGGGAATCATATTCTTGTTTACTATAATCCCGGCCTTTTCGAGACGCTCCCCCGCCTCTTTGCCGGTAATACCAAGTGGCGTGACATCAACCAAGATCAAATGATTGTCGGTACCACCAGAAACAATATTGAATCCCAGCTTGTCCAGCTCTTCGGATAAAACTTTGGCATTTGTTACTACCTGGACAGTATATTTTTTAAAGTTGGATTTCAGGGCCTCTTCCAGGGCAACTCCCATTGCTGCGATAGTATGCAGCTGGGGACCACCCTGCAATCCTGGGAACACAGCCTTGTCTATATTCCCAGACAATTCTTTTCTTGAAAAGATTATCGCTCCGCGAGGTCCCCGTAATGTTTTTTGTGTAGTTGTTGTCACAATATCAGCATATGGGAATGGTGAGGAGTGGGCTCCGCCGGCAATTAACCCAGCTATATGGGAGATGTCGGCCATTAGTATTGCGCCAACGCTATCAGCGATTTTTTTAAATTTCTTAAAATTAATCTTTCGAGGATATGCCGTAGCCCCAACTACTATTAATTTGGGCTTAGAGTTTTTAGCAATCTTGGACACTTCGTCGTAATCGATAACGCCATTTTTGTTCACTCCATAATGACTAAACTTAAAAAGTTTACCAGTAAAACTAACTTTATGACCATGGGTTAAATGACCGCCGTGCTCCAAAGACATCGCCAAAACCTTGGCACCCAGTTCAAGAGCTCCCAAGTAAGCCGCCAGGTTGGCAATGCTGCCAGAATATGGCTGAACATTCACTCCCCACTTTTTGTCGGAAATTTTAAAAACTTTTAGAGCCAGTCTTTTAACTTCGTCCTCAACCTCATCGACCACGCTGTTGCCGTAATAGTATCGCTGATGAGATTTGCCCTCGGCATATTTGTTAGTTAAAGGCGAACCCAAGGCAGCCAAGACATCCTTAGATACATAGTTTTCCGAGGCTATCAGGTTGATAACCTTCTTTTGCCGTTTTATCTCCTTTTCGATTAGTTTTTTTATCATGATATTCCTAGTAACTTAATTAATTGTTCTGGGTCGGACGGACCAACACGCAAAATTTTTGGTTTTATGGTTGAGAGATCTATAATAGTTGACGGTCTGGACTCCGGCAAAACACCAGCGTCCAGAATAAGATCAGGTCTCCAGATTTTTCCTTGAAACGTTTCTATTATTTTATTAATATCGCCCGTCGGCTCACCCCCCGAGATATTGGCTGAGGTAGCCGTCAATGGATAACCGAATTTCCCCAAAAGTGTATCGATGAAAGGAAGATCGGGTATCCTGATCCCTACCGTAGACTGACCGGCGGTCACTATATTAAGAACGACTCTTTTCTTCGGAAGTATAACCGTGGTCGCTCCGGGCCAAATCCCCGAAAGAGGTTTTTCAAGTTTAGGCGGAATAAAGGCTAGCTCTCTGACCCATTTAATATTCCTGGCCACGATCGGCATCGGCTTAACCGATGGCCTGCTCTTTATCTTGAAAACTTGTTCCACTGCGCTCCAGTTACAAGCATTAGCTCCTAATCCATACACGGTATCCGTGGGAAATACAATAACGCCGCCTTTTTTTAAGACGGCTAACGATTCAGCTATGGCTCTGCTGTTATCCCCGATTAAATCAACTTTGATAATCTTCATATATCTTTTGCAGCTCGTGAAAGTCAGCTATCGTATCATCAGCTAAAGTTTGCGTTGACGATTCGTTGAAAAACTTTGAACCTGGCCGTTTCATCAAAACGCAGAAGACTGAGGGAAAAGCCGATTTTACCGCATTCACCGTCTTGATGCGATCATCGACAAATATCATAGTCAACGGATCTATTCTCTGTTTAGCGAAAAAATCCGTTTTCCAGCTGTCAGAGGTTATAATAATAGATTCGAAATATCTGTCAATTTTAGAATTCTTTATTTTCAGCGTCTGAGTCTTTTTGTCCCCGAAAGATAATATCGTGTTTCGGGTCTGGCTTTGGCTCAAAAAGTCCTTTGCATCGGCAAAAATGTGTTCATGAGCTTCACGGAAAACAGAGTCTATGGCTTCTAAAAAACCAGCCGGTATTTCTGCAAAAACCAATTTAGCCTGAATAAAAGGGCTCCAGCTTCCATGTATTTGCTTGGCTTTCTCGTAAGATATATTAAAATCACTACGACCAATACCGAATTTATGAAAAACGGCAAATATATTTTCCATGAAATTACTGTCATCAAAAAGCGTATGGTCGAAATCGAGAATAAGTTTGTTGAAACTCATATTAAAGACAGCAGGACTTTGGCCAGTTTTTTCCTCGGATTGTGGCGAATGAACTCGCCCGAGTCGAGAAGGTCAGCCAAAACGTACTTAGGTTTTTTGTTATTCACGTTTAATCCGCTTACGTCAACGAAGTAAGAGCCTTCTCCGGAATAATGTTTTAGAATTTTTGATGTTGGCTTTCTGTTATTGAAAATGGCATAGTCTAAAACCTTTTTGCCAAGATACTTCTCAAGGGTATCGACAAAATTTTCTGCCTTAAAATCGTGTGTTTCTCCAAGCTTGGTCATTAGATTGCAAACGAACACTTTTTTAGCTTTGGACTTCTTAATCGACTGCACTACTCCCCTGACTAAAAGGTTGGGTATGATGCTGGTAAATAAGTCTCCGGGACCCATTACTATCATATCAGCCGCAAGGATCTCAACCCTGGCCTCAGGGTTGATGCGCGCTCCCGGGTTTAGCCAAACCTTTTTGATGGGAAGTTTCGGATTATGCTTAGGGACATCTATATTCGTTTCTCCTTTTACAACCATGTCGTTGGCCAGCTGAGCGTAAAGATTAACGTTATCTAGGGTAACCGGCACCACTTTGCCTTTAATATTCAGTATCTTGGACGCCTCCTTTACTGCTTCGCCGAAACTGCCGGTTATTTTCTCAAGCGCACTTAGGAAAATATTGCCGAAACTATGCTCTTTCAAATCCCCAGAGGAGAATCGGTAGTTAAAAAGTTCGCGCAGGGTCAGATCCGCGTCAGACAGAGCGACTAAAGATCGCCTGATGTCGCCCGGAGGAAGAACGCCGTATTGATCACGAAGTTTTCCGGTAGAACCGCCGTTGTCGGCCATTGAGACGATAGAACTCAGATGCACGGGGCCATCACGCAAAGCTGATAAAACCATAAAAGTTCCGGTGCCTCCACCGATTACAACAACGCGTTTGTTTTTTCTATAGGCCACCACGATCAAAGACTAAGCAATCTTTACAAATGGATCTGCTCTTCTGAGCTTGAGTATATAGTAAATAGATATTCCGACGCCTGCCAGCAATAACAGGTACATAGCGACTGGGGACATGAAGAATCTATAGGCACCAGCTATCAGATTACCGAAGGGCAATCCGGCTATTGAAAAGTAGTCAGCCCGAATCATCATCCAGGTCTCTCGTACTGCCAGAGGAGATAGCGACAAAAGAATGGTCAGGAAGTAAAGAACGGTTCGTTTTTTCCTTTCAATTCGATAAATCTTAGACATGGTCTTTTCGGTAAAATCTTCTGAAGGTTCGATAAAATGCATGGCCGAGTTATCGCCGTTGAGTCTTGATTTTATAAAATTGTCTAATTCTTCATCCCTATTCATATTCCGATGCCAAATCTTTTAAGGGCTCACTCGCCTTGATTGAAGCAAGTAATACTTTCCTGGCCCTATGCAGACGGCTCTTTAATGTATTTTGATTTATACCCAACATTTCGCTTATCTCTTTGTAAGAAAATCCTTCGTAATAAAGAAGCTTGATTATGGCCCTATCCTCTCTTACCAACTGCTCAATACATAGTTCAAGCTCTCGTGACATCTCGGCATTGGCAATCCTGTCCTGAAAATCGACTGCCGTGGTTTCGGCTATATTCTCCAGGATGGCACTGTCCAATAATATTGCCCTATTCTTATTCTTCCTGAAAAAATCAATCACTGTATTCCTGGCGATGCTGAAGAGCCAGCTTTTCAACTTGCCCTGCTCTTTCAGGGTATCCATTTTACGATAAGCTTTAATGAACGTCTCTTGGGCCAAATCTTCTGCCTCAAAACGATTACCGACAAAACGGTAATGAAAATTAATCAAATCCGTTTGATATTGGTTGACTACTTCTTCAAATTGTTTTAATTCCCGTGCTTGCATTAGTAGATTCGCCACTATTTTCACTAATTAAGACGAGGCGATAGTCGGCAAGGTTGCGTTTGCGGAAACCGCGTATGACTAAATGCCGTCTTAGTTAGTATGTTTATTACAATATCACACATGCGGGGGCCGCCACGCTTGGCGTGGCGATAAAACAGATAACACCTAGCACCTCTCTGCGATCCTGCCTTCTTGGCAGGATTTGCTTTAAATAACGAAGTTAATAAGGCGGTCTTTTATAAATATTACTTTTTTAATACTCTTATCTTTCAAATGCGTACTGACATTTTTTTCTTTTGAGGCTTCTTCTCTGGTTTTCGCCTCGTCACTACCAACTGGCAGCTTGACCATTCCCCTCGCCTTGCCATTAACCTGGACAATGACATCGGTAAAGTCTTCAACTACTAACTTCTTATCATAAACAGGCCAAGACTCTAAATGAATGGATTCTTTATGCTTTAAAACATCTGCCCAGATCTCCTCGGATAAATGAGGGGCGAATGGCGCTAAGAGCTTGAGGAATGTTTCAGCTTGATCTTTAGATACATGCTCATATTTTTCAAATTCGTTCAGTAGTTTCATGAATCCGCTGACAGCAGTGTTGAATCTAAAATTTTCGATATCTTCCCCTGTTTTTTTTATGGTTCTGTGCAGGACATGATCCAACTCTTTATTATCATTTACCGTTTCCGACTTGTTGTACAACGTCCAGACCCGGTTTAGAAAACGATAAGCGCCCAGAATACTCTTGGAATCCCAGGGCTGACCATTTTCAAACGGACCCATGAACATTTCATAGAGCCTAAGGGTATCGGCGCCTACTCTATCCACCAGTTCATCCGGATTAACTACATTACCCCTACTCTTAGACATTTTTTGTCCGTCTTCGCCCTGTATTAAACCAACATGTCTCAGCTTGAGAAATGGTTCTTCAAAATTCAAATAGCCCTGATCGTGTAGGAATTTAGTTATGAATCTGGAGTAAAGCAGGTGCAGTACGGTATGCTCGGCACCTATGATATATAAATCTACGGGCATCCAGTGACTAACTTTCTCTTTGTCAAAAATCTTTTTCTTATTACCTGGATCAGTATAGCGAAGGTAATACCATGAAGAGTCTACAAATGTATCTAAAGTTTCCGGATCTCTCGTTGCCTCTCCCTTGCACTTAGGACAGTTAGTTTTTATGAATTTTTCTGAACTGGCCAAAGGCGGTTTACCTTTGGGTCTATAGTCTTCAAGCGGGGGCAACTTAACTGGCAAATCTTTTTCTGGAACCGGTACAATACCGCACTTGGGGCAGTGAATCATCGGAATGGGCGCACCCCAATAACGCTGCCTGGAAACAGACCAATCACGAAGTTTATATTGTACCTTCTTTTTGCCGCCAACGAATTTCACTATTTCTTTCTTAGCCTTTTCAGAATCAAGTCCGTTGAACTTTCCCGAGTTTATGAGAACTCCATCGCCCATATACGCCGGGTTCTTGGAGTGCAGTCTTTCATTCCAAATATCCACTTCGGCATGGGTCATATTTTCATAATTCAACTTTGTTGAATCCATCCAAATTATGTCGTGAGTGCTTTTCTCTTTCTCGTTAACCTCTACCTGCTTGCGGTCAACTAGATCAAAAACTACGGCCGTCGTATAGGAGATCCTATTCTCGTCTTTGTGGGCAGCGAAATATTCTGCCCTGACTTGCCCCTCAATGACTTTTACCAATTTCAGGTTCACAAAACCGGTCTCTTCCTCCACCTCTCTCCTTGCTGCGGCCACGATATCCTCTCCTTCTTCCACTCCCCCCATCGGGAAGGTGGTCCAATCAAATTTTTTCCATTTCAGTCCAAGATATTTACCGGTTTCTAGATCTCTAACTATCGCGTGAACATTTTTTCTCTCTACTGATTTTTTTCCTTTAACCGGCGGGTTTCTACGATCTATTATGTTAGGAATGACAACTTCTTTTATCGGCAAACTGAATTTAGCCGCGAATTCCAGGTCGCGTTCATCATGGGCCGGAACAGCCATTATCGCTCCGGTGCCATACGAACCTAGGACATAGTCTGCTATCCAAACAGGTATTTCTTCCCCGGTAGCAGGATTTATCGCTTTTATACCAGTATCCACGCCTGTTTTTTCGCCAACGGCCTCAAGACGATCCAGCTCTTTTTTATCCAGGCTCTTTTTTATATATGTTGCAGTCTTACCACTAGCTTGCCATCCTATATCCAGCCACTTTTTAGCCAGTTCCGGAGAAACAACCAGAAAAGTAGCACCAAAAAGTGTATCTGGCCTGGTGGTAAAAACCTCCACAGAATGTTTGCCTTTTTTTTGGCCAGAAATGCCATTGAGTGAAAAATTTAGTAATGCCCCTTCCGACTTACCTATCCAATCTTTCTGTCTTTTAATAGTAGCCTCTGGCCAATCAAGTCCTTCCCAACCGCCAAGTAAGCGCTCATTATAGTCGGTTATCTTGAAGAACCATTGCTCCATTTCTTTTTGAACTACAGGTTCTCCATCACGCTCGCATTTACCGTCAACAACCTGTTCATTAGCCAAAACGGTTTGATCCTTAGGACACCAATTAACCAATGATTTTTTGCGGTAAGCCAGTCCAGCATTAAAAAGTTGGATGAACAGCCATTGCGTCCATTTATAATATTCCGGGCTTGAGGTATCGATCTCTCTATCCCAATCGTATGACAGGCCGAACATTTTCACCTGGCGTTTGAAGTTTTTGATATTGGCTTTAGCGACTTCCTGCGGTGATTTGCCAATTTTGATCGCGTAATTTTCAGTGGGCAAGCCAAAAGCATCCCAGCCCATGGTATACAGGACTTCGTGACCGTTCATCCTCATATATCTGGCATGAATGTCTTCAGCTATATACCCTTTGGGGTGTCCTACATGAAGACCGGCCCCTGAAGGATACGGAAAAGTTTCGAGCTGATAGTATTTGGGCTTTTTAGACTTGTCGGCGGCGCGATAAAGTTCATCTTTGTCCCATTTGCTCTGCCATTTCTTTTCAATTTTTTTAGGATTGTATTTGATCATAGGTTAAATAACCTGGTTGTATTATCCGTGGTCGCCTGGGCGACTTTTTCAACAGATATTTTTCTAAGTTCAGCCATTCTCTTTACTACTTCGACTATATATAAAGATTCGTTTCTCTTGCCCCTATATGGCGCCGGCGTCAGATAGGGAGCGTCTGTCTCTACAAGAATTTTATCCAAAGGAGCATTAACCACGGTCTCGTCATATTGATCGGCAAATGTAATGATACCATTAAGACCGAGGTAAAATCCCAGTTCAATATATCTCTGCGCCTGCTTCCAGGTGCCGGTAAAAGAATGGATCACACCTCTGAGCCCCGAATTATTTTTTAAGATGTCTATCATCTCTTCGTGGGCATCACGACAGTGTATTATCAGTGGTTTGGCTATCTCTTTCGCCAATGCAATCTGTTTTTTCAATCTCTCCTGCTGTTTTTTCTGCTTGTCCGGTTCGGGGGTACGGTAGTAGTCGAGGCCAATCTCGCCCAAAGCTACTACCTTTGAGTGCTCCGCCAGCTTTTTATAAATTTCCGGATCGAAGGTTTCCTCAATATTATCGTTAGGGTGCACCCCGACTGAAGCCCAGATACCATTAAACTTCTCGGCAAGCTCGATGGCTCTCTTAGACATTTCTAAATCAGTACCGACACAAATCATCTTTACGCCGCCGTCCAGGGTACGTTTTATCATCTCCCCTCTATCTTTATCATATTGCGGAAACTGCGGATGGGTATGTGAGTCAATCAAATTCATTTCAATCTTGGAAACAACGGTTCCATTTTTTTAACAACAAACTTTCGCCCAACCCACGACTTATAGTCATCGTCGGCCCCAAAAGTTTCAAATATCTTTTCCGCGGTCTCTGGCATGAACGGTTTCAAGAGCCAGCCTGCATTCAATATTATACTAAGTACCGTAGTCAGAGTAGTCAGTAGATCCTCAGCATCTTCGTCTTTCGCCCAAGGCTTGTGAAAATCGATGAAAGAGTTGGCGTAGCTGAGCAAATCCCAAACTGAAGCCAACGCTTCATGTAAGCGAAAGTTGTCAATCGCATCATCAAAGGCCTCGGTCACATCCTCTATCTTCTTCTTGGCCTCAGGGTCAATAAACTTTTCGTCAAAGTTAATTTCGCCATTAGCTCTGGTTTCTATCAGCTTAGCAGTCCTGCTGACAAGATTGCCCAGGTTGTTAGCTAGATCCCCGTTATATCTTTCCTTCAGTTTCTTTTCGGAAAAATCACCATCCTCGGCAGAAGATATTTCGCGCATCAAAAAGTATCTGACCGGATCAACACCATACTTCTCAACAAGCTCAATGGGGTCGATAACATTGCCGATAGTCTTTGACATCTTCTGGCCGTCAACCGTCAAAAAGCCGTGGACAAAAAGCGCTTTGGGTAAGTCCAGCCCAGCAGAAAGAAGCATGGCTGGCCAAATTATAGCATGGAATCTTAAGATATCTTTGCCCATCACTTGGACATCTGCTGGCCAAAACTTTTGCCAGTCATCGTTGCGCCCATAGCCAATCCCGGAAAGATAGTTGGTTAGCGCATCAGCCCAGACATATATCTTCTGTGTCTCATCACCAGGAACCGTAATTCCCCGCTTCAAATCTTTGCTAGGCCTTGAGAAGCTCACATCTTCCGATTCCTCGAGCATTGCTAGAACTTCATTGGCCCTTGATTGCGGTTTTATTTTAACAACCCCGTCCTTGTAAATTTTTTTTAGTTTGTCTTTGTATTTAGAAAGTCGGAAAAAATAGTTCTGCTCCTTTATCTTTTCCGGTTTGGTTTGGTGATCGGAGCATACTCCATCTTCTAAATCAGATTTCTTAACGAATGCCTCGTGTCCCACGCAATACAAACCCTCATACTCGCCCATATACAAGTCGTCATTTGCCTTTATCGCTTCCCACATCTTAAAGACACCCGGCCAATGGATTTCTTTATCCGTCGTTCTTATAAAAAAATTGTTGGACAGATTCAAAGATTTGGTCAGATCTTTAAACTTATCAGATATCTCTTCAGTAAACTGATGGGGCTCTTTGCCTGATTTCTCAGCTGCTCTTGTTATCTTTGCGCCGTGTTCGTCTGTACCCGTTAAGAAAAAAGTCTCTTTGCCCAACAGTTTGTTATACCTGGCCAACACATCGGCAATGATAGAAGTAAAAGCATGCCCGATATGGGGTTTATCGTTTACATAGAATATTGGAGTTGTTACGTAAAATTTATCCATGAATGTGGGATCAACAGAAAAAGCAGCTTTTCAGCTACTCTAAAATTAACGTAAAATCTGATAAAAGTGAAGCCCACTAACCGCTGGGGGTATTATGCCTGCCTTCTCTGTGTTTGGCTATATCCTCAAAAATTTCAACAACGATTACCGCTGCCGGCACGGCCAAAAGAATACCCAAAATACCGGCTATCTTACCCCCGATGAGCAGAGCTATGATTACAGCGACCGGATTAAGACCCACAGTCTTGCCCAAAATCAACGGGGTGAAGACGTGGCTCTCAAGTTGCTGAACCGCAATATAGAAAACAAAAACCCAGATTCCAAGCGTCGGAGACTGGCTGAAAGCCAAGATTAAAGCTGGAATAGCAGCTATTACCGGGCCCGCGATCGGAATAATTTCCAATACCATCGCGATAATGCCGAGCACCAAAGCATATTTGACACCCATTAAGGAAAGCCCAACATAAACTATCAAGCCAACCGTAAGCGCCAGGAGTAACTGCCCCTGTAGCCAGCGCCCCACCTTACCTTCCGCCCTCTTCCAGAGGTCAATAACATAGTCTTCGTACTTAGCCGGCAATACGGACTTGATAAATCCGCTGACACCCTGTCTTTGTACGGCAAGGTAGAATGATATTATTATAATCGCTATTGTCGAGAGTACACCACCAAAAATATTAACGATAAAGTTAAGGACCGATGTCGATGAAACCTGAAGGAACTGTGAAAATGCATCAAGCTGGTTCTGTATCTCGCTAAGAAAGTCAAAGTATCTATTACCTCCTGTCTGCTGTGCTTTTTCCAAAGCGCCTGAAATGTCAGATACGAATTGAGGTAATGTCTGCGTTAGCTGATTCAATTCCAGGATTAACGAAGGAATAGTTAGTGAGAGTAGGAAAACGGCCAAACCAAAAACCGCCAAATACAAAATCAGAATACCCAAAAGTCTGGGAAACTTTTTCTTATTAAGCCAGGCACCAAACGGACCAATCGCAGAAGCGATTATGATAGCAAAGAAAAGAATAACCAGAACATCTCTGATCAAATACAGGAAAACGAAAGACAGGACTATGAAAATAACCTTGATTATCGTTGAAGCGTGAATGTCTAACAATCTTTTTTCCATTTGATCTAAAGTAATCCTACCATGAATTTAAAATCTCTTTAATCTCGTCTATCTTTTTTTCAAAAGGTCCGACGATAGCCAGATTTAATTTATTCGATTGGAACACCTCTTTGGCGACTTCCATTATATCCTCCGCTGACACTGCATCGATTTTTGCTATCTTCTCCTCTGGCGTCTCAATTTTGTTCTCCAGTAACTCTTGCTCGCCATAAAAACCAGCCTGAGCGTCTGAAGGTTCTAAACTAATGACAAAGAGTCCTTTGACATAGTCCTTCATTCTCTTCAGTTCTTTTTCGGGAACGGGATCTTCCGTCAATTTACGGTGTTCGGCCAAGATAACCTTGAGTCCTTTCATTAAATTGTCATTATTGAGTCCGGCCGAAGTCAATATATCTCCGGTCTCATCATAACTTGATACCCCGTTTCTTATTCTGTACGCCAATCCCCTCTTAACTCTGACTTCAACGAATAAGCGGGAGCTCATTCCGCCACCCAGAATTACCGACAGAATCTCGAGTGCCTCATATTTAGGATTGAAACGACCGTAGCCACGGAAACCCAAAGCGACATGGGCCTGATCTGTGGTTTTGTGCTCTATTACAAGACCGGGTTCCTTTTGATGCTCTACAACCGGTTTGGCCTTTAATTGTTTGTGTTCTCTGATGTTGCTGAAATGTTCTCCGACTTTTATCTTCATAACATCCGGGTTGATATTACCGGCAACGGCAACTACCGTATTTTGCGCGAAATAGTGTGTATCGAAATATTTTACAAAGTCATCTCTCTGTAGTTTGTCCACATTTTCTTTTGTGCCGGCGATATTCCAACCCAGTGGTTGATCACCATAAGTTAATTCATCATAAATCTCCATGACGCGGCGGGGCGGATGGTCCGTGTACATATTTATTTCTTCTTTAATCGGTCCCCTCTCTTTATTAATCTCCTCGGAATCAAATTTAGAATTTTGAAAGATGTCGGAAATAACATCAAGGGCTACGTCAACTTTTTCCGCGGCACATTTTACATAGTAGCCGGTATATTCCTTGGAAGTAAAAGCATTGTACTCACTGCCGATTGAATCCAGCTCTTGGGAAATATCTAAAGAACCGGGACGCTTCTTTGTCCCTTTGAACATCAGATGCTCTAAAAAATGGGAAATACCATTGTTGCTTTTACCCTCGTATCTTGAACCGGTGGCTACCAAAACTAAAACAGTGGCGGTCTTAGTACTGTCCATCGGTACGGTAACCAAGCGCAGGCCGCTTGGAAATGTGAAAAAGTCGTAATGATTATGTGATGTCTTGTGCATTAGATAGATAGTTTTTCAGTTAAATATTTACTGAGCTCATCTATAGCCACCCTCTCTTGTTTCATAGTATCGCGATCACGGACAGTTACCTTCTTGTCTTCAAGAGAATCAAAATCTACGGTGACACAATACGGGGTGCCTATTTCATCTTGAGAGTAGTATCTCTTGCCGATATTACCTCTATCATCCCAAGCGATCATAAGGTCCTGCTTCAGGTCATCATATATTTCTCTGGCCTTCTCAACCAGTTGCGGCTTGTTAGCCAGAAGTGGGAAAATGGCAGCCTTGTACGGAGCAAGCCTGGGATGAAGTTTCAGATACACTCTGTTATTTTCTTCTCGGTAAGAATCTACCAGCAAGAATAACATTGACCTGTCTACACCGGCAGATGTCTCTATATCCCAAGGGATATACGTCTCGCCCTCTGCGTCACGATATGTCATGTCTTGCCCGGAGAACTCCTGGTGTCTTTTCAAATCCCAGTCTCCTCTGTGATGAATGCCCATAAATTCCTGCCAACCCCACGGCGCATTGTATTCAATATCCGTCGCTAAACGTGCGTAATGAGCGCGCTCATTATCCGCATGATCTCTGAAACGAAGGTTTTCTTTTCTCATACCCAGAGACAAATACCAATCCATGCGATTCTTTTTCCAATACTCAAACCATTTTTTTCCTTCTTTTTCTTCAGGCTTTATGTAAAACTGGACTTCCATTTGCTCGAATTCACGAGAACGGAAAGTGAAGTTACCCGGTGTTATTTCATTACGAAAAGCCTTTCCGATCTGAGCAATGCCAAAGGGTATTTGAACTCTGGTTGAATTCAAAACGTTTTTAAAGTTTACTTGAACACCATTAGTAATTTCTCCTCGCAGGAAAATCTCTGATTGTTTTCCTTCAATAACACCCAGGTAGGCTTTAACCAAAAGGTTAAACTGCCTCGGTTCAGTCCATTCGACTTTTTCTTTGTGCCCTTTCTCGTGTGATTTTATCTCCTCTTCCTTGTCGGCTCTGAATCTCTGATGACAAACTTTGCATTCAATAAGCGGATCGGTAAAAGCCTCTAGGTGGCCGCTTGCTTCCCAAGCTTTGGGATTCATCATTATTGCCGCATCCAATCCGACTATATTACTATTCAACTGGACCATTTCTTTCCACCACAAATCTTTGAGGTTCTTCTTGAGTAAAGCACCCGTTGGTCCGTAATCCCAAGTTCCGGCCAAACCTCCGTAGATTTCACTGCCGGGAAAAATGAAACCGCGTCTTTTGGCCAAAGACGTGATTTTTTCCATTAAGTTATCCTTTTCTTTTTTTGCCATATGCATTAGGGCTGCACCGTACCGCTCCCGTCGGAATCGTTAATATTAGTAGTGCTGATGTCCGGTATGGTACGCGAAATCACCTCCCCGGTAAAGGTATCCGTTCCTTCAAACTTAATATTCCTCAATAGAGAAACAGCCTGATTCACTTGATTTACAGAAGGCGTGATCGAAATTTGGAAATTAGTTTCGTATTCGGCGAAAACTATACCCACACCAGCCGGTAAACTGCCCAGGTCCCAGGTTACAGTTCTCTGCTTATCGTTATATACCGGCTGAGGCTGACTGCCACTGACCCTAACTCTGTTCTCCCAGACTACACCAGGTGCCAGTACGGCCGTAATTTTGGCTGGAGATATATCATTTGAGGGGTTGACCAGATTCCATCGAATCGTGAAGTTTGTTTTCTGGTTTACTACCGGCGGAAATGGCCCGCTTGAACCGAATGTCGAATCATTTAACAATGCCCTCTGGCTAAGCGTCGGTGATGTGGAGATACGAGTGATCATCTCATCCCGAGCTGACATTTTATCGAGATCAAATTCAGCCGGGACATTAGAGGTCTCCAATGCCGCAGTTGCTTTAACGAAAGATTCGCGAGCGCCTAATCCCCCGCTGAAGCTTGGCTTTAGACGCACCTCGAACCTTATAGAACCCGACTGGTTCGGTCTGAGAATATTGAGACTGGGCAGTATGGAACCATTGAAGAACACTGTATTCAACCTGCTATCGAAGAAGCCGTCAGACCTGACAGTCGAAAAGTCATACATATTGCCCTCGAGCTTTACGGAAAGTTCCAGATTGGAAATGTCCACCTCGCTATTATTACTGAAGCTAATCCGGTAACGAAGCAGGTTTCCTAAATGAGCGGTGTAATCTTCTGAGTCGTTCAAGACAAGGCTAACTGAAATTAGCGGGGTGGCTATTACCGAAGATGCTTCTATTTTTTCGAAGTCGACATATTGATTTCCGCTCGGAGTCTCAATTTTTTTCTGAAGGGTGACAGATATCGTCTTGCTTTCCCTCTCGTTGCCAGTCAAAACTCCACGTATTGTGATACGCGAACCCTCATCTTTTTGCAGATTGGATATCTCCCAGACATCTTGTCCCTGATCCTTGCCTGAAGGCTGAGGGATAAATCTGTCTATTTGGAAACCTTCCGGATAACGAACCTTGAAACGCAAATTCTCCAGATCACCTTCGGACTGATTTCGGTAATCGATAAGATAACTAACATTTTGGCCATTAATTACTGTGGGCGGTGCGACTAACGTGATTGGCACGGCGAGAGTGGTAATGGTCGTCGCTATAGATGCCTCTCTCTTGAAGGTCGAGTTGATCGTGCTCGGACTAAAGGTTAGGGTACCGCGAGCGGTTTTAATATTTCCCCTGTCCCCGACTATAAATGCCTGTAACTCTAATTCTCCCGCCTCACCGCTGTTTAAATCACCGATATCAATATTCTCGTTGGTGGTGCTGGATATGCCCTCCTCTTTCAACACGATTGCATCTTGAGGATAGAAGAAACTAAGCTTTACGTTGTTAAGATCAACCTTATTATCGTTCCGATATTTTATTTTATACGTGACCAGATCGCCGGCAGATATTTCCTTGGCCGCTTCAATCTCAAAATCTACTCCGTTCTCACTGAATGAGCCGCGCCCCAGAAAGAAAAAAATAAGAGCAATGACCAGAAGAACTAGGGCACCGGCAAACAAAGCTTTAGCTTTCTTAAAACTAAAGATAGACCGAAATGGCTTCGGCCTTTTAACATTAGGGTTTTGAATTGGTTCTATTTGGAACTGCAATGCTTTATTTTATCACTTTTCTTGCAAACTGTAACGACCTGAAGTGGGCATTGGCAACCTCTTCCAGCGTCACATCTTCACCATAACCCAATACTTTCAGCAACTCTAGACGACTGGAACCTATAGCTTCCTCCCATTTAATATCCCGCTTTCCGGTTTTTACCGAAAAGTCATATTCATCCAGCCTTGAGAGCAAGAACTCCCAAAGTTGAGTATCTTGTTCCCCCTCAAATACGATTCTATCAAAAGCTTCCAGCAAAAAATATGCCGCGGACAAGGCCGGCAGGCTTGATTTAAGGCCGGGGAAAGCCTTCAGGCAGTAAGCACTGGTAATTATGGGGTGGCCGTTACCTTGCACCAAAGAAAAATCAACCAAATTTAACACATCCAAATGACTTGCTTGTTTGGAGGTCGGGCGAAGAACACTTTTGGCATGATAAACTTGCTTGCCTAGGTCTTTGGTATAGCACACGACCAGCTCGTCATATTCCTTGACCGGTATTTTTTTCAGAATTACCGCTTGCATGTTTAAAATATCTTCTTAGCCCTTACACCCAGCCAAATCTTAACCTGCGGTGCAAATTCGAATTCTTTTTGGATGTCAAAGGCCATCTTCTCGTCAGAACCTCGGTCGAATTTAACAAGTAAGGTCTTCTGGGCTATCTCATCGCCGAATGATTCTATCGCAGCAACCACATCTTTATTGCGTGAACCCCACTTAGCGAATATTCTATCGTCCAGACGATATTTAGCCTCTTTGCGCATATCCTGAATCTGTCTGATAATTTCTCTGGCGTAGCCTTCTATTATTAGCTCGCGGGTTAGGTTTTCGTCCAGTACAACTTTTTCTTTTTGTTCGGGATCGTAGATTACCTTTTTTACATTTAATTCTTCCATCATCAGTTTCTCCAGCTCAGGATCAAACGCCTCTGACCTTTTAACAGAGATACTGGCTAGCGGCTGGCGCACTTTGATACTCTTTGACTTTCTTTGCGCCAAACCTTCGGTAACCAAATCGCGCAATTCCGACATTGCATTCTCCAGCTCTTTATCAATGGCTCCCCTCTTTACCTTGGGCCAATCCTCCAGGTGTACCGATTCTTTTTTATTGATTAGCTTTTTGTAAATATGGTCGGCTAAGAATGGAGTAAACGGAGCTGACAACTTGCTGGTCTCAACCAACAGGAAACGGAAAAATCTGAGATCTTTTTCCAGGGCCTCTTTATTCTCGGCTTTCTGGAATCGTTTTCTGGACCTGCGGATCCACCAGTTGGAAAGGTCGCTGACAAAACCCTCCAAACTGCGAGCGGAGGTCGTAGGATCGTATTTGTCCAAAGAAGCGGTTAGCTCCGAGTTTACAGTGTTCAGCCTCGACAGGATCCATTCGTCCAACTTGTTGGCCGGTTTATTCAAAGTCTTCTTATCTTTCTGATCATCATAGAGCTCAAAAAACCTCAAGGAGTTTAGCAGGGTGACTATAAAACTATTCAATCTGGTCTTGATATCGGCCATCACGAATATCTTCGGATCGGCGGGATTGTTTACCGTATAGAAATACCAGCGAGTGGCATCCACTCCAAATTTAGCAATCACTTCCCAAGGATCGGCGGCATTGCCCAAAGATTTAGACATCTTTTTGCCTTTGGAATCGAGTACATGGCTATACGACAGCACATTCTTGTATGGCGCGCCCTCGCCAAGCAGCGTTGATACGGCCAACGAGGTATAGAACCAGCCTCGTGTTTGATCTATGCCCTCGGCGATAAAATTAGCCGGGAAGTTATTACTAAAAACTTTTTTGTTTTCAAACGGATAGTGCCATTGAGCGAAAGGCATGGAACCTGAATCAAACCAAACATCAGCCACATCTTTGATCCTTACCATCTTGCCCTCGCACTTCTTGCATTTCAACAATATGTCGTCCACATACGGCCGGTGCATATCAAGATCGCCTGATTCATTATATGGGTAGTTCCTGAAATCAAGTTCTTTCAACTGACCTTTGTCTGTATATAGCGGGTCTCTTTGCTCCACTATCTCTTCATCACTGAGGTTCTTTATCGTACCCTCCAGAATCCAAAGCGGATCACCGTGGCTGACCAATAATATTTTTTTGCCGTGGTGTTTTTTGTCCAATTCGTTAAGTATGGAAAACATTCTCTTCTTTACGTCGCGCCAGCTTTCACCATCACCGTATTTAGTGTCCAGGGTTTTAACCATGTTCGAAGCTAAACATACAGGATGCGGTTTGCCCTCGCACATACTACCGTGATCCAGCTCTTTGAGTCTATGGTCTATATTCACTTTCATATCGAGAGCCTTGGCCACAATTTCCGCGGAATGTTTTGTCCGCATAAATGGGGATGAGTAGATCATATCAATGCTTCTTTTTTCTTTGAGTTTCTGCGCGACTTTCTCGATTTGTTCCACCCCCTCTGGAATGAGGTCGTAGGTGTCATGTTCGAGGCGAGAGGCGGTTACTTCGTAGCCGTTCTCACTACCATCGTGGTTCTTACTACTGAATCCGTGGCGGAGGATATAGAAGGTATTCTTGGGGTGGAAACGGTGTTTTTCTAGTTCTTCCAACGAACCTACGACTCGATGTTCCTTGCATTCGGAGCACTGCCATACCGGCAAAGGCGTGCCCCAATATCTTTCTCTGGAAAAGGCCCAGTCTTTAACTTCCCTCAAAAATTCTCCGAAACGTCCCTCCTTCAAATGCTCCGGTACCCAGTTTATCTTCCCGTTGTTCTTCAGAAGCTTCTTCCTCAGCTTGGACATGGTTATGAACCATGAGTTCTTGGCATAATAGAGTAATGCGCTCTTGCATCGCCAACAGAAAGGATACGGGTGAACGAATTCTTCTGTCTTGAGTAGCAAACCGCGGGAACGCAGATACTCTATTATCCCCTCCTCAGCCTCTTTGACGTATTGCCCGGCGAACTCTTTTACTTCGCTTGTGAACTGTCCCCTCTCATCAACCGTGTGATGGGCGGGTAATCCTATCTTCTTACCCAGTTCGTAGTCATCCTCACCGTACATCACGGCCGTATGTACTATTCCCGTGCCATCATCGGTCGTGACAAAATCTGCAGGATATATTTTGTAAGATTTATCCGATTGCAAAGCGGATATGTTAAAAAGCGGCTCATAAGAACTGCCGATTAACTTTTTACCAACAAGCTCCTCTAATACTTCGTGCTCACCGATAACCTCCAGCCTCTCTTTGGCTAAGATAAGTGTCTCACCGTCCTTGGTTTTTGCTTTCACATAGACTGCCTTTGGGTTGATTGCGAGAGCGACATTGCCAGGCAAGGTCCAGGGTGTAGTAGTCCATGACAAAAAATATGAATCACTGTCTTTGATCTTAAATTTCACATAGACAGAAGTTTCAGTGACATCTTGATATCCTTGAGCGACTTCGTGGCTTGACAGAGCAGTGCCGCAGCGTGGACACCAGGGCAAAACTTTGTGACTCTGGACAAATAGCCCCTTGTTATCAACCTGCTTGATTATCCACCAGAGGGTCTCCATATATTTCCAGTCATAGGTAATGTAGGGGTCCTTAAAATCAAGCCAAAAACCAATTCTCTTCGTGAATCTTTCCCATTCATCTTTGTATTTCCAAACTTTTTGCTTGGCCTTGTGGTTGAATTTAGCGATACCGTACACCTCAATATCTTTTTTTGTTTTAAGACCGAGTTCCTTCTCCACTTCAATCTCAACTGGCAAACCGTGGGTATCCCAACCAGCTTTTCGCTCAACCAAAAAACCTTGCATCGTTTTGTAACGTATAAAAGAGTCCTTTAGAATGCGGCCTAGGAAATGGTGCATGCCCGGCCTGCCATTGGCAGTCGGCGGTCCTTCAAAAAAAACAAAACGCTTGTGATGAGAGCGGTTTTCTATACTTTTCTGGAATATCTTGCGATCACCCCAGAATTTGAGTATTTTCTCTTCTATTTTACCGAAATCAAATTCAGATGACATTTGTTGGAATTATATGAGAAAACTGGACAAAATTCAATTTTCCAGCCGAATGAGATGTTTAGATCTTATCCGGCGCTTTTATGCCCAGGATATATAGTCCGTTAGCTAGCACTGACCTCGCAGAGCTGACAAGGACCAACCTCGCATTAAGGCGATCACCATCTTCATCGTTCAATACATGTACGGACTCGTAAAAACGATTGGCCATATTTGCAAGTTCAAAAAGATAGAGGGCTAAATGGTTGGCCGAATATGTATTGGCCGATTCTTCTACGGCATTCGGAAAGTCAATCAAATACTTTATGAGATCCAATTCTGGTTTTTCAACGAGTCTGTTAAAGTCGGGGTTATCACCGATATCTCCGGCCTTGGATAGGATGCTGCTTAATCTCGCATGGGTATATTGCAGATAGGGTCCCGAGTCACCACTGACAGAAAGGGACTTGTTAAAATCAAATATAATATCTTTACCGATCTTTTGCTTAAGAATCGAATATTTTATTGCGCCGATTGCCACGGCCTCTTCGGTATTCTCCGGCAATTGTTTTTTCACCTCGTCTATTAATTGTTCCGCGGTTATCACCTCCCCGGTGCGCGACGACATTTTACCGGTCGGCAACCGCAGCATGCCATGCGGGACGTGCCGCGTCTTGGCTGCAATATCCGGCATGATTAACTCCATCACTTTAAACAGCACCTTAAAATATTCGATTATTTCATTACCGGTTACTATCAAAGAAAGGTCGGGATTGTATATACCAAACTTATCTTTATTTAAACCTAGCTCTTTGGTTTCATAGGTCGGAAGGTTCTGCGAACTCATAAATACCCTGGTGTGGAGCCCGTATTTTTCACCGGGAAATATTACAGCGCCCTCGCTTTTTTCAAAAACACTTTCATTCTGTTTAACGATTTTAACACCTTTAGGTCCCATCTCGCTTTCGAAAAAGTAGTGGTCAAATCTTGTACCCAGGCGTTCATAGATCTTTTCAAAATAGTCCAAGCTTCCCTGTCTTCCCTCTTCGTAAAGTTTATTCAACTCCGGATCACTCCGATCATAGAGCTTTTTATTTATATCCTCAATTTCTTCCCTGACCTTAGTGTCTCCGCTATAAGACTGCGAACCGAACACATACGCCGGACCGAGGTAATCGTATCCGTGCTTCATCCCCCAGACCGCCATCGCAACATGGAGGCCGATATCCCCCTGCCAATTCACCCTCAGCACTCTCGCGCCCATGACCTCATGAACACGTGCGATGAATTCGCCTATCGTATTGGACATCAAGTGGCCGATATGGAATTGTTTGAACGGATTCGGATCAGTGAATTCAACCATTACGGTCTTGCCGTTTAGTTTTTTGCCTAAACCGCGATCTCCACGTCCGGCAATGACAGCAATCTCTTTTTGTAAAAATTCCGCACTTAAGAAAAAATTAACATGACCGGCCACTGCTTCGATTTTAGAAAATTCCTTGTGCTCAGATCTCTTCAGGTCTTGTACTATTAATTCGGCTACTACTTGCGGCGATTTCTTTAGTTGTTTCGCCAAATCAAAAGCGGCGCTGACTGCGTAGTCGCCGAGCTCCGAACGGTCGGGTCTCTCTATTTTTATCTCGCCCGCGTCCGACCAGCTATTTGCGCTGATCGCCTGCCTGACCGTATTTTTGATTATTTCTCTAATAGCCATCGTATACATGAATCGTAGCATATAGCGGAGTTGGATTTCCACCAAATTAAAACCGCCAACCTAAGTTGGCGGCAAATTACTTTTTGTCTTCGTCTTGGTGGAAATCCAGTATCACCTCGGTGTAATCGCCGACGAACGGCTCTTCACCTTCATCCGTATCGTCCTCGTAGGATTTGAGGGTCTGCTCAAAGACCTCCCTTATCCTATCTGTCGGAAGTTCTTCAACTTTGGCATTCTTGAACGCCTCGGCCAGTTTCTTCCTGCGACTAAGGTTCGTACAACCAAAAATCCTGAAAGTTTCGTCCGCCTCGAATGTGGACACTTCTCCTCTGAAATCAATCAGCTGCACGTAAATTTGCGAGGATTCGTCATTGCTTTTCTGGACCTGCATAACCAGAAATTCAAAGGCAATTGATTTCTCGGACCTGCTTTCATACAAATTCCGTGTCAGATATTCTCTGATGAAATCCTGGACTATGAGATAGTTTAACTCCCGAGGAGAAAATAGATCACCCAATGAATGCTCCAATCTGCCGAATTCAGTCTCAAAGTCACGGGCATCGGCTTCAGAATTGCTCAAACCGACGATAACCACAAAGTTTTGCGTATCGGGGTTTCTTTGAATGATCAAGTGGGCATCGGCTTTGATAGAGATGAGAAGTCCGTTTTCTCTTTTTACGATCAGGCCGACTTCTCTTGAAAGTTTTGATTTGATTTCAGAGATTTTTCTTTCGGAAAAACGAAACAACCCCAATTCTCTTATCTCGTCTATCGAAGGCATCGTATTCCCTCCATGGTTTTAATAAGCCGGTCGGTTCTTCGGACGATATCCTTTTCATCGATCCAGCGGAATCCTTTTCTATCAATGACTCCCACTGTCGGCGGCGTAATCGCGGCATCGCTGACGCCATGACTCGATTTGCCCGCATGGATCATGGCTCGGACAGCGAGATCTATCGTCGCATTAACACCAAGATGTTTATGCCAGCGGTCAATGACCACTTGTTTTATCGCGTCGAAACCGCAGCCGGTTCCGGCAATGATGCGTGGTTCATAGAAAAAGCTGTCAACGCCAAAAGAGAAAATACGGGGCTTCTTCGATGACTCGTCATAGGCCGCTAGCACAGGCACACCCAATTCGTCGTAAAAGTATCCGCGGAAAAAGTACCACCATTCTTTCAATATCCACTGTAGATACCCGGCCTGCCCGTCCGGCGAAATATCTCTGCCATAAAGGCTCGTGAAGGTGTCACAAGTAGTCTTCATGTTTTTTTCGATATATTCAATGACATTACAGCTGCCGGCACAGGCGATGGCCGAAAAGCCAGTAATCTGTTTGACTTTCACGACGGTGTCGTCGGCAATGTCAAAAAACCCTTCTGACATCCTGCGATCACCGGCAATCACTACTCCCCTGGCATATTTGATCGCGAAGACCGTTGTATTACTCCTTCTGCCTGTTCCTCGCCTGGCTTCCGGAGATTGGCGCTGATTCGCCAGGGAATTAGCAACGAAACTTCTCATGGCTTCTTGCTGCTGGATGGGGAAAATAGATTTCAAGAAGGTAGTGGAAATCTGTTGCATTTCTTCCTCCTAAATATATGTAAAGGTGCAGAAACTGTTATTACTGGAATAACACGGGGCTACGCAAAAGTCCATTAAAAAAGTCCGCTCGGGCGGACTTGCTTATATGCACATTAGGAGTACTGCTGGACCAGAGACCAGACAAACTTCTGGCCAAATCCCGGACCGGCTCCATAATCTTGGGCGTTGACCTCAAAAACAGCGCTGATATCCACAAAAAACCAGCTGGTCTCTTTCTCAAAAAAGTTATATAGGAAAACAAACGGCGCAGTCTGGAAAGCCCAGGGAATGTCATTGATCAGATCCGACTCCGAACCGGCATACCAGGTATCGATTCGGTTGAAGTATTCCATCTTCGGCAGGAGAAAAACCTTCTCCGCCGATATTCTTTCAGCCACGGCAACTCGTTTCAGATTACCGGTGCCGGAAACTCCTACTTTCAGAAAGTCCGGGCCTAGATCGCTGGTGTCACCCAGCGTAGCCACGGTAATCATTGCGTCAGGATTGAACTTTGCCTCGCCGTAAGCGATGGCTTCCGCCAGAATCAGACGGCCTTCGGCATCAGTGTTGATAATCTTCACAGTTTTTCCGCCGTATGCTTTCACAATAGAGCCGGGCAGTATAGCTTTCGGTCCGATCATGTTCTGAACTATGGGAGCAATGACGATAATCTCTACCGGCAAATTCAATTCCGCCGCTATGAACGGTATGGCCAAAGCCGTAGCCGCGCCAGCCATGTCGTGATGCATGTTATCGTAATAATCGGTGCCCTTGAGATCGTAGCCGCCGGTGTCGAAAACCACACCTTTACCGGTTAAAACGATCTTCTTGATCCTCCTATGACGTTCAGTCTTGGGTTTATAGTGCAGTCTCAGCAGACAGGGGTCGCACTCGCTACCCTGATGAACGGCATTAATCAATTCGAAACCGTGATGCTTCAAAGCCTCGCTTCCGCGAAGAAGATAAGCATTCAATCTGGAAGAGACTCTGATCCTTTTCCATTCCTTGGATTCCTCGGTTCGAATCTCTCTGTTCAAAACATCCGAAACAAAACTAATCGGAGTTTGGAGATTAGATGCGATCTCAATGAGCCGCCTCGTTTTGGCAAGGTGGCGGCCCATAACTTCGCCGTCACTGATAGCCTTGCGGAAAAAACTGCTAAGCCCCCCATCCTGCTCTTCGCCGAAGAAAAGGAAGGTAACCTCTTTAATCTTCTCGGCCCGACTATCTCTCTCTTTGTGCTCATCATAAACGCTGTTCCCGTAAACGATAGCCTCCGCCACCGTTTTTACAAAGTTATACAGATGCTCACGCTGTTCTTCGTCCCTTATATTCTGTGGTGAGAATCTGCTAGGCAGCACAACCGAAAACTTATCAAACTTCTCATTTTTCAACCGCAGAACCGCTAACTTAACGGAGCAAAAAACTTCTCTTAAGAAATTAACGCCAGCGGCATTGATCTCTTTTTTCTTTCTCCAGGGAAACGGAATGTAGATCAATCCGGCGTGGTAAACCTCGCCGTCTCTGGAAATTGACTGAAGGGTTACCGTCTCGTCCCCCTTAAGATAGATATTATCGATCGACATACGTCTGCTTTCCATCTCTGGAAAGTGCATAGCGACCCTAGGATCATTCTGTTCTTCAAACCCAAAGACAAGAACCGGAGTATCCCCTCTAAACTTCAGGTCATCGAAAGGAGCAAAGAAAAATTCCAAACACTCTTGGTTCTCTTTAGGCATCCCATTTTCTCCTATATATTTTTATTCAAGAATTAATGTTCTGAAGAAATTAATAACAGATTTGGAGATCAAAGGCAATTAATCCTGAGCATAAAACCTCCACTGCTTTTTTCTATACTCCCCCGCATAATCTATACCTATCCTCTTGCCTTTTTTAATCTGCCCCGGCTTTAATTCTACTCCTCTGTCCTCAAACCAGAGATTCTGACTTTGGCTAATATCTTCCCCATTCAGTCTCCTATCTATACCAAACTCGCGGCAAACCTTGCCCGGACCGTTAAGATTCAGTTCGGTTTTAACTCCCCTGATCAGTACTGCCGCCGGGTATCCTTTCTTTTCGGTAACCACGTTCAGGCAGTTGTAAATGCCGTAAATTAGGTAAACATATGCATGGCCCGGAAGACCGAACATGACTTCGGTTCTTTTGGTTCTGCCTTTATGGGCATGGCAGGCTTTGTCGTCCGGTCCGCAATACGCTTCGGTCTCAGTGACTATGCCGGAGATAATTTTGCCACCGACTTTTCTGACCAAGAACTTACCAAGAAGTTCCTTGGCTACGATCAATGTTGGTCGGTTAAAAAATTTTCTTGAAAGTTTTCTTTTCCGCATGATATACTTCTTATCATGGAAACAGAAAAACAAACAATAGAGGCGGTCAAAAAGGTTATGCCGGCCGTCGTCAGCATAATAATCTCAAAGTTCATGCCCAAGACGAAGCGTATGCCTTTTGCGCCGTTATTCGGCCCTTTTGGTCTCGGCCCACTGCCTGATGAGCCAGAAAGTACGCATCACGACAACCACGGCAAAGGAGAAAAAGTGAAAGTAGGAGGGGGCTCGGGATTTATCGTTCATCCCGACGGGCTTGTTCTGACCAACAAACATGTCGTTTTCGACCCGGACGCGGAATACACCATTATCACCGACGACGAGAAAGAGTACATCGGCAAAGTAATATCCCGTGACCCCATTAACGATGTTGCGGTATTAAAGATAGATGCCACTGGTTTGCCTACCGTAACCTCGGGAAATTCCGATAAAATCAAATTGGCCCAGACCGTGATTGCTATAGGCAACGCTCTCGGGCTTTTCACTAATACCGTATCCAAGGGCATAGTCTCCGGACTCGGTCGCAAGATCTCCGCTTCCATGGGCCATGGCGGAGAGATAGAAAATCTGCGCAATGTCATTCAGACCGATGTAGCTATCAACCAGGGAAATTCCGGCGGACCGCTGATCAATCTCGATGGCGAAGTAATCGGAATTAACACGGCTATCATTTACGGTGCGCAAAACATCGGTTTCGCTTTGCCTATCAACTGGGCCAAGACAGACCTGGAGGATATTATTAAGTTCGGACGAATCGTCAGGCCATTTATAGGGTTGAGGTATGTGATGCTAAACAAGGAACTGAAAGAAAAATATGATCTGCCGGTTGATTACGGCGCACTGGTCATTAAAGACCATGTACCCGGCACCGAAGCGGTGGTTAAAGACTCCCCCGCCGACAAAGCCGGCATCCAGGAGAATGATATCGTTCTTGAAATTAACGGCGCCAAACTCACCGAGAAAAACGAGCTGGCTGATATCGTTCAATCCTCCAAAGTCGGCGATGAGCTGGAAATGGCTCTCATGAGAAAAGATCAGACCTTAAAAGTTAAGACAGTCCTGGAAGAAAGGAAGTAGTTCCTTCGATCTCCGTTCAAGGATGAAATTCTTGGAAAAGAATTTCATGTATTGGTAATAGGCGGCGGTGTAGCCGGTCTTAGCGTCGCAGTGAATAGATAAGAAGCATAATAATGACTTACACGACAAATGAAAAAGCGCATTTTGACTATAATATCCTGGAAACGCTGGAAGCAGGTCTGGTTTTACTCGGCCATGAAGTAAAATCCATCAAGAAAGGCGGCGCCTCAATCAAGGGAGCATATGTGAAAATATTGGGTGATGAAGCCTGGCTCCTGGGAGCAAACATTTCTCCCTACCAGCCGGATAACGTGCCCGAAGGATATGACCCCCAAAGAAACCGCAAGTTACTTCTGAAACAAAGCGAGATCAAATATTTGTTAGGAAAATCACAGGAATCTGGCTTGACATTAGTGCCTGTTAGGTTGTATAATAAGAGTGGTTTGGTGAAATTGGAAATAGGTATCGCGCGCGGCAAGAAGAAAGCCGACAAGCGCGAGAAAATCGCCAAGCGCGAAGTTCAAAGAGACATAGAGAGAACTTTGAAACAACGGGGATGACCGGCTTCGATGGTTATCTTTTCAAATCGGATGCAAGTCGAGATCGCCAACTCTCGTTAAATCTGGCAAAACTATAATTGCAAACCAAAATTTTGCATTTGCTGCCTAACTTAGTTTAAGCAGTCGTTCGCCCGCCGATTCTCGCTAAGCGGAACGGGCGTCATTAGCGAGAAACTTCCTGATCCTGGTTGTCTTGCCGGAATCAGGTCGTACAAACCAAGACAAGCAGTGGACTTTTCGCTTAACTTTTACTCCTCTGTTCATATCAAGTTAGGCTAAACTTGTAGTATTCATTTGAATTCATTTCCACACGAGGGTTCAACTCCCTCCATCTCCACAATGTCTGGGTCGCTGATTAGGAGGTTGTTATCACGATTTTCGGCTGGTGTTAAAATCGGAGCTTTAAAAAATTCTGAAATTCCAATACAATAGAATTATGCGCTTCGTGCAATCAAATATTTTTTTATATTTTTTTCTTCTGATTTTAGGTATCAGCGGATTCTTCTTTGCGGTTATATGGCCGCAGACAATTGGATTCTACGCTTTTATCGCCTTTGCAGCAGCCGGAGGATTTGGCGTAACTCTTTATATTTATTACACCAAGAAACACAATAAGCAGCTCGTCTGTCCCATTGGTTCAAACTGTAATGTTGTTATAAACAGCCAATACTCTAAGTTTTTAGGCGTGTCCATAGAGTATTGGGGAATGCTTTATTACGCCGTTATTTTTACTGCCTATATTATTTTAATTTTTGCCGCGCATCTGCTTTCCGGGCTTTTCTTGACTGGATTAATAATGTTTACCGCCGCCGCATTTTTCTTTTCTTTGTACCTTTTGTTTGCGCAGGCTTTTCTTCTGCGGCAGTGGTGTATTTGGTGCATCCTTTCCGCCATGCTTTCTATCGTGATTTTTATCATTTCTCTTGCGAGTATAAATTTTGCGGTGGCATTCTTGGCTGAGATAACAACTATTATTGGAGCGATTCACGCTTTTGGATTTGCGCTTGGGGTAGGAGGGGCTACGGTAGCCTTGTTTCTTTTCTCCAGATTTTTACGCGATCTCGATATTGATGAAAAGGAGTTGCAAACACTCAAGGGAATTTCAGAACTCACATGGCTTGGGCTTGCCCTTATTCTTATGAGTCAGTTTGCCCTTTACGTTGCCTATGCCGAGACATTGGCGCTGTCCGGGACATTTTTAGCTCAAACAATCGCTCTTTTTGTTGTCACAATCAGCAGCGCTGTTTTAATGATAATTTTTGCTCCATTTTTGGCGGTCATCCCATTCAACGAAACGGCAAAAGATCATCGCCATTCTCTCCTTGAATCTTTAAGAAGGCCTGTATTTATCACCGGAGCAGTCGCACTCGCATCCTGGTATTTTGCTTTTATAATGAATTATTTGCCGGGATACGAACTGGCTGTTTTACTTTTGGCATATGTTGTAGTTCTCGCGACGGCAGTTGCGATAGGTTTATTTTGGGAAAGAATTATCAGCAAAAAGACGCTTTGAACTTTTGTGCCCGATGGATCCCCCGGGAACAAGAGCAAATCCAGAATTTGTCACCCTAGGCCCCAACACCGCAAACGCGTGAGGGGTCCTTTTCTTGTATTCAACTCCCTCCATGTCCGTAACTTGATTTTATACTGAAAGATTCATTATACTATTCATCAGCACTTCATTATCATCGGCAGGAGGAACAAGAGATGTGGGGGATACTCTTGGGTAGCGTACTGATTATTTCGGGTGTTTTAACGGCTCCCTTTGTTTTCGGCACTTGCCTCGGTATACGTGGTAACTGGCGTTATTTGTCTGGCTTTATTACGGGAGTAGGCACTATAGTCTTTGTCTTCTTTTAGAGACTTGGTAAGTTCTATAAAACAATAAAAAATCTGTCATAGATTTGCGTGATCATATCCTTTCTAGCTGACGAAGTCGCACCCCTGCAATGCAAGTGCGATTTTTTTGTTTCTTCTCTTTGTATCAAAAAGGGCTGCCAAGCTAAGGACTTCTAACTGATTCCAATAATTTTTGACGTCTCCGCTGAAATAACAAAAGACAAAGGCCGGGAAGTTTTACTTTAACAAACGCTGTGATACAACTACATCAGCACCAGTTCCTTCAAGGGAGAAAGGTCATGAATCAAGCTTGGATTGTCTGTTTGCTGTGTGTCATATTCTGGGGTAGCGGCCCGATAATCATGCGGTTTGCCCAAGTAGGCCCGTGGTTAATGGGAATATTCGTATCCATCGGCACCGGACTTGCCGTACTCCCGCTTATTCCATCCCAAACCCAAAATTTGATGGCGGCCGGCAGCAGAAATATTTCCATCGGTCTGCTGGCAGGAGTCCTCAACGGTCTGGGGGCGATCGCCTTCTACAAATTGGTCCACGGTTCAAACGAAGGATTGTGGGAACTCTCTCGCGTAGCTCCCGTGGTATATATATTCATTCCGGTAGTCATAGCCATCGGATCAATCACTTTCTTCGGAGAGCAGATCACTCCAAATAAAATTTATGGCTTGATCTTTGCGGTCTTAGCCATCTGGTTCTTGAATCACTAGATCTACATGCACCTAGCCGAGACAACTCGGCTCTTTTATTAAAAGACTTACTAAAGCAAAAGGCCTCTGTCTATACATCCGGTAAATTGATACCGCCAATTAAGATTTGCTTTCTCATGCCCCAAAATATATATTTAGAACAACATGGTTAAATTACATTTCATACACATTTGCGAAGAGGCGTTCTTCTCCGAAGATAAGAAACTCAATGTCATAGGCATTTTTGACGAAATACTCGCCTCAAGTTTTCCGGCCGGCCATCCCAAATTTGTGGTAGTTACCGGAATTTCAGGAAAAATTGGAGATTATGAAGAAGTGATCGAAGTGCTCTCCCCTTCCGGAGAGGCGGTTATAAAATCAACGCCCAAAACAATAACTATCGCTAGAGAGGGCCAGCGGGCGCACTTAGCAGTACAATTCATAAATGTAATCTTCAAAGAATTAGGTAAGTATAAGGTGGTGGTTAAAATAAATGGGGAGCAGATAAACGGTAATGATGATTTCATTAAAATAAATCCGGCGACAAGGGTATAGTAATGCTGGCCGGAACACGAAGTGGTAAAGAAGCTCGGCATAGCACCGAACCCGCTCGTGGCTCAAACAGCCTGAATAATACGAGACAAGACCCCCTTTTCCGTGGGGTCTTTCATTCTTTTTTTACTAACAAAAGATCCCCAGCTTCTTTGACTAACAGGAGCATTGCCGATAATAGATTGCCGGCGCAATATTGATGATAACCTAAACGAAAAACAGGCTAACCCTGTTTTTTGTTTTTATCGTGGAATTTTTCGTGGACTTCCCGCAACTGCTTGTCCGTAACGTGGGTATATATCTGCGTCGTGGTTACCGAAGAGTGACCGAGAAGGGCCTGAACGGAACGGATATCGGCTCCATTACGCAAAAGGTCGGTCGCAAAGCTGTGACGCAATGAGTGCGGTGATACCTTTTTGCCAATTATGCCTGCGACAATGGCATATTTCCGTATAATCCTCTGAATGCTTCTCGGGGTAAGTCTTAAGTTATCATATTTTTCAAATTTCTCATGGTGGGGTATTCGTATAAACAAAGCCTCGTCGGCATCCGGACGCTTATCCAAATAGGTGGTCAGGGCCGCCCTGGCTTCTTCCGACAAGAATACCACGCGTAGCTTGCTACCCTTGCCACGAACGGTAAACTCTCCCCTCTTGAGATCAATGTCATCTCTACTTAACGAGCAGAGCTCCGATACGCGCAAACCGGTTGAGAAAAGAGTTTCGAGTATGGACCGGTCACGAAGATCGCTCAAACTTGTACCCCGGGGAGAGCTTAAGAATCTTTCAAGCTCGTTCTTCTCCAAAAACACAACCTGTCTTTCTTCTTGTCTGCCCAACTCTATCTTTTCCGCGGACGTTGTCTTAATGTCCCTTTTGGCCAGATATTTCAGAAAAGCGCGCAAGGCAATGATGTGGTAATTCTGAGTAACTTTTTTCAGAGGCCGCCCGGAGTCGTTAGTCAGTCTGTTCAACCGAAGACGAAATTTTCTTATCGTCTCCTCCGTTAAATCTCCGGCACTTTTTACTCCGCTGAAATTAATAAAACGAGTTAAATAGTGGTCATAATTCTCAACCGTCTTGGGAGACCTATTCTTTTCTATCTCAAGATATTCCAGAAATTGAGTTTTGAGCTCTTTTACATTCATACCCTCAGTATACCATTCTTGTGCGACATTAGAACATTTTACGACGTGTTAAAATATGTTATCACTACTCTAGAACATTCACATTTTTGGAGGAACAGGGATGAGAAGATCTACTATCCGCCTTTTTTTTAGAGTCATAGTAGCAATCATTTTGGCTTCTAAGATAGCCTCGGGAAAAACTATATTGATTGAGAGGCCAATCTATCCCCGACTCATTGAGGAAATCGAAAAAGGTAAATCAGAGCTAGAAAGCATTGTTCCGCGACACTCAGCGCAAAGAGTGGCATATTTCGTGGAAATGAAATCAGCCTCGGGATCGACCTCACAACACAGAATTATTGACTTCGCCTGGAAAGAATTTCCGGTCAAGTTATTCCATATTGAAACGTGTGAAACCCGAATAATCAAACTCAGGCAAGAGGGACTGAAATTAGTGAATATTGACAATGATTTTGTCCTGGAAGTCGAAGGGCGCCCGTCCGGCATGCAATGGAATGCCTTCAATACGGCTCTGAAAGTAATCAAGCCAAAGGGCTGGGTAGTCATAGCTAATAAATACCGCATACGACTAAGTAGCGGAAAGGCCCGTGATTATATCTATAGTCCGTATTCAAGCTCCCTACATACTGAGGAGCTGGTGGCTGAGGGCGAAAAGTATCTAAGGGCAAAGATAGGAGAATCGATTGATGAGCTAAATGGCTTAGCTCGAAAAGCGAATGCTAATTTATCTGTGGATCTCCACTCCCCCTGGCTGGCTGGCACCCTAGAACGACTGGTTTTGCTAGAACATACGGATCCATTTGATGCCAACCAGTTCAAAAACGCTGAGATATCAATCGACCCGTACCAAAGAGTCAGCGTAATAATCGCTCTTAACCGTGAAAGCGCATACGCAAAAACATCCAGTTCCGCCAGAGCGTCCGGACTGATGCAATTCACCAACAGATGGCGGGGCAAAAGACCAGGAACCTGGGATTCGGTCAAACGGAGATACAGATGGGCCAAGTTACCGACATTTGCGAAGGGTATCAAGGATCACAATTCTTCAATTAAGGCGGCCGTACTCCTTCATGACCTGAATCTGAAAGGTCTAGAAAAAGTTTTCGGACGAGAGATCAAATCCGACCCGAATCTGGAATATTACCTTGCCGCGGCATATAACGGTGGGGTGGGCTCAGTCATAGCGTCAATTCGCGCCCACCAGCAAAATGGCAATGATTGGCGCAAAGAATTAAGAAAACGGAAAAGGACTAGTGAATCCCTAGATTACATGGATAAACTTGATTTTTTACTCATCCAGGCATGGCTTGGCCTCCCGATATGGGGGGTCTTTTAATTTTCCTAAACTTATGTTATAGTATCCTTTAATGTTAAAGCCTAAGCAAAAACAGAAGATCATTTCAGAATATGCCCTTCATGAGGGCGATAGCGGTTCCGCGGAGATTCAAATCGCTCTTTTTACCAAGGAAATCGAGAGTCTCGCCAAACACCTAAAAAAACACCCGAAAGACAATGGTTCAAGAACGGGTCTTTTGAAAATGGTCGCCAAGCGTAGAAAGCTATTGGACTACCTCAAAAAAGAATCCGAAACAAAATACTCTAAGGTAATCAAACGTCTAGGACTCAAGAGATAAAACGATGGTCACGGAAAAAATCATACGAAAAAACAAAAGTTCAGACTCTAGCTCCCGTCACCAAAGAGTAGGAGTTTTTATTGACGCCCAAAACATGTATCACACGGCCAAGAATCTCTACAAGGCCAAAGTCAATTTCAAGAAGATATTGGATAAGGCCGTCGATGGCCGCCAGCTTATCCGCGCCTTTATTTATGTAATACGAACTGAAAGTGGGGAAGAAAAGGCATTCTTCGAAGCGCTTGAAAAAAGCGGCTTTGAAATTAAAGAAAAAGATCTGCAAATATTTCCCGGCGGTATGAAGAAAGCCGATTGGGACGTAGGCCTGGCTATAGACGCGGTGATTTTAGCTGATAAGATAGACGCAGTCGTAATAGTATCCGGTGACGGTGATTTTATACCCCTGGTGGAATACTTGAGAATATCCCGCGGATTGAAAGTTGAGGCTATATCATTCGGCAGAAGCACTTCAGCAAAGTTGAAAGAAGCGGTAGATAAGTTCATAGACCTAGGAGATGAGCCACAAAAGTATTTAATTAAATAATTAACAAATAAATAATCGGGAGGAGAGGGAAACGATGCAGGGCTTAGGCCAAAATCTTTATTAAATCGAAGGTTTCGGTCTGAATCTTTATCACTCGCCTCTTCTGTTTGTTTGTAGTTTTAGATGAAAGTAAAAAACTACCAGGAAGAGTTTGCTGGGAAAACTCTATCCGTAGAAATTGGCCGTTTAGCCGGACAGGCTAACGGTTCTTGTCGCGTCCAATACGGTGAAACGACTGTCTTGGTCACCGCGACAATGTCCAGCCATCCCAAGAATTCGAGCTATTTTCCGCTTTCTGTTGAATACGAAGAGAAGTATTACGCGGCCGGTAAAATTAAGGGCTCGAAATGGATCAAAAGAGAAACCAGACCTTCGGAAGAAGCCATTTTGACCGCCCGCCTCATAGACAGATCTCTGAGACCCAGATTCGATCACTCAATAAGAAACGACGTGCAGATAGTCATCACGGTATTGTCTTTTGATGGAATCAACGACCCGGACATCCCCTCTCTCTTCGGCGCTTCTTTGGCTCTGATGATCTCAAATATTCCGTTCAACGGGCCTATTTCTGCGATCAGAGCCGGCAGAATTGACAGCAAGGTTGTATTTAACCCGACCTATGAAGAAAGAAAAAATTCTGACTTTGATATCGTTGTAGCAGGTACTGAGAGTAAGATAAATATGATCGAAGCCGGTGCCAATATCGTGCCCGAGAAAGAGATATCCCAAGTGATAGCGAAAGGATTCAAGGAACTCCAAAAACTTAATAAATTGCAGAGTAAAATAGTCAAAGATTTTGACGTAGAGAAGAAAGAGGTCATGAAGTCCGTTCGCGACGAAGGTCTGATCAAATTAGTACAAGACTTTGTCGATCCCAAGCTGGAAGAAGTCCTCTACACGCCTGACAAGCTCGCATATGTAGAAGGTCTCCATCAAACAAGCGATGAGCTTTCGGAATATATTAAATCTCAATTTGCGGATCACCCCGAGTTAGAACAAAAATTGAGTGATGCTTCAACGGTCTTTGAGGAAGAGATAGACAGAATAGTGCACAAAAACATTCTGGAGGCAGAAAAAAGAGTGGACGGCAGGAGGATAGACGAACTTCGTAAAATAACCACCGAAGTCGGAGTACTCCCCCACTCTCATGGAACCGGTCTATTTGATCGGGGCACAACTCAGGCCTTATCCGTCCTCACCCTTGCCGCACCCGGCATGGAACAATGGGTGGAAACCATGGAGCTTGAACTCACCAAAAAAAGGTTCATGCATCATTACGTTTTTCCGCCTTTCAGCGTGGGTGAAACCGGCCGCATGTATGGCGGTTCAAGAAGAGACATCGGGCACGGCGCATTGGCCGAAAGGGCCCTGCAGCCCCTCATACCCCCCAGAGAGGAATTCCCGTATACGATCAGGGTAGTCTCGGAAATTCTATCCTCAAACGGCTCATCTTCAATGGCCTCCGTCTGCGGATCCACTCTCGCCCTCATGGACGGTGGTGTACCCATTAAATCACCGGCTGCCGGTATAGCCATGGGGCTGATGTTTGATGAGAAGGGAGAAAAATACAAGATACTGACTGACATTCAAGGACCAGAAGACCACCACGGAGACATGGACCTCAAAGTCGCCGGAACGAAAGATGGGATCACCGCCATACAAATGGATGTTAAGATAGACGGAATCAATGAAGAAATCCTTGAAAAAACATTAGAACAGGCTAAAAAAGCAAGGTTGGAAATCTTGGAAAAAATATTAAAAACTTTGCCTGAACCAAGGAAAGAATTGTCGAAATTCGCACCTAGAGTTCAGACCATAAAAATCGACCCGGAACAGATCCGTACAGTCATCGGTCCTCAGGGTAAGATGATTAACGAAATCATAGAAAAAACCGGAGTAGAGATAGACATCGAACAGGACGGATCGGTATTCATTACCGCTGATGACTCCGAAGGTATGCAAAAAGCCATTGATTTGATCAAAGAGATAACCTATGTCGCCCAGCCGGGAGACGAATTTGACGGTAAGGTCAGCAGGCTGCTTGATTTCGGAGCTATGGTAGAATATATGCCCGGCCGCGAAGGACTCGTCCATGTCTCGGAGATCTCGGGCGAACATGTCAAACGCCCCTCGGACGTCCTGAAAGTTGGACAAAGTGTACATGTGCGTGTGAAAAATATAGACAGTTATGGTAGAATTAACCTAACAATGAAAAACTAGGTGTTAGGTTTCAGCTGTTAGGTTTTGGAAAGAGTAACTACCAAAAACTAAAGACTTCAACCTACTGCCTGAAGCTCAATGGCTGATCAAACTAAACCATCTGACTCACAAGGTCAACCTCGTCAAGATTCTGGTTCAACAAGCCCGCTAAGCCCGCAAATCAAAATTCCTCCGAACCTACCGACAAAAGATTCGGCTCCTTTGTCGAACCCGCCTTCTCCGACATCTACCGGAGGTCCAGCAAGGCCACCAGTACCGCCTCAGTCGCCGCCAAGGCCGGATATTAAGATTAAACCACCTCAACCACCACCCTTAAGGCCTCCGCCTCCAAAACCTCCGCAACAGCCAGCAATGCCCCCAAAGACAGCAGCACCGACTCAACCGCCCTCACGACCGGGACCGGTCTTTAAGTCTTCGATCAGGACAATGCAGGACGATGTAGCCGCAATTAAAAAAGGTCAGGCACCAATGGGCGTAAAGCTTGAGAGAGAGTCTAAAAAAGACGTAGAGCCTCCACCGAAAGCACCTACGGGACCTAAAGTAACAATGCCGCCAAGGCCATCCGCCCAAGTAGAATTAGGCAGATTAGAGAAATCGAAAGGGTTACCCAGACTAAAACCGTCCCCTTCGATACCAAAGGCTCCAACTCCGCCAAGCGCATCTATCGGCGCAATTGAAAAAGCTCCGAGTATGCAGGTTCCCGGAGGTGGAGGAATCAGGAGTAAGTTGCCAATTTCAAGAAACCTACTACTCATGGTTGTCGGACTCATCGTAATCGCAGGCTTGGCATGGTTCTTCTTATTGCGCACTCCGAGTGCACCGGAAGTTGTATTTACACCCACTCCAGTTATAACTCAAACTCCAACTCCGACACCAATTCCTTTAGATAATTACTTTTCAACCGTAAGTTCAGTTAATTTGTCTCTTGGCGCTGACTTTACTTCTAGATTTGGCCAGGAGATAGATAGTGAAGCTCTGAAACTGTCAGCGGAACCGGCACTCTACACTGTATTTAATCCAGAGACAAACGCAAGATACACGTTTAGCGCGTTCCTGGCAGGCTTATTAATCCAGGTTCCGGCAGAGTTGCTAAATTCGGTCTCTGACGGTGATTTCTACATGACCGCCTATCCCAAGCTGGATGGTAATAACGGATACGGTTTCGTAGTAAAATTAGGTGATGACCTGGCAACAGTATTAGCCATGACCGACTGGGAGCCAACAGCGCCCGAAGACCTCAGGGATCTGTTATTGCTAGATCCGGCCGATGCCTCATCCATAGAATTCTTAGACAATGCTCGTGAGGGTGCGGCTATAAGGTACAAGAATTTTCCAACCCCCGACCTGACCATTGATTACGCCATAGTCTCGGCGATAAATGGCGAGGAATATCTGGTAGTAACTAATTCCAGAGAGCACATCTACTCAATTATCGATAAAATACGTTAGTAAATGCGCATTAACTGATCCGTGCCAAAAGATGACACAATCGTGTCATCTTTTTTCTGTCATCATTGTCATCATTCAGTTATCCACAGAATCACCTTGTCATCATTCGTGGCGGGTGTATAATTGAATTAGTTCATTCGCTGGTAGTTCCGTCGTAATGGGATCACTGGCAAGTATTTATCACGCCTTCGGGCAACGAAGGGCATTGAGCTCTCAAGCAACATTCGTCTACGAGCTTATCAATGCCCTTTTGTATTACCCAAATGATTGCTGAGTGAACCCTTCTATGCTAATATTCTAATTTAAATACATATATATGGAGCCAGAAGAACTAAAAAAATTAAAAGAATCCCTACTAAAAGAAAAGAAGGTTTTAGAAACCGAGCTTGGACGTATAGCGACCAAAAACCCAGACATTAAGGATGATTATCAGACACATTTTCACAAGACCAATCAATCAGACACACTGGACGAAAAAGCTCACAGCATTACCGATTATGAAGAAGAAAGAGCTGTCGAGCAAAATTTTGAACTAAGACTCAGAGACATCAATAAAACTCTCGAGAAGTTAGAAGAGGATAAATATGGCAGTTGTGAAACCTGCATGACGCCAATAGATAAGAAACGCCTTGAGGTTATCCCTGCAGCCAGATTTTGCGTGGACTGCGCCAAAAAAGCCAGATTCGTATAATTCCACCCGTTTCGCGTGAAACAACTGTATATTAAATAAAACTACCAGCTATTACAGCTGGTAGTGTTTTCCTGGCTCGGGATAAACAAGCCAAACATTTTCTCCGATTTCAAGATAGATACATTCGTGACTGATCGCGCAAGCTATTGCTTCTAGAAATTCTACTAGAGTCCCAATGCGTTCCCTTCCCTCAAAAGCAACCTTGAACTGGGTATATACACCGTCAAAAGAATTATGCCAATAACCCTTAATATCCGAAGTTGTAATCTGATAGGCACTGAAGTTAGTTGAAAGAAATGCCTCTATCCTCCCCAACAGAGTTCTCGAGCCGCATTGCATATCCAGCTTATCGTTAGGAATTAGAAAGTTTGCCGCTCGACCTATATTTTTGATCATTATCGCCTACTCCTTAAAAAGAATGAACTAATAGTTTAAATAGCACATTTAATACGGTTTTAGCAACAACAAACCCCTGTTCCACGTGGAACAGGGGTTTGTCGCATACGGGTTATTTAATACCTGGCCAATGGGTTTCTGGCACCATGTACCTCGAAGTGCAAGTGACAACCGGTAGAGTTTCCGGTAGTCCCCATCTCAGCTATATGCTGGCCCTTACCGACGTATTCACCGCTTCTAACGAGAAGGCTGCTGGCATGACCATAGACCGTTTCTGTGCCATTAGGATGGACTAGTTTAACGAACTTGCCGAATCCCCCATTCCAACCGGCCCCATCCGCCGTGACCACAGTTCCTTCAGCAGCGGCATAAATATTCGTTCCGCATGAATTAGCGATATCTACACCGTTACGACCATGGATTCTGCCCCAGTTGTATCCGGTGGCTGGTTGCATGAAATAGCCATCAAGTATGGGCAAATATCCGAAACTCCTGGCCACATTGACCTGAGTACTATAGATTGATGATTTCAATTTACCATCGGGTACTATCAGCTCCTGATCTATATGCAAGCTAGCATCCTGGGGCAATAAGTTAAAGCTGATTATTTCATTTGATTCAACCCCGTATTTCTTGGCAATAGAGGAAACGGTATCCCCTTCGCCCACTTTATGAATTACCCCGCTAACAGGCGGGATTTTAAGTTCTAAACCGGGTTTTATCGAATCTGCATTCCTAAGATTGTTAGCCCAGATTATGGTGTCTATACTGACGCCATAGTCTGAGGCAATAAAAGAGAGGGCATCTCCCTCTTGTACAGTATATGTCGTAATTTGTGATCCCCTGTCTGTAAACTCATTAATAATGCCGGAGACTATTGTTCCATATGAAACAATGGAGTTTCCTTGGATGGTGCTGAGCGTAGACGGACTAGGAACCTTGTCATTGCCCAAATGGGCGACAACGCTGTTAATATCAGCCAACTGGCTCTGAGACGGATTAATCACTACGGAGGCCGCGGTCTCGTCTATATATTTAGTCAGGAGGTTGCTGAATACACTCCTCTGTCCCTCCGAAGAAGATCCTTTGACCATTATTACCATAAAGGCTATTGCCATAATGACAAAAAGGCCGACTCTGTCGTTTTTGAAAAATCCTCTAGAAAAGAAGGTTTTAAGCCAAGTACTAATAGGTAAATATCGGGATTTTAGTTTTTCAAGAATATTATGTAAATACCTAAAAAAATCCCGTTTTTGCTTTCTAAAAACAAAAACTCTCTTGCGAGAATTTAAAGGTAAGGATAGCTTTGATTTGAACTCAAGTCAATAGGGGTAGTGGATAAGAATGTTTATTATTTTATGCCCCAAAAGAGGGTATGACTATAGTCAACAGCTCCTTGATTTATTGTCCACTACTGCTAATCTTTAGGCAGATTGTAGTTGACCCTTAACATCCAAATATCTCACTGAAAAAAGGAGGTATATATGCGCAAGTCCGCGATAACAACGTTTTTACTAGTCTTAATTTTTCTCAACGCGGGCTGCCATCGCTTACAGCCGGGGTGGTGTCCTTGGCCGAGTAAAGCACCCGCTCCTAAGACAGCCCCAGCCACTCAAAACAACGACAGAATATCCGACGAGGATAAACAGCGCATTAAAACCAAGGTTCAGCTGACGAAAAGGCTTGATCGAGCGAATAAAAAGCTGATTGAGCTTGAGAGTTTTCTGGCCAATAAGAGGACCGAGGGATTCGATGTCAGTAAAGCTGAGGATGTGCTTCAAAAGTCGAAAAAATTACTGAAAAAGGCCGAAAAACTTTATCTTGAAGCTAACCTATCCGACGATTATGAGCCGGTAATGGGTCTGCTCCAAGCAATTGAAGACTCTTTCAAGACCATCAGGCAAGAAGCTAAAAAAGCTGATCGTTTCCGTGAAAAAACACCGTCGCAACCGAGAGAGTATGCAGATGATCGTGATTGGTTGTTTGAAAATATGGGCCATCCCGATCCGACTAACGTCAGGGTTGGGCCTAATATTAATTTCAGCTTCACAATCAGTGATCCTACCGAATATCTTGGCGGAGCAACCCAGTGGGGTTGTTTCTCGCCAGGATCAGGCCTCTTTACTCTACGGTCACCCCCTAAGATCATGATAATCGAATACCACAAAGGTCAGGAAGGAACTCAGCAGATTGTCCTGGCAGAGAATAATCCTGCCCTTACGAGCTTCATCATAAGGCAGCAATTGCGGCCGCAGGAAAGAGATCAGGCCCTTACAGTCATGTGTATCAACCAGGGTACCGGTTATGAGAACTACGCCATTATTGCTGCTTATGGAGGCAAAATGGCCGGTTCTCCCAGAGAATATCTTCACCAGCTTTTGAGTGGTCGGTTCCGCTTTGCTGATCAATTCGGTATTGCGGCCATGACTTCGGCAGCAAAAGCCGGGGCGGCATTACCCGACTTAGAACTAGTCAGTATCGTCTTCAACAACAGAATAGGACCGCTGATTATTGAACAAGCAAATACGCTTAACGAAATTCACGGTAAACTTTCAAAATATGAATCGCAGGCAGTATTTGACGCCGATAAAGGCGTGCTGATGATCTTCGACCAAAGTTCTGAAGACCGGATAAAGAAGATGAAGAAAGCGTTCGGTAAGATTGGTTCTTGGCAAAGCACTCTTTTGCCAAGAAAAAAAGACAAGAATCAATTTCTTCGGCTGGTTAACAATGACTCTGGAATCTCTCAATTGCTCGCTTCTTTCGAAAAAACGATCAAGAGATTAGCCAAAGAAACCAACCTGCTAACGAAAGAACTTCTGCGTTTTAGAACGGTACATCCCGAATTGGTGGTCTACGACGATGAGACCCCGCTTATTGTACAGCTCTTTCGGGGCGTCGGATTTAGGATTGACCCTCAGAGCAAAAATACACTCTTCAAGCGCGATGTTCCGCAGCTCGTGGTAGAATCAGAGCTCTACTATATCCGCCATAAATATGACGAAAATCCACCGGTAGTACTAAGAAATCAGTTCGAGGTAACAGAAGCCAACCAGCTGATTGATGTCAGTAAAGAATACCAAAGACTGACCAGTTTTATCGTTGGATGGCCTTCTGGAAAACCGCTTACAGTAGGAAACTACAAGATCGTATTCAAGGTCACTGATAAAGTGCGCGATAAAACCGTTTCTTATGAAGTCAGCTTCATCGTCGTACCCGCCGAGTTGAGAACCGGGAAAAAATAAGGAGGAGGTGGAAGATGCGGCTCAAAAAGTACATGTTGGTTTTAGTGACAGCTCTGTTGTTGATAGCCCCTTTGAAGGCGGGTAGTGTACTTCTGATAATAGTCAGCGGCGAAGTCATATCGCATGAAGAATCAGAGTCCATTACCATAGCCATCGACAAAACTAGTTTCGTCGAGGTTAGTTTGAGAAATGTCAGAACGGTAGCAATCCTTGAGTCCAAAAAGGTCTCCGACGGCGTAGCGGAAATGGCAGCAGTTGCTGCGAGCACCGGCGCCGGGATCACGATCCTAGGTAGCGACAGTGATCAGAGTAATGAGAAGAGGGCTAAAAACGTCGGTGTGGTTGTCATACTTGTGGCTGGTGTTTCTGCCTTTCTCAAAGCCGGCCACAACTGGCTTACCCAAAAAGAGCCGGCAGTCATCTTCGATTCTCAAAATGGCCTCAATGACCTAGCCCTTATTAACAACCTCCCAGTGGGAACAAACGTAAGAATTACTTTATATATGCACTAGGCCCCGTAACTACGGGGCTTTTTAACATTGTAAATATTAGTAAAAACTGCTAAGAATGATTAGGAATAAAAAAACGTCTGAACCTTTAAAAAGGAGGGGATATGACAAAGATTCTAAGGCTTTTGATAGTTTTCTTTTTGTTCTGCACCCCTCTTAAACTTCAAGAGCGGCGATTAGAACAAGATATCTTCGATAACGATGTGATCTTCAGTGTAGGCATAGATCTGGTCTCCGTGCCCGTTGTAGTGCTAAGCCAGAGAGGTCGACCCCTTGAACCTCTTAGGTATGAAAATTTCAAAGTTTACGAAAAAAGAGGTAAGAATGGGAAATTTATTGAACAAGAGATTGATACCTTCATACACTCCGAAAAGCTACCGCTGAGAGCCGGGGTGTTGATAGACACCAGCGGTTCAGTCCAGAGTCCAGAGCAGTTCCGATATCAAAAAGATGTGGCTTCGGAAATCATCAAGTTGATCTTTGCCCCGTTGATCAATGTAGGACGTAATAACAAAGTTTTCGTGGCCGAGTTCTCGTATGAGTCAATGACAGCCAACCCCGAAGAAAGCATGTATCTGTTAAAACAGGACTGGACTAACAAACCGGAACTGCTGATTAAAGCTATTTCCGGAATGAAATCCCTGGGGTTAACTCCACTTTTCATCGGTATTGAAAAGGCTTCGGATAAGTTTAAGGAAGAAGTGGGGGAATTTTCAACTGTCTTGGTGGTCATCTCCGACGGCTACAATAATTTACCCTTCTCCAGTCTATCCGAATCTGTTTCAGCCGCTCAATCAGCTCATGTGCCAGTATATACTATCGGCACTGCCGCTCCTTCTTATGTTTCCCTTGATTGGAAACTACCGAAAGAATCCAAAAAGAACTTGCGAGAGATCGCAAAAGGGACAGGCGGAAGATTCTTCTATCTGCCTTCTCTGAAAGAGATCATCAATGTTGCTGCCAGGATACTTAACGACCTGGATAACAGATATTATCTTGAATACAAACTGAATCCTGAATACCAAAAAGGTGACGATATCAGGCTCAAAGTCGAGATCGGTGATTATGATAAGCGGGGCAGATGGCGCTTAATGAAAGTGCGATTGCTCCACAGAAGTGGCTATACTGTAAATAAATAACCCTCAACCCGCCCAAGGCGGGTTTTCTCTTTGGATAAATAATCTGGTAAACTGACTTCTATGTCTAAGATAGGAGCACATGTCTCAATCGCTGGCGGAATAGTCAATGCCCCGAAGCGGGCCCATGATTTGGGCTGTGAAACATTTCAATGTTTCACGAGATCTCCCCAGGGAGGACCGGCACCTGGGCTGACTAAAACCGTCGTCGAGGAATTTAAGGTTCAGATGGCCGAGTTTGGCATGGATACCTTCTATATCCACACTCCGTATTACATTAATTTCGCCTCCGCAAAAACAAGGACAAGAAAAGTTTCGATAAGAATAGTCAGGGAAGAGTTGGAACGGGGGAGTATCCTCGGAGCAGGATACATTATGACCCATCTCGGCTCACACACCGGCCAATCTCTAAAAGAGGGTCTACAGAAAGTTTCCGATGCCGTGAAGGAAATATTAGAAGGCTACACTGGCAAAACCGGTTTCTTGATGGAAATATCTGCCGGAACAGGCAATGTTATCGGCGATACATTCGAAGAAATAGCTTTTATTCTAAAACAGGTTAAGAGACTAGAGGGATTCGCCGGAATTTGTTTTGACACCTGTCATGCTTTTGCCTCCGGCTATGATTTTAGAACAACTAAAAAGTCCAAGGAAATGTTGAAAGAATTTGATAAGAAGATTGGCTTGAAATATCTCAAATTAAGCCATATCAATGATTCGAAAGTGGATCTTGGCGGCAAACGAGATCGTCATGAACACATAGGTGACGGGTACATAGGAAAGGAGGGGATGGCCAGTTTGCTAACAACTCCGGAATTTAAAAGAATAGACTGGCTGCTTGAAACGAAAGACTCAAAAAGAGAAGCAGACATCTCTGCACTGAAGGAGATAAGGGGAAAATAGGTTATGAGTTCTCTTTGGCGTAATGTATTGTCCTCTTCGGAAAGAAAACGATCGGACACGACCAGTTTCTTAATTAACTTATCAATGAAAATACCGCTCACTTTTTTAACAAAAATCGCAATAATCACTATCGCCAAGACCTTTAGGCCGTCGGCTAGAAACCAAGATCATGCGTTTTGAGTTAAATTTAATATAAATTCAGTCATTTGTTTCATTACAAACATCATTCTAGATGAGTCAAGTTAATATTTTCAGCACCTATCCCCCCTAATCAAGTAGGGAGTTTATCCACATATCTGGTATTAACCTATTGCACCGACGTTGAGGATATTATAGAATTGAGAATCACAAATACCTTTCACAAACAGAGTCTCAA